>Ga0207796_1000255_pt1 | contig 23018 bp, 19 predicted proteins | sample Pon1CUnioCityCA_6_FD_187274 | JGI IMG/M metagenome (GOLD analysis project Ga0207796, IMG submission 187274) | Marine sediment microbial community from Union City, CA, USA - Pond 1C Sediment 1 (SPAdes) | ecosystem: Environmental > Aquatic > Marine > Intertidal zone > Salt pond sediment ...
CTGCTGAGGATTGTCAGCAATGCTTGTTATGACGAGTTCCGGCGCCGTAAACGGCAGCCTGTCGTGCCGCTAACCCCGGAAAATGACCAGGGGGAGGATCTGGAATCAGCCTCCTGGCTGGAGGATCCCGCTGAGAATCCCGAGGAGTTTGCCCAAAGGAAAGAGCTGTCTGAAGCCATTCAAACCTGCCTGGACCGATTGGAGGTTGAGTTCAGAACTGTGGTTGTGCTGGTCGATATCCAGGGAATGGATTATGCCTCTGCTGCTGAGGTGATGGACAGTCCCCTGGGAACCGTAAAAAGTCGTCTGGCCAGAGCCAGACAGGGTTTACAGGACTGCTTGCGCCAATTCAAGGAACTTTTACCGGGGAATTTGCGTCATGTAGGTGAGGTGACTTAAGAATGAAGATCTCTAAAAGGGACTGGGTGCAGCTCTCAGCCTATCTGGATGGCGAGTTGCGCCAGCGCGAGTTGAAAAAGCTGGAAACCAGGATTGAAGGCAATCCTGAGTTTCAGGCTGCCCTTGAGGATTTGCGAGCTGTGAAGTCTGTATTATCCCAGGCGCCTCAAATGCCTGTGCCCAAGAACTTCACCTTGCGGAAGAGCCAGGTCACCAGCCCACAGCGGCGTTCCCCAGTGTGGGGATATCGGCTGGCAGCAGCAGCGCTGTCTTTCTTGTTCCTTGGAGTGGTTGTGATCGATATCGGATCAGAGGCGTTGAAAAGCGTTAATCTTGGAGCTCAAGCCCCCAGAGCCGAGGAAGTGATGCTGGAATCTGCCCCGGATGTGATGGAGGAACCTGCCATACTGGCTGCTGAAGACGCAGTAGAAGAAGGGTCCGCTCCGGAAGATGTGATGGAGAAAGCTGCTGAAGCTGCTGAGGAATATGACACAGCAGGGGAGGGCGAGTCTGAAGGGATGGAAGTTGTCCAACCCACAGCTGCTGACAATGAAGCTGATCGAGCCAGCGAGAGTGGGGAAGACCCTCAGGAGGTGCCAAGCCTGCTCACTCAAGATGAAGGCTCAGCTGTAGAAGCAGAGCAGGTTGATTCTGATCAAGATCGCGGGTTGTCCGCACAGGCGCTGCAGATTCCCTGGTTAAGGATCCTGGAAATCATCCTCGGTTTAGGAGCAGTTGGTTTTGGGATCACTGCCTGGATGAAACGCCGAAAGAACCAAAATTATTAATTTATTCGGGAAAAAATAAAAACCGGGATCCCGATCAGGATCCCGGTTTCTGCTTGACTTCTCAAACTTCAGTTCTGCTCCCTTTCTTTGATCGCTTTGCGAACATCATTAAGGATGATCCTGCCTTGACTGCCAGTTCCCGTTATGGTGGTCAGGTCAATGCCTTCCGTTTCAGCCAGCTCAACTGCTGCAGCTGTGGCGTTGATCGGTTCTTGCGTTGGGAACGCATCCGGTATCTCTTTGATTTGGAATGGCTCCGGCGTGCCCCCACTCACAGGCTGGTCTCCCTTTTCGGGGAAACCGTGGGTGCCAAAGCGGGTCAGGATCACTGCCCCGATCAACCAGGCTCCCAGGATGAATTTGGGCAGCCAGCCAACACAGAACACCAGCTGGCTGAAACCGTTGAAGAACAGGGCCAGGATGAACATGCCCATCCCCGCCATTACTGGCACCGGCAAGTTCCAGTTCAGGGACCGGGACAACTTGCGGCCAACTTCAATACTGAGGGCAACCAATCCTACTACCCAAGCAGCGATCAGCGCAAAAAAACCAACCAGGCTGATCGGACTGAGGATAAGAGTAAATATCAAAGCCAGGAAAACGAATGGACCCACGATCACTACACCCAGCCCAACCACAAAGGACATCACCGGTTCACGAAAAGATGCCCGGTTGATGACCACTGCCTGATCTTCGATAAAAAGGCTGAGCAGGATTGCCAAACCGGTCCAGATCAAAAGGCGGAAAACGAACCAGGCCGGGGAAAAAATCGGCAGCTGCCTGAATTTGGGGATGGGCGCATCCCCCTGGAAAAGGCCATTTTCCGGTAGTTCAAACTCAAAGGGTAAATTTTCTTCGGTGACCAGGTTGCCGGTAACCACTGCGCTCGGAGATTGATCGAAAACGCCGCTTACCACTGTCAGATCACCCTGGACGAGAGCGTCGTCACCAAGGCTGACAATCCCTCCCAAACCAACCAGGTTCCCGTTGATGGTGCCATTTGCGGTTAAATTACCGCCGAAAACAACGGCATCCCCGTTGATTGTTGAGGAAACTTCCAGGGTAGCGTTACCCCCGAAGACGACCAGATCTCCGTTGAGTGTTTCCCCTTCGCGCAGCGTATAGTTGCTCCCGAAGATGACCTTGTCGTCCCCAAAATCGGATGCAGAAGCAGCCGTGGGGATGAGAATTGCGCTGACAAGCAGCAGCAGGATGATGATACGGGTTATTTTCTTCATGAGTTAAACTCCTTCTGCAAGGTCCTGGACCGCAGTGAAGTCAGGATCCAGGCTGCAGTGATACCGCTCAAGCCGAAGGTTACCGCGTACAGCCCGAGAGGTGAAAGATACTTGGTGCCTACTCTCACCAGGGGTGAGAGAATGTTGCTGATCTGATTGATTAAGACAATGCCATGGGTGATAAAAGTGATCAGATCCAGCAGCAATTGGGGGAAGAAATCCGCCGCTGATCTGATCTCCAGGCCAACCGCTGAGAGCAGGGCTGCTGTCGCTAAGGTCATCACCGAGAGGGTAATTCCCAGGATCCAGCGATTCCTGCGCTTTTCCTGGCGCTCAATGCGGACCATCCACCTGGCACTGAAGTTCGGCGAGGGGGAAGGTTCGGGCGCAGTCTTGAAAAGATGATCCAGTTGATGAACTGCCTGGAAGAAGGCCTGGCATTGCGAGCATCCTTTCAAATGCAGGTGAAGTTCGCGCTTCTGTTCTTTTTGCAATTCAGATTCTTGTAAGATCCAGGTTTCAAATTGTTGGTGATTCATGGGCAATCCTTTTTCCAGCAGTTTGGACAGATGGTACTGCGTTTGCTTGCATCTCCTGCCATTTTTCCGCTAGTAAGCGCCGGGCCCTGAACAAACGGCTTTTAACCGCGCTCATACTCAGGTCCAGGGTCTCGGCAATTTCCTCGTATGAATAATCATGCCAATACTGTAAAACAACTGCTGCTCGATCGGTTTCACTCAGTTCTGCCAGTATATTTTGGACCAGGGCCTGTTTTTCCCTCTCAAGGGCAACCTTCTCCGGGTTGGGTCCTGGATCTGGCGGTGCTAACCAGGCATACTTATCATTATCCATCGAAAGGATGGTGACTTTTCTTTTCCTGAGCTGGTCAATGCTGTAATTGGAGGCAATTGACAGCAGCCAGGTGGCAAAGGACCTATCTGGATCATAGCGGTCCAATGCTTTGTATGCCCGGATGAAGGCTTCCTGAGCTGCGTCCTCTGCAGCTGTGGGTGTGCCTAACATCCTGTAACACACACTGTATACCGGTTTCTGGTATTTTTCGACAAGGTTGGAAAAAGCTTCCTTATCGCCGGTTTTTGCTTCAGCAATCCATTGCGCTTCATCAGTGCTGCACACTACATTCTTCTCCTTGCGTCTTGCCTTGTTTGAATATACGGGCAAACAACCCTAAAGTTGCAGATTTCTTTGCCCGTTTTCCAGTCAATCCTCCTCAGCTGGTATTCCCTGGACCTGCCGGTTGTTCAATTTTATCAATCTCCAGAGTGATGAGCGCTGCTGGGAATCAAAACCCGGCAGTCAAAAAAACACGCTGCCGGGATTGACGACAGGTTTTTGGTGAGCGCGTTACGCCAGGAGCTCCGTGGATGCCAATTTCTCGATCACACCGATCACCGCGGAGTTATCCTGGTTTGACATGCCTAACTGCAGCATGGCACCGTAGAGCTGGGCGTGGAGGCTGACGGATGGCAGGGGTGTGCCAAATTCTCTGGCGGTTTCAACTACGATATTGAGGTCTTTTTCCTGCATATATGCCTTAAAACCAGGTTCGCGGTTACCAGCGAAAAGCCGTTCGGGCTTGACATCCAGGGTCCAGCACTGCGCAGCACCTCCCTGGATGGCTTTGACAACCATCTCTGGATCCGCGCCGGATTTCTTTGCCAACACCAGCAGCTCAGCCATGGCAACCATCTGAGCTGCAACCATGATCTGATTGGCCGCTTTGGCGATTTGCCCTGCTCCAGGTTCACCGACATGGGTGACGGTTTTTCCAACGACTTCAAAGATCGGTCTTAGTTTTTGCAGGGCCTCCTTTGGTCCCCCAACCATAATGGCTAGCGTTCCTTGCTGGGCTCCGATATCTCCTCCGCTGACAGGTGCGTCCAGGGCAAAGGCTCCCTTGGCTTTGAATGCTTGAGCGATCTTTCTGGCCAGCGAGGGTTTGACCGTGGAGTGATCCACATAGATCAAACCTTGATTTGCACCTTCCAGTATGCCGTCCTCACCCAAAGCTACCAGTTCTACGTCCGGGGAATCAGGGAGGTTGGTGAAGATGATGTCCACCTGGGATGCGACTTCGCGGGGTGAAAAGGCTTCCCTGGCACCCATTCCTACCAGTTCCTGCACCACCTGTCGGCTGCGGTTGTGCACAACAACCTGGTAGCCAGCATTCAAGAGGTTGATCGCCATCGGCTTTCCCATCAAGCCCAGCCCGATATAACCCAGTATTGGTTTCTTTCCCATTTTAATATCTCCTGGAGATAAAACGATGAATGGATGATTACAGAGTCTTTATCCCTCACTCTGCTGCAATTGAAAGCCATCGGGTGTATCCTGGACACTCCAGCCCCTGGCATCAATCTCATTTCTCAGTTGATCAGCTCTTTCCCAGTCCTTTTGGGTCCTGGCTTTCAGGCGTTCTTCTGCCAAATCAACCACTGCAAGGGGAGGCTGAACGGGTTTTGCGTTTTCTTTTGCAGCCTTGAGCGCAGTTTCCCAGGTCTCCTGGCTGATGCCTGCTAAGGGATGACTGTCTTGGAAATTTCCTAATTCAGTCAGGTCCAGATTTTCACCGGCAGGCAGGCGTATTTGGCTGTCCGCCATAAGGATATTCACATTTCCCTGCCCGACAGCAGTACAGCTGCCGGCATGAAAATCGATCACCAAACCGGTATTTTCATCTATGCCGATCACGGTCTGGCCATCAGGGAGCATTTTATGGAGAGTGTCAAAACGAGGTTTTCCCATATAACAGCGGCTGGTATCCAGTTCGTCTCCTCCATCCTGGTTATTCCAGTGGGGGACGAAAACCAGCGAAAGCTGGTAGGGGTTGAAAAAATCCAGGCCGGGTTTCCAGTGCAGATCCTCACCAACTTTGTAAATTTCATAAACGGGCAGGGCAAAAGAGCTGATGGCTACAGTTGCTGCGCTGGAAAATGCCAGCCCTGACCCCAGGCGATGACGGGCGAGCAGGTACTCCCAGGCCAGTGAATTTTCTAATTGGCGCACTGCATAGCTGGGGCTGCCCGGACCCATGAAAATCAGATCGGCATCCAGGAGGGGGTGGATGATATCCGGATTGTCAGGACTGGCAGGGGTGCTTTTTTTTCGAGCGGGGATGATCTCGATCTCAGGGGAATAATTTTGTAGGTGGTGGTCGATAAAGTTTCCTACATTGGCAGCAACCTGTTCGGAATTTAGTTCAAATCCGGCTGGGGTTTCAAGGATTTTTACCCGGGATGCGGCGGGGGCTAATTGAAACAGGTAGTCAAATATCTTCTGGCCTCCTGGTGAGGTTTCGCCAGATCCAAAAAGCGCGATAGGCCCAGGGGTGAAGGGTTTCTCTTTAGGGGTCATTTCAACCTGTAAGGGTAATTGGAAATCAATGGGTCAACCTCATCATACTATAGATTTTCCCAGGACCAAACAGGATCAAGTATTCGGATCCGGTTTGGGGTTGATGAGCAGGGATTTGGGCTACTATCAGGCGTAATGGGCTTTGATATTTTTTAACAGATACTTCTGGCAGGCATCGTCCGCATTGAATTCTGGTTTCCATCCCCAATCGGACCGGGCGGCCTGATCATTGATGTCCGCCGGCCAGGAATCGACGATGTTTTGACGGGATTGATCCGGCGAATAGGTGATTTGAGCATCAGGGAAGCCGGATTCGGTGAAGGCTTGAAAATCCCTTGCCGAATAGCTGAAACTGGTGACGTTGTAAACCCGCCGGGTGAGATTCTCGATCGGCGCCTGAGCGATTGCAATTAACGACCGGACTGCATCTGGCATGACCATGAATGGGATCCTGACATCCGGTCGAACGAAACATTGGTAGGGTTTATCCTGGGCAGCAAAATGGATCATTTCCGGGCCAAAATCACTTGTCCCTCCACTGGGGACCGTAAAAGCACTGATGATACCCGGGAACCGCAGTGCTCGAAAATCGATCCTGATCGGGATCGGTTCTGCTAATTGTTGATAATGGTCGCTGTAATAGGTGCCTACTTTTTCACAATAGAGTTTGGAGCAGCCATACATAGTGGTTGGTTCTGTCCACTGGGTTTCCGTCACTGGCGCTGCGGAGGACTTGGTTTCCAGGTCCGGCATCCCATAGACGGCGATAGAACTGGGAAATAAGAATTTTACAGCTGCCCCCATCTTCTGGGATTGACGGGTGGCCAGATTGAGCATATTTATGGTCACACAGGTATTTACCTGATGAGCCAGGGTCGGATTGTGTTCCGCGGTGGTGGATAGGACAGCTGCCAGATGGTAGATCTCATGAAAGGTGTGTTCTGTTTCCAGATCCTTCAGTGTGCGCTCATCCAGTAAATCTGCCTGATAATGGATTGATTTCCCCCGCAGGTGGTCTGGAAGGTTTTTCAAATCCAGGGATATGATGGTCGTTTGGGGATGATCTGAAAGGGTTTCGATCAGAGCCTGGCCAATTTCTCCGCATGCTCCGGTGATGAGTATTGTTCTTTCTAGCATTCTATGCTCCTGATGCTTCCCCAAAAAATGAACATGGTCTGGTAAGCAATTTGGATTGTGCTAGAATGATTCTAGCCTGTAACCACTGATTTTACACAGGTATTTTACTCGATTTGTCCTGGAAGGATGTCATATGTTCAACTTCATCAGGAGGTTATGATGCCTGTCAATGTTATTGTAGGAGCCCAGTGGGGGGATGAAGGGAAAGGAAGGGTAGTGGACCTGCTTGCAAGCCAGGCGGATATCGTCGCCCGTTATTCTGGTGGAGACAATGCTGGGCACACGGTCACAGTTGGAGCGACCACATTTAAACTGCATTTACTCCCTTCGGGTATCGCCCATTCCCACACTGTCGGCCTGCTTGGCAATGGCATGGTGATCAATCCGGCAACCCTTCTGGAAGAAATCGATCAGGTGAGGAAAGTGGGCGTGAGCATCAATCCCGACCGGATCAAGATCTCTCACGCCGCGCATTTGATCACACCCGGTCATCGCGCGCTTGATCAGGCCCGGGAGCAGGCTCGGGGTAATGCCAAAATCGGCACAACCGGAAGAGGGATCGGTCCCGCCTATACTGCCAAGGTCAATCGATCCGGCTTGCGGATGGAACTGATGCTGTCACCGGAGGTATTTTTCTCTCAACTGGCAGATCATTTTCAAGAGGTGAATTTTCAGCTGGAAACGATCTATCAGGAACCGCCGCTAGAGACGCAGGGAATCATGCAGGATTTTCAGGTTTACCTGGACCGGCTCCAGCCCTATATCACTGAGACTGGCGCATATGCTGCCCAGGCTCTGGGGGACGGAAAAACGATCTTGGCGGAAGGAGCCCAGGGAACGCTGCTGGATCTCGATCACGGAACTTATCCCTATGTCACCAGTTCTACACCTACTGCCCCCGGAGCGCTGGTTGGCCTAGGTTTGGGTTTAGGTGCTGTGGACCGTGTGATCGGTGTGGTAAAAGCATTTCAGACCCGGGTAGGTGAAGGTCCATTCCCGACCGAGCTGGAAGGAGAATTGGCTGAGCGTTTGCGGGGGACGGGCGAGAACGAATGGGATGAGTATGGCACCACGACAGGTAGACCCCGCAGGGTCGGTTGGTTAGACCTGGTTTTGCTCCGCTATGCCATTCGTGTCAATGGATTCAGCGAAATTGCTCTCACCAAACTGGATATTCTTTCTGGGATTGAGGGACTGAAAATATGTACTGCTTACCAGTCAGGGGGCGACACCTACCAGACTTTGCCTTTAGGTCCAGGTGCTCTGGAGGGCAAGAAAGCGATTTTTGAAGAGCTTCCGGGATGGGAAGAAGATATCACCTCGATCCGTCACTGGGAGGATTTACCAGCGAATGCCCAAAAATATGTGGAAGCCCTGGAGGGCTTCCTTGGAGTGTCTGTGTCGATCATATCAGTGGGTCCGGAAAGGTCCCAGGTAATCCAGCGGTAAGGCATGAAGAAGATCATACTCATTAGTGTGCTGACTTTGACCCTGACGGGGTGTTTGCGGCTTGAAGAGCCCCCCCTCCTGGGAACACCTCAGGTGACCAATACAGCCAAACCTTCTTCTACCCTTACACCCACAGTGATCTGGTTTCCTGCCACGGATACGCCCGTGGTGACACCCACGCAGGAACTGACTCCGACGCCTGCGCTCATGGTGGAATTAGGGGATGTGATCTATCAGGACCCATTCACTTCCCCGGAGGGGTGGACGTTACCCCAAACAGACCGGGGACAGATCAATATCGGCAATGGGGAAATCAATATCATCATCAATGAGACCGGGTCCTATTTAGCGGGGACACTTGAAAAACCTGATCTCAGCGATTTTTATGCCGAAATCACAACCAGTCCAGTGCTGTGTTCTGCGGAGGATGAGTATGGCTTCTTGTTCAGTGTCTATGGGAGCCAACAGTATTATCGTTTTGCTTTGTCTTGCAGCGGGGAGGTGCGCCTGGATAAAATCGGGCCGGAAGGGACAACCATCTTCTACCCCTGGACGAGATGCGCATCTGTGCCAGCCGGAGCACCAAGTGTGACCAAATTAGCAGTGCTGGTGGTCGATGACGAGGTTTACTTATATATCAACGGAAATTCACTGTTCTCGATTGGGGGTCAGGATAACATCTACGGTTCATTTGGGGTATATGCCCGGTCACTCGGAGAAAGTGCTTTGACAGTCAGTTTTTCTGATTTGATCGTCCGTGAGGTACTTCCCAAGTAATCATGGAATTGGGCTCGAATATCCCAGATGGGTCTGAGAACGAAAGCGAGTCTCACAAACACAGACAGTGTATAATATGCTGAAATGAAAGACAGTCTGCCTGACCCCGGCTGACATGGGTCAGGACCTGAAGCAGAGGAGGAATTGTGTATCAAAAATTGACCATAGTAGGAAACCTTGGCCGTGATCCTGAAATGCGCTATCTCCCAAGCGGGCAGGCGGTGACCGATATTTCGGTAGCCACCAATCGGGTTTATACCGACTCCAGCGGACAAAAAGTGACCGAGACCTCCTGGTTTCGGGTCTCTGTCTGGGGCGGCATGGCTGAGTCGGTGAACCAATATTTAAGAAAGGGGAGTAAAGTATTGGTGGAGGGTTATCTTCGACCTGATCCGGAAACTGGCGGACCGCGGGTCTGGACCCGTAATGATGGCACACCTGCAGCAAGTTTTGAAATGACTGCCCAGAATGTGACCTTTTTATCCTCCCGGGCTGAGGACCAGGCTTACCAGGAACGTCAGAGTGGGGGCACATCCGATACCGTTGACGAGGATGATATCCCTTTCTAGCAACCCGCTAAGAAATAAAGGCAGCTGATATGGCAAAAGAACCCACCAAGAATAAGATCCCTCCCATCGAATACCCCCAGGACCTGGATGCAGTTTACGGTAACCTGGCCAGGATCACTCATACGCCGTCGGAATTCATCTTTGATTTCGCGCAGGTCCTGCCGGGTTTAAAGGCTCCAAAATTTCAATCCCGGATATTGTTGAGCCCTTTGAGTGCAAAGTTGATATACAAAGCGCTTGGTGATAATCTGGCAAAATATGAAGCGAATTTTGGTGAGATCAATATTCCTGGCAGTTCATCTCTTGCGGAGAGTCTTTTCCAGCCACCTGACGAAAAAGATTCTTGATTCTATTAAATGCTCATCTTTATGATGGTTGATATAATAAATCTCTATGAAAAGGACCCTAACTGAATTTAACAGTATAGCGATAGCTGTCCACCCCCAAAATGAACAGGCGTATGCCCTGGCTGAAAAGATAGGGTCTGCTTTAGAGAAGAAAGGCAAAGAGCTGTTGATAGGCCGTATGGATGATCATTCCCTGCGGACTGAACTCAGTGGCGGAAAGCACGACTTGTTGATTGCCTTAGGCGGCGATGGTACTATGCTGCGGGCAGGTCACATCAGCGCCGCTTCCCAGGTGCCCATTCTGGGGATTAACCTTGGCCGGTATGGTTTCCTGACTGAAACTCAGCGCGATGAATGGCCTGACGCCCTCCAGCGGGTGCTGGCAGGTGATTTTTGGCTTGAGAAGCGAATGATGCTGGAATCTGTGCTGTACCGGAAAGACAAAGAATATAACCGCTGGAATGCCCTTAATGATGCCGTGATCAGCCGGGGAGAGACCATTCGTCCCGTCGAGCTAGAAATATTCATTAACAACAGGCATTTAAGCACAATTGTCGCTGATGCTATCATTGCCTCCACAGCAACAGGATCGACAGCTTATGCAATGGCCGCAGGAGGGCCAATCCTCTCTCCCGAGCTCAGGAATATCATTCTGGTCCCCGTAGCCCCACATTTATCGATTGAACAATCTTTGGTCCTGGAGGAATCTGTTCTGATTTCTGTGACTGTGCATACTTCTCATGAAGCAGTCATCAGCATTGACGGCCAACCCGCTATCAACCTTGATAATGATGACCGGGTTGAGATTCAAGCCTGTGGAGATGAAGTCCATTTTATCCGCTTTCAGGATCCAGGGTATTTTTATCGAAACTTAATTCCTTACATGGATCAAAATCCAGCTATAAAGAAATCTAATGTCAGCAACTGAACAACCTCTTACTTGTGCGTTTCATCCCAAACGCGAAACACAACTTCGCTGCAACCGCTGTGATAAGCCGATCTGTATCCAGTGCGCGACCCATACACCGACAGGTTACCGTTGTCCAGAATGTATCCGGACCCAACAAAAAATTTTTGTCACCACAAAATGGTTTGACCTGCTGATTGCTGCCTTGGTCACTGGCCTGATTGCGTTTCTGGGCAGTTTACTTGGCGCTTACCTCGGTTTTTACTCGTTGCTAATCGCATTGGGGACAGGATATCTTGCTGTCCTGGCAACCAAGAAAGCGATCAGCAATCGCCGTTCCCCAGCGTTGAAATACGTTATGAGCGGCGCCGCCTTATTGGCCAGCCTGGGGCCAGCGCTGTATTACTTGATTCGAACTTACCAATTATTGGGCTACGGTTTGCTTGGCGGGCTTTATTCAATTATCTGGCGGTTGGCGTTTTCAGTGGTCATCACTGCCTATATCTATTACCAGCTAAGAAGTTGAGATGCTCCTTGAACTGCGCATTAAAAATTTCGCGATCATTGATTCCCTGGAATTGGCATTCAATCCAGGCTTGGTGGTCCTGACCGGGGAGACCGGAGCCGGAAAATCGATCATCATTGGTGCGCTGGAAACCCTGCTGGGCTCCCGTGTGGATATGTCAGCGCTGCGCCAGGGCAGTGACTTTGCCAGTGTGGAAGCTGTCTTCAAAATCCCCGAAAACAGCAAAGACCACCTGCTCAAGCGCCTTGAAGAAGAGGAGGTCCTGGACGGAAGGGATTACATCACTCTTACCCGGGAGATGCGGGCAGACCGCCCCAATACCGCCCGAGTCAATGGACACCGGGCCACGGTCAGCCTGCTTGTTGAGTTGGGTCAAGCGCTGGTGGACATCCACGGCCAATCGGAACACCTCTCCTTGATGCGCGTCAGCCATCACCTGGATTTATTGGACCGTTTTGCAAATACAGACGACCTGTTGGCAGCCTACCAGCAAACTTACCGTGACCTGGAACAGACTCAAACCGAACTGGATCGGCTGAAAGCGCTCGATTTGGAGGCCGAGCAGCGAAGAGACCTGCTTTCATTCCAGATTGAAGAGATCCAGTTGGCGGGGCTCCAGGTGGGGGAAGAAGAACTTCTGGTCGAGCGCCGAAATCAACTTGTCAACGCAGAAAGATTATCAGACCTGAGTCAGAAGATCCTTTTTATTCTTGATGAAGCGCCCGGGAATCAACCTACAGTGATGGACATGGTAGGTGAGATCGTTCAATCGGTTGAATCATTGACAAACACTGATCCTTCCTTGGAGGGACTTACTGAGCAAACAACCGGTTTAAGTGATGGTCTCTTTGAGCTTGGGAGAAGCCTTAGATCCTACTTGGAAAGCCTTGAATTCGATCCAGATGAGCTCAATCAAACCCAGGAGCGCCTGGTTGTGATCCAGGAAATGAAAAGGAAATATGGAGAGGATATACCGGCCATATTTGATTATCGGGATCGAGCCAGCACGGAGTTGGAAGAGATCACCAGCAGGAGTGACCGTATTGAGCAGCTGCAAAGCAAAGAAAAGGATCTCCTGGTAGATCTGAGCCAGCAGGGCCAGTTATTAACCCAGGCCCGGAAGGAAGGATCCCGGCAGCTGGCAGCTGAATTGGAAGAACAGTTGAACGATCTAAAAATGGCTGGGGCTAGCTTTGAGGTTGCTTTCAACACTGAAGAGGATCCTTCCGGCGTTCTGAATGAAAGCGGTCAGCGCGTGAAGTATTACTCCAATGGTCTGGAAAGAATTGAATTCCTGGTGGAAACCAATCCTGGTGAGGGGTTGAAAGCTTTAGCCAAGACAGCTTCAGGCGGAGAAACTTCGCGCTTGATGCTAGCCCTTAAGAATGTCCTTGCCCAGGCTGACCATATCCCAACCCTGATCTTTGATGAGATCGATCAGGGGATCGGTGGTCGGATAGGAGCGGTTGTGGGGGAAAAGCTTTACCGCCTGACCCCGGAGCATCAAGTGATCTGTATCACTCATCTGCCTCAACTGGCAGGTTTTGGCCAGCAGCATTTTCAGGTAGCGAAATCGTTGATTGATGATAGGACGACCATCCAGGTGCTGGAGATCCACGGGGAAGAAAGGGTGCAAGAACTGGCCACGATGTTGGGAGGTCCCAGCGAAAAGAATCTAGCCTCAGCGAGAGAGTTGATAGCATACATCAACGAAAAAACCAGCTGAAAAGAACGGATTATGAACAAACAATCGCGTATCTTGCGGTTTAGAGAGAAAAGGCAGGAAAAAGACCGATCCAATCCTCTGGGAATGATCGGTTTTCTGCTTGCTGGCCTGGTCAGCATGCTGGTCTCAATCGGTTTGATTTATGGGGTTGGGCGTTATGGAGAGATTACCAAAGACCTGGCGTCACCAGCTGTGTTGGAAAGCCTGCTTGATCCGATCTCTGGATCCCTGCTGGAGCCTACCCAACTCCTAGACAGCTCTGGAACCCGTGTCTTATGGCGTTTCGAGAACTCCGCTGTTGAAAACCGCCGTTACCTGGCTATCACAGATGGCGATTCACTTTTCTTCAGCGAGGTGCCAGAGAGTTTGATCCTGGCCACCTTGGCGGCGGTTGATCCAGATTATTTTCAGCGGCCGGACTCCTTTTTGGCGGGTATTTTTGATAGCAATCCAGATCCAGTTTCGGAGACGTTGGTGAAGGACCTGCTTCTCTGGCATGAAGTGGACCATCCTTATTATGAGATCAGGCTCCGTTTGCTTGCCGATCAGATCGTTGCCGAATATGGCAGGGCAAAGGTACTTGAGTGGTATCTCAACAGCGCATATTTTGGCAATCAGATTTATGGGGCTGCCCAAGCGGCAGAATTTTATTTTGGAAAGGATGCGGTGGATCTGAGCCTAAGTGAATCAGCCATGCTGGCTGCTGTGTCAAGTTTCCCCGCGCTGAATCCGCTGGACGCCCCGACTGCTGCCCGGGATAATCAATCCAAAATCCTGGATGATATGGTTGAGGCTGGGTATATTTCCTCAGGTGAGGCCAACCGGGCTGCCAGCGCAAAACTGATTTACGCTGATCCAAAATCCGATCAAGATCCTGACCTGCCTCCGTATGTGCCCTATTTGCTTTCCCAGGCTGGCGATTCCATCCCTGAGGACCGCTTATTGCGAGGTGGTTTCAAGATCATTACTACCCTGGATGGTGAGCTGCAGGATGAATTGACCTGTGTTTTGGAAATCATGGTTCAGCGCGTTTACGGTCAGGATCCCCAGCGAAACCCTGACTGTGAAGCTGCCCGACTGCTTCCCAGATACAATGGTCCATTCCTGGAAGCTGGTGATGATCTGGAAATGGACCTGGTGGTTTATGATCCCAGAAATGGACAATTGCTGGCGATGGCTGGATTTCGCGGGCAGGGGGATCATGCGAGTCTCGAAAAGCCCCGGGACCCGGGTTCTTTAATCACCCCTTATTTATATCTCAATGCTTTCAGACAGGGATTTGGACCAGCTTCGTTGGTCTGGGATATCCCGCTGCCTGAAAGTGACCTGGCCGCTGCTGATCTCCATCCGGGAAGCGGAGGGGAGGCTGCCTATTTAGGTCCGGTCAGCATGCGCACTGCATTATTAAACGATTTACTCTCCCCCGCAAGACAATTACAAGAATCCCAGGGGCCGCCCCTTTTACGCAGCACACTGGGACTGTTTGGTTTTTCCCTGCCTTCTACCAACCTTGATACCCCTTCTGTCCTGGAATATCCGGCCCTGGAGATGCTCGACCTGGTGCAGGGTTTTGGTGTATTTGTGAATCGGGGTTATTTGACGGGCAGGATCCATAATATCAAGGGGCAGGAAGTGGAGCCTGATGGTATTCTTCGCCTGGATGACCTGACGGGCAGAGAGTTTTCAGGCATCGACCTCAAGGTGGAAAAGAAAGTTGTCAGTGAAGAGCTGGTCTACCTGATCAATCACGTGTTAAGTGATCAGGATGCCTGGTTAGACCCCAGGATTGCTGATGTGTTCCGGATAGGACGCCCTACAGGTGTCAAAACAGGGTATGTGTCTGGCAGTCAATCAGGTTGGGTGATAGGGTATACCCCTCAGATCGTGGTAGGAACCTGGACAGGCGGGCTCGAATCCAGCCAGGTAGGGAAAGGAATCGATCCAGTATTGATTTCTGCCAATGTGTGGCGAGCGATCACCCAGTATGTATCTCAAGATAGGATAGTTGCCGGATGGGAGATGCCGCCGGGTATCATCACCGAAGATGTATGTTATCCATCCGGTGCACTTCCCACCGGGTTTTGTCCCCGGGTCGTTCGTGAGGTTTTCATCCAGGGAAACGAACCTCTGGGATTGGATGAGCTTTACCAGGCGTTAGAAGTCAACCGTGAAACCGGATTGTTGGCATCCGTGTTTACACCTGCATCTCAGATAGAAGAACGGGTTTACCTCAATGTGCCGCCTCTGGCAAAATCCTGGGCGGCGGACGCGGGTGTTGAAATCCCACCGGTCGTATACGATCTCGGAATGGGTGATCGAGATCAAGGGTCACTCAAGTTGACCGCTCCTGATAACCTGTCTTTTGTGCAGGGAAAAGTGAGGATCTATGGATCGATCCCAGAAGAAGGCTTTGACTCAGCGCGGCTGCAATTTGGGGAAGGGCTAAATCCTCACAGCTGGCTGCAAATTGGTGCGGACATCAATTCACCAGGTGAGGATCGCTACCTGGGCACCTGGGATACATCCGAATTGGAGGAGGGTATTTACGCCTTGCAGTTGGTGGTTATCCTGGAGAATCAACAGATCCGGAAGCGTTCCCTGGTTGTCTCAGTTGACAACACAGCGCCTGAGATCATCTTGATCACCGACCTCTCAGGAGGGGAGGTAGCGTACCAATGGGGCAAAGACCTGCTGTTTGAAGTGCGCTTTACAAACCCATCTGAGTTGAAAACGGTGGAATTCATCCTGGATGGAGAGACACTGTCCTCCAGAAGGGTAGGACCATTCGTTCATCCCTGGCGGATGACCCTCGGGGAACATGAATTAATCGTCATTGCGGAGGACCAGGCAGGAAACCTGGAAGAGCTCGAGGTGAATTTCAGTGTGGTTAGAGAATGACCCTGAGTGGGGATTTATTTTTTGAAACCGAATAGCCGCAAGGCATTGGGATCATTTCGCCAGTTCTTTTTGACCTTGACCCGCAGATTCAAATAGATTTCCCGGCCGCTCATGGCTTCGATTTCCGATCGAGCTGCTGAGCCTATTTTTTTGATCATTTTCCCACCTTCACCGATCAGGATCCCTTTCTGGGATTCACGCTCCACAAATAGCGTGGCCTGAATGTAGGCATTCCCGCCTTCTCTTTCTTTGAACTCATCAATCCGCACTGCAAGCACGTAGGGGAGTTCCTTCTGCAGCAAGCTCATGGCAGAGGCCCGGATCAAGTCAGCAGCGATGTCACGCTCATAGAGATCGGTCACCTGATCTTCTGGGTAGAGCAAAGGCCCTGCTGGAAGAAGCTGGATCAAGCGTTCTTCTAGCTGGTCAAGATGCTGGCCGTTCAAAGCGGAAATCGCGATCAGGGAAGCGTCAGGGAAAAGCGCTTGAAATTGGGCAGCCCGGTCTTCGAGCTCCGCTGGAGGGATTTTGTCCGTTTTGTTCAAAGCCAGCAGGATGGGAGGGCAGGATTTTAACTCCGCATAGGCCTTTTTGATGAGCATGTCTTCTTCCCCTGGCGGTTGACTGCCATCCACAACCAGCAGAACCAGATCAGCATCCTCCAAAGCAAGCAGCGCGTCCTGGTTCATCATCTCCCCTAATTTATGGTGGGGATTATGTAACCCGGGCGTATCGATAAAGACCATTTGCCCCGCTGGCAAAGTGAGAATGCCTAACTGCTGCAGCCGGGTGGTCTGGGGTTTTGGTGACACTGCGGCAATGGTTTGCCTGAGCAACCTGTTCAGCAGAGTAGATTTCCCGACATTGGGCCTGCCCATGACAGCGATGAAGCCTGATTTATGTTCCATTTCCATCTTTGATCCTGACGATCCTGGGGTTGGATTGCTCTGCCCCATGCCTTGACCGATGTTCCACTATTTTATATAATTGTGTGTCTGGGTAAAATTCGAACTCAGAGGGTACTGGTTGGAAAAAAAAGGGTACCAACTGTAGATTTAAAACAGACTTGTTTTGCCCTGGTACAGTACCGGGGCGTATTAACACGTATAGTAACCGCTGCAGGCTATTTTGGTCAAGTGGAAAAAGGAAGAGGGAAATTCTATGGCTCATGATGAAAAAGCCAAAAGTTACGCTCGCATTAGCTATCGGTATCCACTACCGGCATTGATTAGGGTCCAACTGGATTCCTTCAAACGTTTGAAGGACAAGGGAGTTGAAGAGCTCTTTCACGAGATTTCGCCCATTGAATCTTACAACGGAAAAATGAAGCTGTATTTTCCCAGCAGGACTCCGGAAGCGGAACAGTGGGGATTGGACTATCGTTTTGAACCTCCGGAATATACCGTACAGGAATGTGTTGAGCGTGATTTGACCTATGCGTCAGCGCTTTATGTGTCTGTCCTGTTGGCCGGGGCCAAAGTGCCTGAGCCAATCAAGCAGGAAATCTTTATGGGCGAATTCCCAGAGATGACAGACAAGGGCACCTTCATTATTAATGGTACAGAGCGTGTGATTGTCTCCCAGCTGATCCGTTCCCCGGGTGTCTATTTTGAAGCTGAGGTGGATCGGGCCACTGGTAGAAGGCTGGCTGTTTCAAAATTGATCCCTGATCGGGGAGCCTGGATGGAATTTGAGACTCGAAAAACCGGGTATCTGACAATCCGCTTCAACCGTCAGCGGACCATTCCAGTGACCATTTTCCTGCGGGCGCTGGCCGCTGTGGATGATGGCCTGAAGGAATCACCGATCAAAATCGGGTCAGATGAAGAACTGATCGCGCTTTTTGAGGATATTGATACCAATCCTGACCGCATGTTTATTCCTTCCTGTTTTGCTCAGGAGCCTGATTGGGATATCCCGGAGGGTATGACCATCGCCGAGATGGCCTTGATTGATTTCTTTAAACGCATGCGGCCTGGTGATCCAGCCACGGTGGAAAACGCCCGGGAGTTCTTAGAAGACCAGCTCTTCAACGAAAGGCGTTACAACCTTGAAAAGGTTGGACGATACAAACTTAATCAGAAATATGATCTGGAAGGGAAAGTCCCCATTGATCATTTGACCATCACCAAGTGGGATATCTACTACCTGATCCGCCGCATGATCGAAATCAACAACAACATGGAAGATCCGGATGATATTGACCACTTGGGCAATCGCCGCATCAAAACGGTTGATGAGTTGATCCAGAATAAGCTCCGGGTCGGTATTCGCCGCATGGAGCGGGTCATCCGGGAAAGGATGTCTATTCGCGGCAAAAAGAAGATGTCACCCGTCACTCTGGTCAATATCCGGCCTGTTGTGGCCTCATTGCGGGAATTCTTTGGCTCCAGTCAATTATCCCAATTCATGGACCAGACCAATCCGCTTTCCGAGCTTCGTCATAAAAGGACGCTCTCAGCTTTAGGTCCTGGCGGACTCCATCGACAGCGGGCAGGTTTTGATGTTCGCGACGTTCATCAGTCCCATTATGGCCGTATTTGCCCCATTGAGACCCCGGAAGGTCCCAACATCGGTTTGATTGGTCGCTTTGCTTCCTACGCTCAGGTCAATGATTATGGTTTCATCGAAACCCCATACCGGAAAGTCCGCAAAGCGGTTTCTCCTGCGGATCCGGAAATTGAAGGCGCAGAGCTGCGAGAGGATGTCACCCATCCCAGCTCAAAGAAAGTGCTTGGCAAATCCGGGGAGCGCATCACCGATAAGATGGCTGCGGCAATGAAAAAGGCCAAGATCGAAGAGGTCCTGGTTGTGCCCTATATCTCTGAGGAAGTGGAATACCTGGCCGCAGATGCGGAAGACCGCTATGTGATTGCCCAATCCAATGCGGAGATCAATGAGCATTACGAGTTTGTCAACGAACTGGTTTCAGCTCGGCATCACTCGGATTTCCTGTTTGTCAAACCCGCTGACGTCGATTACATTGATGTCGCTCCCAATCAAATCGTAGGGATCAGCGCTGCATTGATCCCCTTCCTTTCCCATGATGATGCCAACCGGGCCTTGATGGGCTCTAACATGCAGGCGCAGGGTGTTCCCCTGCTCACCCCGGAGATCCCTGTTGTGTCTACCGGGATGGAAAAACCCGCTGCCCTGGACTCCGGTCAGGTGCTGTTAGCGGAAGAGGATGGAGAAGTGGTGTCTGTGGTGGGTGACAAGATCGTCATCCGCAATAAAGATAACGAAAACAAAGAGTATAAACTCTGGAAATACGAACGATCCAACCAGAGCACCTGCATTGATCAGCGTCCTATCGTCCGCAAAAGCCAGCTGGTGAAGGAAGGCGATGTGATCGCAGATTCTTCCTCCACTGTGAATGGCAACCTAGCCCTGGGCCAGAATGTCACCGTTGCCTTCCTCTCCTGGGAAGGTGCCAACTTTGAGGATTCTGTGGTGATATCCGAGCATTTGGCTCAGAAAGATATCTACACATCCATCCACATTGAGGAGCATGAGGTTGAATCCAGGGATACCCGCTTGGGTCCGGAGGAAATCACCCGTGATATCCCCAATGTTGGAGAGGATGCCCTCAAGGACCTGGATGAGACTGGTGTGATCCGTATTGGGGCTGAAGTTGGACCCAATGATATTCTGGTTGGAAAAATCTCTCCCAAAGGTGAAAAAGAGCTCTCTCCGGAAGAACGCCTGCTGCGGGCGATCTTTGGTGAGAAGTCCCGTGATGTGAAGGACACCTCGCTGCGTATGCCTCACGGACAGCGCGGCAAAGTCATTGACGTCAATATCTTCACCCGGGAAGATAATGCAGATTTGTCCGCCGGTGTAGAGAAGATGGTCAGGGTTTTTGTCGCCCAGAAGCGGCGCATCACCGCGGGAGATAAGATCGCTGGTCGGCATGGAAATAAAGGTGTTGTCTCCACGGTTGTCCCCGTGGAGGATATGCCATACCTGGAGGACGGCACCCCTGTGGATATGCTGCTTTCCCCAACAGGCGTTCCTGGCCGAATGAATATCGGCCAGGTGCTTGAAGCCCACCTGGGATGGGCCGCGCGCAAGCTGGGCTTCCGGGCTATTACCCCGGTGTTTGACGGTGCCCAGGAAAGCGAAATCGAAGCAGAACTCGCTCGATCCTGGATGATGGATCAAGCCTGGGCAGCAGCTGAGAAACAGGCCTGGGAATGGCTGGAAGGATTCGATTATGAATCCGCTGACCTGCAGGACAACTTTGAAGCCCGCCGACTCTACCTGGAACACTGGTTAGGGGAACTTGACTATGATGTCTACAAGCTGGTTTCAGACGAAAATTACGCCATGCGCTCCGTGCTCAATGAATGGTTGAAGGAGAAGGGATATGACCCCACTGAGATCCTTTTCTTCGAGGACCAGGAGATTCCTAATCAGGAGCGGGATGCCCAGGACCAACGAGCTGTCCTGGCCTGCCTTCGGTTGTGGATTGAGTCAATCACCGACGAGGACGCAAGCGAAATAGAAAAGCTTGAACCAGAAGCCCTGCGAGAAAAAGCCCACCAACTGGTCGATGAAACTGGAATACCGCTGCCGTTATTTGGAAAGCTAATTGTCTATGATGGAAAGAGTGGTAAGCCCTATCAAAATCCAGTGACCGTTGGTGTGATGAATATTCTCAAACTTCACCACCTTGTTGAGGATAAAGTGCACGCCCGATCCACCGGGCCTTACAGCCTGGTCTCCCAGCAGCCGTTGGGCGGAAAAGCCCAGTTTGGCGGACAGCGTTTTGGGGAAATGGAAGTCTGGGCCCTGGAGGCTTACGGGGCAGCGCACACCCTGCAGGAAATGCTCACGGTAAAATCGGATGATGTGGTGGGGCGTGTGCAGGCGTATGAGGCGATTGTCAAAGGTGAACCGATCGAGGAAATTGGCATCCCGGCTTCTTTCCGGGTGCTGGTGAAAGAGATGCAAAGCCTGGGGTTGGCGATCGAAGCAGTCACCGAAGAGGGTGAAGTGATCAGCTTTGGGAAAGAGGACAGCCGAGCTCAAATCCCTCACATGAGCACTGGCTTATTGGGTTTGGGTAATCGCTAACTGCCTTTGCCGCAGGCATTAAAATTGGCTGTTGATCAAGATGGACTGGCTTGACGCCATAATACCGGCGTGCTAAAATTCTTAGTCGTTGCCCTAAAATAGATTGGGGCTGAAATAGACGATTGAATAGCGGTTTACGAGCGATCCAAGGCCATCTACCAAAATCGATGGCCTTGCTATTTGAAAAGAGAACAAGATTAGTACGGAGGCGAATGTGCCAACAATTAATCAATTAGTCCGCAAGGGACGAACAGATAAAAAGACCAAAAGCAAAGCGCCTGCGCTGCGCTACACATTTAACTCAATGAAACAGCGCAGAATTCGTCAGGATAGAGGCGCTCCTCAGAAGCGCGGTGTTTGCACGGTTGTGCGAACCATGACACCTAAGAAGCCCAACTCAGCGCTGCGGAAAATAGCCCGTGTGCGCCTGACCAACGGCATCGAGGTGACAGCCTACATTCCGGGCGAGGGCCATGGTCTGCAGGAGCACTCAGTGGTGCTGGTGCGCGGCGGCCGTGTGAAGGATCTCCCTGGTGTACGCTATCACATTGTTCGCGGCGTGCTGGACTCCAGTGGTGTGGATGACCGCAAACAAGGTCGTTCAAAGTATGGAACCAAAGCTCCCTAAATCCGGCAGGATTTAATGAGGAACCTTAGTATTTGATGGAGAATACAAATGAGACGGAGAAGAGCTGATAGAAGAGAGATTGATCCGGATGTGCGCTACAACAATGTTCGGGTGCAAACTTTCATCAATCATGTCTTGAAAAAAGGCAAGAAAAACGTAGCAGCCAGCCTGGTCTATGGCGCGTTTGATATCATGGCCGAGAAGACCGGTAAAGATCCGGTTGAGCTCTTTGAGCAGGCAATTCAAAATGCGTCTCCACGCATGGAGGTTCGCCCCCGCCGGATTGGTGGTGCTACCTACCAGATACCGATGGAAGTACCTTCCCACCGCCAGTTTACCCTGGCAACCCGCTGGATACTGGAAGCAGCCCGGGCTAAGAAAGGGATGCCCTTTGACCAGTGCCTGGCTGATGAACTGCTGAATGCAGTTAATAATGAAGGAACAGCGATCCGGAAGCGGGAAGAGGCCCACCGCATGGCCAAGGCCAATCGGGCTTTCTCTCATTTCCGTTTCTAAATAGATAAGCAGTTAATTAAAGGAAGTATGGCCAGAAAGTACGCTTTAGAGCAGTTCAGGAATATTGGTATCATTGCCCACATCGACGCGGGTAAAACCACCACAACCGAGCGTATCCTGTTCTACACAGGCAAGACGCATAAAATCGGTTCTGTCGATGATGGGACAACTGTTACCGACTGGATGGAGCAGGAACGTGAGCGAGGGATCACGATCGTTTCTGCTGCTGTATCTGCTGTTTGGAAGCGGCATTTGATCAATATCATTGATACTCCGGGCCATATTGATTTTACGGCAGAAGTTCAGCGATCCCTTCGAGTATTAGACGGAGGGGTCGTAATTTTTGACGCGGTTCAGGGTGTAGAACCGCAGAGCGAAACGGTCTGGCGGCAAGCTGATCTCTACAAAGTGCCCCGGATCTGTTTTGTTAATAAAATGGATCGCGTAGGAGCGTCGTACGAACGCACCGTGGATATGATCCGTGAACGATTGGGCGCCAAGGCCTTACTGGTCCAGGTACCCATTGGCATTGAAGACACCTTCCAGGGTGTTGTGGATGTCATTACCCGCAAAGCCTATATTTGGGAAAATCATGAAGGCAGTGCTGCGGTGGAAGTCGATATCCCACAAGAACTGGTAGAGGAAGTAGAACAAGCCCG
>Ga0207796_1000256_pt1 | contig 22849 bp, 15 predicted proteins | sample Pon1CUnioCityCA_6_FD_187274 | JGI IMG/M metagenome (GOLD analysis project Ga0207796, IMG submission 187274) | Marine sediment microbial community from Union City, CA, USA - Pond 1C Sediment 1 (SPAdes) | ecosystem: Environmental > Aquatic > Marine > Intertidal zone > Salt pond sediment ...
ATAGGCCATTGGCCTCATATCTTCAGACGCCGCGGAGCCGGCAGGGGTTCCCGTCCATCGTCCTGACAGTACCCGACGGGCCCTACGGCGCAGGATTGTAGAAGATACTGAACAGGACGGTCCAGACGGCCATCAGCACCACGTACAGCCAGGCAATGGCCGGAGCGCCGTCAAAGACGAGGGCCCACAGCAGGACCAGCGTGGCCAGCGCCGTCCACACAATCTCCGTACGGACGATGATGATCACCTTGTCCCAGTCTACCTCGCGATAGGCCAGTACGGAGCTGGCTCCGAACGCCAGCATGGCCGCGCCAATGAGCCGGTAGGGCGCCGTCTCGGGCGCGGGCCAGTTCACCAGGTCGCCCCAGATATCCGGGATGAACAGGTAGATCAGCCCGAACGCGAGGGCAGCGATAGCATGGGCAACAAACGTGACTCTAAGGCCTGGACGTACTTTTTTCATCTGCTCCTTCCTCCTTTGTGATCTGAAAGCGACTATTGGGCACGCGCACGCCGCGTGCCAAAGCGTGGGCGACCCGTCACAGGGTCGGTGGCTGGCGTGGGCACGATGTTGTTGGGTCTCGGCGCTGGTTCGAGGCCGGTGCGGTTGCTGGGTCGGGTCACGGTATCAATTATAGCACAATATCCCACCCAAAGTCAATGGGAAGTAGACATAAAGAAAGCCGCTATCAAAGTCGGCTGCCATAGGCCGCGGGCTTTAGCCCTCGGCGAAAGGCGCGGACGGATCGAAGCATAGTTAAAGTGACCGGTCGTTTTGTGGCGGTTCAGGCCAATTCCTCTCGCAGCTTGGCCAGCCGTCGCAGCAGCGCCACGATACGTCCCGATTCGAGCATGTGGGCCCAATGGCCGTCTGCAAACCGCTCGCCGCGGACGCAGTAGGTAAGCATCGTCTTGATCTGGTCGAGGGTGGCGCTAGAGATAGTATCGTCGTCGCTGAGCATGCGATAGGCCTCCTGCGGCTTGTATCCATAGTCGGCCCAGTGGGGCTGGCCTGCCAGTGTGAAGAACTCGAGCACGTCGTCACAGTAGATGGGGTAGGGCACGGTAATGGCCCCATCGGAGGTTAACTCTCCCCCGCCCCAATCCTTGACGTATTCGCGGTCGGGGTTCTCGAACAGGGGCAGAAACTTAAGCAGGCCATCCATCTTCTCAGTTGTCATCGCAGCTGGTTCCATGCCTGGGTACTCTCCTGCAGTCGATGCCCTCTCGGGACGAACGTTCGTGTTATGGGAATCATACCACGATCGCGGCAGCAGGTCAAAGCGATGCGGGAAGAGCAGGACTGCCCATCATCAACTGGGCCTCATCAGGACTTTGGTGGTAGGGTAGGACACTCGCCAAAGGACCTGAAGTCTGTATCGGTTTATAGGATGATATTTGACTTTTGATCGTAGTTGTTGTACAATATCCGGGACAAAGGCGGAATCCCGTAACCTTTCGGCAGCATTGGCGTCTAGTCAATGTGAGCGCGTCCGGGCCCTGCCTGGATGTGCGCTTGATAGTGCCACGAGAAAAAGGCGCGACTGCCAATGCCGGCTTACTACTGACCAGATCCCCCCCAGTCTGGGGATCTGGCCTTTTCTTTTGTTGGCCGGAAGGGGACGGAAAATTGGATTCAAGGACGAAGCAATAGATGTCAACGACTCAGCCAGGTGATAAGCGCAGGCGCAGATTGCGCTGGCCCAGTATCTCTATCGACCTGAGCCAGCCTGGGCCGCGGCGTAAGTTCCTTTTCCTACTCGTTGTCCTCGGCCTGGTGGGCGCTGGCATTCTCTATGGTGGTCTGCAGGTCTTTCATTGGGCCGAAAGTAACGAGTTCTGCGGCGGCCTCTGTCACCCCATGAACTCGGTGTACGTCCGTTACGAGTCCTCACCCCACGCCAAGGTAGACTGCGTGCACTGCCACATCGGTGGGGGTTTTGCGTATTTCGCCCGGTCCAAGTTCGATGGCATGAAGAGCCTGTGGTTCATGATTACCGACAGCTACCCACGCCCCATCGCCAGCCCGGTGGAAAACCTCCGTCCGGCGCGGGACACCTGCGAAGAGTGCCACAGTCCCAACTCGTACACGGACAATGTCATAAAGACCATCAGCCACTATGACAACGACGAGGCCAATACGCCGTTGCAGTCCACCATCATCCTCAAGATGGGTGGCTGGCAGGAGAGTACTGGCATCAGCGAGGGCATCCACTGGCATATCAGCAATCCGGTGTACTATATTGCTGCCGACGAACAGCGGCAGGTCATGATGTGGGTCGGCGCCGAACAGGAGGATGGATCGCTCAAGGAGTACTTTGCCCGAGATCTGTTGGGCATGGCGCAGACCTCGTTCGTAGAGCACGCCCGTGCCAATGGTGAGGTGCGCGAGATGGATTGCATCGACTGTCACAATCGCTCGGCGCATCTCATCCCTGCCCCTGATGATCTGGTGGACGAGGCCATCAACGCCGGCCGGATCTCGACCGGCCTGCCCTACATCCGGGCCAAGGGCATTGAGCTGCTCACACCTCACTATGCGAGCGTTGCTCAGGCCTACGATGCAATCGATGGATTGGTAGCCTATTACGAGGATAGTTACCCCCAGCTCTATGAGAGCCAGCGGCGGGAGCTTCGTATCGCCATCAACACATTGAAGGAACTGTACCGGACAGCCAGTTTCCCCGACATGGCCCTGAATTGGGAGACCAATCCCGATAACGAGGTGCATTCTCCCTTCCTGGGCTGCTTTCGCTGCCATGATGGCAAGCATGCCCTCGTTGATACGGAAGGAGAAGAGGTAGAGGTTATCAGTGTCAAGTGCAATCTCTGCCACACCGTTCCCATCGTCGGGCGTGGCAGCGCCATGCTCGTGGAGGCACCAGTCATCGTTGGCGCTGCTCCAGACTCTCACTCTGACTTTCGGTATACCGTAGAGCATCGCACGACCACCGACGCCGAGCGGGAAGAGTGTTATCAGTGTCACGGGCAGGGCTTCTGCGAGAACGAGGCCTGCCACAATCTCAGCCATCCGCCGGACATGCTCTACACGCATTCCGACGAGTATCGCCGGACGGGCGATCAGTTGTGCTATAATTGCCACCAGGCCATCCTGTGCAGCCGTTGTCATCCGGGTGGCGTGATCGCCGGTCCTTAGGATATTCTATGCAACCTGCTAACGACACTGCTGGCAGTAGGTTACAACTTGGCACGCAGACAATCCAACGTGTTTTCTGGATTGTGCTTGGCCTCCTTATCGCCGTATTGGTGAGCTTTGCCGGATACTATATCTGGGATCGCTACATCCATGCCGAGGGCCAGCCTGCAGTCGAGTCCGAAATCGCCAGCATGGAGCAAGCTATCCACAAGAGTCCTCAGGACCCGGAGCTGCGAGTCGTACTGGCCGAATCCTACCTGAGTGTCGGGGAGAATGCCAGGGCACTGGAGCAGGCCGAGCAGGTCCTTGGCCAGTATCCAGAGGATGTCGGTGCCCTGTTGATCGCGGGCATTGCCCATGTGCGCTTGGAAGAGCCAGAGGCGGCGATTGCACCGCTGCAGACCTTTGTGATGCTGCGCAAGGACGGGCCGATGGCTCGGTCGGACCAGGCATTGGAGGCGGCCTACTACTTCCTGGGCCAGTCCTATCTGCAGCTGGACCGCCCGGCAGAAGCGATCCCCGTGCTGGAAGCTGCGCTTGAGATCAGCGCTGTGGATGCAGATGCGCTATATCAGCTTGGCCTTGCCTACAACGCCAATGGCCAACCCGCGCTGGCGGTTCAGAGCTACCAGGATGCGGTGCGCCTCGTGCCCGATTATGACAGAGTATATGAGGCCATGATAGTTAGCTACTCAGCCCTGGATCTGCCCGACTATGTTGCCTATGCCCGGGGAATGTTGGCCTTCTCCCGAAGAGACTACTCTGCGGCAGTGTCCTATCTCGAGCAGGCTACGGAGGCCTTGCCCAACTTTGCTCCGGCCTTCCTGGGGCTGGGGTTGACCCATGAGAGTATGGAGAACCTGCAGCCCGCGCTGCTGGCCATTGAGCGGGCGCAGGAACTGGATCCAGGTGATTTCGCCACCCGGCAGGCATTAGGTCGGGTGCAGGCGGCGCAGGAAGCGGCGCAGGAAGCGGCGCACTAAGGGAACGATGTCCAACCAGAATAGCGAGAGCGACGCAGATCTCAAGAGACCCGATACCACCATGCCGGAGCAGGATGCTACCGGCCCTTCTGGCATGCCTGCAGCCGATGCTGTCGAGACCGCTCAGGAAGGCATGCCCGGGGATGCGGCATCTGCTCCAACGACAGGAGCCGAAGGCGAGGCCGCACAGGACCTGCCGGCTGCCGCGATTGGCGGGGAAGCAGGGGCAGCTGGCGGTGGCGCTGCCCTCGAGCTGCAGAGAAAGAAGCGTCGCAGGCTGATCTTTGGTGTGGCGGCTCTGTCTGTGCTGGTGATTGCCGCCATAGCCCTGTTTATCCGCTATCTGCTGCAACCTGGACCGCTGCCCGACCTGCTGCCCCTGCCCGGGAGCATTAACTACCGGCCCCACTACCTCTTTTCCATTTATGGGGTTGAGAAACCGGTGGGAGTTGCTGTGTCACCCGATGGTGAGCGGATCTATGTGACAGAGATGGGAGGCCAGCGCGAGGTCAAGATCTTTGACCGCGATGGCGATCTATTGAGCGCATTTTCGCCGCCCTACACCGAGCCTACTGAGCGCGCGCCGGTGTACGTCGCGGTGGGCCCAACCGGCCTCGTATTCGTCACCGATCGCCTGCAACGCGCTGTCTTTGCCTACAACCCGGAAGGAGAGTTGCTGGATGCGCTCCTCGGCCCGGATCTAACCCTGAGTGAGTATGCCTTCAAGCACGTCCCTGACCTGCAACCGGATAGCACCCACGCCTACAATCTATTCGCAGGCACGGTATGGATTGGGACACCAGATGGGGGGGAGCAGGTCCTGCCTGCGCCCGATCCAGCCGCATGGGCGCCCCTGGGTGTCCGAGTGGGAGAGCAGGGCACGATGCTTCTGACTGATGTCGCCGAGGGGCAGCACAAGGTGCGCGAGTTTGCCTTCGATCTGGCGTTGGCTGGGAGCTGGCACGAATTCGACCCGCCGGAGCTTGACTATGGCACGCAGGGGCAAGGGGATGGTGAGCTCATGTTCCCAAACTCGGCGGTGACAGACTCGACCGCGCGCCTCTACGTGTCCGACGGCAACAACGGGCGCATCTCTGTCTGGGACGCGATGGGCGACTATTTGTACAGCTTTGGGCTGGGAGTGGGCGATAGTGCGCTGAGTCTGCCGCGGGGCATAGCAATGGACGAGCGCGATCGACTGCACGTTGTCGATGCCGTGGAGCAATGCGTCAAGGTTTATGACGTATCGGATCTGGAACCCACCTTCCTGTACGCCTTTGGTGATTGGGGCACAGAGGACGGGCGGTTCAATTATCCAGGTGACGTCGCCCTTGATAGCACGGGACGGGTCTACGTCGCGGACCGTGAGAACGACCGCATCCAGATTTGGTCATACTAGTATAGACATACTGAAGGTTAGGCGAAGGAGTGGACTATGAACCAACGCTGCAAAGATGCAGAAGCCGTCGCGCCATCGCAAACGGGCGAGGCCGGTGCCCCCGGTATCTCCCGTCGCGCGCTACTAAAGGCGGGTCTGGCTGGTGGCCTCGTGGCTGCCACTGGCGGTGGATGTGCTTCCTTCTCGGAGGCCTTGGAGAAAGCCAAGAGTGAGTACGTTCTGATTCTTGACCTCAACAAGTGTGCTGGGTGCCGCGCCTGCGAGGAGGCATGCAACCAGCGAAACCACCTGCCCGAGGATCAGAGTTACATCCGCATCCTGTCCAGGGGCGATGAGGAGAACCGCTGGTATCTACCGGTGCAGTGCCAGCACTGTCATGACACGCCTTGCGCAACGGTATGTCCGGTAGATGCAACCTATGAGCATCCGAGTGGTGTGGTTCTGGTCAACGAAAAGACCTGCGTCGGCTGCAAATACTGTATTGTGGCTTGTCCGTACGGCGCGCGGATCTTTGACGAGCACAAGGGCGTGGCGAGCAAATGCTGGCTATGTTTGGACTGGGTCCTGGGCGGCGGCGAGCCCGCATGCGTGCAGGCCTGTCTCAAAGAAGCGCGCATCTTTGGCAAGAGGAGCGATCCGCAGATTGCCAAACTCCTGGCATCCGGTCGCGCGCAACCGTTGCATCCCGAATTCGGCACCGATCCCGGCGTCTTGCTGTATATCTTTCCGGGCACCTAGCGCGCCTACAAATCGACCTGACTTGAGCAACGGAGCAGAACACACGGAGGAGTATCTTGGCTGAACATCATTGGGGATGGCTGATCGCGATTTACCTGTTTCTTGGCGGCATGGGTGCTGGCTCCTTTCTTATAGCATCCGTGTTCGAGTTGAGTGGGCTGCGGTACAAATACGATTTCTGCCCTACCAGTCTGGCCGGGGCTGGCGTATCTGGTCCACTGATTCTCATCGGCACCGTGCTCTTGATCTTTGACCTGGGCGCCGGCATGCGCGAGCCGTGGCGAATCCCGCTCATGTTTCTGAATTTCAGCTCTGTGATGACATGGGGCATCTGGATCCTATCGCTGTTCCTGCCACTATGTTTCATATACGCGGCCCTGGAGCTGATGCACGTGGAGCCGGGTATTCTGGCCTGGCTGCGGGACAGGCAGAAGATCCTTCCCAAGCTCCTACGCTTGGTTCCTGAGACGCTGCCCTACCGCCGTCTCAAGCTCTTCGTCTGCAGTGCGGGCTGCCTTTTTGCGGTAGGCACCGCCGTGTACACCGGTGTCCTGCTTGCTGTCGTAGAGGCAGTCCCCTTCTGGAACTCGCCCGTGTTGCCGGTGCTCTTTCTTGTCTCCGCCATCTCCACGGGCATGGGCTTGAGCTTTGATCTGGCAGCCACCATGGCTGTACCCGACCTGCACGATCGCTATGGCAAGATGCCCATTGTTCACATGTCTCTCATAGGCTTGGAGGTCGCTCTGCTCGCGCTACTCATGATCCTGGCCCTGGTCAAGGGAGGGGAGGCGATGGAATCTGCCAGGATGATCCTGACAGGCAGTCAAAGCGTGGTCTTCTGGGTGCTGGTCATCGGCCTTGGCATGGTCTATCCCTTTGCATTCCACGCCTATGCCTATACGCGCCACAAACACAGCTTTGTGCCTAGCCTGCTGGCTGGCGCGGGGGTTGTGGTAGCCGGGCTCTTTGTGCGCTATCTGGTTGTCGCCTCGGCGATCCCTTTGACCCTCTGATTTGCGTGCTCAGTGAGCGATCGTATTCGTACGCCTGACAGCCGTGGGCAAGGAGGTTCTATGAAGCGAAAGCAAAAGCGTTTTCTGGGGCGGGATTGGCCCCACTGGATCGTGATTCCCTTCGGGATCGGTCTCGCTGGTTTCGTCGTCGTGCTTGGGCTCCTGGTGGAGCCGGTGGGCCATGCACTAAGCCCATCTCCGGCCCCACCTACGCCGACACTCCCAGTGGTGGAATATGGACGCGATATCTCGGAGGGATGTCACGATTGCCATTTCTCGCTGCCTGCACTGGAGGCCAGTGCAAATGACCCGACCATCGCTGGGGAATATCTCATCGAGCCCGAGTCTGTGCAGACCAAGCACGGCTCGCTGGGCTGTGTGGCTTGCCACCGTGGTGATGGAGAAGCTGAAGACAAAGAGATGGCGCACGCCGGTCTCGTGCTCGACATCACCGAGGAGGAGCCACGGATGTGTGTCATCTGTCATCATGACCTCCCCGAGAAGATCGGTGAAGATGAGCTGCTGATACCCCACGATCTGGTGGAGTACAAGATCTCGCATGGAGAGGAGAGCACGCTCTTCTGCTCTGACTGTCACGGCCGTGTGGGGCATGGATTCGACCCGGTATCAGGTAGAGTTGCCTGCACGATGATGGTCTGTGTGGACTGCCATACAGAGCAGGGGTCGTGCCAGGGCTGCCACCAGGCCAGCGAGCCTGGAGTGGAGATGACCGGGTGCGACGTCTGCCACCAAGGGCCCCATGACGTCACCGACTATTTGACCTGCTCCTGCTGCCACATCTCTATGGAGTCCTGGTCAGAGATCGACGCTTCGAGTCATCCCGTGGAGCTCGAGGGGGCGCACGGTGAGTTGCACTGCTTCCAATGTCACAGCTTCCCGGACTTTGAGGGGTTGCACTACGTATGTGCCGACTGTCACCAGTCGGGACATCCCGGGTGGGGAGGCGAGGACTGTATCGAGTGCCATGACCCTGCAGCGACCTGGAACGACGTGATCTCCACGTGGGACCAACACGTCGAGATCTGGGACATGTACAAGGGCGACCACAGAGATGTGGAGTGCCGCGGCTGTCACTTTGACGGATTTGACGAAATCGACCCAAGCTGCGACTCGTGTCACTCGCTGCCCGAGGATCACGACGCGAGCTACACAAAGTGCTGGCTGTGTCACTGAGCGATCTAACGCAGTCGAGACATGTGTGTGAATGGATAAAAAGCTCATGAGAAGAAGAACGCTGCTGTTGAGAGCCTGTTTACAGAGGGCGTTGTTGCTGGGGATGCTCCTCTTGGTTGGGTTGGTGGTGACAGGCTGTGTTTCACCGGACGCAGTTGTCCCGGTGCCGGCGACGTCAACACCCATCGCCTTGCTGCCCACCGAGACGCCTCGCCCGACATCGACTCCGGTACCCACCGCTATGGATTTTCCAATGTCGGCTCCCACCCATGAAGTTGCTGCACAACAGGGCTACGAGACCTGTGTGCAGTGTCACGCCGACGAAGCTATGCTGAAGGATTCGATGGCATCGGGGGAAGGGACCGTATCGCAAAGTGAGGGTGAAGCGTGGGCAGGTGAGCTACCACCTGAGGAGAGATGGCAGGCTGTATTCCTTGACGACCTCGCATTCCTGGAGTCCATCCACGGCAGGTATGGCTGTATTACCTGCCATGGGGGCATGGGGGCTACGCTGCTGAAGGAGGTAGCGCACACTGGGCTGATTCGCGAGCCTGGTTCAACCGACCTGTGTGCCGACTGCCACGCTCAGGAGGTTTCCAATGCCGAGAACAACCTCCATGCGAGTTTGACTGGCTACCGGACCGTGCTTTTCACGCGTAGCAGCGCCGCCGACACGAGTCTGCTTGAGACAGCCATCGAGAATCACTGTGACTCGTGCCACACAGCGACGTGCGGCCAATGTCATGTGAGCCGCCCGGCGGGGATTGGCGGAGGATTGGTGGCAGGCCACGACTTTGGAGACGTAGAGGCCATCAATACGACCTGTGCTGGCTGTCATGGCAGTCGGATCGAGGCCGAGTACAAGAATCCAGATGGCAAAGGGCAGGGGGACGTTCACTGGGTCAAGGCCAAGATGCTCTGCAGTGACTGCCATGAGGCCTGTGACTATCATGGGGCAGAGGATGAGCACTTGGAGCGCTATGACGGTGCGCCAAGCCCAAGCTGCGACGATCTCGGCTGCCATCCCGACGTGGCGGCAGATGATGGGATCGAGCAGCATGCTGGCGCGCACCTGAAGCTCCTCAGTTGCCAGGCCTGCCATGCTACCCCTTACAGAAACTGCTATGGCTGTCACGTGCAATCCGGTGATGGTTCGGCTGGGTTCACCCTAGAGTCAACCCAGATCGACTTCAAGATCGGTCGCAATCCGATTCAGAGTGGTTACCGGCCCTGGAAATTCGTGCCGGTGCGCCACGTACCTGTAACCGAGGATTCGTTCTCCGACTATGGTGAGGACCTGTTGGACGACTTTGACGCATTGCCGACGTGGAAATATGCAACGCCACACACGATTCAGCGCATCACACCGCAGAATGAGAGCTGCAATTCGTGTCACGGCAACGCCGATATATTCTTGACTGCCGATGATGTGACGCCTGAGGAGTTGAGGGCAAATTGGCCAGTTATTGTGGAGAGGGTAACGGGACCGGTCGACAGGTGACCAGTAAGGAGGTGAACTCACACACATTGGCCCTACAGCAAAAAGTCTTGCTGACTCGTTCCCATACAGGAACCTTGCGAAAGGAGTGATCTATCCAGTGAAGAGACTACTTATCGTAACTGTCGTCGCCCTGATCCTGGCCTTTATGACTGCAGGTCTGGTCCAGGGCTATGGCGGTCCACACGGCGGTGGCTATGATGCCACTACCGACGCTTGTGCAGGGTGCCATCGCGCACACACGGCAACGGATTCGGGTCTGCTCATGGAATCCTCGTATGCCCTGTGCATGTCCTGCCACGGGTCCACGGCAACGGGCGCAAATACCAACGTGGAAGATGGCTATTACCTGTCTTCGCGCGACGACGTCTATGACGATGGTGCCGCCAACACGCCTGACTATGCAGCCCTGCTTGGTGGTGGCTTTGTTAACTATCAGGGTGACGCGGTCACCTCCATCCATAGCCCGTATGGTACCGAGACTGCAGCCTGGGGCAATGGTGTGGCCCGGGGCAGTTTGGCGGATCTTGTTGATGCTCTGAACTGCGCTTCGTGCCACGACCCCCACGGTTCTCCAAACTATCGCATCATCAACGAGGAGATCAATGGGGTCAGCGTGTACGTTGCGCAGGTCGACGAGGGCGCTGCCAAGGACTATGACACCGAGCAGTGGGGTGCGGGCACCAGCTCCGTCTGTGCAGCCTGCCACGGCGCCTATCACGTGACGCGACCCAACAGCGGCAGCGACAATGATAATGACGGCACCGGCAACCTGGACTATGGCGGCGATATCAGCACCTTTGCCCATCGCGTCGATATGTCTTATATGTATCGAAGCAATGACAACCCTGAGACCATCGGCCTGGATGGCTACACCCTGCCGTTGGCCCAGAGCGGTTCAGGTGATCTCGTCGTCTGCATGACCTGTCACTTGCCCCACGGTGCGTCGACCACGATGGCTGGCACCGCAGACGGTGCCGGGCTACCGGGCGAGACCAGCGCTGGCGACAGCGCCTTGCTGCGCATCGACAACCGTGGTGTGTGCCAGGTCTGCCATCAGAAATAGCATAGTAGACAAGCAGCTCTGCTGTCGTTTGCGCTGAGCACGGGTGGCTCCCCGGAGGCGGGTGCCTCTTGGGGAGCCCCTGGCAGCATTGCGCAAGCGCACCAGCATGAGCTATAGCAGGTACGGGGAATGAACTTGAGCTACGACGAGAAGATGAAACGTTGTTCAAATCACGAGCAACAACTTCAACCCGTTGCTACGTCTCGGCGGGTGGTGAACACTTGCTCAGCCCGCCGGGACGGCTTCCCCGTGTGGCTGCTGGCCCTGGCCTTTGTCGTGGTGCTGCTCTGCGCCTATGTGCTCCTATCCCAAGGAGCCATGGCCTTTGCCAGACAGCCGGATGCTGACGAGCTGTGGACGCTTGCCCAGGGCAGCCGGGAGACCGCCAGTCCTACGCCACAGGTTCCTGCGACAATCGTGGCGACCGACACACCTACGCCGACCCTCACCCCGTTATCCCATGGCACACCGACTGGCTCGCCAGTGGCTCCAACGGTCGTGCCCACATCCAGCCCTTCCCAAACCGCCACGCCAGTAGTGGTGAATACGGCACTCCCTGCAGTTCGACAGGAGCTGCCGCTGCCCACCCCCACGGCACCCCCACCGCTCCCCACCGAGGAGCCGGTGGCTGGCGAGCCGCATGGGGACTATGACGTCACGACATCCAGTTGCGCTGGCTGCCATCGTGCTCACACCTCTGGGGGCTCGGGGCTGCGCGATACCTGGCCTGAGGAGACGCTCTGCTTCTCCTGCCACGCGGCGGATGGACCCGGCACCGATGTCGAGGCAGCCTTTGCCGCCGTAACCAACACCACCACTCGCTTTTTCAAGCACGATGTCGCCGCAACGAGCGGCATCCATCACGTGGGCGAGTCCGAGGGCTCTGACTTTGGCGGGGCCAATCGCCATGTCGAGTGTGAGGACTGCCACGATCCGCACGACTCGGCGCGGGGCGACACGACTGCACCCATGCTCCAGCGAGAGATGGGCCAGGCCCCTGGAGCCGATCCGGTTTGGGTGGCGCCGGGCGCACCGGCTGGCTACAACTGGCTGGCTGAGGCCGAGCGCGAATACCAGGTTTGCTTCAAGTGCCACTCGAGTTTCACCGCGCTGCCCACCTATATTCCCGATGGATGGGATGGCAGCTCGTACGTGCCCGACGGCCTGCGCAAGCTGACTTATGCTGGCAGCAATCAGGTGCCCGATCATCGCGACCTGGCTCAGGAATTCAATCCCTACAACGCCAGCTTCCACCCGGTCGTGACGCAGGGCCGCAACCAGAGCATGCCGCCCGGCAGCTTTGTCGCCGGCTGGTCCGACGACAGCATGGTCTACTGCACCGACTGTCACACCAATGCCGATCTCGCCGTGGGTGCGACGGGCCCTCACGCTTCGCCCCTCTTGCACCTCCTTGCCGGCTCGGACAACTACCAGACTGCCGATCCTGGCAATCCAACTCCGTCAGCGCAATATCTCTGCTTTAACTGTCACGACGAGGAAGACTATACTGGCAGGGGGAATGACACTAATTTCGCGCGCAACCGGGCCAATCTTCACCGGCAGCACGGCAACAACGCCACTTGCTACCTGTGCCACGACACCCACGGCAGCGAGCAGCTACACCTGCTGAACCTCGACACCAGCATCGAGAACAGCTCTGACACCTACTTCCTGCCTGGCTACGACGGCGCGCCGACCAACAGCCAGACCTTCTGGCAGATCAGCCCCGATGGCTCGGAAAAGACCTGCTTCCTGGTGTGTCACGGGCACGACCACAGCGACAGCCCTTATCCCAACGTCTCAGACTAGCCCTCCAAACTCTGGGCGCCAATTCAACTATCTGATCCAGGTGGCGCAATCTCACTCGCGCCTGCCGACCTGCCTGAACCAGCTTCAGGCCTGGAGTGAGCACCTTTGGTGCCCCCCCAAATTCTGGGGAGCGCGTGGGCAAAGGGCCCGTCCTGAGCAAGGCCGAAGGACGCATCCTGAGCACAGCCGAAGGACGCATCCCAATCTGTTTGACCTCATGTTCCAACTATTGACACGTGCCGCTTCCCATGCTATGATCTCCTCCAGTGGAATCCCAGATCCAGAGTCCTGATTGCGCACCAGCTGGAAAAAGATCTGTTTTCGCTTCTCATATCCAGCCTGTAGATCAGGAACCTCTGCCTGTCCCCTGGCGTCTTAGGTATGTATAGAGGAACTGCAAATGCCACGAAATAGAGGAGGGCAGTCACCATGGCGAAACGGTTACAGGATTGGGCCGGGAGTCATCGAGCTATGATCATCGTCCTTGCCGTTGTACTGGTGCTTGGCGCCCTGGCTGTGGCTGTCACGCTCATCTGGTGGCAGCCATGGACGGAGCAGGCCGGTGGTACCACCGTTCCGACTCTGGTCGAGACACCGACGAGTGGTGGCGAAAGCACCGGGGTCGTTGCCGTGTCCCAGTTGGAGGGTGTCGAGGGCGGCGATATGGAGGGAGAGTTCGTCGTCCGTCTGAGTGAGGGCAGGGCGCAGCTTCAGGAAGTGGCCCTACTGCCACCCACCAGCGGCGATCCGCTCTCGGACGAAGAGATCGAGCAGATTCTGTCGCGGCTGCCTGACCTGGTCGCAGGGACTGAGGATCAGCTAGAGTTCCAACTGCCTGAGGATTCGCCCCCGCCCCCTCGAACTGGGGAGACTATCGAAGAACCATTCCCACCGCCAGAGCCGCCGGTCGTGCCCGAGCAAGTCGAGTCCGGGCCGCTGGAGGTGCTGCGCTATGGTCCCGAGGGCGAGATCCCGCTGGCTCCTTTCCTCAACGTGACTTTCAACCAGCCCATGGTGCCCCTGGCGACCCTCGAAGCCCTGGCAGCGGAGGATGTGCCGGTGCAGCTGGAGCCTGCGCTGCCCGGTACCTGGAGGTGGCTGGGCACCAAGACCTTGACCTTCGAGTATGATTCGGAAGCCGTCGACCGCCTGCCCATGGCCACCGACTTCCGGGCCACCGTTCCTGCCGGGACCGAGTCGGCCACCGGCGGCGTGCTGGCAGAGGCGGTGACCTGGACCTTCAGCACGCCTCCCCCCGCCATGATCGACCACCTGCCAGCGGATACCCCGCAGCCCCTGGAGCCGCTGTTTCTGGTCGCTTTCGACCAGCGCATCGATCCTCAGGCGGTGCTTTCTACCATCGAGGTGACGGCTGACGGTCAGGCCGTCTCGACCAGGTTGGCCACGAGCGACGAGGTGGAGGCCGACAAGGCTGCCAGTCGCCTGGCGGAGCGCACCGCTGAGGGGCGCTGGCTGGCCTTTGTGGTGGAGGAGCCGCTGCCCGCCGACGCGGCCATCCGTGTCTCCATCGGCCCGGGTACGCCCTCGGCCGAAGGGCCGCTGGTCACCCAGGAGGCGCAACAGTATGACTTTCGTACCTACGCGCCCCTGCGTATCGTGGATCACGATTGTGCCTGGTACCGCGAGGAATGCCCGCCGCTGACGCCCTTCTACATCGAGTTCAACAACCCTATCGACGTCAGCGCCTACGAAGAATCGATGCTGAGCATCGAGCCTGCGCTCCCCGACGCCACGGTGGACGTCGTGGGCAACAGGATCAACATCCGCGGGACCACAACGGGGCGCACTACCTACCGGGTCTTGGTCAAGGGGACCATTCAAGACGAATTCGGCCAGATGCTGGGTAAGGATGACACTCTCAGCTTCAAGGTGGGCTCCGCAGAGCCCGTGCTCTACGGCCCGCAGGAGACGCTCCTCACCCTGGACCCATCCTCGAAAACGCCGGTCCTCAACGTCTATACCATCAATTACAATCGCCTGAAATTGCGAGCCTACCAGGTCCAGCCGGGCGACTGGCTGGCCTTTGCCAGCTACCTGAACGAGTACTACAGGCAGGGCGATTCGGCAGAGCCACCGGGAAACAAGGTGATGGATGAGACCGTGCGGGTGGAGGCCGCCGCCGACGAGCTGACCGAGGTGAGTATCGACCTGAGCCCGGCATTGGATGGCAGCACAGGACAGTTGATCGTAGTTGTCGAACCCGAGGGCGTCAAAGACGAGGACCGTTACTGGCGTACCGTGCGGGTCTGGGTCCAGGTGACCCAGATCGGCCTGGATGCTTTTGCCGACCACAGCGAGATGGTGGTCTGGACCACCGCCCTGCAGGATGGCAGCCCGCTGACTGGTCTGTCCATTGATGACGACGCCGGGGAGCAGGTGGCGATCACGGGTGACGAGGGCACCGCCCGCTTCAAGCTGCCTGGTGCTGGCACGACCTTCCTGGTTGCCCGCCAGGGCGATGACTATGCCTTCCTGCCCCGGTCACCCTATCCCTGGGCGGAGGATGCCTGGCGGCCGGCGCCGGTTCGGGATCAGCTGCGCTGGTACGTCTTTGACGACCGCGCCATGTACCGGCCTGGCGAGGAGGTGCACGTCAAGGGCTGGTTGCGGAGGATAGGCGACAAACAGGATGGCGACGTGGGGCTGGTCGGCGAGGGCCTCGACTCGGTGAGCTACACCGTAGTCGGTCCCCAGGGCAATGACCTTCTCAGCGGTGAGGCTCCGGTCAACCTCCTCGGCGGTTTCGACTTTGTCTTTACCCTGCCCACCAATGCCAACCTGGGCTACGCCTGGATTCGGCTGGACGCTCGCGGCAGCCTGGGCGGCCTGGATGGTCTCTACTATGAGCACAGGTTCCAGGTACAAGAGTTCCGCCGGCCCGAGTTCGAGGTCACCGCGCGCAACGAGACGACCGGTCCTTACTTTGTCGGCGGTCGGGCCACGGTGGCGGTCGAAGCCAGTTACTACGCTGGAGGCCCGCTGCCCAACGCCGACGTGACCTGGCAGGTCACCTCTTCGCCCAGCAGCTACTCGCCTCCCAACTGGCCCGATTTTGTCTTTGGCAAGTGGACGCCCTGGTGGTTCGACTACCGGTCTCCCTACCTCGAGGAGGCCTATGGCATGTGGCCCCCCTCTGAGGAGGTCAAGGTCGAGACTTTTACCGGGGTGACGGATGGCTCCGGCAATCACTACCTCCAGCTCGACTTTGAGCAGGCCGAAGAACTCCGGCCCTACAGTGTGCTGGCCGAAGCCACGGTGATGGACGTGAACCGCCAGGCCTGGGCCGGGACCACCAGCCTGCTGGTGCATCCCGCCGAGTTGTACGTCGGCCTGCGCAGCGAGCGCACCTTTGTCCAGCGTGGGCAGCCGCTAAAGATCGATCTCATCCTTACCGATTTGGACGGTGTCCCCGTTCCCGATCGCCCAATAGAGGTCCAGGCCGCTCGTCTGGAGTGGCGGTACTCCCGCGGAAGCTGGCGGGAGGAAACCGCCGACGTCCAGACCTGCACCGTCGGTTCGACCGAGGAGCCTGTTTCCTGTACCTTTGAGACCGCAACAGGCGGCGAATATCAGATCACGGCGACCGTCACTGATGCCTTTGGCCGGGAGAATCAGAGCCAGTTCACCCGCTGGGTGAGCGGCGGCAAACGCCCACCGGCGCGCAAGGTAGAGCAGGAGACGGTCACCCTGATCCCCGACCAGGAGAGCTACCAGCCAGGCGATGTGGCCGAGATCCTGGTACAGAGCCCCTTCAGCCCGGCCGAGGGCCTGCTCTCGGTCAGCCGCAGCGGCTTGCTCTACAACGAGCGTTTTTACATCGACGAGGACACACTGACCCTGCGAGTGCCCATCGAGGAATCCCACATCCCCAACCTGCACGTGCAGGTCGATCTCGTGGGATCAGCCCCGCGCCTTGATGACCAGGGTGAGCCCATCTCCGGTGTGCCTGACCGTCCGGCCTATGCCACAGGCAGCCTCGACCTGAGCGTGCCGCCCTTGCAGCGAACCCTATCGCTGGAGGTGACGCCGCGTGAGAAAGAGCTGGAGCCAGGTGGCGAGACTACCATTGACCTCCTGCTGGCCGATGCCCAGGGCAATCCCGTATCCGATGCCGAACTGGCCGTGGTCGTCGTCGATGAGGCCATCCTGGCGCTGACCGACTACCAACTGGCCGACCCGGTGTCGACCTTTTACCAGACGCGGCCCTCGGGCCTGAGTAGCTGGTACGCTCGGTCCAGTATCGTACTGGCCAGCCCCGAAGCGTTGGGTGCAGAGGGCGGCATCCGCTCGGCCGTTGAGGAGACCGTGCTAGTTGAGGAAGCCGTGATGGAGGCGGATCTCGCACCTGCAGCGGCGATGCCCACAGAGATGCCGGCCGCAGCTGGCGAGGGCGCGCCTGGCGCTCAAGAGCCAATACGGATCCGCACCGACTTTAACCCGCTGGCTACCTTTGCCCCCCAGGTGCGCACCGATGCCAACGGTCAGGCCACAGTCGAGGTGTCGCTGCCCGACAACCTGACGCGCTACCGGGTCATGGTCGTAGCTGTCGCTGGTGGCAGCCAGTTCGGCTCGGCCGAGGCCAACCTGGTGGCCCGGCTGCCGCTGATGGTCCGGCCATCGGCGCCGCGCTTTCTCAACTTTGGCGACAGCTTTGAGCTACCCATAGTGGTGCAGAACCAGACCGGCGACGCTCTCACCGTCGACGTGGTCCTGGAGACAAGCAATCTTGAGCTGACCGCCGTTTCGGGTCAGCGCGTGACCATCCCGGGCCGGGATCGGGTGGAGCTCCGCTTCCCGGCGACGACCATCTCGGCAGGCACGGCCCGTTTCCAGGTGGCGGCTGTATCGGGTAGCTTTGCCGATGCCGCAACTGGAGAACTGCCGGTCTACACCCCCGCCACCACCGAGGCATTTGCCACCTACGGGGTCGTCGACGGCGGGGCTGGGGACCAGCCCGTGGCCGTGGCCCAACCGGTGGAATCGCCCGGCGACACTGTCTATTCTCAGTTCGGCGGCCTGGAGATCAGCACCTCTTCGACGGCGCTGCAGGCGTTGACTGATGCTGTCCTCTACCTGGTCTCTTATCGGTTCGAGTGCTCGGAGCAACTCGCTTCGCGGATTCTGGCCGTATCCGCCCTGCGCGATGTGCTCGAGGCCTTCTCTGCCGAAGGGTTGCCCTCGCCGGCCGAGATCGAGGCGGCTGTACAGCGGGATATCGAAGAGCTTCAGGGGCTTCAGAACGATGATGGCGGCTTCCCCTACTGGACGCGCCGCCGTGACTCGATCCCCTTTAACACGGTCCACGTGGCGCATGCTCTCCAGCGGGCCCAGGACATGGACTTTTACGTGCCACCCGACATGCGCTCACGTGTGTTGAGCTATCTGCAGGAGATCGAGGATTACTATCCAGACTGGTATGACAAGCGCACCCGCCAGACTGTGAGCGCCTATGCGCTCTATGTACGTCACCTGATGGGTGACGGGGATGTGCCCAAGGCTCAGAGGCTTCTGGACGAGGCGGGAATCGAGGGGCTGTCGCTGGAGGCTGTGGCCTGGCTGTGGCAGGTGTTGCTCGACGACCCTGGCTCGGCTGCCGACGTCGAAGCCATCCAGCGCCACATCGCCAACCGCGTTGTGGAGACAGCCGGGGCGGCCAACTTTACCACAGAGTATGGCGACCAGGCATACTTGCTGCTTCATTCGGACAGACGTACCGACGCACTAATCCTTGATGCCATGATCGCCGCCCAACCAGACAGCGATCTCATCCCCAAGGTGGTCAATGGGTTGCTGGCGCATCGCACCAGGGGGCGCTGGGGTAATACCCAAGAGAACGTCTTTGTCCTGCTGGCCCTGGATCGCTACTTTAACACCTTTGAGGCCCAGACCCCCGACTTTGTGGCCCGCATCTGGCTGGGCGATACCTACGTCGGCGATCACACCTACCAGGGCCGGACCACCGAGCGGCACGAGACGGACATCCCCATGAGCTATCTGACCACGGACCAGGATGTGCAGGACTTGATCCTGAGTAAAGATGGGCCCGGGCGGCTCTACTACCGGCTGGGCCTGCGCTACGCGCCGACTGACCTGAGCCTAGGGCCGCTGGACATGGGCTTTGTCGTCCAGCGCAGCTACGAAGCGGTGGATGACCCGGAGGATGTTTACCTCGACGATGACGGGGTCTGGCACATCAAGGCCGGGGCGCGCGTGCGGGTCAAGCTCAACATGGTGGCCGACAACCGGCGCTATCACGTGGCCCTGGTCGACCCGCTGCCGGCTGGACTCGAGATTGTCAATCCGGCACTCGCCGTATCGGGGGACGTTCCCCAGGATCCCAACGCTCCGGACTATCGCTATGGCTGGTGGTGGTGGGGACCCTGGTACGAGCACCAGAACATGCGCGACGAGCGGGCCGAGGCCTTTACCTCGCTGCTGTGGGATGGTGTCTACGACTACTCGTACGTGGCCCGGGCCACCACCCCCGGAACCTTTGTGGTGCCGCCGGCCAAAGCGGAGGAGATGTATTCGCCCGAGGTCTTTGGTCGCAGCAGCAGCGACTGGGTGATCGTGGAATAGACAGGATGAATCCGGAGGACCGGGTCCTCGTGGCGGTCATGAACCGCCCCAAGGATTTCGAGATCGCACAACGCGAGGGCTGGTACCGCCTGCCGGAAAGGAGGGCAACGGCAGGCGCGTACTTTGAATACATAGCCTTCTACTTCACTGCGGCATTTGCCGGGCAAAAGTGGGCCATCCACTACTATGCCCGGCGGCTGGGCCACGAGTTGGTCACCCGCCGCCAGTTGCTGCCTGACGAACCGGACCATCCACGCTCTGGCGATCGCTACTGCAAGCTCCAGTTGGGACCGCTGCAGAGGCGCGATCCGCCCATCGTCAGCCTGCGCTGGCGGCGCATCGCCTTTATCCATACCACCTGGGATCGCTTTGAGGCTGCTGAGGAGATCAACGACCTCTTTGTCGAAAGCGACGAGTTCGTGGATCGCCTCTACCACGCCCTGCGCGATTCCGGCCTATCGCCTGAGCGCCAGTATCCTATACAGGAGGCAGGCGCCGAGTACGTCGCAGCTCTGGCCGTACCCTGCCGGGACGGTGTGGTGACCATGGATGTGGCGGGAGGGGAGTCGGGTTGTGCGACGCTGCTGTGTTTCTCCCCCGAGGCGATCTCTGGGGATATCGAGGGTTGTTTGGTTTCGATCCAGCAGGCAATAGGCCACCGCGGTGGCATGCAGCCCACGTAAGACGCGCACCGTGTCGAGCTCGGCGGGCGTGGCAACGAACGGTCAAGGCCCTATTCGGGTAGGACGCTGCCGCCACCGCTGGGTTGCTGTCAGAGGCGAACTACTCTCTGTTAGGCGAGTCCACCGGCGCTGTCAACATCAATATCCTGTGGATCGAGGGCCATGGCCTGATCGTAGTCGGCAATGGCCTGGTCCATGTCGCCTCTATTGTCATAGGCGAGCCCGCGGTTCAGGTAGGCATCAGCATCCTGAGGGTTAAGGGCGATGGCCTGCCCGTAGTCGGCGATGGCTTGGTCCATGTCGTCCAAGGAGAAGTAGGCGTTCCCCCGGTTGAAGTAGGCACCAGCATCCTGCGGGTCGAGGGCGATAGCATGGTCGTAGTCAGCGATGGCCTGGTCCAGCTCGTCCAAAGAGGCGTAGGCGTTTCCGCGGTTGTAATAGGGGTCTGCGGACCCTGGGTCGAGGGCGATGGCTTGGTCGTAGTCGGCGATGGCCAGATCCAGTTCGCCCCTATCATAGTGAGCTAGCCCGCGGTTGTTGTAGGCTGGAGCGAGCATCGGGTCGAGGGCGATGGCTTGATCAAAGTCGGCGATGGCCCGATCCAAGTCGCCCATCTCGTGGTAGGCATTCCCGCGGTTGTAGTAGGCATCGGCGTCTTGTGGATCGAGAGCGATGACCCGGTCATAGTCGGTGATAGCCTGGCCTAGGTCGCCCGTATCGTAGTAGGCGGTCCCACGGTTGTTGTAGGCCTCTACGAGCTGCGGATCGAGCAGGATGGCCTGGTGGTAGTCGGCGATCGCCCGGTCCAGTTCGCCTCTGAAGTAATAAACGAGCCCGCGGTCGCTGTGGGTTTCAGCGTCGTGCGGATCGAGGGCAATGGCCTGGTCAAAGTCGGCGATGGCTCGGCCGTAGTCACCTTTGTCGTAATAGGCGAGCCCACGGTCGCGGTAGGCTTCTGCGTCTTTGGGGTCGAGCGCGATGACCTTGGTGCATTCCTCAATAGCTAGGTCCAGTTCGTCCTCATGCATATCATCTACCTCCGCTTTGGGTGTGCGGCGGACTCCTATGGTTTAGCCGGTGGCGCAATCGGCTCTCTGCTAGCGCGCTCTACTGGTACGATATCCCGGTGATGGCGCTGCCAAGCAGTCCGCCTCGTGGGCGGACTACAATGGTCTGCTATGAGATATTGTAGCATACCTTCCCGATCTAGGGCAACCTGGCTTGCTGCCGTCCAGACGGGGCAGGGTCCCGTCGAAGTCTGGCTCCTGCCAGGCCACAGCCCGGCGGGAAGGCAGTGGGCGCGTGCGCAAACTGCACGCCTGGTCCACGCCAAGCAGGGAGCGAGGCTATTCTCGGTGCTGGGGGAACTTGCGCCTCTTGCGGGCTGCGGTGGCTGACTTTGACAAGGCCCTACAGACGGGGCGCTGCGCTTTGCCGATTCCACCCTTCGCTGCTAGAATAACGCAGGCTGTTGGCTTGTCTCCCTGCGATCTACGATTCTATCCACCATTCGGCCAGTTGCCTCTTGGGGGCGCTGTCGCGAAAGGATGAGAATACGTGAGGATTACCGTCAAGTTGGGTGCCCCGCTCTCCCAGGTAGTGGGCGAGGCCAAGATCGACCTGACCATGCCCCAGGGCGCCACCGTCGCCGACGTGCTCGACGAGTTACGGGCTCGCTACCCAGAGTTCGAAGCCGGATTGCGTGGCAAGGGCCTGAGAAAGCCCTTCGATCAGGTAGTCTACTCGCTCTTTGTCGATGCCAGGCCGCTAACTTTTGAGAAGGCAGGGATCACCGAGCTACGGGACGGCAACCGGATCTATCTCTTCTTGCCGGTGGCTGGTGGGTGAGAGGGCTGGCACAAACCACAACCGGCGCTCTCGGCGATCCCCTGAACGCCGGTCCGCATCGCAGGGCTAGCTCTCTTCCGCTTGCTCTTGCAGCACCCTCGATGCCGCACCCAGGTCCTCCCAGGTCATGCTTTCGCGCCACATATAGAACGCGCCCAGCAGCGTGATCGGCAACCACAGGGCAGCGTGGAGCACCAGCGTGTACGCCGCTGCGACGTCCACCTTCACCCCAAAGGCCTCCAGCACCTTGATGCCCGGCGTGTCAAAGGTGCCCACATAGCCCGGCGCTGACGGGATAGTGGTGAACAAGTTGACCACGCCGTTCATCAGCATCAGCACAAAGAACGAGACCTCGAAATCAAAGGCATGCATCACAAACCAGTACTTGCCCGTCTCAGCCAGCCACACTACCAGCGAAGTAAAAAAGATCATGGCCACATCGCGCCCGCTACGCAGCGACGAGAGCCCTTCCATGAATCGGTCCGCAAACCCGCGGATTTGCTCTTGGAAGCGCTCTGGCACGAACCGGCCGATGATCCAGGTATAGATGGCCTCGAATCGCTGCGGCTTGGCGGCGATGACGAAAAATACACCCAGTGCCCCGAAAAAGAGCAGGCTGAAGCTGATCACAAAGGTGCGCCAATCGTTGGGGATAGCCGGCACCAGCGGCAACCCGATGAAGACGAAGATCAGCATAACCACGCCGTCAAAGATCCGCTCCACCAGGATCGTCGCCAGGCTGGCGCTGATGCTGACCCCCTCCTTGCGCCGGAGCACGTATGCGCGCAGCAACTCGCCAATGCGGGCCGGGTAGATGTTGTTGCCCATATAGCCGATGCAGACCACGGGGAATAGCCGCTT
>Ga0207796_1000257_pt1 | contig 22849 bp, 20 predicted proteins | sample Pon1CUnioCityCA_6_FD_187274 | JGI IMG/M metagenome (GOLD analysis project Ga0207796, IMG submission 187274) | Marine sediment microbial community from Union City, CA, USA - Pond 1C Sediment 1 (SPAdes) | ecosystem: Environmental > Aquatic > Marine > Intertidal zone > Salt pond sediment ...
TATGGAGATTCCCGACGATACGGCCCGTGTCGGCCAGGCGATTCTCGAAGAGAACGATCCGTATCGGCTGGTCGGTGACCAAGTGAATGCCTTCTTGAGGCTGAAGGACTTCGTCAGCTTGTACAGCGAACTGGGGCGAGGAGCGATTTGTCCCATCATCTTGAGCTTGATCACGTTGTTTCAGTTCTTGGAGAACATTCCGGATCGCGTGGCCGCCAACTGGGCGGTGACGCGTATCGATTGGAAGTATGCGCTGCATCTGCCATTGACCTGGATGGGGTTCGACCATTCGAACCTGAGTCACTTCCGGGACCGGCTGATCGAGCACGGCGCTGAGCGCTTGGTGTTCGAAAGAGTGATGGAGTGGGTCCGCTCTGTCGGTTTCGTCAAGAAACACGGCAAGCAGCGCACGGATTCGACCCACATCATAGCCTGTGTCGAACGGGTGAGTCGATTGGAGTTGGCATGGGAGACCCTGCGCACAGCGTTGCGCGCGATCAAGGGGCAAGCCCCAATGTGGTATGAGAGAGTGATTCCAGCTGCCTTTCATCAGGCCTACACAGAGCGCCACAGCGATTGGCGATTGAACAAAGAAGAAGTAAAGGCGAAGATGAAGGAGGCGGGCGGTGATGGGTTCTGGCTGCTGGATCGCCTGGAAGAGAGCGCCCCGGAAGAGGCGTTGGGATTGCCTGAAGTTGAGACGCTGCGCCAGGTGTGGAAGCAACAGTTTGAACGGAAAGAAGAGAGCCGAAAGGTCACCGTGCGCAAGCCACCGATCAAGGGTAAAGGGGTGATCCAGACGCCTCACGACCAGGATGCCCGTTGGGCCGAGAAACGGGGCAACGATTGGATCGGTTATCGATTGCAGGTGAGCGAGACGGCAGAGGATGGCGTCGAGAAGCAATTCATCACCGACATCGACGTGGTAGATGCCAACGAAGACGACAGCGAAACAGTGGACGAGATCCAGGGACGGTTGATCGAGCGCGATCTGAAGCCCGACGAGCACTACGTGGACCGCGGCTATGTCAGCGGGGCCAATCTGGCGCACAGCGCTTACCGAGGCACTGAGTTGATGGGACGGGCGCTGTCCGACACCAGCCAGAAACCGGAAGGGTACAGGCAGAGCGACTTCAAGCTCGACTTTGAGAGACGAGAAGCCACCTGTCCGGAAGGAAGAGTGTCCAAGAGGTGGTACGAGCGTCCGCAAACCGATGGGCACGTCGGGGCAGAGATTCAATTCAAAGACCGGTGTGAGGGCTGTCCAGCCCGTGGTCAGTGCGCACCAGGCAAGAGCGGACGGACGCTGACGGTCAGCCCCTATCACAAGGAACTCGAAAAACGGCGAGCCGAGCAGGAAACCGAGGCATTCAAAGAGAAGATGAAACGGCGGCCTGCGATTGAGGGCACGATCTCTGAGATGACACGCAAACACGGGATGCGCCGGGCCCGGTACCGTGGAAAGCAGAAAGTACGTCTCCAGGCGCTCTTCAGTGGGGCAGCGGCCAATCTGAAGCGGTTGTCGCAGGCCCTCGAGCTTGAAGAACAAGCCCCGGTAGGGGTGAAGACAGGGGTTTAGGGCACCCAACTTGCCATCCAGAGCGCCTTTAGATCTCAATGACTCGGTCTGACAGCTCATCTTGAGCTTGGATGGCCTTGAGACCTTACACCCGGTGTCGAACATAACCATTTTTCAACAGAGTCTTCCATACCCGCCGCCCTGGGGTTGATGGGTTCGCCCAACGCCCCGAAACTGGTGCCCTCTCACGAAGCTTAGGATGTAGGGCGGGTTTCCATACCCGCCGCTGCTACGATTTCCCTCTGGCGAGGTTACGTTGCATCTTTCGGGGGAAGTAGTATAATTCTTATAGACTAGAACAATCGCTAGAATAGACTCTCAGGGGAGCCTGGGGAGCCGGGCTGAGAGGGTGTTCGGGTTGCCACGTCGGCGTGGATCAACCACCGGCACCGACCCTTAAGACCTGATCTGGGTAATGCCAGCGGAGGGACGTTTTGTGGTGCTGACGAAGCCGCCCCGCTGGTGAGGGCGGCTTTTCTGTTGCCAGGTGAAGGTTCGCGACGTCTGCCGCTGATAGTCAGAGAAGCTCGCAGGAGGCAGGCGTCGCAGTGGATGGGAGAACATGAGTGAAGGGGGTGGCGGTGCGGGCCATAATCTTTGCCAACGGGACGTTCACCGACGCGCAGCAGGCGCGGGATCTGCTACACGCTGATGACGTGGTTATCGCCGTTGACGGCGGGACCCGCCATGCTTGGGAGGCCGGCGTGGACCCCCAGTTGGTGATCGGTGACCTGGATTCGCTGACCGAGGAGGAGCAGGAGCGCCTGACGTCGAGCGGTGCCGAGATCAGCAGCTTCTCACCCCATAAGGACAGGACCGACTTAGAGCTGGCCCTCCTTCACGCGGCGTCCCAGGGGGCCGATGAGATGGTCATCTTGGCCGCCCTCGGCGGTCGGCTTGATCAGACCATCGCCAATCTCCTGCTGCTGACGTTGCCCGATTTGGCCGGTTGCCATGCCCGCATTGTGCAGGGAGCACAGACGGCCTTTGTCATCCGTGATGGAGCGCTTATCGAGGGGCAGCCTGGCGACACCGTCTCCCTCATACCGCTCGGCGGTGATGCTATCGGTGTTACCGCTGAGGGGATGGAATGGCCCCTCGACGACGACACGCTTCGCTTCGGCCCGGCCCGAGGCGTGAGTAACGTGCTGCGAGCGGAGCAGGCCTCTGTGCGTGTGCGTCAGGGTCTGCTTCTTTGCGTCGTGACGCACCATTCTTAGACGCGAAGGAGGACGAAAAGGACGCGAAAGTGGGGCAAACGGATGCGAAAGTGGGCGGAATGGGCGCGAAAGTGAGGGAAATGGATGCGAAAATAGGCGAGATCGGTGTGAAGGAAGACGTAAGTTAGCGACTAGGAGGTAGCCATGAGATTCGTGACCGTGCTTGGATGGGTTGGTCTGCTGGTCTTGGCGGCCTGTGGCCCTGGAGCTGCGCCGACCGAGGCGCCTGCGGCTGTAGCATCAGCCACGGCGTCACCACCGGCGCCGCGTACGGTGCGCATCATGACGCACGACAGCTTCGATATCAGTGAGGATGTGCTCAGCGCTTTCGAGGCGGAGCATAACGCCCAGGTTGAGGTGCTCAAGGCCGGCGACGCCGGCGTCGTCCTGAACCAGGCTATCCTGAGCAAAGATAACCCCTTGGCCGACGTGCTCTACGGTGTCGACAACACCTTGCTCAGTCGGGCATTGAACGCTGACATCTTCGAGCCGTACCAGTCAGAGATGTTGGACGAGATTCCCGATCGCTTCGAGCTGGATGGGCAGCATCGAGCGCTGCCCGTTGACTACGGCGATGTCTGCCTGAACTATGACAAGGCCTGGTTCGAGTCGGAGGGACTGGCGCCGCCGTCCAATCTGGAGGATCTGACGAAGCCCGACTACGAGAGCCTGACGGTGGTGGAGAACCCGGCCACCTCGTCGCCTGGCCTGGCCTTCATGCTCGCCACCATCGGCCACTTCGGCGAGGAAGGGGACGACACGTGGCTTGACTACTGGGCCGATTTGCGGGACAATGATGCATTAGTGACCGACGGATGGAGCGAGGCCTACTATGAACAGTTCACGTATGGCTCCGGCGGCAGCGGCAACCGCCCCATCGTCGTGAGCTACGCCAGCAGCCCCCCGGTCGAGGTCCATTTCTCCGAGGAGCCCTTCGAGGAGGCGCCCACCGGGGTCGTGGTTGGGGATGGCAGCTGCTTCCGTCAGATCGAGTTCGTCGGTCTTCTGAAGAACGCGCAGAATCCTGATCTGGCCCGCGAATGGATGGACTTCATGTTGAGTGAGACCTTCCAGGAGGATATTCCCCTTCACATGTTCGTCTTCCCGACCAACGAGAACGCCGAGCTGCCCGAGGTATTTGTCGACTTCGCCGTCGTCCCCGAGAACCCGATCAGCCTCGACTACACCGCTATCGAGACGAACCGTGAAAGCTGGATCGATGCCTGGACTGAGACAACGCTCCGTTAGGACGTCGGCACGATGAGGCGCGGCGATTCGCGCCAGTCGTGGACCCCAGGTTGGGCACGTGGTTCTCGCTTGTCCAACCTGGTCCGTCTACTCATCTATGCCCTTCTTCTTTCTTTTCTCATCCTCTTCTACTTCTATCCGCTGACGTCGATTCTCTCGCTCTCCTTCGCGCCGGAGGGGCGTATCAGTCTGGAACCGTTGTCCAAGCTCTTCCGGACGACCCGTTACCTGGAGACGCTGTGGTTTACCATCTGGCAGGCCGCGCTCTCCACGCTCCTCACCGTGGCACTGGCGCTCCCCAGCTGCTATGTCTTCGCCCGCTACGACTTCCCCGGCAAGTCTCTCGTTCGAGCGCTGACCACCGTTCCCTTCGTGCTGCCCACCATGGTGGTTTCTCTGGCGTTCACGGCGCTGCTCGGGCCTCGTGGTTGGTTCAACCTGGTCCTGATGCGGGTCCTTCGCCTTGACCAACCCCCGCTCGACCTCCAGCATACCTTGGTCATCATCATCCTGGCGCACGTCTTCTACAACTACACCTTGGTGCTCCGCATCGTGGGAGGATACTGGTCCAATCTGAGCCCCCAGGTGGAGGAGGCTGCGCGCATGCTCGGCAGCAGCCGCTGGCGCGCCCTCTGGGAGGTGACGCTGCCCTTGTTGGCTCCCGCCATCGCTGCAGCGGCCATTCTCGTCTTCGTCTTCGACTTCACCAGCTTTGGCGTCGTCCTCGTTCTCGGTGGGCCTCGCTTTGCCACGCTGGAGGTGGCCATCTATCGCCAGACGATCTACTACCTGAACCTGCCGCTGGCGGCGGCGCTCTCGATGATTCAGATTCTGTTCACCTTCGCTTTGATGGCCGTCTACACGCGACTTCAGGGCAGCATGGGTTTGCCCGTGGAGCTCCGTTCACGGCGCGCGACCCAGCGGAGCCCCCGGGGGTGGCGGGAGGTGCTCCTCGTGGGCGGCAACGTCGCTCTCATGCTGGCCTTGCTGGTGACGCCGCTGGTGGCCTTGGTGGAACGCTCGCTCACGTTAGGCGGGGGGCTCTCGCTGGCGTTCTATCGTGAGCTCTTTCGTAACCCGCGCGGCTCCGCCTTTTACGTACCACCCGTCGCGGCTGTGCGAAACTCGGTAAGCTTCGCCTTGGCGGCCATGGGGCTTTCGGTGACCCTCGGCTTGATGGCAGCCTCGCTGCTCGATGGAGCGGCGGCAAGGGGGTCCCGTGAGGCGCGCTCCGCCGCTGGCAGGGCTGCTGACAGATCGCGCCCGCGGCCGGGGGACCGGCAAACCGTCTGGCGGGGCCTGAACCGTTTGCTCGATCCCATCCTGATGCTCCCGCTGGGCACGTCGGCGGTGACCCTCGGTTTGGGGTACATCGTGGCCCTCGACGAACCGCCCCTCAATCTGCGCACCTCGCCCATCCTGGTTGTCCTAGCTCACACCTTGGTCGCTCTCCCGTTTGTGGTTCGCAGTGTACTGCCTGCGCTTCGCTCCATCCAACCCCAGCTGCGCGAGACCGCAGCGGTCATGGGGGCCGCGCCGTGGCGCGTCTGGCGGGAGGTCGATCTACCTATCGTGATGCGCGCGGTGCTGGTGGGCGCGGTCTTCGCTTTCACCGTATCGATGGGGGAGTTCGGCGCCACCAGTCTGATCGCCCGCCCGGAGCGACCGACGATGCCTGTCGCTATCTTCCGCTTCCTGGGTCGACCCGGGATGGTCAACTACGGCCAGGCGCTGGCCATGTCCACGCTGCTGATGCTCGTCTGCACCGTCGGCTTCTTGGTGATCGAGCGCTTCCGTGTCGGTGGCAAGGGGGCCTTCTAGCCTATGTCTGCATGGTTGGAGCTCCGCGACCTCCATAAGAGTTATCCTGATGGATGGACGTTGGAAAGCGTCAACATCGCCGTCGAGGAGAGGGAGATCTACGGGCTGCTTGGCCCTTCCGGGTGTGGCAAGACGACGCTGCTACGCCTCATCGCCGGCCTGGAGCTGCCAGACGGCGGGCGAGTGCTCGTCGATGGGGAGGACGTGACCGATGCTCCCCCGCACCGCCGCGGCTTCGGGTTGATGTTCCAGGAGTACGCCCTCTTCCCGCACAAGGACGTCTTTGGGAATGTCGCTTTTGGGCTCCGCATGGCGGGGCTCGACCGGAGCAGCATCGAGGGACGCATCGCCGAGGTTCTGGCCTTGGTCGGCCTGGAGGGCTTCGGGCATCGCGACGTAAGCCAGCTCTCCGGGGGGGAGCGTCAGCGGGTGGCGCTGGCACGCAGTCTGGCACCTCATCCCCGGCTCCTGATGCTAGATGAGCCGCTCGGGGCGCTCGATCGCGCCCTGCGGGAGCGGCTGATGGATGAGCTCCCTGAGATCCTCCATCGGGCCGGCGTCACCGTGATCACGGTTACTCACGATCAGGAGGAGGCCTTCGCCGTCTCCGATCGCGTGGCGCTGATGCGGGCTGGGGAGGTGGTCCAGATCGGGACGCCCCAAGAGCTCTATCGGCAGCCTGGCTCCACGTGGATCGCGCGTTTTCTCGGTCTCACCAATCTCCTCCCGGCCAAGCTTGTCGCACCGCAGCGCGTTCAGACGTCCATCGGCAGCCTACAGGTGGCAGGATCGGGGGCCGGCGAAGACCGTGTTGGCTCCATGGTGCAGCTCTTGATCCGTCCGGAGGCGGCCACTCTCGACGGTACAGGTCCCAATCGAGTCGGCCTGGAGGTCACCGGCTGCTCCTTCCGCGGCATGCACTGTCAGCTCGATGGACGTCACGAGAGCGGCCTTGAGCTGACCTTCATCCTCTCCGCTGGTGTCGATCTCCCTGACGTGGGTGAGACGATTGTCGTCTCTCTGAGCCCCCAGGCGTTGACGCTGCTTGAGGATGGTCCCGGGCCTGGCCAGGGACCCCGTTAGGTCCAGGTCTTCTTGGTCGCGCGCGGGAGCCCAGGGCCGGGGGACCGGCTTGAGAGGTTGGGGCAGCGGGCCGCGGGTCGTGCGGAAATTGTTGGGTAGGCCCTCAGTCTTCCTTGATCAGGCGTCAGGGGCGCCAAGGCATCGGGGGGATGGTGGCTTCCGCGGCGTAGGGACCGGCGGCGAGATCGTCCCAATACCCTTTGTCGTCCAGTATCCCCGCGGAGAAGATGGCGTGGCCGGGGGATCCTAGCTCCCGGGCGATGGCGATGCGCTCAGCGACACCGCTGAAATCGAGATGTTCGGCGCTGATACCGGGAAGCACATGACGACCGCCATCGTGGGCCAGGAAGTCCGAGGCGACCAAGGAGAACTGAGTCGGGGTCAGGGCACTCGGTTCGGAAGAGAACACGCCAGTGTAGAGCATCGGCATGATGGCATCGACGGCGCCGCTCTCCATCCATCCCTGCGAATCCTGATAGAAATCGCTGTACCCTGCCTTGTACCCCCAGTTCCAGTGATCCTTGTAGATTGGCCAGACCGCCGCTGAGAGCCGGACGCCGCTTTGGGAGAGAACGGCCTCTCCATACACCCGCTGAACCAGCCCCGTGACCTGCTGTCGCTGCCATTCGGCCCGACTGAGTCCTTCGTCCTTCGCTCGTGCTGCCTCAAAGCCCGCGTTGCTGAAGGGATCGTAGGAGTAATCTGGTCCGGGGTATCTCACCAAGTCGAGATGCACGCCATCCACCTCATAGCGGGTGACCACGTCCCTTGTGACTGAGACGACGCGGTCGACGACGTCCGTCAGGGCTGGCGTCGCCCACACATACCCCTTGCGGAGCGTCATGGTCACGCCTTCATGGTCCACGACGCGCCAGTCGTCCCATGTGTGGCTGTACGAGAGCGTCCAGAACAGGTGCGCGGGCGTGGTGTCGGTCGGCGGAGCCGTCTGTCCGATCCAGACCGGATAGACGTTGATCCAAGCGTGCAATGCCATGCCGTGGTCGTGAGCAGCCTCAATCGCCACCGCCAAGGGATCCCACCCTGGATCCTTACCCAGTGTGCCCCCGCTGAGCCGACCGGCCCATGGCTCCAGGCCCGGCGTATAGAAGGCATCCGCGTTGCCGCGCACCTGGAACAGCAGCGTGTTGAACCCGGCGCTAGCGGCCCGGTCCACCAGGCCTTGGACGTCTGTGATGGTTGTGTAGTCCCAGCGGGTCACCCACAGCGCGCGGGCCTCGGTCATGGTGCCGCGCCCGCCTACCAGGGGGAGGAAGATCTGGTGATCCGCGGTGACGCCGGTGGACCGCTGGACGGAGGTAGATGAGGGCGCTGCACGAAGTCCATCGGCATGTTGCCGCGACAGACCAAGGCCGCGCTGGATCGCCGCCAAGGCTGAGGATGGCGTTGCACGCTGGGCGGCGCGATAGCGGGTGAGGGGTGCGAGAAGCACCAGCCGGAAAAGCGCCAGGCCGACCAACCCCAGCGTGACGGAGAGGAGAAGGCGGCCCAGGTTCTTTCTCTTCAGTCCTCTTCCTCCCCCTGGAAAATGGTCTCCGCGTGGTCCAGCAACGTGGCGATCCGCTCCGATGGGGTGTCCTTGATCTCCAGGAAGCTTCTGAGCAGCTCCCGGTCCGTCATCTCCTCGGGTGCCTGGTCCCCTAGACGCACCCGGGCTTTCCGCTCCACCTCGCGGCTGATGCTCCCGATGGCGTAGGCCTCTGACAGCAGGGCCCGCAGGTCGTAGTCACGCACGGCTGGCTCTTGGTCGGCTCGAAGCCGTAGAATGAGCCGCACCACGGCTTGTCCGATATCGTGCTTAGCCACCGCCTTCTCGATTGCGCTCAGTGGCTCTTCGGCCTCGCGTACGTCGGCCCGAATGGTGACGAAGGGGCGGGCATCCACCTCCACGAACTGCCAGGTGGTTTCCGCCTTCGATTCTCTGTCCCCGATCTCCACCCAACAGAAGCCCTTGGGATCGCCCTCCTCACCGAAGTCGATACGCTCCAGGCTGCCTGCGTAGACGATGGGTGGCTGGTTCTCCTCGTTAAGGCTCTGGTGCTTATGGATGTGCCCCAGCGCGACGTAGTCCCAGGCGGGGTCGTCGAGGGCCGACTTGGCCACCACGGCGTCTCGCCCGATCATCACGCTTCGCTCCGAGCCATACGTCGCGTTGGAGACGCTCAGGTGGGCGGTCAACACCGCTGGAATGTCGGGATCTAAACTCCCCTTTAGGCCCTCGATCGTCTCCGTCACGATGTGCTCAAGCTCCTTGTCCAGCTCCTCGATGGAGAGGCCGCGGTACTCGTCGTTGACCAGGAGCCTCTGGCGGATGGGGTAGGGCACTGTGGCGACCTGCACCGGCCCACCGGCCGTCATCACAGTATGTACCTCGTACTCTCGCCCCACGATAACGTTGGGCACGTCCAGCGTGCTGAAGATGTCCACCGTGGTCGCTCTCTGGGTCATCGTCGGTAGATCGTGGTTGCCCACCAGCAGCACCACCGGCACCCCCGCATCGACCACTCGCTTCACCCGTTTTGCGAAGCCCCGCTGGTAGGTAGGATTGGGGCTGCGCCGCTTGTAGGCATCCCCGGCGAAGATCACCAGGTCAACCTCGCGCTCCAGGCCATAGTCGATCAACTCATCAAAGCGCTCCAGAAAGTCGAGCACCCGGGCATTGACGCCGCTGCCTGGATCTACCTTTCCGTAGTTCTCCATGCCAATGTGGATATCGGCGAAATGGAGCAGACGTATCTTGCTCATCGTTGGTCCTTTCGTCGCGCGGTCGCCTTCAGCGAGAACGTCAGGGGGATGGAGCCGTAGGTATCCGGTAGCTGCCACCAGCCCTCCTGATCCTGCACCAGGAAGGGAAACATCTGGTAGCAAGCGTGCGGGAACTCATGCAGGAAATCGATCTCCAGCCCCGCCCCGATCAGCGCGTTGAGGATGTCTCCTAAGCTGTGGGTCCACTCGTATGTGACATTGTGGGTACACTTGGCCGCCGATGCGTACGAACCTTCGCACTCGAACCGCAAGGGCTCGGCGTCGTGGAAGTATGGATAGTGGACCTGGAGGTCCCTGGCGTCAGGCTCGTCGTAGAACACCGAGGCGAAGGGATGGATCTCGGCCATGTAGAAGATGCCGCCGGGCCTCAGGAAGTGCGCGATCACGTACGCCCAGCACGTTAGGTCGGGGAGCCAGGTCAGCACACCGTAGGAGGTGAAAACGATGTCAAACGTTCCCGAGAGAAGATCCGGGAGCTCGTAGATGTCCGCGTGGACAAATGTGGCCTCCATGCCCAGCTCAGCGCTCAACGAACGCGCCCTTTCGATGCCCTCCTCAGAGAAATCGACGCCCGTCACCCGAGCACCCAGTCTGGCCCATGAGAGCGTGTCCAGCCCGAAGTGACACTGAAGATGCAGGAGCGACCGACCCTCCACATCGCCCACCTCTCGACGCTCGAGTGGCATCAGCGTGATTTTTCCGTCCTTGAGGCCTTGCAGGTCATAGAATGACGAATCGGCGTGGTGGGGCGCCCGCTCGTTCCACCAGGCTCGATTCGTCTCCAAGTGCTCATTCATTCGCCGTTGATCACCCAACGTCCCCCCCCGTGACTTGTGGTCCCACTCAAAGGATACCTCTTGCGCTGGCTTAGCTCCCCACCTCCGAGCTTTGACGCTTCTCGGGTTCGATCTCGTCCAGGGCGGACGGCAGATCGGCAAGGTTGTCTAGAACCGAGCCTCGCGGGTGGGACGCGACGGTCTCCGCGCACCAGTCCGGCGTGTAGGAGGTCCGTACCAGGAGGAAGTGTAAGCCCATCATCAGCGGCAGCGCGCCCGGTAGCGAGAAGGTGTCCGCCACGACCACAACCTGAGGATCTTCCTCAAGAGCGTCCACTAGCGCGTCATAGTAAATGGGGCGGCGGAGGTCAACCTGTCGCAGTCCGGATATCGGCCATATTTGGATCTCACCGAGCTCGGGATGGTGGAAACGTCTGGTCCAGTCAGGGTCCATGTCGTACTGCCGGGTGTCGCCCAGGATAGCCACCGGCTCCTCCAGATCCAGTGTCCTCAGGTGACGCCGCACCTTGTCTCCCAGCGAGTTGGTCAGAATCACGGGGTCGCGGTTGGGACGGCGTGCCAGAGCCGACAAAACCTCCTGAGAGACCGGGCGGAAGACCGGCGGTAGCTCGGCCGTATGGCGATGAAAGAGGTAGTTTGTGCAGTCAACCACCGGGTCGTACTCGGCTTCGGAGAACGCTACCTCCACGGCTCGACGGTACGGCTCAGTCTCGCGAAGCATGACCTGGAGCGTCGTCGTGTTGAGGATGAAGGCCCCTTCGTCGCAGTAGGACGCGATGAGGCCGTTGACCTCCCACCAGTAGCGGTGCGGGTTCTTGAGCAAGCGCGCTCGTGTGGCATCGTACCTCCCGGCTAGCTCCTCATGGGGGGCGTTGATAATCTCGTTCGCCAGCGTACCGATGGATTTCTCCGCCAACGCTCTGGCCTGCCGCTCTTCGGCGGTCAGGGTACCGTCAAAATCGATAATGACTCTCAAGCTCTCCTCTCACAGAGGTGGGTTCGCGCCAAGAAAGCTTTCCCGTTGGATCTGGGAACGGCCTCGACGGCTACTTCACCTCCTCGTCCTCTTGTTTGGCTCACTGATAGGTTCTTGGACTTCAAGTAAGATTTTAGGACAACAGAGGTGTCGGGCATGATCGGGCCGCTCAGGGGCGGTTCAGCCACGGTCCCGTTCCTGCTCGGCCCGCACTCGGAGGTAGAGGCGGGCTGCTTCCCGAAAGAACTCGCTGCGACTCCGGTGCTCCTCCTCAGCTACCCTGTCCACAATCTCCAGGAAGGATTTTGGGATAGATATCACTACTCTCTTGTTGCTCATCGCGTTCACCTGCGAGTTTGATTATAGACTGAGTATATCCGATGTCAATAACAAGACGGCGATAGCGATCTATGTCCCCTAGTTGTCGAATTGCCTCTTCCTGAGGCCTGTATTATACTATGCTAGCGATGAAGTCGACAGAGCCAACGAATTCGGAATCTGTTCTGATCTACTTGGATGGCGCCCGAGAAGCTCTGCGAGGTGCTGAGTACAACCTCGATGGCGGCTTCTACGGTATTGCTGTCAATAGAGGCTATTACGCCTTCTTCTATGCGGCGACCGCCCTGCTATTGACGCTGGACATCACGCGCAGCAAGCATTCTGGTGTACTTGCTGCCTTCCGCCAGTATTTCGTCAAGTCTGGAGACTTCTCGGCTCAGACAAGCCGACACTATGGTGAGGCCTTTGAACTCCGCAGCATGGCCGACTATGAGATGTTGGGAGAGGCCTCCGAGGCGCAGGCTCGCGCCGTCGTTGAATGGGCACATCGCTTCGTTGAGCGGTGTGAAGCCGACTTGACTGAGGAGGGGTACCTATGAAGGCTCGTCTCCCGTCGCATCTCGCGACCAACGAGCGTGATGCCATCCAAGCTTACATCGCGCGCATCCGCCGGCGGTTTCCCGACTCCGTTCTTGCTGTTATCTTGTTCGGCTCTAAAGCTCGAGGCTATGCCGCGTCGGATGAGATGCGTGAGGAATCGGATATCGATCTGTTTGTGCTGATGGACGAGGAGAACGAAGCCATTTGCTCCGAGCTATGGGGTATTGCTTCCGATATCTCCTTGGCGTACGATGTGCTGCTCTCGGTTCGGGTCTACGGACGAGCACGTTGGGCCGAGTCTGAGCGCATCCGGCTGCCCTTGTACCGAGCGATTGTAGGCGAAGGTATCCCGCTTATGTCGAACCGGACGCCGGCCTGAGGTTACCCCTCTTCCAGACTGCTTCAAATGCCAGCCGTGTCCTCGGCGCTTCCGCTCAACAGCGAACGTCCGCGCTCCAACATTTCGTCTGGGCTCTCTGTTTCTTGGATGCCCAAAGCAGCGTAGAATTCCTCTGTCCCGTACGTGCGGGTCTTGACCACCACGGGCATGGGCACGGCGTGTCCCAAGATCAACGCCTGCTGCTGCGTGTCGAGCCGGGCCAGCACCTGGCGCAGCGTCGCGCCGCCGCTGATGCCGGAGAAGACGGCACGAATGTCCGCTTCGTCGTCGAGGAGGCACGTCACGCGCGTGCCGATCTGGCTCATCACCTCCGGGTCGATCCCACTGGGGCGCTGGTCCACGATGAAGAGGGTCACGTTGTACTTGCGCAGCTCGCGGGCGATGGTGCCGAATATGGTGTGGCGCGCGATGGTCGGGTCGAGGAACTTGTGGGCCTCCTCGATAGTGATCACCAAGGGGCGTGGTTCGCCCTCCCGCGTGCCCAGCGCTGCCTCCGTCCGCTCCACATAATGGTCGTGGATGCGCCGGGTGATGTAGTTCGCCACCAGGATATACGCCTCCAGGCTGTTGCCGTACCGACCGAACTCCAGGATGACGTTCCTGCCCCGGTCGAGGTAGTCGAGGATCTGGCGGACGGGATCCTGCGAAACCCGTTCTTGGAGAAAATCGAAGCGCCGGAACATGCCCAGCTTGCGCTGAATGGCCCCCAGCGTGCCTCCGTGAATCGTGCCCCGGTCCAGGGAGGCGTCCAGCTCCGTCAGGGGGTCGCTCTCGTCCAGCAGACGCGCGACCCAATCACGGCCTAGGACCCGTCGCAGGAAGTAGAGGCTGCCTACCTGCACGTCGGAGAGGGCCATCAGGCTGGAGAGGCTATCGACATCCTCCGGCTGGATGTGGTCGTAACCGATACGCACCACAGCGTCGACCTTGCTCCCGCGTCGTCGGGAGGAGGCCTCGTCCAGCGTGAAGACGGAGACCTCGCCGCCGCCGAAGAGTTGTCTCAGCCCCTTGACCTCCTGACGTGCCTCCGTCTGGCCCTTCCAGCCGTACTCGTTGTGCATGTCGAAGACCAGGTTGACCGCAACGTTCTCCTTGATCAGGCCGGCGAGCAACATGCGGGTGAGGAAGGTCTTGCCTGTTCCGGTCTTGCCAAAGACGCCGGCCGAGCGCTCGACGAAGCGCTCCAGGTCGAGCGCCACGTGGGTGCCCTCCATCTCCAGCGGTTCGCCGATGTGGAAGAAGCCCTCCTTCTCCTCTTCGCCGAAGATGAGGGCTACTTCCTCCTCGCTGGCGGGGTAGACGGGCGTGAAGTGGGCCGGCACGGTTTTCACCGGCTTCGGCTCGCTGGCGTCCTTGTCCAACACCAGCATGGGCGAGATCTCCAGCTGACCGAAGACGGCGGTACCGGCGTAGACGCGGGCTAGGAACGGATCGCGGGTGTCCGGGGGTGATTTCTGGATCAGGGGATTCAGGGCGTCGAGCTGTACGTCGGTGACGATGGAGAAGAAGCGTCGACCCGTCTGCCCTCTCACGACCACGTAGCGTCCCACGGCCAGCCCCTCGATGACGGTGCTGCGATCGAGCTTGACGACCAAGCCCTCGGAGAGGCTGCCTCCCACGACGATGCCTAGCTGCCCAACAGGTTCGGGTTCCACGGGTCGCGGACCGAAGAAGTCCTCGAGTTCCTGTTCGGGGGTTCGTTCATCCATAGGGTCATCCATAGTCGAAAGCCATGCGTACTTGCATCCTGCTCTCCGCGGATCCGTGATCCGCTGTATGGAGCGGGAAATCGCCGGAGCACGGCTTGAGGTCAAATGATCTGAAGCTTGGTCCGGCTAGAGCATCAATGGTCATGCCGTGAACAGCTACCGAAAGCCTATCAGGCCCGCAACCGTCGCAGGAGTCCCTCCAGCCGCGTCGGCTCGCCCGCCAGGAGCCGCACCAGCTCACGTCCGGCCTCGACCAGAAACGACTCCCGCTCGCTCCTGGGCCGGGCGGCAGCCGCAACCCGAAGACTTGCCGCCAACAACTCGTCGGCCGGCACCTCGCGGGCCTCCAGCACCAATCGGAAGTAGTCGAACCGCTCCGTGAAGGTGCGTATCTCCTCGTTGCTGCACAGGAAAAGCCAGTCCAGCGTCACGGGTGGCTGGGCGGGCAGGCAGTGGCGGATTGTCTCCTCGGCCCCGCAGCCCACCGCCAGGACGCGTACCTCGATTGGCACCTGACGGTTCTCCCGTTGGTCGCGCACCACCTCATCTGAAGGATTGGCGCCGATGAATTGGCGTACGAACGGGTCGTCCTCCACGCTGACGTCGTAGATAAGCCCGTAGATGGCCTCGCCCGAGCTCTGGCCGTCGGCTCGCACGAAGGAGCCGAAGGCTGGGATGTCCGGTTGCATCACTGCGCAGCCCAGAGCGAAGCCCCGAGTGCTGGCCCGCAGGACACGTCCAACGTGCAGATCTCTGTCGGTCATTGGCTCTTGCTGCCCTCGCTAACGATATCCATCCTAGAAGCCCCTGCGCGTCAGGCGCTTATAGGTCGCCTTTGGGGAGGGGGCTGGCTGCACGCCTGCTCTAATCAGTTCCGTCGTCATCATGTCCTCCAGCGCCGCGCGCTCCTGACTGCTGATATAGGCCAGCTCGTCGGCCCGCGCCAGGGCATACGGGTAGTCGCCCGTGATCCGGGCCTGGGCCACGATGGCGCCGTGGATCAAATTCAGTCTGTCGGCATCCTCCGCCACCCAGGCGGGCAACTCGACCCGCGCGATGACGGGTTTCTGCCCCTCCTTCACCACGTTGAGGTAGAAGAAGTGGACGAGGTGGCTCTGCTGCGCATAGTCCTCTTGGTTGATTTCCTTGGGAGAGATGAATAGAGCTGTCCGCGCTCCCGGTGGTAGCGTGGTGAAGATCGCCCGGTCCGACAGGTGCTCCATTGGGTTCGGCTGCTCCCTGGCCTTCTTCGTATCTCCGTTGAGGCTGGCCAAGTAGAGCAGGTGTGTGACCTCACTGTACCCGGGCCGGCTGATGAAGCCGCCGACGGCGGCACCCGAGCGACGGATGCGGTCTAGTTGATCCAGGTAGGCCGCCACCTTCCTCGAGCGTGCCCCGGTGGGACGATCTCTCAACACCCACAGGACAATGGAGCCATCTACCAGGGCCACGGTGGGCTCCGATGGTTCACTGCGACAGGCGTCGGCCAGCCGCCTAAGCTCGCCCAGATCGCGCCGTATATCGAGCAGATTCCCAGAGACGGGGATCCCGTCCTCATACAGATCGTCCTCCGTGTAGCCCAGCGTCGATTCGCTCCGCGCCTCCGGTGCCTCTCCGCTGCCGTGTCGGTAGACCAAGCTGCCGATGTTGATCAGGTAGTACAGCGCGGCGCCATGGCGGTCGGGCTGAATCTGAGAGCCGTCAGCCGCCGCCACTGTGAACCGCTCCGGGGTCGGTGGCAGGGGGTGCACGGCGTCGAGAGGCTCGTTCGTGGGGATGGCCGCCTGAACCGCCCGGGCGGGATGCTGCAGCATGCGGCCTTGACCGGCGAATTCAGCCAGCCAATGTCGTGCCAGATCGACCAGATCGGCGTGGGCCCGCTGGCGCTCGGCCATGGCCTGGCCCATGGAGTGCACCGACTGGGTTAGTTGGCTTAGCTCAAGTGTCATGGCTTCTCTGCTGAAACCGTTGTATCCTCAAGCCCTACGCGCGGTGGTGGTCGAAGGGCTGACCGGAGTCGGCGCTCCTCCTCGGGACTATCAACATCGGAAACCGCTTCCTTACAGCAGGTGCATTGGATTATACTTGACGCACCAGGCAGTGACAAGGAGAACCCTGTGACCGCATACTTGCGCCTGCCGCCCATGCACAATATAATCATGGCGATGTCCAGGCTCACTACATACTGCATATCCGAGATAGCAGCCAGGCTCGACGAACCGTTCTCGATGGCGAGCATCGCTTATGTGGACGACTTATTGGTCAGCGTCTACATCTGCGAGGGAAGGCTCGACTGGCACAGACACGTCGATTTCGACGAGCTGTTCTGGGTCCACGAGGGAGCGATGATGCTGGAGAGTGAACGTGGCCACGTGCGGCTGGGTGCGGGCGAGATGGCAGTGGTGCCAAAGGGGACCAAGCATCGGTCTAAGTCCTCCGACCGCGCCATCGTGGTTCTTCTGCGCTGCGGTCTTATGCCGCACCGAAAGAACGGCAAGCGCCAGCTCTACGTGACCGACGAGGCTGGCCTGCCCAGCCTCGATGCCCGGAAGACTGCGAACGGTCTGGTTGCCCCTTTTCGTTTCCAGACCGTGGCGCACGTTGAGGACTCGAAGGTCCAACTGGCGCGTGGCAGCGGACGCTGGCCCGTTGAGCTACCGGTTGCCCACGACCGCATGATCTACGTCATCGACGGTGTTCTCACGGTCCGCACGGTCCGAAATCGGCTGCGCCTGACGTCGGGCGATTTCACCGTGGTGCCTCGCGGGGCGTTCTATCACCTCCATACGGAGGACAACACGCTTCTGGCCCGGGTGACCCGTGAGGCGTTATGACGCCGGTCCTCTCTGAGGATTTCTCCGGGGAGCTTCCCCCACGTTGGAACCGGCACCTCAAGGGGAAAGGCGCACTGGAGCGGCCTGGTGGGATGGGCGCCGTCCCCTCGACCCTGTGCTTCGTGAATGCGAACACCACCTCCAGAGACTACACCAACGCGCAGATCGACGACTATGGGCAGCGCGCCCAGGGCCTCTCGCGCAGACGTTTCCCCTGGCGCCCGCCAGTGAGACTGAGGGTGCGGGCGCGGTTCTCGCATCCGGAGGGGGAACTGATCGGTACCGCCGGCTTCGGCTTCTGGAACGATCCCTTCATGATGACCGAGAGGCGGGTGCCGACCCTGCCTCGCGCTATCTGGTTCTTCTATGGGTCGCCCCCGTCGGACATGAAGCTTGATCTAAAGACGCCAGGTCACGGCTGGAAGGCGGCCACCATCGATGCGCTGCGTCCGATCGCTCTCCTGCTGGCGCCCCTGGCCCCACCGTCGGCCCTGCTGATGAATCTTCGTCCTCTCTACCGCATCCTGTGGCCGCCCATCCAGCGAGCCCTCAACGTCCGGGAGACCTCCTTGCGCGCAAGCATGACCGACTGGCACACCTACGCCATCGACTGGGGCGAGGTGCGGGCTACATTTTCGGTGGACGGCGAGACGGTGCTGGACGGGGCACCTTCGCCGCGAGGCCCACTGGGCTTCGTGATGTGGCTAGACAATCAGTATATGATCGTCAAGCCGTGGGGTCGCTTCGGCTGGGGGCTGCTGGAGGCCCCAGGCCGTCAGTGGCTCGAGGTCGACCGATTGGTCATCGAAGCGTCATAGCCTGTCTCACTCCCGACTGACCCCATCCAGTCCGCCGCAAGTCGAGTCATTACTAGAAGGTTCTTCGTTCCTGCGGATTACCATCCACTCGCTGTGGAGTAGCCGCCGCGGGCGCGAAGTACCACGGTCACGCGCTGTTTGACAGCCCACAGGATCGCGTGTAGACTCTGCGCCATCTGTTGCCGCGCATCGCGTTCACCAGGGGAGGCAAGGTCGAATGGGTCACCGGGGGAAGCCAGACGGACAGCAGACGACCGAGTCAGCTTCGGTAGGTGGGTTCGCGCGCTCAAGCGCGGCCGTCCAGCAGACCGTCCTCTACCTGCACGGCTTCCTCTCCTCCGCGCAGTCGACCAAGGCCCGCTTCCTCCGCGAGCATCTCGAAGCTCTTCCCGACGTCACCTTTCGCGCCATCGACTTCAACCCCACGCCTGCGGACTTCGAGCATATGACCACCACGGGCCAGATTGACCGGCTGCGGCAATACGTGATCGATCATGGCCTCCGCGACTTGCGTCTGGTGGGGAGCTCCTTCGGCGGGCTGATCGCTCTCCATTACGCCCACCGCTTCGGCCAGCGCCTCGGCGCCGTGGCCTGTATGCTCCTGCTGGCTCCGGCCACAGTCTGGCTCTCCGGTGGCCTTTCCGAGCGGGAACTGCGGGGGTGGGAGGAGGCTGGCTCAGCCCCGATCTTCCATCCCGCCTTCGACCAAGAGGTGCCCATCCGCTACGACCTGCACCTGGACGGGCTGCGCTACCGGGAGCCGGTGCCACCGGCGGCGCCCACCCTCATCATCCACGGTCGGCAGGACAAGACCGTGTCCATCGCGCACAGTCGGGCCTACGCCGAGGCCTACTCCAATGATATTCGCTTGCTCGAGTTCGATGCGGACCACGACCTCAACCCGCATCTGGATCTGATCTGGGAGCACGTACAGTCCTTTTTGCTTGGGGTGGATGGAGACAACGGATGAAGACAACGCTTCTCGGAGTGCTCAGCCAAGAGGAGGTCGAGCGCATCCACAGCACCTCGATGGAGGTGCTAGCGACCGTCGGCGGTGCCCTCAGATACCTTCTCAGGAACAACCCCACCTCAGAGCCGCTGCCGTCAGGAGCTTCACAAGAGGGCTCGTCTGTGATATGATGGATGGCTGAGGATATTCATCATCACTTCGTCGTTCCATCGCTGCCAGTCAGATTCATCCGTTGGATCCGTTACGTTCTACTAGACAAGCTCTCGGCACCTTAAGTCAGCGAGCACTCCTGAACCGGCACGGCAGTGGCGCCGCTCAATGCCCTTCCCATAGGGCGCCACAATCGTCCGTGCTCGAGAGTACGTCAGCCGCGAGCCACGGCCGGCGGTACTCGAGCCCTAGTCCTGACCCTCGCACACCTCATAGGGAGGGTGGCATCCATGTACTCTGATCTAGAAGCGCTCAGCAACGAGCTACTCACCGAAATGGAGATGCTCGCTGGCCTGCAACGGAGCAAAATGCAGAACCTGGAGCAGTGGATGGTGGCTGTCGGGGAGCTGCCGGCTCAGGTCGCCGCCTGGCGCCAGCAGGCCGATGAGGGAGGGCTGCTGGCTCAGCACCAGAGCCAGATTGACGCCCTCCAGGGCTTCTTGACCCGGCTACAGAGGATCCTCAAGGAGCGCTGGGAGGATGTCCTCGCGGCCTACCAGATCAGTTTAGAGACCCCCGAGAACCTGACCACCTTTCGGGAGAAGGCGACCTTCGTCGAGTTCTTGGTGCGCCGCGTCTATGCCGCCTGGCGTTTCTACAAGGAGCGATTTGATCAACGCCTGGGGGTCGATGAGTTCCACAAGCGTTTCCTGGACGTGGCCGACGAAGTCGCTTGGAGCGCCTATCGCGTCTGTATTGATCAAGCCGAGGTGCTAGGGACCATCACTGACCGGCAGAGGTTCAAACAGCCTCCCCTCCTCCACTTCCAGGACTCGGCGTCCCCCGTCATCTACGCCCGGTCGCGGCGCGCGTTGATCCCCAATGTACCGGTGCATATCATTGACATGCCTTACTACGAGGCCTCGACGGCTTGGAGCCTGCTGGCGATCCACCATGAGGTCGCCCACGGGCTCGTGCAGGATCTCGGACTGGACGCGGGTACAGCCGTCCTCCTGCAGGGTGACGAGGTGGGCTTAGCGTCAGCGCGGCGTGCCCGCTGGAGGCTATGGGCCGAGGAGATCTTGGCTGACTGTATGGCTGTGCTCCTGGCGGGGCCGCCCTTTGTGCGTGAGCTGATGGACGTCCTGTTCGGAGTAGACCCCGGTCATCCCGAGCGGGGCGACGCGCCTCATCCGCCCCCCTTCTTGCGCATCCCCATGGCCTGTACGTTTCTACGCACCCTCGAGGCCGACCGTCCTCGACTCGCCGGCCGTCTGGCCGACGACCAAGCTGACCGGATCTATGGGGACCTGGCCGAGCGGTACACAGAGATGTGGCAGGCGCTCCACGTGCAGGTAGATGTCGCTCCTTTCCAGCCCTACCTGGCCGAGATGGATCAGATGCTAACACTGCTTATGGATACCCCGCTGATGGGCATTCAACCCCATACCCTGCGCCAGCTTGGTTCCTTTACCCCTGGCGACTGGCGGCTCGTGCGGCGCGTGGCCGAGGACTACCTGGCTGAGGGCGAGACGTCGGGCGAGGCGATCAAACCACGTCTGACTATCAGCGCGGCGCGCATTGCATTCGACCAACTCCAGGCCAGAGGAGCGGGGCCCGACCAGCTCGAGACGTTGCACGAGCATACTTTGGAGACCGTCGAGACCTACGCCGAGAAGGGCACCCGCGCCCTTATGCCCGGGGAGGAGGACTTCCTGCAGGACCTGGCCGAGGCGTTTGCCTCTCAGCCACCGGCGCTAACCGAATGGGAGTGATCATGATCCAAGACTTCGATTGGCAACAGTGGAACCATATCCCCCGCCTGGCGATGAGCGTCGCCGAGGTAGGGTACAACCGCTACCAAGTGCGGCTGCAAACCAGCTTTGACGAGGGGGCTGTTACCCGGCTTACGACGCTGAGCTCCACACTGCGCGACGAGATCAGCAACTCGTTCAGAGAACCCTACTCGGAGCCGGAGCCAACCACCTGGCACCGCATCGGCGGGCAGCTTTACGATACGTTCCTTCCCGGAACGCTGGGTGAGATGCTGCAGGATGCCCAGGCCGTCTATCGCCGTGAGTCGTCCATTGCTGAGGAAGACCCGGCCCCTTTGCGCCTGCGGGTCGAGATTCGGGATGCTGTCCTTCACTACCTCCCCTGGGAGTTCCTGCACGACCCGGGCCAGGTCATTGGCAGTCCGATGGCGCCCTTGATCGTCACCCGCTATACGCCGCCGTCCGTGCCCCCTGCCCCTCTCCCCTTCAACTGGCCGCTGAAGGTTTTGGTGGTGATCGCCAGCCCGGCCATCAAGGGTGGCCTCGATCCCTACTACGAAATGGATGTGCTCCACGATGCGCTGGACGGGGCTCCGGTTGAGCTATCGTTGGAGGAGAACCCGACCCGAGACCAATTGGCGGATCTGCTGGCGCATCGGCGGCCTCACGTGCTCCATTACATTGGCCATGGCTACGTCTCCCGAGGGAACGGCTATCTCGCGTTTCGTCGGCCGCAGGGGTCCCTCAGCGATTTTGTGTCGCCGACCGACCTCAGCGGCATGATCTCGCCGGGTCCACTCCGTCTGATCGGGCTGCAGTCTCCTATCAGTACCCCCAACTACCAGCTCAGCGCTTTCGCTGGCTTTGCTGCCGAGATCGCTGCCGTTGGTGTGGCCGGCATCTCCTTCAGCCTGCTACCCCAGAGCACTGATGCCTTTGGCGGGCTGTATGCCCGTCTTGCGGACGGGATGGCAGTAGACCAGGCCCTTCAGAGCGGGCGTTCCGACACGGTGCCGCCCCGGGTAGGCTTTCACCTCCACGCTGCCACCAGCCAGATCCTGGTCGATCCGCACCGTGGCGAGGTTCGCATCGCTCCATCCTCTGACGTGCTGCCCAGAATCCAGGCTGCTGTTGAGCAGGCGGCCCAAGAAGCCCCTTCCGCAAGAAAGGCTAAGGCCATCCGGCAGGCTGGAAACAGTGTCCTTGAATACCTGGAAAAGGGCGTGGAGCAGCTGGTGCTGTCCCCTGGCCTGAGCACTGTCTTGAAGGCCTCCTGGGAGAACTTAGAGTCCGTCACGGAAGGCGTCACCGGCAGGTCCATCCAGGCGCTTATGGAGGCGGATGACTGGGAATGGGCGGAGATCCGGCAAGGCGGTCGGCCGCCCTGCGAAACGCATCTTGCCGAGCTGACCAGCCAGCGCATCGACGAGATCGATTTCGTGCGCCATAGCCTCAGCCGTCTGCACGAGATAGAACGAGAGTACGGTGGCGAGACTCCTGACTGGCTCCAGGGAGAGATTGGTAGCTACCGGGAGCGCTTGACCACGCTCGTCGGGGATGTCAAAGGAGGATAGCGCCATGCCCAAGAGGTACAAGGACTTCAGACTGCGCATTGTTAAGATGCCACCCCCTGGCCCGGGCATGGAAGCCAGCGCGTGCATACAGATCGTGGAGGCGCCGGATCACGAGACGACCAGCGTCTCTATTTATCTTCAACCCGACGCTCCCACGCTGAGGAAGATCGCCCTCCTGGGAACTGAGGGGAATGAGCTGACTGACTTCGGGCATGCCTTCTTCCAGCAGCTT
>Ga0207796_1000258_pt1 | contig 22758 bp, 16 predicted proteins | sample Pon1CUnioCityCA_6_FD_187274 | JGI IMG/M metagenome (GOLD analysis project Ga0207796, IMG submission 187274) | Marine sediment microbial community from Union City, CA, USA - Pond 1C Sediment 1 (SPAdes) | ecosystem: Environmental > Aquatic > Marine > Intertidal zone > Salt pond sediment ...
TTACCACACCCACAGCCTGTGTGGGTCCGAAATATGGTGGAGCTGGCCAGGCCTGTGTGCCAAAGCCGAACACATCCGCCATGCCTGAAATCAGGGCAACCAGATAGCCAGTAGCGACCAGGCGAATGCCTATATCCTGGGCCAGTGACTGCACCTGGTTGGACTGCTGGCAAATCTTGAGGCTGATGAATCCACCTAAACACAGCAGGGCCAACCCGACTGAAAAGGTTGCCGTTTGGACAAATCCAATCAACGGGGAGCGATCAAGCCCGAATAAACCCGGATCTGCTCCGATCAGGAAGATGAAAAAGCCGCCCAGCGATAGGGCCAGGCTGATATTCAAGCGCCTTTTGAAGGATTTGTGATTGCTTCTATTGCTGTTATTTTCCATCATTGGGACTTAGATTATAACTGAAAACCTGTTTTTGCGGGCACAACTTTAAAAGAAAAGTTGTCCACAAATTGTAAAAGGTTATCAATTAGCCGCTGCCATTCTTGGGATGCCATGGCAACATTCAGGGCTGCCTGGCTCTGGGTTTTTGCGGCAACCATGATTTGCGGCTGATCACCATACATGGTATACCAGGCGTCCACCGGACTGATGCCCAGGCCTTTGATCTCTGGGATGAAATCACTGATCACAAACTCGAAATATTCCTGTTCCCGATTGGGCAGGATATCCCAGGTCATAAGTAGTTTCACGGTCATGCAAAACCTCTTTAATCGGCTTCTTGGGCATAATCCAGGAGGATCACTTTGGTTTCGCTGCTGGATCGGCTGCTGGTGATCTTCAATTCAGGCAGGGGTTCTACATTATCGAGCCCCATTTCTTTAATGAATTTGTCAATGGGATCCAGTTCGATTTTGCATTCTTTGGTCTGGTAATACATGGGGACGGCAAAGCTGGGTTCAAGAATGCGGATGGCTTCCACGGCCTTGGAGGCGTTCAAACTGTTCCCGCCGCCAACAGGCACCAGGGCTACATGGACGGCGCTGGCGATGGATTTGACATCTGATTGGCTGGGTACATGGCTTAAATTTCCCAGATGAGCGACCAGAATGCCGTTGTAATCAAAGATGTACATCACATTCCAGGGGTCATCCTTTTTCTTTTTGTGATTGGTGCGTATTCCGGTGACGAAAACTTCACCTATTTCATATTCCCCTGGTCCGGTCAGAATATGCTGGTCATTCTTGCGTTTCCGAACAACTTTGGTGTGGTTATGTCCTGGGTCATCATGGCTCACGGTCACAATATCCGCGGATAGATTGAGTTCCTGATAGCCGACCTTTTTGTGGTGATAAGGATCTGTCACTACCGTTGCCATACCGCGTTCAGTGAGTCGAAAACATGAATGCCCGTGCCATGTAATATTCATCAAGCCTCCTGCTGGCTGATATTTCTTAAGTCTTACCGCAGAATGTGATTATACTTCAATCTGGCTGTTTCTGACAGTTTGCGGTCGCAAGACCAAGCATATTGAAGGTTAAAAAATGGAGTTTGATTGAAGGCGGAGTGACTATGAAACTGGGTGACGATGGGAGGGATTTCGATCGCTTAGAATGCTTCTCTGACCTTCATGTAGTCACACTTTTCCCTGGCGATCAATCGCCAGGCTGCTTCTATACACGCCTCCGGAGCTTTTATTTTTCCGGACACAAAGTCACACAATCCCTCTTTCCATGATCCTCAACGCCGGGCTGCTTCTTTGCGTTCCTGTGGAGGTCAATCTCACAGTCTCCCCCTCACATAATCACACAGTCAGTATTTCTCCTGGTCACAGCACATCCCCCTTTGGGGTAGATTGAGGTTATTGGAAGCCTCTTTAGGGCTCTGAAAACCGCCCGGTTTCATGACTTGGTATAATTGGAGCTGCTTATTTACTTATCGAAAAATGATTGCTTGGAAGGTTTCAGCTAAAGCACTTTTTATGGAAAAGAATATCAAAGTTGTTGGTGCAAGGGTTCATAACCTAAAAAATATCACTGTCGAGATTCCCCGGGATAAACTTGTTGTGATCACCGGTTTGTCTGGATCTGGGAAGTCATCCCTGGCTTTTGACACCATTTTTGCCGAAGGTCAGCGGCGTTATGTTGAATCGCTCTCTTCCTACGCCAGGCAGTTCTTGGGCCAAATGGATAAGCCGGATGTGGATTATATCGAAGGCCTTTCACCAGCGGTATCGATCGATCAGCGAGGGACATCCCAAAACCCCCGCTCCACAGTGGGTACGGTAACTGAGATCTATGATTATTTGCGGCTCTTATTTGCCAGAGCAGGGATTCCCCACTGCCCGGAGTGCGGTCGTGAGGTCACCACGCAGTCAGCCCAGGAAATTGTGGAACTGCTATTCTCATTACCAGCTGGAACCCGAATTAACCTCCTGGCCCCGGTGGTGCGGGACAGAAAAGGTGAACATCAAGGTATTCTGGATGAGATCAGCAAATCCGGTTTTGTTCGAGCCAGGATCAACGGGGAGATCCGCCGATTGGAAGAGGAAATCGAGCTGGAACGCTACCAGCAGCACACCATTGAAGCGGTTGTGGACCGCTTGGTGATTCCCGCGTTTGAAAATGGAGAGGAGAAAGACCAATTCCTTTCCCGCCTGACTGACTCTGTGGAGACCGCTCTGAAATTTGGTGATGGGTACCTGACAGTTTATGATGTCACCGATCCAGACAACCCCGTCAACACCAATTACTCGGAGCATCTGGCCTGCCCGGTTTGCGAACGGAGCTTCCCGGAAATTGAACCGAGGACGTTTTCTTTCAACACCCCCCACGGTGCCTGTCCCGACTGCGAGGGGATCGGAACCAGGTTAGAAGTGGATGTCAACCTGCTGATTCCCGATAAGTCCCTTTCAATCAATGAAGGAGCGATTGACGCCCAGGAATGGGGCGGGCCCCGGGAGCAGGGTGGATACTACTGGCAGGCGCTGGTCGGCGCCGCTGATCAGTTTGGGGTCGATCTCGATCAAGGCTTTCAGGATCTATCGGAAGACGACTTGAAGATCATCCTCTATGGCTCTCAGGGAGATGAGGTGCTCATGTCCTACGTGAACAAAGAGGGCCGGGAATATGAGTTCTACCGCGAATTCGAGGGTGTGATCAACAACCTGGAGAGACGTTTTAAAGAGACCCAATCTGAATATATGCGGAATCGGATCATGGGTTATATGAATGATAATCCCTGCCCATCCTGTCAGGGTGCCAGGCTGAGACCGGAAGCGCTGGCTGTCACCATTGCTGATGTCAATATCGTTGAAATTACCACCTGGCCGATTCAAAAAGCCCTCTCCTGGATCGAAGGCTTGCAGGGGAAAGATGCTCCTCTCTCCGAACGGCAGCAGATCATTGCCGATCGGGTGCTCAAAGAGCTGGCTGAGCGATTGGGATTCCTGGTCAATGTTGGGTTGGATTACTTGACCCTGAATCGGTCTGCCGGGACACTGTCCGGGGGGGAAGCGCAGCGCATACGTCTGGCCACCCAGATCGGCTCCCACCTGATGGGCGTGCTCTATGTGCTTGATGAACCTTCCATCGGTCTGCATCCCCGGGATAATGGCAGGCTGCTGCGCACCCTGGAAGGACTCCGTGACCTGGGCAATACGGTCATGGTTGTAGAGCATGATGCTGAGACCATAGAGACTGCGGATTGGGTGCTGGATCTGGGCCCAGGAGCGGGCGAACACGGTGGTGAGGTGGTGGTGGCCGGTACAATCAAAGAGATCCTTGAACACCCCGATTCACTCACCGGTGCTTATCTGTCCGGGAAGCTGCAAGTCCCTGTTCCCGAGAAAAGACGGGAAGGAAATGGCAAGCAGCTCCAGGTTCTGGGTGCAAGAGAACATAATTTGAAGGACATCAATGTCAGCATCCCCCTTGGCAAGTTGGTCTGCATCACGGGCGTTTCCGGATCCGGGAAATCGACCTTGATGATCGAGATCCTTTACAAAGCGCTGGCAAGAGAGCTGCACAGGTCGAAAACCAAACCAGGAGCTCATTCGGGGATCAAGGGTTTGGAGTATATCGATAAGATCGTCAACATCGATCAATCACCGATCGGACGCACACCGCGATCGAATCCAGGCACCTATACCAAACTTTTCGACTATATTCGCGATCTGTTTGCTGATCTGCCTGAGAGTAAGATCAGGGGTTATGAAAAGGGTCGGTTCTCATTCAATGTCAAGGGAGGGCGGTGTGAGGCCTGCCGCGGGCACGGCCAGCTGGAGATCGAGATGCAATTTCTGCCCGATGTATTTGTTCCCTGTGATGTGTGCCACGGAGCGCGCTACAACCGGGAAACCCTCCAGGTGCGATTTCGGAATCAATATAATATCGCGGATGTGCTGGATATGACAGTGGATCAAGCAGCGGAGGTTTTTGACGCTTTCCCACCCATGATGAGCCGCATCAAGACCCTCCAGGATGTGGGTTTGGGTTATATTCGGATTGGCCAGTCTTCCACTACCCTGTCTGGTGGAGAAGCGCAGCGCATTAAATTATCCCGGGAGCTTGCTAAACGGTCCACAGGCTCCACACTTTATGTGCTGGATGAGCCTTCTGTGGGTTTGCACGCCGCTGATGTCCACAAGCTGGTGGATGTGCTGCAGCGGTTGGTGGATGATGGCAACACGGTGTTGATCATCGAGCACAACCTTGACATCATCAAAGTTGCAGATTACATCATTGACCTGGGGCCGGAAGGGGGAGATGCCGGCGGCGAGGTGATCGCTGCCGGGCTGCCGCATGAGATCTGCAGCAATCCCAAGTCCTATACCGGCCAGTACTTGAAATCATATATCAAGGAGAACCATACATAGAAGCGAAAGAAGCGGTTTCCAGTCAGGAAACCGCTTCTTTTTAGTTAATGGTAATGCTACTCTGAAATCAATCTCATTCTAACATCAACCGCAGCTGTTCCCTCCCCTTCCGGGAAGACCCGCAGGGGATTGATCTCGATCTCTGCCAGCTGAGGAAAATCCCAGGCCAGCTGAGCCAGGCGGATCATGACTTCCTTTACAGCGGTGATATCCCCTGGCAGGATATTTCTGTACCCCCCTAATTTGCACCCCGCCCAGGTTTTTGTGAGCATGGTTTCTATTTCTAATTCAGTCAGGGGTGCCAGTCCGAAGGCAAGGTCCTTGAGCCCTTCGACTTCTGTCCCTCCCGAACCAAACATCATGATCGGTCCAAATTGAGGGTCCTGCACTGCCCCGATGATCACTTCCTGGCCAGGTGGGACCATTTTTTGGACATAGACGCCTGCCAGATCTGCGCCAGGCATGGCTGCTTGGGCCTGGGCCAGGATGTTTTGGAAGCCGCCCCGAACGGATTTGGCATCAGCCAGGTTCAATAACACCCCCCCCACGTCGGTTTTGTGGCTGATGTCAGCAGAAGCGACCTTCAGCACAACCGGCAGCCCAAGCTCTTCAGCCAATGCGGCAGCTTGGTCTTCTGTTTTCGCCAGCTTCATATTGGCTGCTCTGATACCATACGCGTTCAATATCCTGCCTGTGCTGACAGCAGAAAGGTGGTTTGCCTGCTTGCTTTTTTCTATGATTTCCCGGACAAGGCCCGAATCCACATCTTCTCTGGTCAATGGCTGTTCTGCAGCGTGTTTCAGCAGGTCCACTCGCTCTACCAGGGCTGCCAGGGCCGCTGCAGCCCGCTCCGGAAAGCGGTATTCCGGAATGCGAGCGGCACGTAAGTGTTCAACTGCTTCCTGGATCAGCCGTTCTCCCATCACGCTGATCACCACAGGTTTTTGTGCCTGGTGGATGATGGGGATGAGGGCTTTGGCCACAGACCCTGCGGTGTGCATGGGCGGTGTAGGGAAGATCACCATCACACTATCTGTGCCGGGGTCATCAAGCATGACTTGCAAGCAAGCGGCAAATTGATCAGGGCCTGCAGAAGCCAACATGTCTACCGGATTGTGCAGGCTGGCAGCTGAGGGGAGGATATTGGCCAGCGCACGCATTGTTTCTGGTGAGAAAGCAGCCATTTGCAGTCCCCGGGCCTCCAAAGCATCTGCTGCGGTAACCCCGGGACCGCCGGCATTGGTCAGTACACCCACCCGGTTGCCTTCGGGTAAAGGGCACCAGGCTAATGCCCGGGCCTGGTCAAACATCTCTTCGCTGGTCTCTGCGCGTAAGACACCCGCTCTTCTGAAGGCAGCGTTATAAGCACTTTCCGCCCCGGCTAATGCGCCGGTATGGGAGGCAGCTGCTTTCCGACCGGATTCAAAACGGCCTACTTTGAGGGCGATGATTGGTTTGGATTCGATCACAGAGCGGGCTTGCTTGATGAATTCGCGGCCAGAGCGGATCCCTTCCAGGTAGAGGGCAATCACCTCGGTATGTCCATCCTCCGCGGTGGGAGCGATCAGATCCGTCTCTGATACATCCGCCTGGTTTCCGAGACTGATCAGACGGGAAATGCCGTACCCCTGTCCCCGGGCCCAGTCAATTGCTGCTGCGCAAATCGCTCCGGAATGGGATAGGAATGCCACATCACCCGCGGAAGGGCCAGGGGGTGGAAGGAAGGTGGTGTCCAGCGGCAGGTGAGTATCCAACAACCCGATGCAGTTGGGGCCGATGAGGCGGATGCCTTCCGCTGCGGCGACCTTCAACATGGCTTGTTCAAGTTCCAAGCCTTCAGGACCGATTTCCCGGAAACCCCCTGCGCCAATGATCGCTGCCTGGATCCCCCTTGCCCCGCATTCCTGTAACGCAGCCAAAACAAACTGGGCTGGAATTAGAATGACTGCCAGGTCAACCGGGTCTGGAACATCAAGGACAGATTGGTGGACCGGTTTGCCCAGTAGACTGCCGCCCTTGAGGTTGACAAAATGGACGGCCCCTTTATAGCCGCTTCTGTGCAGGTTGGTTGCCAGCAGGTAGCCCAGTTTGGTTGGATCCTGGGAGGCACCTATCACCACGACACCTTTGGGATCAAAAAAGGGGATCAGGGAGGCTGAATTATTCATAATCCAGATTGTAACTCAAAGGGTTTTGTTTCTGGACAGGCTTTGGAAAGGATATTCAGGGATGATTCCAGGGTCGGTGTCATCCGGTAACCGTTTTACAGAAGACATCTACAATTTCTGGGTCGAAATGCGACCCGCTGGACCTTCTGATTTCAGCGATTGCTTCTTCATGGGTATGGCTTTCGCTGTACACTCTTTTATCACAGATGGCGATATAAGCGTCTACCACAGCCAGGATGCGCGCGCCTAAGGGGATTTCTTCACCGGCCAACCCGTAAGGATAACCTGAACCGTCAAACTTTTCGTGGTGGCTCCTGATGATGGGAGAGACCGGTTCCAGATACTTGACCGGGGCAACGATCTGAGCGCCAGTCACAGGATGTTCTTTCATGATTCTCCATTCTTCTTTGTTGAGGGGCCCTGCTTTGTTCAATATTTCATCTGGGACCCCGATTTTCCCGATATCGTGCAGGATAGAGGCCCAGTGCAGCGCTTCGATGTCACTTCTGGACAGCCCCATAACCTTGCCGATCTTGGTGGTGAGATCTGCCATGCGCTGGCTGTGGTCTCCGGTATAGGTATCACGGGCATCCACCGCATTGGCGAGGGCGATGATGGTTTGCAGAAAAGTTTCCTCAAGGCGGTCGTGCAGCATTGCTCGCTGGATCGCACTGGTGGCGTAATCAGCGATAACGTCGATTAACCGCAGCTTTGGGCTCGAAAAGACCTCCTGGCTGTGTTTGAGGTCATCTCCCAGGATCAACAGGCCGACATATTCTTCCACCCCTTTGAGGGGAGCGAGGCAGATTTCCTGGATATTGTCATTGAAAAGAGCGTTGATTTCCTGTATGTGCAAATTCGGGTCGTTCCTTTTCAACACCACGCTCTGGTCCTCTTGCAGGATCCAGTTGTAGAAATGCTCTGCAACCAGGGGTTCTTTCAGGCCGATTCGATCTTCATCGCGGGAGATACCTGGCGGGTGGATCGCCCGGATGATGTAATCGCCATTTTCCTCTCTGGTGATGATCTTGGCGCAGCAGGTTTGCACGCTGTTCACAGCGTGCTCAGCAACTGTGGAGACAACTTCATCCAGGTTGTCTGTGGTGACCAATTGCCTGGCCATTGCATAGAGGGTGTCCATTTCCTGTAAGCGGGTTTGCTCAGAGGTGTAGAGGCGAGCGTTTTCGATTGCGACCGCAGTCTGGTTGCCTACCGTGGTTAAGGTGAGAATATCCTCCACAGTGTAGGCCTGTTCTGAACGTTTTGCGCCAACCAGGAAAATACCAACCAGCACATCCAGCACCTTGATGGGGATGAATAACTCCGCATTCAGATCTTCCAGGTCCTGCCGTTCGCTGCGCCATAAGGACTGGAATTGAGGCAGGACTTCCATATCATGCCGGGAAAGGGGCTGGTCATGCGAGGAGAGCCATAAAACCACCGGGTGTCCCTGGCGGAATTCGATTTGCTGAGCGCCTTCATACCCAATCTGGGTCGTGAGCTGGAAACGGTTGGTGACCTCGTCCCGCAGGAAAAATGCGGCTGTGGGTATGTGGAGGGTAGAGCACACCTCCTCCAGAATCATATTGGTGATTTCATAAAGATCCAGCACGGTGGCGACGTTGCTGGAAAGCGATTGGAGCATTTGTGTGGAGTCGTATTTTTCTCGAAAAAACAGCCTATCAATAGCTGTTTGGGCTCGCACCCGGACTGGTTCAGCGATGATGGCTGTGATCACGGCCACCACCAGGGAGGTGAAGAAAATTTCAACTTCGGTATAGACGTTGAACAGGTTCAGCGCCAGGGTGATGCTCAGGAAGTAAGTGGCACCAATAATGATGGTTGGAATGGAGTACAGCATACCCTGCCGGATAACGATGCGGATATCCAACAGCTGATAGCGGAGTATTGCGTAAGCTATTAATAATGCTGTCAGGGCATTGCCGGCGACATCAATGGGATATTTGCCAAGATCGGTGAAATTGACAGCGGAAACAATAATGATGATCGCCATACCGATAATGACATACAGCAGGCGGTTCTTCTGGATGGGATCGTTCGACCTTCGATAAAAGACGATCAAATTTCCAATGCTGTACAGCACCAGGCCATAACCGGGAAAGGCAATGACATAGATCAGGTTAGAGAATTCGTAAAAAATGATCCCGTTTTCGACTGCAACGGAGACTACCACCCAGTCGGTGAGGATGCAGATGCCGATACCGACCAAGCCGAAAAGGACAACCAGCAGTTCCCAGCGGCTTTTGACATCGATGGTGGTTTGTGAAAAGGCAAACATGGCCATCATGGCGCCTAATGCTGACCCCACCATGATGCGCATCCAAAGATGAGCGCGCGTCTGATCTACGTAGATCATAGTTGCGCAGATCGACCACAGGATCATGGCACCCAGGTATTGTCTGAATACCCGTCGCGATTCTGTTTGTGGTCTCGCCAGTAAGACGACCACAAACAACCCTGTATACAAGGCAATAGCCAGGCTGGTGATCAGGGTATTAACAAGAAGCAACATCCTAATCCTTCATTTTCTTGGATTCCAATAATTTTTCCATCTGTTTCTGGGTGGGTTTCATGTGGGGCGGTTTAGTATGCGCCAGATCAGCTCCCTGGCTTTTCTGGTAATCCATGTAAATACTAAAAGCACCTGGGTTCAACAAAGATACCTTTACGGCCTGATATCCAAGCATCTCTTCCATGTCTCTGAAATCTGTGTTCACTTCTTTGAGCGAGGAAGCAATCCTGGTGGTTATGGTGTCAATATCCAGGGAAGTCGCTTCTTTCATCTCGACAAAAATATGCAGGTAAGACTGATTGTCTTTGACTTCTTTTCTGGCTACCCATTCGTAGTAATCAAACTCTGTTCTTTCCAGCGCTCCCCAGATGTCCTTTTCAGTGATCAACGCAAAACCGGCCAGGTTTATCAGGTCGCTATCCCGGGAATAGAACTGCAGCTGCGGCAAGTTGATATTGAGCTCTTCATCCTGGAGCGCGATGACTTCAAAGAGATCTCCCACCCGGTAGCGGGTAAATATGCCGCCGTGGAAGTTTGTAAAGACCAGCTCGTAGATGCCTTTTTCCAGCTCGTCATAGAGGACGGTCTTGGGCTGATAATTGGGGTCCTCTTTATTCTTTTTATGTTCATCGTGCGGGATGAATTCCAGGAAGTTGTTCTCGGGGATGAAAGTCATGCCCTGGTAGTTCCAGGCTTGCATGCACAGGGAGCCTCCTTCCGTGCAGGCATATCCCTCCAGCGGCATCCTTCCCCAGTAGTATTCGATTTGTTTTTTATAAATGGACGTATCCACTCCACCGGTCATGATCCCTTTCAATTTCCAGATATCCTTAGGAAGCAGGTTCTCTCCCCGGAGTTTCCCTTTCAAGAAGCTTTTCAAGAGCCGGAAAAGCACGTCCGGACGGAGCATTTGAGGTGAAAAACTGACCGACCCTGATCCTTGCTCGAACCTTTGACCGATGCTGACCAGGATGCTGGCAAGACCGTAGAAAAAGTCCATGCCCTCGATCATGGCCATCTTGAACCCGGTCTGGATGATGTCCAGGAATTCCATATCTTCCGCCAACTCGATAGGCGGCATGAATTGTATGTCCATCTGCTGGTCGGCAGATTTGCTGATCAGTCCGGAAATGTAGGGCTCGTGGGCTGTGGCTAATAATACATTGTCGTTGATGCCGAGGTTGATCTCCCCCTTCTTCGTGCAGGAAGATAAGATCATTGAACCAATGACCGAAGCTCCTAATTGATCGAACATCTCTTGTGTGTAAGGCGCCCACTTGTACTTGAAATCGCCACTTCTTCCAGATGTGTGGGCCCAGGCAATGGGTTCGCGAGGCAGAACATCTGTCTTCTTCTGGTCCAGATATTTTTGATAATCAATGTAGGTTGTGAGGGGTACGATTTCCCGAAATTCCTGGATCGATCCTGGTAAAACATCCCCCATCAGCATTCGGCCCATCATACTTTTACCCAACAAATTGATTTGTTCCAAAAGCAGCCTTTCCTGGATTTCCATGAATTCATCGGGGCTCAGATCCAGGAATCCTAAGTATTTGGTCCAGATTTCGTTGTTGCGTCCCTGGCGGATCATAGTGCTGAGAGCGGTCATTATTCCTCCTGAAGATATGATTGAATAGATAATGGCTCAGGTATCCAGCGATATTTCGATTTGAGCTTGGTGATCTGCACATTCCTAAACCCGGCTTGTGTCAGCTCTTTCAGCCAACCTTCCGGGGTGCGCAAGTTGTCAACTGTATTTGCTTCTGCCCAGGCCCGGGTGGCGTTCTCTCGGAACAAAAAAAACAAAAAGGCAATCACCCTGGCAAAGAACCGGAAGACACCCTTTTCCCAGATCGGCGATGTTCCGACATCGATGAGCGATAGCAGGCCATCAGGTTTGAGCACCCGTTTCATCTCTGAAAGCATCACTGGAATGTCCATGTGGTGGGAAGCCAATCCTGATACGACCACGTCAAACGATTGATCAGCGTAGGGAATGGCCATCGCATCCGCACATACCAGGTTGATATCTGATGAATATCCAGCAGCAGCAATCTTTCGCTGCCCTTTGCGCAGCATGGCTTCAGTGAAATCCAGTCCGGTGATTTTCACTCCTGGAGTTCCATTCTCCATCAGCTTGCAGGGTATGAATGAGGTCCCTGTGGCGATGTCAAGGATCTTCTGGTTACTGTCAATCTGGGTGTGTTTGACAAGTTCAGACAGGAAATTTTGATAAGTCCAGCCCCAGAATAAAGTCAATTCCTTGTCAATGACCTCTTCGTAGTTGGAAGACATCTCCTCAAATGATTTTTGGACCGCTTGTTTTTCTTCCATGACTCATCCTGGCGTCTATGCTTCCCTGATCGGTCAGATCCAGGTCTTCATTCATGTGCTGAGAGGAATTATACCCCTTCTCATCTATTGGTTTTGTCACCCGCTCACTAGATATAATACCTGTCTTTGTCCACCTCTTCGCGGAGGATTTTAAGTTCCCGATCGCTGGGGGGTGGATTTTGAGTGATCTCATCTGCCAGCAGCAGGTCAAAGCCTGTGTTTTCCAGGACTTGCTCCACTTCAGCGCCGGGCTGTAAGGAGAGCAATTTCATCCTTTTACTGTCTTCGTCATATCCGAGAATGCCCAGGGTTGTCACAACGCGATAAGGACCAGTCCCCGGCGGCAGCCCTGCTTTCTCCCGGGCGCCAGGACCAGCTAGATATCCAGGGGTGGTGATGAAATCCACTTTCTCAACGAAACGCAATTTGTCGTGTTTCATGATCGCAATTGTCCGCCAGCAATGAGAACCGACATCATTGCCTCCACCGCTGCCCGGCAGGCGGACTTTGGGGTGATCGTGGTCGCCGATGACCGTGGAATTGAGGTTGCCATAGGGGTCGATCTGGGCCCCACCCAGGAATCCGTAATCCACAAACCCACGCTGGGCAGTTTCCACCACATCCAGGATCCCTGAGGCAGCCAGGGCTTTGTGAAATGTGCGCCGTTCTCCAACAGCCAGCGGCAGATCTTCCAGTACAGCACCAGTCCCGCCAAACTCAAATATACTGATTAAATTGGGAGCATGCATTTTTTGTGCCAAAGCCCCGGCCAGCATGGGAATGCCTGTCCCAATAAAAACAGTGGAGTTATCTTCCATCAGCCGGGAAGCTGTGCAGATCATCAACTCGTTTGGATTATAGGGAGATTGTGCCATTTTAAGCCTCCGGTACCATGTCTTTCAATGTCTGCAATCTGTCCTTTCCGAATAGATCCAGGTACGCCTGGTGGTCTTTCAGGTCATAGATGTATTTCTGGAGGAAATTCTGGGTGGTTTCCGGGTCCCGGGAAGCCTCAACCCAGTCTTTGATCAGCGGTTCGTCCCGCTCATACACATAGCACATCTCGCCAGGGTGTGAGCCAAAGGGGGCTTCAATGACCGCATCCACCAGGTAATAGGGTATGATCGTCCGATCAGGTTGGGCCCGAATTTCTTCTGTGGAGATGATCTCCTCTGTGCTGATGAGCAGGTTCTTGGAGGCTCGGGCCAATTCAAACGCAAAGCCGCAGATGCCGTCGATCTGGGCGTTGCCATAGCGGTCTGCCCTGTGGACGTGGATCAAGCCGACATCAAGGATCAAGGCGGGGAGCAGGGCAATGGGTCCGCTGCCGAAGGGGTCATCGATCACTTTGGCTCCACTGTAAACCAGGGTGTCTGTGCCCAGCATGGAGCGGGTAGGAATGAACGGCACGCCCATGGCCGCGGCTTTAAAGCGCCAGGCAATCGCTGCGTTGCTCCACTCCACACAGTGTTCCACCCGGCCGCTTTCCACTTCCCTCCGCAAGCAGTTCGAGATGCCGTATACTTCCATGCCAATGTAGGTGTGGTCTAAGGCTTTGACCAGGCCGGCCCCCAGCAGGAGGTCCAGTTCATAAACCCCCTGTCCAGCAACCCGGAGTTCCTTTTTCCCCTGGCGGATGATTTCATTGATCAGGGATTGGGGGCAGCGGACGGTGCCATAAAGCTCAGTGCCGATGTAATCCCCGTCATGGATGAACTTGCTGACCGCTTCCGCTTCGCTCATGCGTTTGTCGATCAAACCGCGGGGTTTTTTCCGGTTATGCTCGCGGAAGGCGTCCATATCGGGGGCTTGAAGCATGGGCCCTTTGCCAGATTGGATGACATTCATATCTCCCTCCCACAATATTGACTGGCTGATCAAGGCTTGTGATGCTGATCAGCCATTCCAGGATGACAGCGGGATGCTATGCTCAACGATCCCGCAAGAGCGATCTCGACCTCCAGGATAGGTTCAGGGTCCTTGAGTATGCTCCGGCATTGTCAGGCAGTTATTTATGCAGGTTAGGCGCAGCCAGGAAAGAAAGACCGTTCTCTGTTAGCGCCCTGGCTGTTTCGTTCAGCGCGATGAATTTGTCCATGAAGTTCCCGGACAGGAAATCCATATCACCAGCGGAAATCACCTCGGATTTATCACGGAAATAATCCAGGATATCCGAGGGATGTTCCCGGGTCTTGTCGATTTCTGGATCGCCGCCTTCATGTTTGGCAGAGATATTGGCGACGTGATCAGCGATCTCAACCAGCTCATCCCTGCGGTTATAGGGTTGGATGACGATGCTTCTGTAAGTCTCGGTGATGTGATGCTCAAAGCGGATGATATCCTCAAACCCCAGGTCTTTTCTGAACTGGGCGGTCAGCTCCATGGTCTCGTTATCCACCGAATTGCTCCAATTGAATCCGATCAGGGGGGTAGTTCCGTCCTCACGGGCAAATAATTTCGCGCCCAGCAGGGTCCACAGCGCTGCATAGGGGTTGTCATTACCCATATAGACAGAGATCTTGAATTCGTTATTCACGCCCAATTTGTGCAGCATATAAGCCAGCAGCACGGTACCGGGATTGATATTCAGGACCTGGCGGACCCCATATTCTGTGTAATAGTAAAGGAATTCATTCAGCCAGTTGAGGGCGTGCCTGTTTGGCTGGCCGACACCGCCGAAATAACCGGTGATGGTCTCCGGTCCCCCGAGGTGGATGTTGGATCCGTCGGTTCCCTTGGTGTCGAGGGTTTCCACATAGCTGGAACCCAGGATCTGCATGGCGGCCGCGAAAGCTGGCAGGTCTCCGTCCTCTTCCTGCTCTTTCATTTTCCGGACCCGGATGAACCTTCCCGGCATCAGCATCCCCTTTTCAATCGCACGCTCAGCGATCATGCGCACCCAGGGGAAATACTGGCAGGCGCTGATTTCCAAAGTGACAGCGAAATCATCGGTGAATGTGATCTGATCCGCTTTTTCACCCAGGATCTTTTTGCGGTAATCAGCCACGCTGATGAAAGCGTCTTGCTCTTTTTGTTCTTCAAGCCATTCCAGATCTTTGAGGTATTCCGGCTTGATGTCTTTTACCTTAGCGAGCAAAACATCCATTTTCCGGGCCTGCTCAGCCTTGGCATTGATTTCTTCCGGAGTGCCGTATTTTTCCACCACCTCCAGAAACTGGTTGATGATCTTTGTATCCGGGTTGAGGAGGACTTCATTGATGGCGTCCAGTTTGTCATGGTCGATTTTTAATCGCGAGCGCATATCGGTCATGTTTTTCTCCATTTTCTCAGTAAGTAGTAAATTGTAAATAGATTTGAACTTTCTTTAATTGTGATCAGGTAGATAAAAAAAGTTGAATAATTAATCGTTCTCGCAAAAATAATTCGTTTTGACGATCATCCCATTAACAAGCCGATTGATTTCATTACAAAGATATATAAGTTCTCCTCTGGTTGACTCACTAATATATTCACATTTATGGGCAACATCCAACCAATGTTCGGTCTCGTTCAATTCTGTTGAGGCATCAGTGAGCTTTGAGATGAAGTGGCGAATGTACATTCTCTTGCCCCACGCCTCAGCAATTTGAGCCCCTACAGATCGGGAAGATCTCCTAAGTTGATCGGTAAGCGAGTAGAGCTCCTCTTTTGGAAATGATTTTGTTTCTTTAAAGACCAATTCCGCAAGATATATTGATTTCGTGTATGCAAGTAAATCCTGATAATTCTTCGCATACGGCAACTTCTCTATATTCAATTTGTCCCCCTTATTCCATTGAAATTAGTCTACTTACTACTTGCCATTTACTACTTACTTAATCAATCCAGCAGCTTCTGAAGATCCTCATACTCTTCGTCAGACATCGTGAACCAGTTCTCTTTCTTGGGGAAGGTTTGGTCTTTGACTTCTGTGTTGTACTGGATCAAGCCGTTCTGGAGGATTTCGCCAGCATTCCCGTAAACCTTGGCCATCTTGGGTGTGAACTTGGGATAGAGCCCGAACATGTCATGGAAGATCAATAGCTGGCCGTGGGCATCCGGGCCGGAGCCCAAGCTCATGATCAAGCAGTCCTCAGCCCTTTCTGTGATGATCTTGGTCACCCGGTCTGGAACCATTTCCAGCAGGATGCAAAACGCACCGGCTTCTTCCAGAGCCTTGGCGTCATCGATGATCTCTTTTGCCTGTGCTGCGCCTCTACCCTGGACCCTGAATCCCCCCAGGGAAGCCACGCTTTGCGGTGTGAGGCCTAGGTGGCCAACTGCCGGGATCCCAGCGGCGACAATCGCCCGCATCTGGTCTGCCATTTCATGACCGCCTTCCAGCTTGATGGCGTCACAGGCGGCTTCAGCCATAAAGCGGCCAGCATTCAGCACCGCGGATTCTTTACTTGCCTGATATGACATGTACGGCATATCTCCCACCAGGAATGCTGTTGGCGCTCCACGGCGGACAGCCTGGGTATGGCGAAGCATGTCCTCCATTGTCACCGGTAATGTGCCGTCGTATCCCAGCATGGTCATACCCAGGCTGTCCCCCACCAGCAGCATATCGATCTCAGCTTGCTCCTGAAAATAAGCTGTGGGGTAATCATAACTGGTCAACCAGGAAATTGGTTCGCCTTTGGCTGCTTTATCAAACAGGGTGCGGATGGTCACTTTTTTTCTGTCGGTCATTTAGCGCTCTCCTTAGAGTTTGCGGGTAATAAAACGGGCGGATTGGATCCAGGATTTATGGAGCAGGAAATTCAGGTGCCGCAGAAGATGGCTGGCAGTGCCCGGATTTTCCGCAGCCAAAATCAAACATTGATGTATGGACTCGGTAGCAGGATTTTGTCTGAAACAGATTTGCCTCGCAGTGCTGATCAAACAAAACAGGATGAAGCACCATCTATTGTAAGTCAATCTTAAGCGCACTGCAACTTCTTTATGTGTGATGAAAAGGAGACCTAAGCTCCCAGACCAAAATTATCGGTCTGACTTCCGTTCTTTTGATGATATATTTGATATATATCAATTGGCTGTAATATGGTGATGAAAATAACTTGCTAAGGAAAACCTTTTTCGGGATAATGTTTTTTAGTCTGGCGGAATAGGCCAATTTGCAAATTCCACTTGCTATAAAAATTGAAAACATTGTCATTTCTCATTAAAAAGGGAGTAATTTATGACTGCAAAAATCATAGATGGCCGTGCTGTTGCCCAAGAAGTACGCGATGCAGTGGCCGCTGACGTAGCTGCCATGGTCGCGGAGGGGAAAAATCCCCCTGGACTTGCCACAGTCTTGGTGGGAGAAGATCCAGCTTCCCAGGTGTATGTAGGCATGAAGCACAAGGCCTGTGAAAAAGCTGGCATCAAATCCATTGGACATGTGCTTCCGGCCACCGCAACCCAGGAAGAGGTTGAAAAGCTGGTCAAAGACCTCAATGACGATCCCGAAGTGCATGGTATTTTGGTCCAGCTGCCCCTGCCCGATGGCTTGGATGATGAAAGTGTGCTGCGCACCATCAGCATTGAAAAAGACGTGGACGGCTTTCATCCTTTGAACATCGGTCGTCTGGCCCAGAAAGGCCGGGAGCCGATGTTTGTTCCTGCCACCCCGGATGGCGTTTTATACCTTCTGAAAAACGCTGGCGTTGAACTGGAAGGGGCCAATGCTGTTGTCTTAGGCCGGTCCTTCATTGTGGGTATGCCAGCTGCCCTGCTTTTGGTTAAGGAAAACGCCACAGTGACCATTTGCCATTCCCGGACAAAAGACTTAAAAGAAAAGTGTGCTCAAGCTGATGTGCTGATTGCCGCGGTAGGCCGGGCAGAGATGGTCAAAGGCGATTGGATCAAACCCGGGGCCGCGGTCATCGATGTGGGGACCAACCGGGTTGATGATGAGACAGCGAAGAGAGGTTACCGCCTGACCGGTGATGTGGATTATGAAGAGGCCCTGGAAGTGGCAGGCTATCTCACCCCTGTGCCAGGTGGCGTTGGACCGATGACTATTGCCATGTTGCTGCGCAACACAGTTCGGGCAGCAAAATTGGCTTACGATTTGTAATTGGGTATTTTTTGTTATCGCTTAGATAAAGGAGAGAAATGATGGCTTTTAAGAAGAAACCGGTAACCCCGTCCCCTTTGGAGCTGCTTGATCCGGTCCCATCGGACATCGATATCGCTCATGCAGCGGTATTGAAACCGATCAAAGACCTTGCAGATGAGATCGGCCTGCTGGAAGATGAGCTGGAATTACATGGAAAGTATAAGGCAAAGATCAAGCTAGATGTTCTTGAGCGCCTTAAAGATGTTCCTGATGGAAAATATATCGATGTCACTGCCATCACGCCCACACCCCTGGGTGAAGGGAAGACCACCACAACTGTGGGGTTGAGCCAGGCCCTTGGCGCACATTTAGGCGAGAGCCTGTTCACCTGTATCCGCCAGCCCAGCCAGGGCCCAACCTTTGGTATCAAAGGCGGCGCGGCAGGCGGTGGCTACAGCCAGGTCGTTCCCATGGAAGATTTCAACCTGCATATGACAGGGGACATCCATGCCATTACAGCTGCCAATAACCTGGTAGCAGCAGCCCTGGATTCGCGCATGTATCATGAAAGCCGCCAGAGCGATGAGGCCCTCTTCAACCGTCTCTGCCCCACTGACAAGAGCGGTAAGCGGGAATTTGCGCCGATCATGCTGCGACGTCTGAAGAAGTTGGGTATTGATAAAACCAATCCTGATGATCTGACTGATGAAGAAATCAGCAAATTCGTGCGCCTGGATGTTGACCCCGAAACCATTTCCTGGCGCCGGGTTGTAGACACCAATGACCGCCACCTGCGGGAAATTGAGATTGGCCTGGGCCCCAAAGAGCACGGCCACACCCGCCGGACCGGATTTGATATCACAGTGGCCAGCGAGATTATGGCTATCCTGGCCTTGACCACCAGCCTGGAGGATATGCGCGAGCGATTCGGACGGTCAGTGGTTGCCACCAGCAAAGCTGGAGATCCCATTACTATGGATGATCTGGGCGTGTCTGGCGCAGTGACCGTGTTGATGATGGATGCTATCAAGCCCACCTTCATGCAAACCATCGAAGGTACACCAGCGCTGGTCCATGCTGGCCCGTTTGCCAATATCGCTCATGGAAACAGCTCCATCATTGCCGACAAGATCGCCCTGAAATTGGCGGATTACGTGTTGACGGAATCTGGCTTTGGGGCTGACATCGGCATGGAAAAGTTCTTCAACATCAAGTGCCGCTACTCCGGCTTGATCCCCGATGCGGTGGTGCTGGTTGCCACAGTGCGGGCTCTGAAGATGCATGGCGGTGGACCCAAGGTCACCGCAGGCGCCCCGCTGGATCCAGCCTATGTCACTGAGAACCTGGAACTGCTGGAAAAAGGCCTTCCCAACCTGGAAGCCCACATCGAGAATGCCCTCAAGTTCGGCATCCCCACTGTGGTAGCAGTCAACAGCTTCAAAGATGACACGGAAGCGGAAGTTGAGTTGGTCCGTGAAGCGGCTATCAAGGCTGGCGCTCACGATGCGGTTGTCACCCGCCACTGGATGGAGGGAGGTAAAGGCGCCGTTGATCTGGCCAAAGCGGTCGTGGAAGCCTGTGAAGAGCCCAGTGACTTCAAATTCCTCTACCCGCTGGAAGGGACCTCCATCAAAGATAAGATTGAGACCATTTGCAAAGAGATTTATGGCGCAGATGGAGTGACTTACGAACCGCTGGCTGAAAAGAAAATCGAACTCTACACCCGGCTTGGATTTGATGAACTGCCCATGTGCATGGCAAAAACTCACTTGAGCTTGAGCCATGATGGCACGCTAAAAGGCCGTCCGACAGGCTTTACTGTGCCTATCCGCGATATTCGGGCCTCGGTTGGGGCAGGTTTCCTGTACCCGCTGCTGGGCACGATGAGCACCATGCCTGGTTTGCCAACCCGGCCGGCGTACTATGAGATCGACATCGATCTCGAAACTGGTGAGGTGTTAGGGCTTTCCTAAACCATCTCCCCTAGAAAGGGTTTTTAGCCCTTGAAAGAACTCTGGGGCAGCTCAGGCTTGATTATCGCTGCCCCAGAAAACTTCCCCGGGACAGGGGAATTTACTGGTGTGTGCAACTTAATACACTGAAGGATGCGATGGTGAATCGCGGATCAGAGACTACCCGTTGGTGGGAATTTCATCATGACTGGCAGGAAGCTGAAGGGGAGGTCATTGAAGAAATTACCCTGTCGATTTATGTTAATGGTGAGGAATTTATCTCCATTATGGGCACGCCGCTGAACCAGGATTGGTTAGCGGTTGGTTTCTTAACCAACGAAGGCATTATTCAGGGCCTGGATGATATCAGCGATTTGAAGGTGACCAAGGAGGGCTGCTGCATAGATGTCTGGCTGAACCAGGATGTGGAACTCCCTGAAAAGATGGTCATCACCTCTGGCTGTGGCGGCGGAGCAACGCGGGAGGACCCCCAGCTGGAACCAAGCCCTTTTCTGATTGAGAGCCAGATCAGCCCCAAAACCATACTGGATGCTTTCAATCGGCTGCAGACCAAAGAAAGTTTATACGCCCGGGCCAGGGGAGTCCACGCGGCTGGATTGCTGGATATGAACACCGGGGATTTATTACTGGTAGCGGAAGATATTGGCCGCCATAATGCGATCGATAAATTGCGGGGCGCTTGCTTATATCAAGAGATTACATCTAGGGGTCAAGCATTGTTGACCACCGGCAGAATCTCGATGGAAATGCTTCGCAAAGGGGCCATGATGGGATGCCCGGTACTGGCCTCCCGGACATCCCCGACCACTGCGGCAGTAGCTTTGGCTCAACAATGGCAGATCACTCTGGTGGGGTATGCCCGAAATGGCAAGTTGCGGGTGTACACCTTTCCAGAGCGGATCATGAACTGAACCTGGGGCCTGTTTTGATCAGAGGTGGATTAAAGAACCTCAACAAAACTAGACCTTTGCGAGAACTATAGAGAAGGTTTTACCGGGTATTGTCAAGAATGGATGGCGTGAAGGAGAGATCATGGAGAAAACACTGGAGACCATCTTTACTGAATTCGAGGGGAAACGGGAGAATGTGATCCCCATTTTGCAAAAAGTCCAGGAAGAATACACATATCTTCCTGAGGAATTTATGGCGGAGATAGCCGATTACACCCATATTCCCGCCAGCGATATTTACGGTGTGGCTACCTTTTATGCCCAATTTCGATTTGAGCCTACCGGGGACAAAATCATATCTGTCTGCCGCGGTACCGCCTGCCATGTGAGAGGAGCCCCCCGTATTTTTGAGGAGATCACAGATCAGCTGGGTTTGGAAGGGGAAGGGACGACCGCAGATAAGAAATTCACAGTAGAGACGGTGGCCTGTGTCGGTTGCTGTGCTCTGGCTCCGGTGATCACTATCGATGAAGAAGTGCATGGTGATCTGACCAAGAAGAAAGTTCAGAAACTCATCCAGAAAGAGGGGAAGACGAATGGCAAAGAATAAACAAACCATCCTGCTCTGCCGGGGAACCGGTTGCGAGTCCTCCAAATCGCCTGCGCTGCAAACAGCTTTTGAGGAAGCCCTCGAGGGCATGGACGTGGAAGTAAAGTTTACAGGCTGCCACGGGATGTGCCAGCAGGGACCGATCGTGGTTATCGAGCCCGAGGATATTTTCTATTCCAAGGTCAAGCTGAAGGATGTCCCGGTCATCGTTGAGAAACACATCCAGAATAATGAACATGTCAGCCGCCTGTTCTATCAGGATCCAGCCACGGAAGAAAAGATTCCTACCTATCATGAAATTCCTTTCTACTCCCGTCAGAAAAGATTGGTGCTCCGCAGCTGCGGACAGATCAATCCGGAGAATATGGAGGATTCGCTTGCAGCTGGAAACTATCAAGGACTGGAAAAAGCCCTTAACATGGATCCGGTGGAGATCGTCACCGAGGTCAAAGAATCCGGCTTGCGCGGCCGCGGTGGGGGAGGTTTTTCAACAGGGTTGAAATGGCAATTTTGCCAGGATGCTGAAGGCGATCCGAAATATGTGCTCTGCAATGCGGACGAAGGGGACCCGGGTGCCTTCATGGACCGCTCAGTGCTCGAGGGGGATCCCCATTCTGTCCTGGAAGGCATGATCATTGCTGGATTTGCGATCGGTGCTAAGCAGGGCTATATTTACTGCCGGGCTGAGTACCCGCTGGCCATTAAGCGGCTGCAAATTGCCATTGACCAGGCCCGGGAGTATGGATTTTTGGGGGAAAACATCCTTAAGAGCGGTTTTGATTTTGATATTGAGATCTTCCATGGCGCGGGTGCCTTTGTGTGCGGCGAAGAGACCGCCTTGATCACTTCCATTGAGGGCAACCGGGGCATGCCCCGCTCCCGACCGCCTTACCCTGCCAACTCAGGGCTGTATGGCAAACCCACCCTGTTGAATAATGTCAAGACTTACGCCAATATCCCGTTGATCATCTTGAATGGTTCAGCGTGGTTTGCGGAAATTGGCACTGAAAACAGCAAAGGCACAGCAGTCTTTGCCTTGACTGGCAAGATCGCCAACAGCGGCCTGATCGAGGTACCCATGGGTATTACCCTGCGGGAGATCATTTATGAGATCGGTGGGGGCGTGCTGGATGGGAAGAAATTCAAAGCCGTACAAACCGGAGGTCCTTCCGGGGGTTGTTTGCCGGAATCCTTCCTGGACACGCCAGTGGACTATGATTCCCTGATCGAAGCCGGCTCGATGATGGGGTCCGGCGGTATGGTGGTCATGGATGAAGACACCTGTATGGTGGATGTCGCCCGTTATTTCCTGGACTTCACGGAGAAGGAATCCTGTGGAAAGTGTGTTCCCTGCCGGTTGGGCACCAAGCAGATGCTCAACATCCTGGAGGACATC
>Ga0207796_1000259_pt1 | contig 22443 bp, 20 predicted proteins | sample Pon1CUnioCityCA_6_FD_187274 | JGI IMG/M metagenome (GOLD analysis project Ga0207796, IMG submission 187274) | Marine sediment microbial community from Union City, CA, USA - Pond 1C Sediment 1 (SPAdes) | ecosystem: Environmental > Aquatic > Marine > Intertidal zone > Salt pond sediment ...
CCACCCTTTCCGGTGTAAGAATTATCAATGATCTGAGCATCCGTGACACCACTGCCATATGCCATCATACCAATACGCCCAATGTTACTGAAAGTGTTGTTACTGAAGGTCATGTTATAGTCCCCCATCATGACCATTCCTATCCCATTATATCCAGGGTAACTGATATTCTTTACGATATTGTTATTAATAGTTCCACTCCCCAAAGACCGAATACCCTGATGAATATCAAATCCAGCACCATCAAGCGTGAAATTGGATAGATTAAATTCCACACCATCCTGTACCAGGAACCATCCACGGGCATCACCGCTGCTACCTGTATTCTGATCAGGTTTGATAAATGTTGTAGTTTTATCTTCACCGATTATTGTCAGATCTTTGTCAATCACGATCTGACCTTCTTCGACATAGGTGCCAGCAGCAACTTCAATGGTATCATCAGCGTTCGCATCAGCGATCGCAGGCTGGATCTCATAGAACCAGGTGTCCTGGGTAATATTATGAACCGGTGGGTAAACAGGTGTTCCACAGGTCGTGTCGGTATTGTAGGGCAGATAGGTTACAGGACCCGAGAACTTCCCGGTGAAATCAGGTGTGGCTGAACCCCAGTAATTCGCATCTGCGTCCACAGAGGTCGTCTGATCGCCTTGATGCCAAATTGCATAAGCATCTGACCTTTCACCCCCATCATAAAATTCATTGCAATAAATATGTATAGTTGAGCCATCGATCCCACTTCCTGTTTCTGGAGCACGTAAGCGTATGCCGTGGGAAGGATAATCAGCACCAGCGATATCATTGTAATAGAACTCATTCCCGGTAACCGTTACATTTGTTGAAACTGCAGTTCCATACTGCCCACCCCACAACTCGAGACCACTCCCCCAATATCCATCATATGGATATGAGCTCTCAAATTTATTTCCAGAAATTGTGCCGTTTATGACACCAACTTGGACACCGGTGTAATAATTATCATGGAACCAGTTATCAAGTAATTGAAGGTTGCCAGCCTGTCCAATATTCATCGTATTGAAATTTGCACCAGACTCACCATCAAACTCATTGCCCTTGATCACGCCATCAACCAATGGGGTAGCTGCCCAGAAGAACGAATCGCCTGCTCCTTGAAATTTATTGTATTGGAAGGTCATCCCATCATAAGGACCTCCCGCAGCGTAAAATGTATGGTCACCCTCATCCATGAAGAGGTTAAATTCGACTAACATATCCGTATGGCTTCCACCACCAAATTGCATCACGCCTGTCGTGGCACCGTAAACTGTGCTCTCAACAATACAGTTTCGCATGGTGAAATTGTCAGCATCAGCATAGGTATCGATTATCCGTGTGCCAGCTTTAGAGAATTTGAATCCGTCAACCGTGATATCATCGGCTGAAGGAACCAGACCACCAACAACAGCTTCAGGTCCGCGTGTACCTACAGTTTCAGTTGGATGTGTTCCAACCGCTGGGTGAACGCCTGCGTTTGGACCTAGTAAGGTCACTGATTTGCTTACACCTATACTGGCATAATTCCCAGCTGAAACTTTCACCGTTCCACCAGCAATAACCCGGGTAATTCCTGCGCCAATGGTTTGATAGGGCTGTGCAGCGCCGCCATTGCCACCTGAAGGAGCATCATCATCCACATAGGCTACTGAAAGAACAGCTGGTGAGACTCGCTGATCTTCAACAACAGCCATATTATTTGCATCACTGACTGCAATGATATCTGGGTAATAGCTTGCATCTGTGCCAGATAAAATCACAATGTCAAAAATATTCGGGTTACTGCCGTCACCCCAGGTGTTCCCGGTGTAAGTCATATTTGCGCCAGCAAGAACCCAGCCACGTGTGGAGTACACATTGTTATTGCTGATGGTTCCTGTGGTTGGTGAAGTTAAGCTTCCATTTAAATATCCGGGCTGCCTTAAATCATAGATGGTATTACCCGATATGGTTAAATTGTTACTGCCATAGGCAACTTCAAATGCCCGGCTAACTTCTGAGTCACCAAAAACATATCGGCCCCAAATGGTGTTGTCTAGTACTGAAACATTGTCAGAACCTACATAAATAATATTCTGTACACCTGTTTTATCAGTCTTTTCAATTTGGAAACCTTGAAGGGTTGAGCCGTCTTGCATGGTAAATCTAGGCCCTGTTCCAGATACCTGAATCAATGGATCTCCAACACCATTTAATGTCACACCAGCTTTTACTGTAACACCAGCCGTGAAGACAATTGGACCACCACTAACATTTACATTATCACCTGAAGATGCAGAATCGATAGCAGTTTGGATTTGGGTTTGGTCACATCCTCCACTGCAATCTACATTAATTTCTGCCGCCGTTACTTCTCCCGCTGGCATTGCCGCAAACAGCAGTACCATCACCAGCAGGGCGCCAAAGGCTTTTATCAATTTAGTATGAACTTTCATTGTAATTCCTCCATCGTATCTAATAGTTTTCTCACACATCTCTACCTCATTCCCCTGGGGCAAGCGCTTCATCCCAAGGAAAGATTCAAAACAATTTTAGTGTTATCCCAATCTCACGCTCCTTTCTTTGCCAGTGATGAAGGGGGATAAGAACAAGGGCTTGTGTCCCCCTGTGCAGGGTTGTCTGCGATGTAAAAAATCCTTCATCCCGGCTAAACTCAACATTTCCGATAAATTTAGGTCGATTAAACGAAAAAGCCGGTCAAAACTAGACCAGCTTTTGTCAACAGGACTCTGTTTTACAATAATAAATAGTTGACGGTACGACAAACTTAAGATTCAAACCCAGCGTTCCCCTTTCAATAAAAATGTAAATAATGATTTTATCTTTAATCGTTTTTGTTACCCCAGCACGATCACTGGCCGCCCATATACAGAACCACTCAAGGCGATTAAAATCAGTTAAGTCATAAGCAATTATAAAGCAACTCTTGGGATTCATCAAGAGACTCTTAATATTTTAAGGTTAACATTCACGTTACCATTTTATGGTATTTCCACCATCTGTAGGGTGTGCAGGGATGTTCTGCGCACCGCTTTTGTCATTGCGAACCCCTGACCTAAGGGAAGGGTCGTGGCAATCTCCATTCATAATTTCCCTACGCTCATTTTATTAGGCAATATTTTTTTATCCATTATCGTCACGCAGGCTGCGCCGTGCGTGACCTACATCTTTCTGAATAGGTCACGTACAGCCATCCTCCGAAGTAGGATGCGCAGGGGTGTTCTGCGCACCGTTAATTTGTAGGTCACGTACAGCCGACCTCCGAGCGAAGCGAAGGGGGAGGGCTTACGTGACATTTTTGTTGTCATGCAGGCTGCGCAGTGCATGACCTACCACCGCTTCTCGCAACGACAATCCCCCCAAAACTGCTTGCTCACTCCTCACCCAGGTGGTATAATCTCACTTCGCGTCCAGCAAACGGATGAGCGGCATTATTTCTGAAAGGTAAGGAACGAACGATGAACAAAGCTGAACTTCTAAAATCAGTTGAAGCCCCTGTCAATGAGAATATCCCCGAGATGACCCCCGGTGACGCGGTCAGCGTGCACCTCAAGATCAAAGAAGGCGACCGGGAACGCATCCAGATCTTTAAAGGCACCCTCCTCTACGTGCGCGGCGGCGGCAATGACGCCTCCTTCACTGTAAGGCGCATCGCCAGCAACGGTATCGGCGTGGAACGCACCTTCCTGATGCGCTCCCCACGCATCGAGAAAGTCGTCATCGACCGGCACACGAAGGTCCGCCGAGCCCGGCTGTACTTCCTGCGAGAACTTACAGGCAAGCGAGCCCGCCTCAAGCAGCGCTTCTAGACGATCGAACCCCCCTCAACCGGCGGGAGATCTCCTCATCAAGGCTCAACATTATATCCCTGTTGATTCATGATGAGGATTTTTTATTTGGAGAGCACCATGACATCAAAACCCCTGATCGGCATCACCAGCAGCCTGGTTCGCAACCGCTCCGGCAGCCTTGCCTGCCAGTTAGGGCAAGCCTATACCAGCGCCATCCAAGCTGCCGGTGGGATCCCCATGATCATCCCCACCGGATTGGGTGCAACTGACCTTCCAGCCCTCCTCCCCCTCCTTGACGGCGTGCTGCTCTCGGGCGGCGGGGATATCGATCCGCAGCACTTCCAAGGTAATCCCCACTCCCGGGTCTACGGGGTCCTGCCTGAACGTGACGAACTGGAATTTGCCCTGGTCAAAGGGGCTCTGGCAGCCCAAAAACCACTGCTGGCGATCTGCCGCGGCATCCAGGTGCTGAACGTCGCCTTTGGGGGGAGCCTCTACACCCACCTGGCTGACCAGCGGGAAAACTCCCGCAAGCATGATTATTTCCCGGGTTACCCCCGGGACAAACTGGCACACACGGTCAGTTTTGCCTGCGGCAGCCGGCTGCACGATATTTACGGTGAGACGGATATCCGGGTGAACAGCTTGCACCACCAGGGCATTCAAGGGGTCGCTGAGGGCCTGGAAGCCATCGGTTTCGCCGAGGACGGGTTGGTGGAGGCTCTGGAGGTCAATGGGGCGGGCTTTGCCCTGGGCGTCCAGTGGCACCCCGAGTGCCTGCCGGATGATCCTGGCAGCCAAAAGCTCTTCCGCGCCCTTATCAAAGCCTGCTGAACCACAATCTGATTCATTTGAAACCTGTGAACAAAGGTTGCTTCATTTAGCAGGTATTTTCTATCAACAAAACCCAAAATCACACTATAATCACATCCAGTATTTTCTTAAAAGAGTCAATGTGTGTTGCGGATGTCTGAAAACAAGACCATTCAATTACTAAAAACCTATTTGGGTCCGCAGAAAGGGCGGGTCGCGGTATTAGCCCTGTTGATCTTTATCAACCTGGGCTTGCAGCTCTTGATCCCCCAGATCATGCGGGATTTTATCGATTCAGTCATCGCGGGGGATGCCCTGACAAACCTGGTGCGGTTAGCCATCTTCTTCCTTTCAGCCGCCCTCGGGCAGCAACTCATGGCCATCTTCGCCGCCTACTACACCCAGAATGTGGGCTGGAGCGCCACCAATGCCCTGCGCGAAGACCTGACGCGCCACGCCCTCAGGCTGGATATGAGCTTCCACAAAGCCCACCCACCGGGGGAGATGATCAGCCGGATCGATTCAGACATCAATACCCTCAACGATTTCTTTTCTCAATTTCTCCTTAAACTGGTGGGCAACCTGCTCTTGGTGGTGGCAGTTCTGATCCTGCTCTTCCAGGAAGATTGGCGCATCGGCTTGGTGATGCTGGGCTTCAGCCTGGCTGCCTTGCTGGTGCTAACCCGCTTTCGTAATATTGCCGTCCCCCATTGGGAAGCGGAAAGAGAGGCAGAGGCGGATTTCTACAGTTTCCTTGAGGAGCGCCTGGCCGGCACCGCTGATCTGCGAGCTAACGGCGGTCGCGCCTACACCCTGCGCCAATTTTTTGCGCGCATCCAGAAAATGTACCAGCGCTCGATCCGGGCCGGCTTAATGGTCAACATCATGCTGAACGCCATGTTCCTGATCTTCGCCCTGAGCACAGCATCCGCCTTAGTCGTGAGCGGCACCCTGTATCTCAACGGTGTGATCACCATCGGCACGGTTTACATCGTCTACGCCTACAACCGCATGCTGGAACGCCCCCTGGAAGACATTTCTCGCCAGCTCTCCAATGTCCAAAAATCCCTTGCCAGCCTGAAGCGTGTGATCGGTCTGTTTGATCGGCAAACCCGGATCTCCGCACCCATGGATGTCTCGGCTGAAAGGATTCCGCCGCAGGGCAAGGCATTGGCCTTTTCCTTTGAGCACGTCTCCTTTTTCTATGAAGATGAAGCACCAGAATCCGCTGCGAAGTCACAGGAAGAGGACAGCCAGGAAAATGTGCTGCATGACATCCACTTCTCCCTGGCGCCAGGTGAAGTCCTGGGGCTGCTGGGGCGCACCGGCAGCGGCAAAACGACCCTGACCCGCCTGCTCTTCCGCCTGTATGAGCCGCAGCAAGGGCGTATTCGATTGGGCAGCGGCGGGGGCCTTGAAACAATGGGTGATATCCGCCAGCTCCCCCTGCAGGTGTTGCGCAGCCAGATTGGGATGGTCACCCAATCCATCGAGCTGTTTCACGCCAGCGTGCGCGATAACCTGACCTTCTTTGATACCGCCATCCCCGATCAGAGAATCCTGGATGTGCTCCATGAGCTGGGGCTGTCGCAGTGGTATGCCAGCCTCAAATCCGGCCTGGATTCGGTGCTCGAATCCGGAGGGGCTGGCCTCTCCGCTGGCGAAGCCCAACTGCTGGCTTTCACGCGTGTCTTCCTGCGGGACCCGGGCATGGTTATTTTGGACGAAGCCTCCTCACGGTTGGACCCCGCCACCGAGCACCTGATCGAGAAAGCAGTGGACAGCCTGACAGCCGAGCGCACAGCGGTGATCATCGCCCACCGGTTGAAGACGGTGCAGCGTGCGGATAAGATTATGATTCTTGAAAATGGGCGCATCCTGGAGTTCGGAGCGCGGCATGCCCTGGCGCTTGACCCCCACTCCCGTTTCAATCAACTGCTCCAATCAGGGTTGGACGAGGTGCTGGTATGAAAAGCCAACCCAATACCGCTTCACGCCCCAGCACCTGGTGGTACATCTGGCAGTTGACCAAGTACAAACCCTGGGTTTACGGCGCCTTCGGCTTGATGGAGATCCTCATTTTTGGCGTTTTTCCGCAGCTAACCGGATTTGTCATCCAGGCGATCTTTGACCAGCTGGCTGGTGAAATCCAGACGGGTTTCAGCCTGATCGCCCTGGCAGCCTTCCTGGTGGCAATTGCCGTCGGGCGCGGCATGGCGTTTTTCACCGATGTGGTCCTGTATTTCACCTTCCAGTACACCGTCTCCGCCCTCCTGCGCCGCAATATCTTTGATACGATCCTGCGCCGACCAGGCGCACAGGCTGTGCCAGACTCACCGGGCGAGGCAGTCAGCCGCTTCCGTGATGATGCCATCGAATTAGCCTGGTTCATGTCGGAGATGCTGATCGTCTTCGGCTTTGGGACATTTGCCATCGTGGCTTTGATCGTCATGCTGCGCATCAACGTCACCATCACCCTGGTCGTCTTCATCCCCCTGTCCATTGTGATCTTCATCGCCAATTTCGCCCAGAACAAGATCACCCAATACCGCAAGGCAAGCCGCGAAGCCACCGGCAAGGTCACCGATTTTGTCGGTGAATTGTTCGGTGCGGTCCAGGCAGTCAAGGTTGCCAGCGCCGAAGAACGCAGCATCCAGTACCTGAAGGAGATCAATGATACCCGCCGGAAAGCGACCCTCAAGGATGTGCTCTTCACCCAGGTCCTTGATTCAGCCTTTCGCAACACCGCCAACCTCTTCACCGGTTTGATTTTGCTGACCGCAGGATCCGCCATGCAGGCGGGGGATTTCTCCGTTGGCGACCTGGCTTTATTCATCTATTACCTTGCCTGGGTGACAGATTTTTCAGCCATCATCGGTAATAAGATCGCCTGGTTCAAGCGTTTGGGGGTCTCCATCGACCGGATGGTGCACCTGCTGCAGGGCGATCCCCCGGAAAAGCTGGTGGAGGATGCCCCGGTATACCTGCGCAAGGAATTGCCGGAGGTGCCCGTGGTGCAGAAACAACCCGGCGATGACCTGCAGACCCTTGAGGTGCATGACCTGACCTACCACTTCCCGGATACCAAACGGGGGATTGAAGGGGTTGACCTTCATATCACCCGGGGGGAGTTCGTTGTGGTCAGCGGTCGGGTGGGGTCTGGAAAATCCACCTTGCTGCAAACCTTGCTGGGGCTGCTCCCGGCACAATCAGGGGCAGTCTATTGGAATGGGCAGTTGGTTGCCGAACCAGGGGAGTTCTTTGTCCCACCCCGCAGCGCCTATACACCTCAGGTGCCGCTCCTGTTCAGTGAGAGCCTGAAGGAAAATATCCTCCTCGGCTACCCGGACGACCGGGTTGATTTGGCGGCAGCATTAACAATGGCGGTGCTGGAGGAAGACCTGGCGGAAATCCCCGGCGGCTTGGATGCCAAGGTTGGCGCCAAGGGCGTCAAGCTCTCGGGAGGTCAGCGCCAGCGAACGGCGGCGGCGCGCATGTTCGTACGGGAAGCCTCCTTGCTGGTCTTCGATGATATCTCCAGCGCCTTGGATGTTGAGACGGAGCAAAAGCTTTGGAACCGGATTTTCTCTCACCAGGCGGATGCCACCTGCCTGGTCGTCAGCCACCGCAAGCCGGCTTTGCAGCGTGCTGACCAGATCATCGTATTAAAGGAAGGGCGGATCGAAGCAGTGGGTAAGCTGGCGGATTTGCTGCATTCCAATGCCGAGATGCAAAAGCTGTGGCATGGGGATTTGGATTAAGAATTTAGCGGTAGGGTTGGTTGATCAAGGGCAATTGACTTAAGGATACTCCTCGAATTGCATTGAATGGCAATTATCGTACTCCCAACAGACCAACCCACCATAGACGGTATCTTGAACCCACGAAAAGGAATAATATAGATTGCCACATCGCCCTTCGGGTTCAACGCAATGAACGGAGCCATTTGTTTGTTGGGTTGGCATCCAATTCATACATTATGGAATTCCGTCAACAAAGAATTATCGATCCCAAGCTAATAATCTTTCGCCAACCCAACCTACGAAACACTTCGGGCTCTTCGCAATGACAGGAGCCTTTTGTCTGTTGGGTTGGTATTCAAGTCATACATTTTGGCATTCCGTCAACAAATAATAATCCATGCCAAGGCAATAATCTTTCGCCAACCCAACCTACGAAACACTTCGGGCTCCTCGCAATGACAGGAGCCTTTTTTTGTTGGGTTGGCATCCAATTCATATATTATGGAATTCCGTCAACAAAGAATAATCGATCCCAAGGCAATAATCTTTCGCCAACCCAACCTACGAAACACTTCGGGCTCTTCGCAATGACAGGAGCCTTTTGTCTGTTGGGTTGGTAATCAAGTCATACATTTTGGCATTCCGTCAACAAAGAATAATCGATCCCAAGCTAATAATCTTTCGCCAACCCAACCTACAAGTCATCTCAAATATTAGGATCCACCCAGATTGGCATTTTCCTCAAAATCAGCATAAAATGAAACTGTTGATAATGCCAATAACAAAGGAGCCAAAATGGAACGCATCAAACGCAGTTGGGAACTGGCAAAGGCCAGCCTTGAAGTCCTCAAACAGGACAGGGAACTGCTCATCTTCCCCCTATTATCCGCGGTCGTCATGATCTTCGTAACCCTAACCTTTCTAATTCCCACCATCGTGGGCAATCTCCTCGACCAGATGTTGAACACCGGCATTCCCGTTTTCGCGTATATCCTGCTGTTTTTGTTCTACCTGGTGCAGTATATCGTGGTCTATTTCAGCAGCACAGCCCTGGTCGGCGCGGCCCTAATCCGCCTGCGCGGTGGAGACCCCACCCTCAAGGACGGCTTCCAAATCGCCTCCTCCCGCATCCTACCGATCATCGGCTGGTCCCTGGTTTCAGCCACTGTCGGCCTCCTGCTCAACATTTTCTCCAGTAATTCCAAAGAGAAAGGCAGGGGGATCGGCTCGATCATCGCTTCGCTGCTTGGTGCTGGCTGGAATGTGATCACCTTTCTCGTCGTCCCGGTGGTGGCTGAAGAGGGTTTAGGACCCATCAAAGCGATCCAACGCAGCTGGAACCTGCTCAAACGGAGCTGGGGGGAGCAAATCGCTGGAACCCTCTCCATTGGCCTGGTATTCGGTTTGATTGGTGTGGGCGGCGGCTTGCTCCTGGTAGGATTGGGCGTAGGGCTCTCTATCCTCCTCGAGAACGTCATCCCCGGGATCCTGTTTGGGATTCTGCTGATCCTATTTATCCTTGCGCTGAGCCTGTTCAGCTCCACCCTGAATGGGATCTTCACAGCTTCTGTCTACGCCTATGCCGCTGAAGGACAGGTTGGCTTGATCGATGAGAATATGATCCAGGGCGCCATCAACCCTTAGTCACTTATTCGGTTTCATTTAAATAAAACGATGTGAGCATCCAGGGCTGTTAAGTCAAACCTTATATAATCACAGGTTGTTTTTCCCGCCATTAAGTATAATAGTGCAGGTTGTTATTCACTCAAGGCGTTAAAGGAGGTTCGGCCATGGATGTTACTGTTGTCTTAGCCTGGTTTGTCGGTTTGCTGTGGTTTGCCACGGTTTTATGGGTCGCGTTTTCAGTGTTTCGAGCAGCAAAAAATCAACCCATCAAAGCGGCTGTTCCCATCACTATCGGCCTGGCGTTGTTGGCTATCCTGCTGACCTTTGTTAACAGCGGCTTGGTCTTCGTGCAACCCCAGGAGCGCGGTGTGGTGATTTCCGCCTTTGCACCTGCCGGATACCGCACACAACCCTTGGAACCTGGCCTTTCCTGGGTCATTCCCTTCTTTGAAAAAGTAGAAATCTACCCGATTTCTTATGAAACCTATACCATGTCCATCGCCATGGAAGAAGGTCAACGCCCGGGTGATGATTCCATTGCAGCACGCACAGCAGATGGGCAGGAGATCCTGGTGGACGCTTCTGTGATCTTCGCCATTGACCCTGAACAGGTGATCCGGGTGCACATCTTGTGGCAAGATCGCTACCAAGATGAGCTGGTTCGCGCCCAGGCTCGCAGCATTATCCGGGATGCGGTTTCCCAGTTCAATGTCAGCGAAGTGGTCAGTACGAAACGCTTTGAATTGATCAACATGATCAATCAAGATATGTCGGAAGCATTGGGTGAAAACGGCTTGTTGATGGTTGACTTTGTGATTCGCAACATCACCTTTTCAGAAGAATATGCTGCAGCCGTAGAACAAAAACAAATTGCAGAACAGCAATCGCAGCAAGCGGAACTGCTGGTTGAGAAGAAAAAGCAAGAAGCTGAGCAAGCGCGCCAGGAAGCCCAGGGTATCGCAGATGCAGCGGTGATTACGGCAGAAGGCCAAGCAGAGGCGCGTATTTTGGAAGCGGAAGCTGAAGCAAAAGCCCTGGAAGTCCAGGCACAGGTACTCGACGATTACCCGGATCTCCTGACCTATGTTTATATCACCAAGCTATCCCCCAATGTTGATGTCATGTTCCTGCCGGCTGACAGCCCCTTCCTCTTCCCCCTGCCGGAAGAATTTACCCCGGACCAGGAAGCTGAGGAAGCAGAAGTGGAACCCACACCTGAACCTACTGAGGAAACCACGGAACCCTAGAATTATTAAGGAATCTTTATGCCTGATAAAGCGACATCCGGGCGGGAAATCCGCCTGACCACGCTCTCAAGCTGTGCTGGTTGAGCATCCAAGCTACGCGCGGAAGCGCTGGCGCAGGTGCTGCAGCCGATCACGGAAATCTACCGAGAGACCCAAATACCTGACTTACTCATCGGGCTGGAAACGCCAGACGATGCAGCCGTTTGGCGGCTTAGTGAAGGCCGGTTACTTGTGATGACCACCGATTTTTTCACGCCGGTGGTTGATGATCCCTATGACTATGGTGCCATTGCGGCTGCCAACAGCCTGTCGGATGTGTACGCCATGGGCGCCAAACCCTTCCTTGCCCTGACGGTCGCCGCACTTCCGCCCAGTTTGGATACCGCTGTTTCCCAGGAAATCATGCGCGGATTGGCGGAGAAAGCGGCGGAATCCGGCACGGTGATTGCCGGCGGGCATACCATCCAGGATCAAGAACCAAAAATTGGGCTGGTTGCCCTGGGCTTTGTGGACGAAGCGCACCTGCTGCGCAAGGACGGGTTGCAGATCGGCGATGCCTTGGTGCTGACCAAACCCCTGGGTTTTGGGGTGACCACCACCGCTCTCAAGCAACAAGAGGCACCGCCAGAGGATATCGAAGAAGTGATCACTTGGATGAAGCGGTTAAATAACGGCGCTGCAGGGCTTGCCGAGCAGTTTCAACTTCGGGCAGCAACGGATATCACCGGCTTCAGCTTCCTGGGGCATGCCTGGGAGATGGCAAAGGCGGCTGGCGTTGGCATGGAAATTCAATTTGGCGACCTGCCCTTGATATCCTGCGCTAAGAAACATGCCCAAGCCTGGCGCTTCCCGGGTGGGGCATTCGATAACAAGCTCTATTACAGCCAGAATGTGATTTTTGATGACTCTACCCCGGAAGAATTCCAGATGCTTTTATTTGACCCGCAGACCAGCGGGGGTCTGCTGCTAGGTGTCCCTGAAGCAAAATTAGCACCTTTCCTGGCTGAAGCCAAAGCAAAGGGTGTTCCAGCCTGGCATGTTGGGAAGGTCATCCCGGGTGATAAAATCACCGTCCAGGATTGAAAACATTCAATAAAAAAATTTAATCTTCCTATTATTTGAATAAATTGGCTTTGTTAAGTAGAATCCAGCCGTTAATGAATTTGCACAGGGTTGCTGTTATATATCACTACACCAGCCCTCAAATCAACCAACAATCATGATGAATCAACTGAGGAAACCAACCATCTGGCAGCTCATCGCCGTTATAAGCCTTCTTGGGCTGTTCTTTACCGCCCCTGCACCCGTCCAGGCGCAATCCGGGACGCCCTGGGAGGTTTTGGCTGAGATCAACGGCTACCGGGCAGCCAATGGCCTGCCGCCCCTCGTTGAAAACCAGGCGCTCAACCTGGCAGCCCAAAATCATGTCAATTGGATGGCGGCAACCGGTGAGTACGGTCATATCGGTGAAGGCGGCAGCACCTACACAGATCGCGCTTTGGCTGCCGGCTATGGGGACGGCAGCAATATCCGCGTCACAGAGAATTGGGCACGCGGTCCCAAATTGACCCCCAGCGGCGCTGTTTATGATATGTGGGCACCCTCAGCGGTGCACAACAGCCAGATGCTCACAACAACCTACAATGAATTCGGTGCCGGCGTCGCCTTGGACCAGGATGGCATGACCGTCTATGTGGTTGTCTTTGGATTGGTCATCGGCGGTGACGTGCCCGCCTTACCCAAACAACCTACAGCCTCAACATCCGGACCAACCAGCACGCCAGCGCCCCTGGTTCAACCCATCACAACTGCTGACCCCAATCCAGACGGCTCCATCGTGCATGTTGTCAAATATGGGCAGACCTTATCGGCGATTGCCAAAGCCTATGAGATTCCGCTGACCGAGCTATTATCACAAAATTACCTCACAGAGGAGTCGGTTATTTACCCTGAAGAAGAGCTGCTGATTGCACCAGCAAAAGCGGAGACCGAAAAACCCACCAGTACCCCCCCTGAAAAAGAAGCCGCCAGCACACCCACTGCTCAGCCATCGCTCACACCAACAAAGCGAGCTGAACCTAACCCTACCCGGCAAATCGAACCCTATGAGAAAACGGAGACACCTGAGACAACTGACAACCTTCGATGGCAATTGTTTGAGGGGGACAATCACTGGTTAGGGATTGGGCTGGTGTCGGTCAGCCTGGGCGGGATTGCCCTCTTATTCATTACAGAATCCCGATTAAAATGAAGCTACTCAGACTTTTCTCTTGAAACGTAACTCCTCAGCGATGATGACCCCAAAAAGACTCCAAGCCCTGGCAAACCTGATGATCATCAGCTTGCTTTGCCTCTGTATTTTCATGCCCCAACCTGCCATGGCACAAGCTGGGACGCCGGATGAAATGCATCAGGCTATCAATAACCTGCGGGCAGCTAATGGGTTGCCCCCCCTCGCTGTCAACAGCTACCTGGTCCAGGCTGCTCAAAACCATGCTAGTTGGATTGCTGCGGGAAACCCAGGTGGACATACCGGGATCAATGGCAGTTCACCTTATGATCGCGCTCTGGCAGTGGGCTATGGAGAGGGCGCCCAAATCTGGGTGACGGAGAATTGGGCAAGGGGTCCCGGCCTCACCGTCCAGGATTGTATCTATGTCAGCTGGAATGATGCCGCTCACATGAACAATATGCTCACAACCTGGCACAATGAATTTGGTGCGGGTGTTGCCCTGGATGGCGATGGGATGACAGTCTATGTGGTTGACTTTGGCCATTCCGGAGACAGCCAGCCCGTTGAGCAATCCACTGCCACACCGGGTGGACCGACCTTCACACCCAGCGCGCCCACCAACACACCAGAACCACTGATCCAGCCTGTCTTGACTTCCACACCTAACCCCGATGGTTCTGTGGTGCATGTCGTACAGTCGGGTCAATCCCTGTGGTCAATTGCTGATGGTTATGACATCCCCATGGCGGACCTGCTGACGATGAATAATTTGACGGAGGAGTCAATTATCTTAACAGGGCAGGAGCTGCTCGTCATGCCAGCCAGCATTGAAATCCAGGATACCGAGGCTATTGCAGAAATTCAAAATGAAGACCTTACACCCTCCCCATCGCCCACCCTCACCCCCACCACGCAAATCACTTTGACAGCGACCATGATCCCCACACCAACAGAGGAACCGCAAGCTGAGGCAAACTTTTTTACAAATATTTTCAGCGGTGACACGCTATGGCTCAGCGTTGGTTTAATCGGTGTGACTGTCGTCGGGGTTGCCCTGCTTCTATTCACCTCTTCCAGGTTGAAATAACCTAAGAATTTCCCCCTACGCATTCAGTCAATCAAGCTATCCTGAGATGATTATTGGAAAGGACACCACTCTTTTTCTGAGAAATCCTTCAGGACAAGCTGTTCGGAAAATTAAAATCCGAGAGATCAATCGATTCCGCCAGTGCAGCCTTCCGAGCATGGCTGTAGCGTTTGATTTGGGCTTCCCGCTTCAGCGCTGAGCTGTGATCTTCAACTTCTTCCACATAGACCAGCTCTACAGGACTGTGCATTTTGGTATAGCGAGCGCCGCGACCAGCATTATGGTCTTCCACCCTTCGCAGCGGGTCTGTCGTCCAACCGGTATAAAAAGCATCATTGGCACAGCGCACCATATAACAATAATAAGCCATCGAATCCTCCCCCTTACTTATCCTTTCTCTTTTTCAGCTTTGAATCCAACCATTCCCCTAAAAAAGAAGGGCGCTCATAGCCAATTGTGTCAGATTGATCAGGTTCATCCCAAATTTGTTTCTTACGTTGTTCCAACCACAGCAACCGCTGGTTAATGGCATGATCCATTTCATCTAATAACGCTTGATCGTCTTCATTCTCCAGGTAATGTCTTATCCTGCCCAATGCCGTGGAGAGATCATCAATCAGGCGGAGGAGATTGCCTTTGTTAAGGCGCATACTCAAGCCCAAATCCTCCCGCTCTCCAATATTAAGGATGGGAAGTGTTGCCTGGGCGTAATCGGGTCCTGCCAGCTTACGGGCTTCATACCATCCCGAGGAATCAACCGTCGCCAGCAGCAGGGCTAAAGCGGTCAGCCTGGGCAGTTGATGCCCCATGGCGATCAAACCATCCGCCTCAATCGAATCCACCAGGTAAGGTTTAGCACCTAAAAGGGAGACCAAATCAATATTCAAAGTCAGCACGGCTTCCGGGGTACCCGGCGGGTCGTTGATCCCGATCAGGCTGTCGGCAAACAGGTCAGCCCGAGCAGCATCCAACCCAAGTTCTGGCCCATGAAGATGTTCGGGGTTCAACGCCAAAGTCCATCCAGTAAAGTAGATGTCTTCTCGCAACAGCGTTTTTGCCCAAGCTGCAACCTGTGTTTTATTGGAAGAAGTATCAATCACCACGGATCCCTTTGGCGCATGTTCGGTAATTAATTCCAAATTTTCACAAATATCATCCAGGGGACAGGCGAGGATAATCACCCGGCTCTCTCTAACGCATTGATGCAGGGTCAGGAAACTCTTGGTGATCGCGCCCTGCTTGGCGGCTGCCCGGGCGATGCGCGGGTCTTCATCATAACCCACACAGGTCAATTGATCGGGGAAGGCACCTAATGCCAAACCAATCGAACCGCCGACCTTGTTCAATCCAACAATCGCCATTTGAAAAGCCATCGCATCACCCTCCGATCAGGAATATCGCCAAGTTTTGCAAAGGCTGCTGGATGATCAGGTTGATCAAATCCAAGCCAAAAACCGGCAGGATAAATAAGATCGCCAATAAGATATAAGGGCTGTATGGACGGATACGTTCATAGAACTCAACCCAATGATCAGGAAGGAAAAAAGTGATCACCTTTTCACCATCCAACGGCGCAAGTGGGATCAGGTTGAACAAAAACAATGCCAGGTTGATGGTGAGGAATTCAAAAAGGAAGCTGCCCCAGGAAGGCAAAAATGCATTGGGGGGAGGCTGAAGCGCTACCCAATTAAGGCGCAGGGGGATTGCAGCCAGGGCAGCCATCACCAGGTTGGAAGCAGGACCCGCCAATGACACCAACATCATCCCGGCGGGTGTCTTTCGACGGAGAGCATTGGGGTTGACCGGCACAGGCTTTGCCCACCCGAAACCCGCAACGAGGAGGGTCAGGGTTCCTAATACATCCAGGTGTGCCAGTGGATTAAGTGTCAGGCGTCCGTAGGATCGCGGGGTTGGGTCTCCCAAGGCGGTGGCTGTCGCCGCATGGGAAAATTCATGGATCGTAAACGCCAATAAAAGGGTGATGATCCGGGATATCAATGTTGGAAGCGACAAATTAAAAAACATAATTATTTAATGCCCTCATTTTCACTCAAAATCATTTTGATTATAACATGCAGGGTTTCTTGGGTTTGTACACATTGATTGTACCTTGCATATTATACCTAATTAGATACAAATGGTATAATTTTAGAGAACAGATGAAAGGAAAGAAAATGAAAAAACAAATATTTATTGGCGTTGCTATCAGCGTCCTATTATTGGTTGCTGGCTGCAGTTCGCCAGGCATGGTAGAAGTCGATAATGGAACCTATGAGAATATCACCGTGGAAATGCTCAACAAGATGATGAACGAACGGTCGGAATCTTTCCTGCTGATCAATACGCACATCCCCTTTGAAGGTGATATCCCTGATACAGATCTATCCATTCCCTCCAACGAAATCCTGGACAACCTGGACAAACTCCCAGAGGATAAGGATGCCGAGATCGTCCTCTACTGCCGTACGGACCCGATGTCTGTTCAGGCAGCAGAATATCTGGTTGCAGAAGGCTACACCAATGTAAAGAACCTCGTGGGCGGCTTTGATGCTTGGGAAGATGCAGGGTATCCTTTGGAAGGTGTACGAGAATGATCCAACGAAACAATTTTTTGATCACACTTTAAGTGGTAAACAGTTAAAGTCAATTGAAAGTAGATTAAAGGTGCAATCATGGCAGATAAAAGATATCGGTCCGTCCCTGTTCAACCGGGCGAAATCACCCCAAAACACATCTACCAATCACGGCGAAATTTTCTAAAACAGCTTGGGGTTCTCGGTATGGGGGCATTGCTGGCAAGCTGCGCCCCTGATCCATCTTCAGATTTGACTTTGCCTACAGATATTCCAGGGGAAGGAAGAACAGATGAATTGGGAAATCCGCTGACAGCCTATCCTGCCATCGGCGGCTACTGCAATTTTTATGAATTCACAACCAATAAAGAAAACGTGGACGAACTGGCGCAGGATTTTGTGACCGAGCCTTGGTCAGTTGAAGTCGGCGGGTTAGTCAGCAATCCAATAACTTACAGCCTGGAGGATATACTGGATAAATTTGACCAGGAAGAGCGCATCTATCGCATGCGCTGTGTAGAAGGCTGGTCCATGGTGATCCCCTGGGTGGGATTCCCCCTGCGGAAAATCCTTGAAGAAGTACAACCAACCAGCGAAGCCCAATATGTGTCTTTTAAAACAGCCCTGGTCCCGGAACAAATGGAAGGCGCAAATTCAGACATGTTCCCCTTCCCCTACCTGGAAGGCCTCAGGCTGGATGAAGCCATGCATGACCTGACCCTCCTGGCAACCGGGATTTACGGCGAAGCACTTCTGCCCCAAAATGGCGCGCCAATCCGGTTGGTCGTTCCCTGGAAATACGGTTTCAAGAGTATCAAATCCATTGTGAGCATAAAACTGGTTCCTAACCAGCCTCCCACATTGTGGAATACCGTGGCACCTAATGAGTACGGTTTTTATGCCAACGTCAATCCCGACGTGGATCACCCCCGCTGGTCTCAAGCCACTGAACGCAGGATCGGTGAACCTGGACGGATCGATACGCTTTTCATGAATGGCTACGCTGAAGAGGTCATGGCCTTATATGAAGGTATGGACCTTACGATCAATTACTAATTGATGGCTTTTATCAATCGGGCGAGGAAAGCATTTGAAAAAGAAGCAAGGTAGGTTAAACCGCTGGTTACTATGGATCGTACATATCCTCAGCCTGCTGCCCCTGGCTGCGCTGATAGATTTGGCTTTGTCTGGCAAACTTGGCTTCAACCCAGTTGAAACGGTTTTGCGCTGGACGGGTAGGATTGCTGTAATCCTGTTGCTGCTTTCGCTAGCCTGTACACCGGTGAACAAGATTTTTGGACAACCCAAAATTGGCAGGCTGCGGAAACCCCTGGGGTTGTATGCCGCATTGTATGCTGTGCTGCATTTTGCAGCCTTTGCGATTTGGGATTATGGTCTGAATCTAAGGTTGATTTGGTCGGAAATCCTCAGCAGACCCTTTATCCTCTGGGGATTAGGAGGACTGGTGATCCTGCTTGTGTTGGCAGCCACATCCTTCCGGTTTTGGCAGCGGAAATTGGGCAAAACATGGCGATGGCTGCACCGCCTGGTTTATGCTGCTGGCGTTCTCATCCTGATTCATTACCTGCTGGCGATTAAGGGGGACCTGTTCAGCCTACAGGGTGCTTACCTGCCGCCTTTGATCGCCGGTTCAATATTGATCCTGTTATTCATCTTGCGGATTCCTGCTGTATACCGCTTCATCAGGCGTCTATTCTGATATTTTCAGTTACGCATTTTTTCATTACTCCTAGGGGCGTCATGATATCATAAACCTCTTCTGAATACTGTTTTTCAGCTATTCTTATGTGAATACTTCACCATACTAATGCCTGATTTTCCAAAGCTAGTGTAAAATAAGGGGGATTTAAAACAAGCCTCTCAGCAAACAAGGAGCCTTATGCCATCAAAAACCATCCGTACTGGGATCATCGGCTGCGGCGGAATCAGCCGATACCATGTCAGAAATATGTTCAAAGACAAACATACTGAAATTGTCGCCCTGTGTGATCCCTTCTTGCCCTCTATCAAAAATCTTGCCAAAGAATTCAAAGTAGCCAGGCGGAAAGTGCCCCCCAGTGAATCCGATGTCCAAAAATTCCTCGAAACCTTTGAAATGGACGCCGTGTTGATCGCCTCACCCCATGCAATGCACCACGATCACACCATAGCAGCAATGGAAACCGGGTTGGACGTGTTGTTGGAAAAGCCGATGGTGGTCAATACAAAGGAAGCCCTCAGCCTGATTGCGACCCGCGACCGTACGGGCAGGAAATTGGTGATCGCCTTTCAGGGGAGTCTCTCGCCATTGATCCGGTTGGCATCAGACGGGATCAAAAAAGGGTTGTATGGAGAGCTGCTCTCTGCCAGCGCTACGGTTTGGCAGAATTGGGGTCCCAACACTTCCGGCACCTGGCGCCAGAAGCCTGAACTATCCGGCGGTGGATTTATCTTTGATACCGGGGCGCACATGCTCAACACGGTTGCTGACCTGGTTAACCAGGATTTCCTTGAGGTAGCTGCCTGGATGGATAATTATGGTCGCCCAGTCGAGATCTTATCCGTCGCGATCGCAAAACTTGAATCAGGCGCTTTTGTGACCCTGCACGGCTGCGGCGAAACCATCCCCTCCTGCAGTTCTGTGATCAAAGTATTTTGTAAAGAAGCCATCCTCACAACCGGTGCCTGGGGACGGAGCTTGCAGATCCAAAAAGCCGGTGATAAAGAGGGGAAAGACATCCCCTTCCCACCTGCTGCGAACGTCTGGGACACCTTCCTCAAGGTGCGAACCAATCAAATCACAAATCCCAGCCCACCTGAAATCGGCCTGCGCATGATCCGCCTGTACGATGCCATCTGCCTTTCAGCTTCGGAAAACGGGCGAATAGTTAAAATTAAAAAATAGACCATAAAGGAGCAACCTATGAGAGAAAAACCGCGCGTCACTGTTTGGAATGAATACCGCCATGAAAAATCAGATGAAAAAGTGCGTGAAATCTATCCGGACGGCATCCACAATGCCATCGCTGGTTTCCTGAACGAATCAGGCTTCCCCACCCAAACTGCAACCCTGGACGAACCAGAACACGGCTTGACCGAAGAAGTCCTTGACCAAACGGATGTATTGATCTGGTGGGGGCACATGGCTCATGGTGAAGTTGAAGAAGGCATTGTAGACCGTGTTCAGAAACGGATCCTGGATGGCATGGGCTTGATCGTGCTGCACTCGGGACATTTTTCAAAAATCTTCAAACGCATGATGGGCACCACCTGCAACCTGCGCTGGCGAGAAATCGGTGAGAAGGAGCGGGTGTGGACCGTGGCGAAAGGCCATCCAATTGCCAAGGGCGTAGGACAATACTTCGAATTGCCCCACACAGAGATGTATGGGGAGTACTTTGATATCCCCGAACCTGATGTACTGGTGTTTGTCAGCTGGTTTGCGGGTGGTGATGTCTTCCGCAGTGGCTGTTGTTGGCAGCGAGGATTCGGACGCGTGTTTTATTTCGCCCCCGGGCATGAAACCTTCCCAATTTACTATGATCAAAATGTTCAGCGGGTGATCATCAACGCCTGCGAATGGTCTGCTGCCCATGAAAAGCCTGAAATCACCTTTGGGCATGTGCCAGAGCCGCTGGAAAAATTGGATTAACACGAAAGATTCCGGGGATCTTTTTCACACCATCCAAAGCAAAAACCGCCGACAACCATCGTGAATAATGATTGTCGGCGGTCTATTTAAATGCTTAAATTCTTACATTTGGGGGGCGTTCCCTCAAAATCCAAAATATCATCCCTGATCTCCCCCCAGCGCAGGGCGTCTTCAATGCCCTCTTCGATCGATTTTTCAGCTTCCCAACCTAAAAGTTCCAAGGCTTTGTTGGCATTGGCGTAAGCCCCGGCAACATCCCCCGGGCGAGGTGGCTTTTCAACTTTCTTGATCGGGTGCCCAATCACTTTTTCAAAAGCATTCACCAATTCCCGCACCGTCACCCCCCTCCCTGTTCCCAGATTGATCACCGAATAGGGTGTCTCTGGATCAGCATCCGCTTCAATCACCGCATCAAATTTTTCAACCGCTTTGATATGCGCTAATGCCAGGTCCCACACATGGATATAATCCCGGATGCCAGTTCCATCACGGGTAGGCCAATGAGTGCCCGTGATATGAAACTCCGGGGAGACACCCAGGGCAACCTCAACCAGCTTCCCTAGGATGTGGCTGGGCTCTTTGATATGCATCCCTGAGCGCAGTTTGGGGTCAGCGCCGATGGGGTTGAAATAACGCAGGGCAATCCCCTTCAAATCATAAGCATGTGAAAAATCCCGCAGCACCATCTCCATCATATACTTGGTGCGGGAGTAGGGGCTGTTGGGTTTGAGCGGGGATTCCTCAGTGACCATAAACCCCGGGACGACGTCATAAATTGCCGCTGATGAGCTAAAAACAACCCGGGGGTAACCCAGCTCAGCCAAAAGATAGAAGAAATCCATCGATTTGACCACGTTCTCATAATAGTATTCGAAGGGCTTTTCAACCGATTCCGGCACAACAATCAATGCAGCGCAGTGGATGGTGGCAGCAATCCCCGGATGTTCATGGAACACTTTTTCAACAACCTCACGATCTCCGATATCCCCGTGATAGAAGAAATGACCCGCAGTGAATTCCTTCCGGCCGGTGATCAAGGAATCCAGAATGATGGGGGTATGCCCAAAATCTTTGAGGGCAGAACAAATGGTGCTGCCGATATACCCAGCCCCGCCCGTGACCAGAATCTTCATGAAAGCGCTCCTCGTTATTTCCCTGAATTCAGGAATTGATTGTATCATCAATTTCGCCCCTTAACGTTATTGACACTCTCGTTTATAGTTTGGGTTTTTTTCTAGCCAAAAACCGGCTATTCATCTCCTGGAAAAATCATACGCATACCAGGAAACCTGAGGGGAATTATGAATTAGTGAGCACATGGGTAACAGCTGTCGCACCCATCCCACCCAGGCTTTGGATCAGACCCAGCCTGGCGTCTTTAACCTGGTTTTTCCCGGCAGTCCCACGCAACTGCAGCACGGCTTCAACCGCCTGGTAAACCCCTGTTGCCCCCAGGGGATGACCACGCGCTTTCAACCCACCAAAGGTTGCCACCGGGATTTGCCCGTCCAATCCGATCACCTCTGGCTTTGCCAGCATCCAGCCCTGCCCCATAGAGGCAAAACCGGCCCCTTCAAGTGAAAGTGCCGCATGAAGGGAAGTGGCATCATGATATTCAAAAAAGCTGATGTCCTTTGGCATGATACCAGCATTGCGGCAGCCA
>Ga0207796_1000260_pt1 | contig 22240 bp, 16 predicted proteins | sample Pon1CUnioCityCA_6_FD_187274 | JGI IMG/M metagenome (GOLD analysis project Ga0207796, IMG submission 187274) | Marine sediment microbial community from Union City, CA, USA - Pond 1C Sediment 1 (SPAdes) | ecosystem: Environmental > Aquatic > Marine > Intertidal zone > Salt pond sediment ...
TCAAAACGATTTGGTGGGTGAGGACACTGGCGGGAACATTAGTCTACAGTTCACCTAGGGTCTCCTGATTCTGGGCAACATCAAAACGATTTGGTGAGTGAAGACACCGGCGAGAAAGTTGGTCTACAGTTCACCCAGGGTCAGGAGACCCTGGGGGGTATTGGAAAAGGCATATGGATTATTCTTATGGCATTATCTTTGAACTTTCTGAGAAGATTTGATTCTTGAAGATTGCGATGTTTGGTAATAATTTCTTATCTTCCCGGAAAATTGACATTCAATTCTAAATGTGATAGACTTCCTCTGATTGAAAAACTCATCCAGAGAGGTGGAGGGACCGGCCCGTTGATACCTCGGCAACCACGATCAACCATCGCAGGTGCCAATTCCGGCAGAACCGAAAAAAGGGTCATTCTGGAAGATGAGGTGAAGTTACCAAAAGGTATCCAGCGCCTCTCATCCCCTGAGAGGCGATTGTTTTAACCAGATTGCTGCTTTGCAGCAATCACTAAAGGGACAGATATGGCAGCAGAGAACTTACAATTTACCAACCGCAAATACCTGGACGCACTTGACGATCGCGTGTTATTGTTTGACGGTGCTATGGGGACAAACCTGGACCGCCAAAACCTTTCGGTTGAGGATTTTGGATGTGAACGAACCGCTGGGTGCAACGATTACCTGGTGATCACTCATCCACAAGCCGTTGAGAAAGTGCACAGGGCTTTCCTGGAAGCAGGGGCAGATGTGATTGAAACGGATACCTTCCGCGCCAATCGTTTAACACTGGGCGAATTTGGCCTGGAGGATCAGACATTAATCATAAATCGAGCGGCTGCCTCCCTGGCGAGAAAAATAGCTGATGAATACAGTTCACCTGAAAAGCCGCGCTTCGTGGCAGGCTCAATCGGTCCCAGCGGGAAGCTGATCTCCACTGAAGACCCGGAGATGTCTGATATCACCTTTGAAGCTTTGGCGGATATTTTTCGAGAACAAGCAGTGGGTTTAATTACAGGCGGCGTGGATCTCTTATTGATCGAAACCTCCCAAGATATCCTGGAGGTCAAAGCTGTCATCCAGGGTATAAAAGCGGCTTTTCAGGAGACGGGTGAAATCTTGCCAATCCAGGCCCAGGTGACCTTGGACACCACCGGGCGGATGCTCCTGGGAACAGATATCGCTGCTGCCCGGGCAATTCTGGAGGGGATGGGCATAGATGTGATCGGTTTGAACTGCTCTACTGGTCCGGATTATATGCGCGAGCCCATTCGATATCTTGCAGAAAACTCCAAATTACCTGTCTCCTGCATCCCCAATGCTGGCTTACCCCTCAATGTGGACGGTGAGGCGGTTTATCCTATGAAGCCCGAGCCCTTTGCTGATTTACTCCTGGAATTTGTGAATGAATACGGTGTGCGGGTTGTGGGTGGATGCTGCGGTACACAGGAAGAACACATTCGCCTGATCGATGAAGGATTAAACCGCAACCGTCAGAAACCTGAAAAGGCTGAGGGAGAACCGATGCTTGCTTCCCCTGTTCAGGCGGTGTCCATGAAACAAACGCCGCCACCTTTCTTAATCGGGGAACGCCTGAACACACAGGGATCCCGGAAATTCAAACGCCTGGCGCTGGCTGAAGACTTTGACCGTGTTGTGGAAATGGGTAGGAATCAGGTGGAAAGTGGTGCTCATGGATTGGATGTTTGCGTAGCTCTGACAGAGAAATCCAATGAAGTGGAATTAATGCGAAACGTTGTAAAGCGCCTGGCGAACGCTGTGCCGGTCCCGCTGGTGATTGACTCAACAGAGCTTGATGTTATTGAAGTCGCGCTAAAGGCTAACCCTGGACGCAGCCTGATTAATTCCACGCACCTTGAATCAGGCCCAGATAAAGCCCGACAGGTTTTCTCTTTGGCAAAACTGTTCAACGCCGCTGTGATTGTGTTGACAATTGATGAAAACGGCATGGCGAAGCGAGCTGACCATAAATTGGCTGTGGCACAGCGCATTCATCAACTAGCGGTTGAAGAGGTTGGGTTAAAACCTGAAGACCTTGTGTTTGACACACTGACATTTACCCTGGCAACAGGGGACCCGGAGCTACAGGATTCTGCCATCCAAACCCTAGATGGCATCCGCCGCATCAAAGCGGCGCTGCCTGGCGTGCTGACCTCACTTGGGGTGAGCAATGTCTCCTTTGGGTTGTCAGGACCCGCGCGGGCAGTACTCAACAGCGTGATGCTCTATCATTCTGTGGAGGCGGGGTTGGATATGGCGATTGTAAATCCAGCGCACATCAAACCCTATGCTGAAATTGAAGAAAAAGAACGGAAACTGGCAGAAGAGCTTATTTTTTACCGTTCTGAAGATGCCCTGGAAAAGCTGATTGCTTATTTTGAAACCGTGGAGGATAGCAGCGAGACAGAGAGAAAAGACCAGGTTGACCTGGAAGGGATGTCTCCTGAAGAACGACTTCATTGGTGCATCCTGCACCGCCATAAGGGCGGTGTTGAGGAGGATATTGATATTATCCTTGATCGTGAAGGTTCAGTCACAAAGTCTTCAGCAGCAGTGACGATCCTCAATGAAGTTCTCCTGCCAGCGATGAAAGATGTTGGTAATAAATTTGGTGCGGGGGAGTTGATTCTTCCCTTTGTGCTGCAAAGCGCCGAGGTGATGAAGATCGCTGTGGGATATCTTGAACAGTTCTTAGAAAAGAAGGAAGGCACCACTAAGGGGAAACTCGTTTTGGCAACTGTTTACGGTGATGTGCATGACATTGGCAAGAACCTAGTTAAAACGATCCTTTCCAATAATGGCTATACGGTTGTTGATCTCGGCAAGCAGGTGCCAGCGGAGACGATCATCACCCGGGCTGTTGAGGAAAGGGCAGATGCCATCGGATTGAGTGCCTTGTTAGTGAGCACCAGCAGGCAAATGCCGTTAATTATCAACGAATTAGACCGGCGCGGTTTGGCTTTCCCGGTGTTGATCGGCGGGGCGGCGATCAATCCTCGCTTTGGCAAACGGATATTATTGACGGAGCAAGAACGCTATTATCAACCGGGTGTCTTTTATTGTAAGGATGCATTCGAAGGCTTATCAACAATGGACGCGCTAATGCACCCAGAAAAGCGGCAAACCCTGATAGACGAAACCCAAAAAGCGGCTGATTTTGAATTAGGGCGAGAACTCAGCCAGCACCGACGGCGCCAAAGGTCAGGCACACAACCGGGCATCAAACCATTAGAAGACCTTCCACAACCACCCCATTGGGGAGCGAAAGTGGTGAAGGAGATGCCTGTGGAGATGGTGGGGGAGCATCTCTCCATTAATGAACTTTACCGCCTTTCATGGGGGGCGAAAAATGCGCACGGCGAAGCTTGGGAGAAATTACAGGAAGAATTCGATCAGCGATTAGCAAGGATGCGTCAGGCCGCAAAGGAAGAAGGATGGCTTCATCCGCAAGGGGTTTACGGCTATTGGCCTTGCCAATCAGAAGGAGATTCGCTCCTGGTCTATGATCCTGATTCAGTCGGTCAACTGTCCCCACGGGTATTACAAACCTTTAACTTCCCGCGGCAGGAAGGTGGCAGGGGTTATTGTCTTGCCGATTATTTTGCCACGAAAGGATCCGGGAAAATCGATGTTGTTGCGTTCCAGGTGGTCACTGTGGGCCATGCGGCCACTGAGCGGTTTGAGGCACTGCAGGAGACTGGTGAGTACGCGGAGGGATATTACCTGCATGGGCTGGGGGTACAAATGGCTGAAGCAGCAGCCGATTACCTGCATGCCCACATCCGACGAGAATTGAACCTGGAAGCGGATCGTGGTAAGCGATATTCCTGGGGGTATCCGGCCATTCCGGAATTAGAAGACCATGTTAAAGTTTTTGAGCTATTACCCGCTGAATCTGCCCTGGGGATGAGCCTGACCTCGGCTTATCAATTGGTTCCTGAACAATCAACCGCGGCGATAATTGTCCATCATCCCGAAGCAAAATATTTTAATATAGGCACAAACCGCGTTCAGCAATTAATGGGTGATTGAGTATTGGGAAGGAAGTTATGCCAAAAAATGATAACAAATTTCTTCTAACATTAAATGAGCAATTCCGCCCCATGGTTACCGATGGCGCCATGGGAACACTCCTCCATGAACGCGGGGTTGCCATTGATGCCTGCTTTGATGAACTCAACCTAAATCAACCGGCAATTGTTGCCAATATCCACCGTGATTACATTGAATCCGGCGCACAATTAATCAAAACCAATACATTCGGAGCCAATCGCACGAAATTGGAACGGCATGGTTTGGAGGAACACGTTGAAGAAATCAATGCCTCTGCAGTCACCCTGGCTCGCAAGGTTGTTTCAGCTTCTTTCAAAGATGTTCTCATCGCCGGCGATGTGGGTCCCCTTGGGGTTCCGCTGGCACCTTTTGGACGTGTACAGGTGGCGGAAGCCAGGGAAATTTATGCTGAACAAGTCCTTGCACTGGTTGAGGCTGGTGTGGACCTGATTTTGATTGAAACCATGGTCGATGTTTATGCGGTCAGGGCAGCAGTGGAAGCGGTTCGAGAGGCAGATCTCAATATGCCGGTCATTACTTCCATGACCTTCACCCGTGACCGCAGAACCTTGCTGGGTGACACGCCTGAGGAGGTTGCCCAGCGGATGGATGAGATGGGGGTGGATGTGATTGGCGTTAATTGCTCAGGTGGACCGGCTGATCTTTTATGTATCTTGCGGCAGATGCGTAAAGCTGTTCCTGAAGGTCGTTTTTGTGTCATGCCCAACGCTGGTTTCCCTGAGAAGGTCGGGGGAAGGATCATGTACCCGGCTGGGCCGGAATATTTTCATGATTACGCATTGGCTTTCTGGCGAGCTGGCGCAGATATCATCGGGGGATGCTGTGGGACCACCCCAGCGCATATAAAAGTTATTGCCGAGACCATTGCCAAAACCTCAGAAGATTTTTTGATCAGCATTGTCTCCGACCTGGAGACCTCTGCAGAAACTCCCCTGGAAGAACCCCAACAGCGTTCACACCTGGCTGAAAGGCTTGGAGCTGGAGAGTTTGTTGTTGCTGTCGAAATGGACCCACCGCGAGGATTGGCGATTCACAAGCGGTTAGCTGGTGCTTCCTTATTGAGAGATGCAGGGGCAGATGTGATTGATGTCGCTGACAGCCCGATGGCGCGAATGCGCATGAGCCCTTGGGCGGTTTGTCACCTGGTTCAATCCCAATACGAAATTGAGACAACCTTGCATTTCCCTACCCGAGGACGAAACCTATTGAGGGTACAGGGGGATCTTTTAGCTGCGCATGCAATGAACATCCGAAATGTTTTCGTGGTCATGGGAGACCCGACAGAAATCGGGGATTATCCCGATGCGAGTGATTCTTATGACCTGGTGCCCACTGGGTTGATCCGATTAATTAAGGAAGGGTTTAACATTGGCGTGGATCATTCTGGCGGGCAAATTGGACAGCCAACATCATTTTTTGTTGGTGCAGCATTAAATCTTTGCCCAAGCAAAATCGATCGCGAAATGCATGTTTTACGGAAGAAAATTGATTCTGGTGCAGATTTTTTCCTAACGCAGCCGGTCTTTGAACCTGAAAAAGCACGCTATTTCATCCAGACCTATGAGGATCACTTTGGGGCGTTGGGATTACCGATCCTGGTCGGTATTCTTCCCCTAGTTAACCCGCGGCATGCCCGTTTCTTGCACAATGAAGTGCCCGGGATATTTATTCCTGATTCCATTCAAAGTCGGATGGTTAAAGCAGGTGAGAAATCGGCAATTGAGGGTGCAAAAATAGCCATTGAATTGATCAATGATATGAGGTCTGATTTCCAGGGTGTGTATTTCATGCCGGCTTTCAACCGTTTTGATATGGTGGCGGAGATCATTGATCAGGTTAAAGGGAGTTGAAGGATTCCCCAAATCATTTCTTTTACTTAACCCTTTCTTTATTTGTATAAGGAATTCACGCATTTCATTGATATTGAATTCCCGAATTACGGTAGAATTATTCCCAGAGGTGACTATGAACAAATTTTCAAAGCAATCCCGAGTTTTCTTGTGGGTCCTACTGCTTGTGAGCCTTGCAGCCTGCACCCAAAATACAACGCCAGATTTATCTATAGCTGGCACTTACGCTGCGCAAACCTTGGCAGCCATTCCAACGGATACGGATGTACCCGAACCAGATGAAACAACCGAACCGACATCCACGCCGACGGAAACACTGACACCTAAACCAGAACCCTTGGATGAACCGGTCGGTCCGGTGAATTTCCCTGAAAACGTGAACCCGTTAACGGGGATGGTCGTTTCAGATATATCTAATCTTGATCGGCGGCCGGTTTTTGTGAAGGTGGCAAATTATCCCGCCTCTGGTCGACCTCACGCAGGGTTGTCTTCTGCGGATATGGTGTTTGAATACTTCATCGGTGCGGGGGGAAACCGTTTCATTGGTTTGTTCTATGGACAAAATAGCGATAAGATTGGGCCCGTCCGTTCAGGGCGATTAGTGGATGCCCAAATTGTCAGTCTTTATGAGGGGGTCCTTGGTATGGAAGGTGCCTATGTAACGGTTCTGGACCGTATTACGGAGGTCCTTGGAGATCGAGTGATCAGCGGCAGGGGAACCTGCCCGGCGATTTGTGATGATGGTCGTAATATCGTGATCAGCGTCTTTGCCAATTCAGAAGCAATGACAGAAGTCTCGAGTGGCCAAGGGGTTGATAATCGCCGCTACACCTTGGAAGGGATGGCTTTTGATCCAGATGTACCTCAAGGTGATGAAACGGCTGAACAGGTGTCCATCCTCTTTTCATCGCGAAATAGAGGGGATTGGCGGTTTGATGAGGACAGTGGAAAATACCTGCGTTGGATTGAGGATGATGCTGGCAACCCCAATAATATGATCCCTCTAGTGGACCGAAACACCGAAGAGCAATTGGAATTTTCGAACGTGATCGTGATTTTTGCCAACCATACTGAGCTTGCACCAACCCTGCATGAAATTGATCTCTGGAATGTTGTTGGTCAGCCAGCCGTTGTATTTCGTGATGGAAAAGCGTTTGAAGGCACCTGGACAACGCCCACGAAGTCTCAGCCGATCCAATTTTTAGACGAAGCGGGGGATATCTTCCCGCTCAAACCCGGCAATTCCTGGGTTGTCATCATGGGGACCAGCAGCGGAAAAACCGAAAACGATGGTCAGTGGATTTTTGAATTTAGAATACCCTGAACCATGCGGACCCTGATTATTTCGGATATTCACGCGAACCTCACCGCCCTAAAAGCCGTTTTAGAAGATGCAAAACCCTACGACCAGGTGTGGTGCCTGGGTGATGTCATCGGCTACGGCCCAGACCCGAATGAATGCGTGGAATTGCTCAGAACAATCAACCCGCTTAAGTGTATTAAAGGGAACCACGACGCTGCTATCCTGGGCGAGATTGATATTGGCGCTTTTAACTATGAAGCACAGGCTTCTCTGAGGTGGCTTCGTTCCGAAATTCGCCAGGGAAATTTACGATGGCTGAGAAACCTTGAGGAAAGCCTGGCGTTTGATGAAGTCACCCTGGTTCACGGCAGCCCTCGCAATCCTATATGGGAATATCTTATGGATCCACTCTTGGCAAGGGAGAATATGCGTGCATTTTCAACAAAAGTCTGCCTGGTTGGGCATACCCACATCCCTTGTGTGTTCCATGTAGAAGATGAACCTTCTCAATCGACAAAGCTCTACACCATGTCAGCAGGGGATACTTTCACCCCTGAAAATAAAGCCATCATTAACCCCGGATCTGTTGGGCAACCCCGTGATAATGATCCACGCTCATCCTACATGATCTATGATGATGAGGAGGAAGCCAGGTGGGAATTTTACAGGGTCAGTTACGACATCGAGAAAGTTGCAAAAAGAATCATGGCAGCGGGTTTACCCCATCGTCACGCCACACGCCTGGCAAAAGGCTGGTAGGAAAAAGTCTTAATGTCGTCATAATTCCTTCGTAAGGACGATCAAATCCTCACAAAGGAACTTTTTGTTTACAAAACACGTCTATTCAATATAGAATAGATGTAGTGTTCCATAGAAAAGGAGAAGAAGACGATGGTTAAGAAGAAAATTGGACTATTCATTCTCGTAAGTCTTACAACCGTATTCATGAGCGCCTGTGCTGCCCTTGGGGGGGAGTCAACGGTTTCTCAAGAAGCGCCTGCAATGGAGCCTCCTGCTGAGGGATTTTATGATGAGGCGATGCCTGAAATGGAAATGGAGGAATCAGCAGAAAAACGGGGTGTTGCTTCGGGTGTGGACGAAGGTGTCAATGTTGTTGATCGCATGGTGATTTACAACGCTGATATGGAAATCGCTGTAGAAGACCCGGAAGCCGCCATGCAGGCTGTGATTCAGATGGCTGAAGACGCAGGTGGTTTTGTAGTCAACTCCAATTTGTCCCGGACCTTTGATGAAGGGGGCAGCTTGCCACGGGCAAACCTCACAGTCAGGGTGCCAGCCGGACGCCTGGAATCGATTATGACAGCTATCAAAGACCTTACGCCAGATCCTGATGAGGATGTCATTTATGAAAATGTTTCTGGTCAGGATGTAACAGCGGAATACACTGACCTTGAATCGCGCTTACGCAATCTCGAAGCAGCAGAATCTGCCCTGGTTGATTTGATGGAAGAAGCCCGTGATCCTGAAGATGTGCTCAATATCTTTGATGAGTTGACCTACTATCGGGGTGAAATAGAAGTGGTGAAAGGCCGTATGCAATATCTAGAGGAATCGGTCGCCTTATCCGCCATTAGTGTAAGGATTGTCGCCAAACGTTCAATTCAACCGATTGAAATCGCGGGATGGCAGCCAAAGGGGACGATTAAAAACGCCGTGGAAGCTTTAATCCAGGCTGGTCAATTCGTAGTGGATGCTGCTATTTGGTTTGGCATCTTTTGCCTGCCTTTCCTCATCCCCTTAGGAATCGGGGTCTATTTCCTGGTCAAAGTAATCCGTAAACGCCGCGCGAAGAAAAAGGCAGAAAAAGCCGAAGTCATTGAGGAACAGGTGGAAGAAGCATCGTAGGTTAAAATGAATCAATAAGGATGAGTATTTCCTATGAGAGGTGCTCATGATAAGAAATCCCCGGGGATCGACTCATTCCCCGGGATTTTTCTCTTAAATTATTGGATGATTTAGCTGCTTGACAGACATTAATTTTATTGATAAAATTATTTCTATCGAAAAAAATAATTTAAATGCTAAAAGGACTTTTTATGGTTAAGACATCCCGATCTCCCATGATGATCATAAATGATTTAACAACATTGAAAGTTCTCACGGATCCTCTACGCCTGCAAATTTTAGAACTTCTGGACCCTGAACCTCAAACGGTAGCTGAAGTTGCTGAAAAATTAGGATTTTCAAGCAGTCGATTGTATTATCACTTTAACTTGCTTGAAACTCACGGCATGATCCAGGTTGTTGAAACCCGCATGCTGAATAATTTGATTGAAAAAGTGTACTGGACCACGGCAGAAGATCTTGAAATTGAGAAAAATTTACTGAATTTTTCCTCCGAAGAAGGCCAGGAGAATGTCACAAAGATGATTTCCACTTCCCTGGAGGCCACCCGTGAGGATATCATGCGAAGTATCCAGGCCAGGAAGCGTCAATTGGAACAGGGTGAAAAACTTCATCCGCGCGATATGCTTATGATGACTTCAAAGAAAAAGCTCAAGGATGAAACCTACCAAGAATTTTTACAGAAATTACAGGATCTGGTGAAAGCCTTTGACGCACTTCCTGATGAGGATGAGCTTGATGAGAAAATTAATGTTTATGGGCTTGCTTGTTATATTTATCCCAGCTATACTTTCTCCGAAATTAAAGATGCAGAGAGGCAGTCCTGATATGAAAGAAAAGCCACAAGGTATGAAGACATTTTTCATCATCTGGATAGGACAGCTTGCATCCATGATCGGATCTGAGCTGATCGGGTTTGCCTTAGCAGTCTGGATTTTTGAACAAACAGGCCAAGCGACACCCTTTGCCCTGACGGCACTTTTCAGCACCTTGCCGCGCATCCTGCTGTCCCCCCTGGCTGGAGCCCTGACCGACCGTTGGAATCGCAAGAAAATTATGGTGATCTCCGATTCACTTTCGGGTGTGATCACACTGGCCGTCGCTCTGATGCTATTAAACGGTTCGATGCAAGTCTGGCTGGTGTATTTGTTCAGTTTCCTGGGTTCTATATTTGCCGCTTTCCAGCAGCCGGCTTATTCCGCATCCATTGTCATGCTGGTCCCTAAAGACCAGTTAACAAGGGCAAATAGCATGGTGCAGCTCGGTCAAGCCATTGAATCGGTCTTGACACCTTTATTGGCAGGTGTATTGTTTGGATTAATTGGCATGCAGGGGATCATCATTATTGATTTGATCACTTATTTTTTTGCGATTGGCGTATTGCTCCTGATCCATATCCCCCAGCCCCAGAAATCTGAGTTTGGAATTATGGAAAAGCTAACCGTTATCAAGGATATCCAGTTTGGTTGGCGTTTTCTTAAGGACAGGGCGGGATTACTTGGATTGTTGTTCTACTTTGCAGGGGTGAATTTCCTGGCGAATATTTCTGCTGTTATGGTGGGGCCCCTGGTGCTTTCCTTCAGTTCGGTCGCCAGCATGGGATTTGCGCAAACAATGATGGGTTTAGGCATGCTGACTGGCAGCCTCATCATGAGCGTATGGGGCGGACCTAAGAAAAATCGGATACCTATGGTCATCGGTGCGATCTCATTGGCAGCTCTCGGTTTCATCATTGCCGGATTGCAGCCCTCAATGGTCTATATTTCAACAGGGTTGTTTATCCTTCTTTTCTTTATACCCTTTGGTTCTGGTCCCAGTTCTGCATTGTTTGCTTCAAAGGTGCCACCTAGTTTGCAGGGGCGTGTTTTTGCCACTCGCAGTATGATTTCACAATCGATGATGCCACTGGCTTTTATTTTGAGTGGAGTCATGGCAGACAATGTTTTCAGTCCCTTATTGGTTGAAGGCGGGGCTTTAGCAGATACATTTGTAGGTGAGATTATTGGTGTCGGTCCTGGGCGTGGGATTGGTCTGATGCTGATCTGTGGTGGATTATTGATGCTGTTCATCAGTGGGTTGGCTTATGCCAACCCGAGAATCCGGCGGATTGAAGCAGATATCCCGGATGCAGTGCCAGATCAGCAAGAAGAGGCGGAAGTAGCATTGCCGGTAGATCATAAACCAATGGGGTCATCGGTCACAGGAAAGTCTTTTAAGCCTTCTTCAGAATGATCTTGGGGATGATGTCTGATAAATTATCAACAAGATACACTACATCAATTCCCGAAGGGTTTTGTTCCAGATAAAGGTCTCACTTTTTGATCGTTAGGGATTCACCATCAAGATCTTCCAAGTAGAAGGCATAGATTTTTCCGCCAAGATCCTCCATCAAATGGCTGTGTCCCTTAAACCAGGCTCCAGTTGGTTGCCATGGGAGGTAGAAGAATACTTTTCCTGAAGTTTCCCGATCCAATTTAAATTGGAGTGAAAGCTCATTTTTTTCGCTATGCCACTGGCTGATCTCCATTCCCTGGGAAAGATGTAGATCACTTCCCAGGTAAGCAGGCTGATCTGCCTGGAAAAGTCTAGCCGCTACCAGCCGGACACCATGCGGCGGCACGTCATGGAATGTTATAGGGTCTTGATCTCCCATTTTCCCGATTTGGCCCGTCCAAAATTCACGAAACCACCACATATCGCTGCTAGGAAGGTCAAATTCACCAGTGGAGAATGTGACTGAAGTGGGTTGATCCTCCCAATTAAACACGGCTAGGAGGTGCCATTTACCGACCCCTCCACCCATGTCCACTCGAAGTCTGGCTGGCGTAGGGCTGTCGAACACATCCAGGATACGGGCTCGCTTTCCTATCAATGGGAGTAAGGATTGTGCGAGACGTCGTCGTTCTTGTGTAAGGTTTGGCAGGTCATCCGAAAGCATTAATGATCCGCCCGTCATCCCAATGACGGTGGTCAATGTCTGAACCTCAGCCAAAGTCAGGTCTGTTTCTGATCTGACCAGAAGGCAATCCGGGTCATTAATCCACCATCGGCGGTGAAACATTGCACGCGTGAGGATGTTATGTATTGAGTTGCGTGCTGATGGCATGTGGGGTTCGTTCTTGAGGAATATGGAAAATGGCGGATAGTGTGGATCCCAACTTCCGCTGACATCTGCGCTGATGCGCATGGCATCAAATAAACCCAAAGCAGACCCAAGGGGGCAACCGCAAGCGAGCAGCATGATGTGTTCACCAACTGCATTGCGCAAGACTTCCAAGCCTTTGCGGAGAACCTGTGCCCGGGTCAGGGTCGGATCCTGGTAGGTGCCTTTTAATGCAGCAGCATATAAGAAGTCTAGTTTAAGATATTCATAGCCCCAATCCTTTACGGCCTTCGTGACCACCTGGCAGGCGTAGTCCAATGCGTCAGGGTGAGTGAGATCGAGGGCATAGGTGAATTTATTCCAAACAAAACCGGCGTTGACCAGCTTGCCCTTGTCGTCCCTCAATAGCCAGTCTGGATGTTTTCTAACCAGGTCCGCTTTGGGATGCACGATAAATGGTGCTAACCAGAGACCTGGTGTCAGGCCACCTGATTTTATACTGTCAGCAAGTGGGGCGATTTGATTGGGGAAAGCTGGATCAAAGTCGAACCAATCCCCTGGATGCGCTTCAAACCCATCGTCGATTTGGAATAAATCCAGCGGCAGCTCAGGTTGACGCTCTACCACCGATTTAAGGTTAGCTGTGATATTCTCTTCAGTGATGTCTTCGTAAAACTCGTACCATGAGCACCAACCCACAGGAATGGGCTTGGTGAGAGAGATTTTATGGGTTTCTGCTACAGCATTGAAATAGGGTTGCAAAGGTGCTTCTGAGTCCAAATCGATGAAGCCTATGACTGCCCAATCGGTTTTCATGCTGCGTCCTGGCAAGAGGACGGTCTGGTCACCATTTGCCCAGACCTTCAAGGAGCATTGGGGATGGAACCGGGTTTCCAGGCTGCCGAAGTGTTTTTTTTGCGAGAGGAAGCCGGCAAGGAGACCGAACCTGCTCCTGCGGTCCCCGAGGACACCAAACATATCCCCAGCGAAGTAATTCATTTTTTTCGGTATTGGCGTACCCGGGTTGACCGCCATCGGGTTTTGGATGGGTCCAAAGTGAGAGATCCGCTGCTTCTCACCCATGCCGTAACAACCGCTGTATGACCAGGACTGCCACCCATTGCTGAAGAATACCGGGTCTGAAGAGTTATCCTGATTCAACTGAAGGCCTCCAGAGGGTATGTCTAGGACTGTCAATTTTTCAACCCGAATTGAAACCGTACCATTATTAATGAGTTCTAATTGGATGAACGCCAACGGGTATTTTGATGACAATCCAATCCTGGCTACTGCAACCACATCTCTGGCGGTTGTAGATAAATGCAATTGAACAACGTCGATCTTTCCAACTGGTGTATCAAGAGGGATGTCTTCAACAGTCTTGTGGTTTTCCCAGGGAGGGGGTTTCAACTGTGCCAATGTTCCTCCCACTTTGAAGAGGATATCCATGGCACTGGCAAACCCCACCTTCTGGTCGCTCAGGGACTCAACTATATAGGTCCCTGTTCTTCTTGAAAGGGTTAGGCGCAGCTTTTGATTCTTAATTTGTATCATTATTCCTTATCCAGAAGCGTATTGATTTCCGCCATTGAAATCGGTCCTTCCCTGAGGATTCTGATGGTTGAACTGGAAACATCAATCACAGTCGAGGCAATAGGGCCAGGTGTTGAGCCACCATCCAAAATAAGGTCAGGATGGGCTCCAAGCTGTTCAGTGACATCCTGGACTGTGGTCGGGTTTGGACCACCTGAAAGGTTAGCGGAGGTGGTCGCCAATGGACCTGTGTTCTTTAGAAGGTCCAAGGTGAAAGCCAGGTCTGGCATCCTCACACCAATGGTGGGATAGGGGGAAAGCTCGGGTGGAACATTTGGGCTTTTAGGGACGATCAAGGTCAGGGCGCCCGGCCAAAAGGCCTGAGCAATGCGCTGGACGATTTCACTGAAATAAAGCAGGAGGGTGTCAAGGTGTTTGAGGTCACCGATCAGGATCGGCAGCGCTTTATCTACTGGACGTTTTTTGATAGTGTATATCTTCTGGATACCTTCCGGGCTGAAAGCGTCAGCCGCGATACCGTAGATTGTATCTGTGGGGAAGACGATCGTCCCATGCTCCTGGATGATTTTTTTGGCAATTGGAATCGCGTGGGGGTCAGTAATGGGAATGATTTTACTTAATGCCATAGGCAATTCTCTCTCTTTATGATTTTGATTAGGATTATTTTATCCTGGAATTAAATGGATGCGGTGTTGTGAACGCGGATGAGTCGGTCTCGGCCTGCCAGGTCTTGATATACCTGGCAGTAAGCATCGGGAAAATGCGTCTTGGCGATCTTCATTGAAGCTTTCCCCTGGTTGGCTTCTATTTCCAAGAGCAGCACCCCTGGAGAAGCAAGGCGTGTTCTTGCTTGCTGAATCATTTCTTCAATCCGATCCAGACCATCTTCACCACCGTCAAGTGCAAGACGGGGTTCCCAATCTGATAGGGTTAATTTTTCTAAGGTTTTGCTGGGGATGTAGGGCAGGTTGGCACAGATCAGGTCAAACTTTCTTTGGAGTGGGGTGAGGAGATGTGCCTGGAGGAATTGAACTTGAGTTTGTTTGTGCTGTCGGGCATTGTGTTGAGCGACCTGGAGGGCAGGCAAGGAGATATCAACAGCAGTGATGGTGGCAGATGGATATTCCACTGCCAGGCTGATGGCGATGATGCCGGACCCTGTCCCGACATCAACGATCCTTGGGTGGTTAAATTTTTGAAGGTAATTCAGGGCTTTTTCTACCAGCATTTCTGTTTCAGGGCGGGGAATGAGGACATGGGGGGTGATCTTGTAGGTCCTTCCAAAAAAGTCCCAGTGACCCAAAAGGTAGGGTAATGGAACACCCTGCAAATACTGATCCGTGAGTTTTTGCAGGGTGTTGGTTTCACTTTGAGAAAGCTGGTAGTCACCGTGTGACAGGATCCAGCTTTTGGGCTTTCCCAGCACATGGCTGATTAAAACCAGGGCAACGTTACCTGGGAAGTCATCATCTTTCTCTTGCAGCTTTGTTTGAATTTCCAGTCGTTTTTGATGAAGGTTTATCGCCTTACTCCTCAACCAGGGCCAGTTTCTCTGCCTCATCTTCCAGGGTCAATTCCTCGATGAATTCATCAATATCCCCATCCAGAACGCCTTCAAGATTGTAGGAAGAAAGGTTGATGCGGTGATCGGTAACACGGTTTTGTGGATAGTTATAAGTGCGGATCTTTTCGGAGCGCATCCCGCTGCCAATTTGTGACCGGCGGGTCGCCGCTTCCTTTTCCTGCTTCTTCTGTTCTTCGATTTCATAAAGGCGTGCCTTAAGGATGCTCATGGCACGCATCTTATTTTGTAATTGAGAGCGTTCGTCCTGGCAAGCCACAACCATCCCGGTTGGGAGATGGGTGATACGGACTGCTGTGGCATTTTTTTGCACGTTCTGACCGCCAGCACCGGCAGATTTATAAACATCAATGCTGATGTCGGAATCAGGGATTGAAATTTCTACATCATCCACTTCTGCCAGAACAGCCACCGTGACGGTGGAGGTGTGAATCCTTCCCTGGGATTCGGTCTCAGGGACGCGCTGGACGCGATGAACACCGGATTCATATTTCAGGCGGGAGTAAGCACCCTCGCCTTTGATCATAAAACTGACTTCCTTAACGCCCCCAATCCCGGTTTCATTAATGGAGAGAATTTCGATCTTCCAGTTTTGACGTTCAGCATAACGTGAATACATACGGAACAGGTCTGCTGCAAAAAGCCCTGCTTCGTCCCCGCCTGTGCCAGCACGGATTTCCATAATCACATTACGCTTATCGCGGGGATCCTTTGGGACAAGCATACTTTTCAGTTGATTTTCGAGCTGGTCGCGCTTTTCCTGGAGGACATCCAATTCCATTTCTGCCAGGGTTCGCATTTCCTCATCTTCTGCGTCGAGTAATGCCCCTGTTTCTTCGATTCTTTCGAGGGTGTCCCGATAAGACTGCGCCTTGACCACCAGCGGTTCTAATTCAGCCCTTTCCTTTGAAAGTTCAATTGCTGTGGTGTAGTCATCTCCGACCTTTGCTAACTGCTGGTCTATTTCGCTGAAACGGTCAAGTATGCCTTGTAATTTCTCTAACATTTATTTTTTCTCATTATCCGTGCTGATTTTAACGTAGGGATTATACCACCTGGCAGAAGATTTGGTTTCCAGCATGCGTTGAGACGCATTATCGCAGAACATCTGAGGTGTTGAAAAGTGATGAGATGACTACCACTCATTTCTGAAATAATTGACGATGTCCTTTGTTGTGTGGAAGCTATTCTAAGGCATCCGAGGATACTCAGCTATAACTGTATTGCGGTATACTTCAACCGGTATTAAAGCAATGAATCAGAAAAAAATCTATTGTACCTATCAAGACGCGCCTGGGCACTACTTCAGAGGCCATCCGGAACGCCCCCAAAGGCTTCAACCCATGAAAGCCTGGCTGGAAGATCCGCCCTATCCTCAAATGCAGTGGCTGAATTTTGAACCTGCTCAAGAAGGTGAGGTCATGCTGGTGCATGACAGTGCCTTGTTATCTTTTTTGAAGGATGCTTGCCAGCAAGGAACTCATGAATTTGAACCTTCTCCTTCTTATGTGACCCGAGAATCTTACGATGCTGCCCTGGGCGCGGTTGGCGCGACATTAGCCGTCAGCCGAAGAATTATTTCTGATGGGAACGGCCGAGGATTTTCCATCATCAGGCCGCCCGGTCATCATGCTGAACCCAATGCATCAATGGGCTTTTGCCTTCTTAACAATGTGGCCATTGCAGCCACAGATGCCGTTATAAGTGGTTTAAAGAAAGTGGCAATCGTCGATATCGATGCCCACCACGGCAACGGAACCGAAGCAGCCTTTTGGAATACTGAGGAAGTTGGCTACCTGTCGACCCATGAAACGCATATTTACCCGGGTTCGGGGAGCCTTTCCGAGGCTGCTCATGCTCGTGGCCGGATCATCAATATTCCTCTTCCGGCTTTTTCGGGCAACACCGCCTTTATCGGCATCTTTGAACAAATAGTTATTCCTTGGCTCCGAACTTATCGCCCAGAAATGATTTTTGTTTCTGCTGGTTTTGATGCCCATTTTTCAGATCCTTTGACCACGCTCATGCTGGATACCAGCGGTTACCACTATCTAACACAATTACTGGCAGAAGCCGCTGATGAATTGTGTGATGGGCGCATTCAATATGTCCTGGAAGGGGGCTATGACCCAAAAGCTTTACAAGACAATATCCAGGCTTGCCTGGCAGCGCTCAGCGGATCCAACGATTATGTGGATCAATATGGTGAGGCTCCAGAGCAAAGCAGGGATGTTATGGGATTAATCGAATCCTTACGTGAGAGACATTTTAAACAGGAGGCTTGACCTTTGCTGCATCTTTATTTTATTCGACACGGACAATCAACCAACAATGCCCATTGGGAAAATTCAGACAGGGATAACTATCTGGAGGGCAGGACGAGTGATCCTGACCTGACGGAAATTGGGATGCGGCAAGCACAATTGCTAGCCGAGCATCTTGCCCAACCCTTTGAAGCCACCGATTTTGACCCCCAAAATCGAATGGGTTTTGGTTTGACACATATTTATTGCAGCTTGATGATCCGGGCTGTAAAAACTGGCCAAGCGATCTCTGAAAAAACAGGTTTACCTTTGGTAGCCTTGCCTGATGTCCACGAGACAGGAGGTATGTTCGAGGGAAAAATTGTAGATGGTGAAGCGGAATTTACAGGGCTACCCGGCCCGGGGAGGTCATACTTCCAATCGGAATTTCCTGATCTTGCCCTCCCTGACGACTTGCGTGAAGAGGGTTGGTGGAACAAAGAAAAGGAAGCTCGAGAAAATTACTTGGTGCGCGCCCATCGCGTGATTGACCAGTTACTTGAGGAACATCAAGGTCAGGATCACCGTGTTGGGGTGGTGATGCACGGAGGGATCTTTGCCAGAATTATGGTGGCGTTATTTGATGTTCAGAGCGAAAGATATTGGTTTTTAATGAACAATTGTGGAATCAGCCGCGTGGATGTTGAAGATGATGGCTTTGTCATGCTCACTTATCTGAATAAGGTTGATTACTTACCAGATCATTTGGTCACATAGGTCAAGATAGCTTTCAATGCCAAAAGAAAAGATAGATCCTGAATTAATTTCCTTTCGACCCGCGAAGTTGGAGGATGCAAAATTAGCCGGGCGATTATTATTTGAAACCTTTCCGAAGAAAGCAACCTATATTATCGGTTTGGGCAGTGAGGAAAGGGCAAAAAAGATTTTGACGAAGATCTTTCCACTCAAAGGTCACCGATTGAGTTATGATGTCACACAGATCATTCTCTATGAGGGACGCGCAGTTGGATTGATGACCAGCTTTGCAGGTCGGATGCTGGGGCAACTGGATCGACGATTGGACTGGTACTTATTAAAACAATATCGTTTTCGCGGCAAGCTCGCTTTATTCATACGGGGATACCCCCTGTTTTTTATCCAGGAGGCTACCCATAAGGAATACTTTCTGAGCAACCTGGCTGTGAAAAAAGGCTATCGCGGAAAGGGCATTGGCGCAAAAGCATTGGTTAATGTTGAGGACCAGGCAAAGGACGCTGGATATGATAGGGTGTCGTTGATTGTCAATATTGAAAATAAAGATGCACGCCGGTTTTACGACCGGAATGGATTTTCCATGCGTGCCATGCACCTTGAATCCAATCAACGTGTTAAGTATCTTGGTGCGGGATATCAACGCATGGTCAAGGTTTTGCCAGATTAAGGGGTTAATTCAGCGTTTTTATCTCCATGAATAAGTCATAAACAGTAACCTGTCCCCAAAGCGAAGCGGGAAGGCTTATGTGATGATTTCACGATTTAATAGCGCGCTCTTTATTTGGAGAAAATAAATTTAGTAAACACATTTTGTCACGCAAGCTACACCATCCGTGACCTACATCTACAATTTTCATGCACTGTGGAGCATGCATGACTAACAAATCTCCGAGCAGGTTAAGTTAAGATGAAGGCTTATATGATGATATTGTATCTGAAAGGCCAGTATAATTTAATCAGATAAGAAAGGGTTTCGGTCTGCCTAATTGGTTATTGATGGTATATAGGAAAAAGAAACCCGGGAAAAATATTTAAAAGGAACAAATAAATAACTATGCCAATTTATGTTAACATCCTAATCATTTTTGTGCTTTTCTTCTTTAATGCGATTTTTGCGATGTATGAGATCGCGATGGTGGCGGCTAGAAAAACGCGATTGGAACAGCGCGTGGAGGAGGGCAGTAAAGGTGCGGCGGATGCCCTGGAATTACTCAAAGATCCCAATCAACAATACCTATCAACCGTCCAAATCATGATCACCCTGATCGATACTCTAGCAGGTGGTATCGGTGGTGCGAACTTATCCATACCCCTGGCACAACAAATGAAAAGAATCGCCTGGTTGGCACCCCAAGCAGAGATCATCTCATTAATACTTGTCGTCATGGTTATCACTTACTTTTCAATTGTGATGGGTGAATTAATCCCTAAACGGATGGCTGTAAGTAAACCTGAAAATGTTGTCACCCAGTTATCGCCCATCATTCGTGTCATGACCAGGGTCTTAAGACCGATAACCAGGTTTCTTGGCGCATCCACGAACTTTGGCATCAAACTTTTCCGGATTAATGTAGAAAAAGGCCCGGTGATTACCGAAGAAGAGATCAAGAGCTATCTTGAGGAGGGTCGCGATATCGGTGTGATTGAAGAGGCGGAACGTGAAATGGTCTCCGGTATTTTTCGCCTTGGCGATCGGCGTGTGGAAGCATTGATGACCCCCCGCCTCGAAATGGCGTGGATTGATATCAATGCATCGATGGATGAAATTTGGCAGAAGATCAAGCAAACACCTCACAGCCGCGTCCCTGTTGCCGATGCGGATTTAGACGAGATTATGGGATATGTTCAAATCCGAGACCTGTTAGGACAAAACCCCGACGATCCGGATTTCGACTTCAAGGACTTTGTCAAAGAACCCATTTACCTGCCAGAAAATATGGCAGCCCTGAAGGCTCTGGATAATTTTCAGAACAGTGGGGTGCATCTGGCGATGGTTGTGGATGAATTTGGGGGGATCATTGGAATGGTGACCGATTATGATATCTTGGAAGCAATCGTCGGAGAGATCCCGGAAGATAGTGAAGATACTGATAATATCGCTGTTCAACGAGAAGATGGCTCATGGTTATTTGATGGACTCATCGTCATTGACCAGCTCAAAGAGATCTTGGACATATCGGAAATGCCCGGGGAGGAGCGTGCAAATTACCAGACATTAAGTGGTTTCGTGATGAGTGAGCTCGGACGTATTCCAAAAACAGGGGCGAAATTTGACTATGCAAACTACACCTTCGAAGTTGTGGATATGGACGGACGCAGGGTGGACCGGGTTTTGGTCTCACCACACCAAACCGATTGAGGTCATTTTGTTAGAATAAAAACTAACCCCTTCAGGATTGAGAGCCTAAGGGGTTTTTTCAGTTAGCAGTATGAGCGGAAGCTATTCCTGAAGAAATTGGCAAGCGGCTTCTGCGATTTGCTGGGCAGCACCTGCCTGTCCAAGTTTTTCAGCATTTTCTGTTGCAACTTGCATTTGAGCCCGGTCATCTTTGAGCCAATTCGAGAGGGTTTTCAATACTTCCAGCGGTTTCTTGCAAAATTGCCCAGCGCCATTTTCGACAACATACTCGACATTTCCTTCTTCCTGGCCGGGTAGTGCATGGACAATGACAAGTGGCAGTCCTGAAGCGAGTGATTCTGAAACAATTAATCCCCCAGCTTTGCACAAAATGATATCTGAAGCACGCATGAGCTTAGGAATGTAATCGACAAACCCAAAGATCTTGACCGGGTGCTGCCAATCGATTTTTTCGAATTCTTCCCGGAGGGCTTCATTTCCACCGGCAACGAGGGCAAATTGAACTTGATGACCGCTGTAATTGATGGTTTCCAGGATATCCGTCAAAGATTGAATGCGCGGGCTGCCAATGACCAACAGGGTCGTCATGTCTTTTTGCCAGCCCAGTTCCTCTCGAAGTTCCGATACAGGCTTTTCTTTCAAAGCGAGGATGTCTGGGTCGACCGGAATGCCTGTGCTGATCACTTGTTCAGGTTTCAGCCCTGCTTTCAAGGCTCGCTGACGGACCTGTTCTGTGGGTACGGTGCAGCGCGTGACCCCTGTATTGAACCAGACATGGTGAACGGTGACCAAATCTGTCACGACAGTGATAATCGGTATTTTATTTTTCTTTGATCCCTGAATGACGCTGAGAGGAGCCATGAAAATGGGATAGGTACTGATAATCAAATCCGGATTGATCTTTTTAATTATTTGCCGCATGATATTGACCAATAAGAGGGTGAATCCCCCTTCCATCAAACTCACAGGAAAATTGGAGTCGCTCACTTTATAGCCAAATTCGTAAAGCTCTGGCAAGTTCTTAACAACTTCATCGTAGTTAGATTGGCTCTGGCGGATCATACTGGGTATTTTCTCATGATTGAGGGGGTTGTTAATTTCCGTTACACAACGCTCTCCAAATCGATTTTTCAAGGCTTTTTGGATTGCCTCTGCAGCAGAGCGATGGCCCAAACCAGCATCGCCTGTCAGGATGAGCACTTTATTTGTTTTTTCGGTCATCACAATCCTCTTTTCTCTCATTTTGTTTGTGAAGTTCGTCTAGCAAATTTTGCAAAACAGTTTCAACAGTGCTGGTTTTTACCTGGTTTCGTCCACCAGAGAAATGGCACTCATAGGTCTGTGTGCCTTGCGGTGAGCTGATGCCAATCCAAACCAACCCGACCGGTTTTTCAACTGTACCGCCAGTTGGGCCAGCAATGCCAGTCGTTGATAGCCCGATATCCGTTTGAAACCTTTCCCGCACACCATTTGCCATTTCAGCCGCTGTTGGTGAACTGACGGCACCATACGTT
>Ga0207796_1000261_pt1 | contig 22183 bp, 18 predicted proteins | sample Pon1CUnioCityCA_6_FD_187274 | JGI IMG/M metagenome (GOLD analysis project Ga0207796, IMG submission 187274) | Marine sediment microbial community from Union City, CA, USA - Pond 1C Sediment 1 (SPAdes) | ecosystem: Environmental > Aquatic > Marine > Intertidal zone > Salt pond sediment ...
AACCCGGGACCAATCGCTTATAGGAATTCACGGTTGGTGCCACCACAGCTGAAAGCGCCCTGGCATGCAGGAGTTGCCCGGCAATAAACTTATAGGCAAGCGATGAAAGTTTAAAGGGGTCGTCTTCGTTGAAGAATAAATTTTCACCCTCAAGATTGTAGATCGATTGGTGGCAGTGCATCCCTGAGCCATTGATCCCATAAACAGGTTTGGGCATGAATGAGGCGATTAACCCATGTTGGGCGGCGATCGCTTTGACGGCGTATTTCAGGGTGAGGACATTGTCTGCTGTTTTCAAAGCATCCGCAAAACGAAAGTCGATTTCATGCTGTCCCAAAGCCACCTCGTGGTGACCGACTTCAATTTCGAGGCCCATTTCGCTCAGCGCCCCCATCAATTCTGTTCGCACCTGGACAGCTTGGTCATTGGCAGAGAAATCAAAATATCCACCAACATCATGAGGAACGGGATGAATGGTCTCTTCTCCATTTTGTAAAAACAGAAAGAATTCTGGCTCCGGGCCAACATTATAGACCCAACCGCGCTCAGATTTCATCTTTACCAGGCGTCTTTTCAGAACGCCGCGTGGATCCCCTTCGAAGGGTTTCCCATTGGGCTTGTAGATGTCGCAGAGCACCCGGGCGCGCCGCATCTCTTTCGGCGTCCAGGGAAGTACGGCATAGGTATTGGGGTCCACAACGAGATGCATGTCGCTTTCCTGGATGCGGGCAAATCCCTCAACTGAGGAGCCATCAAACCAGATGCCGTCGTCTAAGGCGCGTTCGATCTGGCTTAACGGACCATCCACACTTTTGACGACGCCGTTGACGTCTGTAAACTGGAAGGAGACAAATTTGATCTCATCCTCTTTGATCCTTTTCATTAAGTCGCTGCTGTTCATTGAAACCTCCAAATAAAAATAGTGGTGTTTTTAAATGGCACAGGCGATAGGATAAAGACTTCCCAGGATAGCCATAAAAATTCAGACGCACGCGGACAGTTTACGCCACTAAGGCTGCTTTGTGCTGTGTGTCACCACACAGTTTTGAACATCCATTATGAAAAATCGGAAAAATTGGGCCCGTGTTCAGGCCCAGGAGGCTTCCGCTGATCGCTCGATTTTTCCCATGTTTGGGTTAGCACTCTCTTTGCAAAGAGGAACCTCCACCTCGTTATCTCATCTATTCAGATCAATGAGATTCAGCCGCTTGATTTCCTTGTATTCAGTTTTTAGTCCCCTCACGTCACATGTACATCCATGGCCAAGCCAGCGCCATTTCGCTGATCACTTTTATACCATAAAAATTGGATTTGTGGGTGACAAGCTGTAGATTATTAAATTCTGTTGAAAAAACCCTTGACATAGAACAAAAGTTCTGTATAATTAGAACAGAAGTTCGATTATTTGATGTGGAGGTTACCATGGGCACCAGCAATCTATTCGTGAATACAAAGGATATTTACCAGACGTCCGTCGCTGAACTGGTCCAGAGAAAGAGACAAAAAAGGTTTAACCCTGGAGCGAAAGGATCTAAGCTCAGTCTTACCGTTGGCAGGATATTGTCCACTATCCAGCCATTGCCCGATCACGCTGTTCTATTGGGTCGCTGTTTAGACGGTCTGCCGTTATTGTTGACGCTCTCTGACCCCGATATCGGCGCCATCCTGATCGGAGGGGATGGGGATTGTGGGAAAACGCATCATTTGCAAGTGATGGTGGATTCTGCCATCCGAACCCATTTATCCAAGGATTTGCAAATCATTATCTTAACCCATCACCCCGAGGACTGGCAGTATTTAATACAACAATCGCAGAAACGAAAATATATCCAGGCTTTGCACGCCTGGTATGACCCGGGTGCAGAATCAACGCTCAAAAGCCTTCTCTCGCTGGCGGAATCTCGTAGAGATGGAATGGAAGAAGGTCCTAAGGTCGTGCTACTTCTTGATGATTTGAACTTTATTGAGAGTCTCAGTTTTGAGGCACAGGCGAATTTGCACTGGCTGCTGGCTTATGGTGCCCAGTCAGGTGTCTGGCTGATTGGGACAATAAAAACGAAAATGGCACCACGCTATCGCTACTGGATGGAACTCTTTCGAACCAGAATCATCGGGCGTGTGCTCTCAAAGGGTGAGCTTGCTGATTTGACCCTGATTAATGGACTGCAAATGAAGCCCCTGGAACCTTCTGAATTCCGCGTTTGGACGGGGAAGGACTGGTTGACCTACCAGATTCCGTTATTAGGAAATTGAATGTATAAGGAGGTAGTGTGATGGATATTGGCATGCTGTGGTTTGATAACAACTCAAAATCTGATCTGCAGGCGAAGGTAAACAAAGCAGTCGATTATTATCAGAAGAAGTATGGTGAAGAACCCAATTTGTGCTTTGTTCACCCCAGTATGGTGTCGGATGAAAGTGTAAAGGCCGGAAAGGTCAAATTATGCACCAATCATGCTATGATCCCGCATCATTTCTGGATTGGTGTTCAAAAACAACCCACACCAACGCCATAATTTAAGTTTTATTTAAAGGGTTGACCAGCAAACTTAAGAAATCAAGTCAAGGAGTAATTCATTCACCAACAGCCACAGCCATTGCAATGGCTTTGTTGCGATCGTGGCTGATACTGACAGACCATTCCAGCAATTTTAACTGCTCAGCAACTTTTTTGGCATTTCCATGCAAGGCAACAATGGGCTGCCCGCTCGAAATATGTAAAATTTCGATATCCTGCCAACCCACATGACCAATGCCTGTGCCAAGGGCTTTTGATACGGCTTCTTTTGCCGCAAATAAGCCGCTGAGAACATCATCACGATCTCTTGCCTGGGCAATTTCCTTTGGTGTATAGACTCTCTCGATGAACCGCTTACGAATAGCTGGTTTTATTTCCTTTAATCTTGAGATTTCGATTGTATCAATGCCGCTGCGTATTATCATCGTTCGTACCTTAGGGGCTTGCAACGGCGATCGCCAACCGATCTGGATCCAGGTATTTGCGGCTGGTATCTAAAATTTCTTCTGCAGTGATTTTCTCAATCATTTTTGGATATTTCAGGAAATAATCTAATCCCAGTTCAAAACGTTCAAGATTCAAGAGGGAAATAGCCACGCCGCTGTTTGATTCCATCAAGAGGGGCATTCTTCCAAGAAAATAGGATTTACTGTCAGATAATTCTTCTTCGCTGACAGGTTCTGAGACAAAGCGTTTGACTTCTTTGGAGATCAAATCGATAGTCTGTTCAATACTTTTTGGGTTAACACCGGCAATCATCTCCCATGCCCCAGGACCCAGGCTGGTTGAGAGTGAGGAATAGGCGTAATAAGCCAGGCCTGCTTTCTCACGGATATTCTCGCCCAATCGACCCATCATGCCAAACTCTCCAAGGATATTGTTGCCAATGCGCAGCGCGTGGTAATCGGGCGAAAGCCGTTCGGGTGCTAAACTGCCGATAACAATGTCCGCCTGGGATTTTCCGGGAATGCTGAGGGCTTTTTGGGTGGTTTTTTGGATGGGGATTGCCGAAGGAATGGTTGGCAGTTCCTTTTGTTGTGGATTTGCCCAACTTCCCAGGGCATTCCTGATCGCATCGATGGCTTCTTGTGCTTCGACATCACCAACAATGACGATGGCCATTCCATTGGGTCCGTAAGTCTCTTGGTAAAAATTTTCGAGATCCTGTCGATTGATCACTTGGACAGTTTCGGTAAAACCTTCATCAGGTCTTTGATAGGGGTGATTTGCGTAGATGATCTGATCAAAGAGAAGGGCTGCCATCGCGGATGTATCCTGTGACCGGATTGCTAAGCCTGTCAACAACTGGTTCTTCAGCCGGTTGAACTCCTTTTGTGGAAAGGAAGGCGAGTACAAACTCTCAGCGATCAGTCCCAGCATCAAGTTGAGGTCTTCACTGAGGCAATGTGCGCTGAAGGATGAGGTGAGAGTGCCCGAAGAAAAGCCTAAACTTGCGCCAACAGACTCAATTTCGTTGTAAATGCTCTGGAAATTATGATTCCTCGTGCCTGTCATGAGACCATTTGCCGTCAAGTAACTTAATCCAAGCTTTTCATCCGGATCAAAAATACTGCCAGAAAGAAGATAGCCCTTAATGGAGAGGGTGGGGCTGTTAAAATTTGAACGGGTCAGGATAGTTATTCCGTTGGGCAACACTTCACGAGTGATATCTTCTGGGTTGGGCAGGGCATGGCGATGTTCTTGATAAACCGGTTTTTTTGGATTCATTATTTGCATTAACTTTCTTCTGGAAGGTAAAAACCGACAACGCGGTTGTTGGGTGTGAGATAATTTTGAGCAATTTTCAGTATTTTATCTGGGGTGACTGCTGAAAGGTGATCAACGTAGTTTTCAAACCAATCGTAACTGGCAAACATTTCAGTATATCCCAACCAGAAAGCCTGGTTTGAAATGTTTTCGCTGCTGTAGGCAAACAAGGCTCGAGCTTGTTTGATGGCGCGTTCGATTTCACTGGATTTGATCGGCTCATTCAGCACATTGTTGATCTCACGGTCTACAGTCTCAAGCACTTCATCGGGTGTATGTTCTGGGTGAACGGTGAGATTGATGGTGTAGAGGTAGGGATCATGGGTGGCTTGCAGGATACCGTGACATGAGACAGAAATTTCACACTCGACCAGGGCTTTGTAAAGCCGGCTGGTTTTATTGCTTGTACCCCCCGATCCGAACATATTTAATGAACTAGGACCGGTCAGGAGGCTGTCGAGGATCGTCAAGGTAAAGAAATCAGGATCACTCGCACTTGGGGCACGATAAGCGATTTGGACATAGCTGGTTTGCCCCGGACCTGTTACTGTGACCCTTTTCTCATCCTCCAGTGGAGGATCTTCAGGTGGCAGGTTCACAAAAGATTCATTTGCGGGGATATCCCCAAAATAATGCTGAATTTTTTCTAAGATCTCAACCCTTTGAAAATCGCCAGCGACAGCTAAGACGGCATTGCCTGGATGATAATATTGCTGATAATGATGAAACAAGTCATCCCGCGTGATCGTTTCCAGGTCTTCCTTCAAGCCGATGACCTCATAGCGATAGGGATGATGTGTAAAAGCAGCCATCTGGACCGCTTCACTGAGCAAAAACCGAGGTTGATTCTCGTTTCCTTCACGTTCAGAAATGACGACAGTTCGTTCCAGATCCACTTCCTCTGGATCAAAACGGCTGTTGATCATGCGGTCGGCCTCAGAGGCGAGGCTGATTTCATACTTATGGGCAGGTAAAGTTTCGAAGAAGGTGGTCCAGTCCAGGTAGGTCATGGCGTTCCAAATGCCGCCTATCCGGGAGATCTCACGGTCCAGTTGTCCTGCTGGATATGCCTGGGTGCCTTTGAATTGCATATGTTCCACCCAATGCGATATGCCCGTTTTCCCCTGTTGTTCATTGCGAGATCCCACTTTGTACCAGACCCATGTGCTGATGATCGGTGCTGTATGGATCTCTTTTAGGTGGATCGTCAGCCCATTGTCCAAGGTGTCAAAAAATAAATTATTGTTCATAAATTCTATTCAATTCTATACTCTGTATCCGGGTGTATTGGTTTCTTGGTTCCAGTATAATTCAGCATGATATTGTACTCATGATTATATTCCATAAGCCAAGTCGGAAAGGCTTGGTGGAATATCAATGGTTATAAGTGTGGTCGAAAATACTCGAAAACATCATCTTGTCGCAGTGATCGGCGCAGGTCCAGCCGGGTTGTATGCGTCACAATACCTTGCCCGCAAAGGCGTTTCAGTCGCACTTTTCAACCGGGATATCCGACCTGGCGGATTGGCTGAGTATGGGATCTTCCCCAGCAAGCGGAAAATGCGGCAGGGACTCCTATCACAATTTAAGCGCATCCTCAGAATGCCGAATGTTCATTACTTTGGAAACATCACAGTGGGCCAATCAGGCGATATCAAGCTTGACCAATTCAGGAAAGCCGGTTTCCAGGCTTTCATGGTCACCACAGGTGCTCAAGAAAATAAGTGGCTTGGATTGCCTGGTGAGGATCTGGAGGGGGTTTACCAGGCAAATGACATTGTTTTTAACTATAATCATCTGCCTGAGAAGGCGCATTTAAAATTTGATTTTGGAAGCCGAGTTTCAATGATTGGTATGGGTAATGTGATGCTGGATATTGCCCATTATCTCAAGTTGCTGGGGGACGTACGAATGATCACAGCCTATGCGCGACGTGGGCCAACAGAAGTCAAATTTGATAAAGAAACCCTGGAACCCGTGGCAAATTGTTTGAATTTAGCGAAGATCAAGCAAGCGGTCGATGCCGCAAAGCCCGAGCTTCGGCGGATGGCGCTCAATGCGGCAAAATTCTATCAACTTCTGGTGGATGCTCAGAAAAAAGCTGAGGAATGCGAACCTGTTTTGGAACTTACCTTTGAATTTTTACGGTCCCCCCGCCGCTTAATTGGTGATGATCAAGGACATGTCAAAGCCATGGTTTTTGAGATCAATCGATTGGAAAAAGAGGGAGAAGCAGTCATTTCCCAAGGCACAGGCAACTTAGAGACTGTTTTAACGGATACGGTGATCTTTTCAATTGGCTCGAGAGTCGATGAGGGTTTTGGCTTGCCTGTGGCAGAGGGAAATTTTATAACCTCAACTGAGCCGCGCTTTCCCGTAGATGGGATTTCGTATGAGGTCTTTCATCCCGATCTGGGCACATATTGTGAGGATATCTTCGTCAGCGGATGGGCGCGTCAGGCAAGTGAGGGAATCGTTGGTTTAGCGCGCAGAGATGCTGAACGCGGCGCTCGCGCCGTCTTACAATATCTCGAAACACAAGCGCCATTAGGGGTGGATGTTTTGTTGAATGTAATGAATGGATTGCCGGGGATGGCTCACAATGGTTTTTTTTTACAAGATTTAGAAAAATTATGGGAAGTTGAAGCTAATTTGGCGGTGGAAAAAGGAATAGGGGAATTTAAATTTCAGCGTAAAGATGAAATACTCAAGGTCATCCGAGGGTCTCAACAGCGTTGATGGTGTCCGATCCTTTTTGATAGTCTTGCTTTCGTTTATTACCTTGATCCAGGTCCTCTTTCGTCCCTGATTTTTTCCCAGATGTGTCTTTGGTTCTGCGGAATCGAATCAATAAAATCAACCCCACAGCAATGGTCACCATGCCAATGCTCATACCTTGAGCTTGTAAGGGTCCAAAAAATACATTTGGTAGGGGATGGCTGCCAAGACCAAAAATATCAGCCATTCCAGTGAACACACAAATCACATAACCGGTGCTAATCAATCGAGCACCAATTTGAGCTGCGATGGTCTTTTTATCATTTGCCCAGAACGCATTCAAGGTCATATAACTGCCAAAAGACATCAACCCTAAGCCGATCAAGAAGACAGAAATCTGGACAAAACCGATGACCCTGCTACGATCCAGTCCAAATAAGCTGGGGCGAGCACCAATTAAGAAAATTAAAAATCCAAAAATAGCTAAACCTAAACCGAAACGAATATTGGCTTTTGGAAAGGATAAATCCTCTTCCTGGTCTGTTTCATCCAAAGGTTGGGCTGTTTCAAAAGCTTCAAGGTCCGTATTTTTTACTTTTTGCTGTTCAGTCATGATGTGGGTAAGTTTTGTTTTAAGATTCGTAACCAGTTGCTGTAGAAGATATTGTCGATGTCCTCTTCATTGTAACCTTTATCGGCTAATTTTGGCGCCAGTTTTGGCAGATCAGCAATGGTATCTATTTCATGGGGAACGGATTCACAGCCAAACCCACCGTCAAAATCAGTCCCCAAACCAACATGCTTGGTATTCCCCGCAATCTGGCAGACGTAATCAATTTGGGCAATGACATTTTCTAAAGACATTGTCTGACGGCCGCCTTTGGAACGCCATTCCCAATCCAGGAAGGCATTCAGCGGGACAATACCCATCACGCCACCACGCTCAATCAGGTGTTGGATCGTCTCATCTTTTAAATGCCTGTTGATCGGGATGCCCTTGATCAAGGACTCAGCATTTGAGTGTGAGGCGATAATTTGACCTTCGTAGACGTCTAAAGCCTGCCGAGCAGATTGGTGATCCATATGGCTGATATCCAGAACCATTTTCAACCCCGCCATGTTTTCCAACAAGGCAAAACCGGCTTTGGTCAGGGGACCGGGTTCACGCGTCCCTCCACAATAACGATTGCCAGCCCAAGCTGGCCCAATCAGTCGCACACCCCATTCATACCATTGTTCTACTTCGGCGGGTTCCTTGACACCTTCAGCACCTTCCATTAACACAACAAGACCCACAGGGGGCTGAATTTCGCTAGGATTCCCGAGATGTTCTTGCCATTGTTTCAAGTGAGCATTCAGGTCCTCTTGGTTAAGGACCAGCCTGAATTTATCCGGGTGCTCATCTGTTAGCCGAAAATAGGCGTCCAAGTTTTCTCGATAGCAGCGGTGCGCCTGTTTGGGGGTTTCATAGGTTTGAACTGGATAATTCCCCTTGTCCACTCGGCGGGGTGAACAATATAAGGTGGCAAACACAATCCCCGCATTTGCCTCTTGGTATTGAGGCCATCCCAACAAAGTATTGCCGTTGAAGGCGGGAATCTCTGTGTCTTCTTCTAACGCCCGGATATCATACGCTGACTGTGTGTAGTCACGCTGAAGGTTGACCATATTCCAGGCAAGGTCTTCGTGTGAATCGATGATTAATCTCATAAGTTTAAATGCACAGCGCACCGGGCATCCCGGTGCGCTGAAACTGTTTTTTTCTACGCGTCTTCTTCTTGGACTTCTTCTGTTTCAGAATCGTCTTCTTCTTCCATTTCTTTTTCAACAGGTTCTTCTTCTATGACCTCTTCCGTTTCCACTTCAGGTTCAACTTCAGTTTCATCTTTGAGCTCTTCGGAATCGATTTCATCGACAGCTTCGTCAACATCCGCTTCTTCTTCAGCAGGTTCAGCTTCAGATTCATCTTCGACTTCTTCGGTCTCAACTTCATCGATAGTTTCTTCTTCAGCGGGTTCTTCTTCTATGATTTCTTCCTTTTCCTTTTCAAGTTCAGTTTCAGATTCGTCTTCGGTCTCTTCGGACTCGACTTCATCGCTAGCTTCTTCAACATCCCCTTCTTCTTCATCTGTTGAGACTTCTGCTTCATCAACTTCTTCAGCAGCAGATTCATCTAAAACCGGTTCTTTAGAAAGTTCTTCTGAGAGCTCTTCTGAGAGTTCCTCAACATCGAACTCATTGGTCAGTGTTTTCCAATCAAGATCTGTGTAAGCAGGGGAATCAACACGGCGCATACTCAAACCTATGCGATGCGTATCCTCTTCGATTTTGATAATTCGCAGCGTGACTACATCACCCTCGTGTAAGACCTCTTTGGGATGCTCAATACGGCGTTCGCTGATTTCAGAAATATGAATCAGGCCTTCAAGGTCACCTTCCACATCCTCAAGAAGCAAACGGGCGAAGGCACCAAAATTCGTCAGACGGGTGATCTTTCCTTCGACGAGTTGTCCTTCGGTTAACTCAGCGATCTGGTCATCCCAGGGATCATCCTTCAAACGGCGTATTGACAGACCAATGCGTTTGCGATCCACATCAATACTGATCACTTTGACTTTAATTTCCTGGCCGACCTCTAAAACTTCACTGGGGTGGTTGACATGATCCCAGGAAATTTCCGAAAGGTGCACAAGGCCATCAGCGCCATTGATATTTACAAAAGCACCGAAATCAGCAAGGCTGGTCACCCGGCCGGTGCGGATTTCACCTTCTTCCAGTTCATCGATCACTCGTTCTTTGATCGAATCACGTGTTTCGCTGCTGGCCGCGCGCTCAGATAAGATCAAACGACGACGATCACGGTCAACTTCAATCACGCAAACCTCAATCTCCTCACCGACCATTTCGGCATACCTTTCTTCAGGAGAATTGCCTGTGATGGTTAATCGGCGGCTTAGCCCAATCTGGGAGGCGGGTACAAAACCGCGAATTGTTCCCAGTGGTACCAACAATCCGCCCTTATTAAAGCCTTCAATCTTGGAGTTGTAAGAATCTTCGGATTCCAGTAACTCCTCTGCTGTCTGCCAATTTTCCTCTTCCAGCGCCCGGGTATAAGAGAGTACGAGATTGCCGTTTGAATCTTCGGGGTTCACAACATAAACGGTGATCTCATCACCCACATCGAATGATTCAAGCGTTTCATCTTCAATTGAATCATACTCCTTACCAGTTAGAATACCTTCTGATTTGGCGCCCACGCTAACGAGGATTTGCCCTTCGCTCATGCTGGCAATGGTCCCTTTACGGATCTCTCCGCGTTTAGGAAAATCAATTTGCAGACCTTCCTCGGCTAATAAGGCTTCCATCTTGTTGGTAGGTTCTTCCTGGCTTACTTCTTCCCCCATTTTCTTTACTGCATCATTTTGGTCCATAAAATTAATAACTCCAGAGTTGAATTTCTCACTGATTATAAGGGTTATATTAAAACTTGACAACCCTCAAACTTAAATTGTTCTCATCCTTCAGGACGATCATCAGCTTTCCCTATTGTACCGGTTTAGTGAGAAATGTCAATTTATTTATAACCACCCATCAGCTTTGATTTAGGTCTCGTTGGCATCCAGAATTTCGCGGATTTGTGTTTTGGGATCGGGTTCGCTGACGATGCCTTTTTGTTCCATGGCATCGATTATCCTGGCTGCGCGTGTGTAACCTATGCGCATTTTTCGCTGCAACATTGAGATTGACGCTTGTCCTTCGTTTTTGACAATTTCTACTGCTTCTTTAAATTTTGGATCCAGGTCTTTTTCTTCTTCAATTTCCTCCCAGAGGGGGGCTTGTTTGAGGGGGACACCTTTGTTGGTCTGGAAGGCAGCGGATAGGTCAGGTCTCCCTGGTGAGCCGGGTGAAATAGTGAAAGCACGCCAATACGCCGCCAAACGATAAATTTCCTGGTCGGAGACAAAGGCGGTTTGGATGCGAATGGGTGCAGCAGCATCTGGTGCCTGAAAGAGCATATCACCGCGTCCAAGGAGCCGTTCCGCACCGGGTTGATCTAGGATCACGCGGCTGTCCACAGAGGAGGCAACAGCAAAGGCAATCCGTGCTGGAAAGTTGGCTTTAATTAAACCGGTGAGGATGTCGGTTGAGGGCCGCTGGGTCGCGATAACCAGGTGAATGCCGGTTGCGCGGGCAAGCTGGGCTAATCGGGTGATGGCGCGTTCCGTTTCGTCAGGCGCAAGCAGCATTAAATCTGCAAGCTCATCAATGACAATTAAAATGTAAGGGATTTTTTTATGAGCGTTTTTCTCACAATGGGCGTTGTAATCTGCAATGTTGCGCGTTTTTGTCTCTGAGAATTTGCGATAACGGCTGTCCATCTCACGCATCATCCACTGCAAGGAGCCAACCACATGTTCGGCATCCACAATTACCGGTGAAAGCAGATGTGGAATCCCATTATATCCCGTTAACTCCACCCTTTTTGGATCTACCAGGATCAGCCGCAACTCATCGGGGGTCATTGAAAGCAGAAAACAGGTGAGAATACCGTTGATACAAACAGACTTTCCAGCGCCAGTGGTCCCTGCAATGAGGAGATGGGGCATAGCGGTCAGGTCGGCGGCAACTGTATTGCCCGCGACATCCTTTCCTAAAGCCATTTTGAGGGGGGAGTCCAGGTTCAAATAGACAGGGCTGTTAATAATATCACTGAGTGAAACTAATGAGACCTGTTGATTTGGAACTTCAATCCCGATATACCCCTTACCCGGGACTGGTGCTTGAATGCGGATCCGGGCTGCAGCCAGCGCCAAAGCCAGGTCATCGGCTAAAGAGGTGATTTTCGAAACCCGAACACGGGTTTTCCCGTTACGGGTTTCTACAAAATCAGGTTCGATACCAAATAAGGTAATGGTGGGTCCCCTCCGGATATCAACTACACGTGCAGGTGCACCAAAGGATTTTAAGGTTTCTTCGATAACCCGTGCTCGGTGGCGATCGTTTTCGATCGTATTCGGAGGTTCAATGCTGGGATCCAATATTTCACTTGGATCTGGAAGAACCCATACAGGTTTATTTTGCATTTGGGTGTAATAAAGGTCTTTCGATTCGCCTTCCGTTTTCGCAGCATCAGCCTTTGCTGTTACATCAGTAATTACATTTTGCGATTGTGCGCCTCCGAGCTGAACGATAGAGCCTTCAGATGATTTATCAGGGATTGACGCGGTCCTTCGACTTTTGATTTTCTTGATTTGTTCCTGGAGGAAGTGGCTCAGCATCAAAAATCCCCGTTTGAATCCTTCGCTGAACCATTTTAGGATATTTGCCATTGACAGGTCCAATGTCAGTATCAGGCTAATAAGGAGCCAGGCTGACAGGGCAATCATCGTCCCCGGCCTTCCTAAGGCACGCACCAGACCAACTTTCAAAGCTGCACCGATCCATCCACCGCCAGTGCCATTTTGGGCTTCAGCAAAGCTGGCATCAATTATTAAATGAAACCAGACCATCAGATTAAGGAAAAACAGGATGATACCAATCAATCTTTCAGGTGAAAAGTGGGGGAATCGATCAACATTTCTTAAGAGTACCCATAATCCCAAGCCAATGAGTCCGATTGGTAAAATGTACACATTCCAGCCGATCACTTTACTGAGGTTGGTCACCCACCAGCCAGTGATGGTGCCCCTGGTTTGGTTGAAAAGGCTGACCAATGTGAGCAGCCCAACCAGAATTATTACTATGGCAACAATGTCAACACGCCGGTTTGGAGAAATACCCGAGAGGATGGGTTTTCTTTGTTTGGTTTGGGATGATTTTTTCCGACTCCGACTGGACTTCGATTTAGTTGATTTCCTGCGTGCCATGCTGAGCTCCTGGAATTTCAAGCTGAATGCTTATGAAATCGATTATAGCACAGCCAAACCCTCTACTAACAGAATTGAATTTCCCTGTTAGAAATTTGTCTCTAATTTTGAATAATATCTCAGAGACGCATTTTGTGTAAATAAGCCCATCAAAGAATGGATTTTTCCTCTTGACCGCTCATGGATTTCGAGTATTATTTTATATAAGAAAACCTTCATTATCTGCTTGCGAGGGATTTTAAAGTCTGTTATAATACTTGAGCACTCCATAGTCCATAAAACTGCCGATAAAATAACTATTTCAAGTTTTTTCGGCTGCTTTACGAAAGTAAGTTTCCCGAATGTCCTTAACAGAACACGGATGAAATTTTCCAAGGTGATATCCCTGTAAAATGGGTGGGCGTGTGGGACGGCCATTATCGCAAAAAATTATTATTCTTATTTAATAATTACTTTTGATTCAGTTCACTCAGGTATTTCTGATGCCTGTTTATTTTTAGTTTACAACACCGAATATAAGACTGTCATTTTTGAGCCTAATAGAAAAAAGAGAAAAGTTGAAAAATGGACTTAATTGATCTAGAGAAAAAACCACTGAAAGATCTTCGTTCGATGGCGGTAGATTTCGACCTGCCAAGACCCAGCCGACATAAAAAAGAAAGTCTCATCCTGCAACTCGCCAGGGCGATTGGCGAGGAAGAGGGCTTGGAGATTCGCGGCGGTGTATTGGAAATCATGAATGAGGGGATTGGCTTCCTCCGTCAAAATTACCGTGTTGGTTCAGAAGATGTCTATGTCTCCCAGGCACAATTGCGCCGTTATGAGCTTCGATCAGGGGATATGGTTATCGGACATGTCCGCCCTCCAAGGGAATCAGAGCGTCATTATGGCTTGTTAAAGGTGGAATATGTCAATGGTCTGACCCCAGATGAAGCGCGCCAGCGACCGATTTTTGGGCAATTAACGCCTATTTTCCCTGATCAACGCTTTAACCTTGAATATGATCCCAAAATCCTGTCAACACGTATCATTAACTTGATCGCGCCGATTGGTCGCGGCCAACGCGGGATGATTGTCTCACCGCCAAAGGCTGGTAAGACAACAATATTAAAGGATATTGCCAATGCTATTTCGGCCAATCACCCTGATGTCCGCCAGATAATGTCATTGATTGGAGAAAGGCCCGAAGAGGTTACCGACATGGATCGATCGGTAGAAGCTGAAGTGGTGGCGTCAACCTTTGATGAACCTGTCTCAGCGCATGTCCGAATGGCAGAGATTGCCTTAGAACGTTCCAAAAGGCTGGTTGAATCAGGCCATGATGTGGTAATTTTAATGGACTCGCTTACCCGATTAGCCCGGGCTTACAACCTGGTGGTTAATCCATCTGGGCGAACGCTCTCTGGTGGATTGGATCCCTCAGCCCTCTATCCACCCAAGAATTTCTTTGGTGCGGCCCGCAACCTTGAGGAGGGCGGTTCATTGACAATTATCGCCACTGCCCTTGTTGATACTGGCTCACGATTGGATGATGTGGTCTTTGAAGAATTCAAAGGAACGGGTAATATGGAATTGCATCTTTCGCGCCGATTGCAGGAGCGCCGAACATTTCCTGCAATTGATATTGAAAGATCCTCAACCCGTCGTGAAGATTTGCTTCTCGGACCGGACATCATGAAACGGGCCTGGTTGATGCGCAGGATGTATCTGCAAATGATTGGCAACCCACCACAAGGGGCTGGTATGGATCCGGCTGTGGCGATGGAAGCCATTGTCCAGCAGATCTCACGATCACAGACAAATCTTGAATTCTTAGAAACACTTAATGGTTAAAATCATTATTATGAAGTGGTGATGCAATTGGATAAACGACAACAAGAAGAAAATACTGAACATAATCAATCCCCCAAATGGCAATTTTGGGTATCCTGGGCTGTAACCGGGATCCTTGTTGCTTTATTGGTTTCAGTCCTTTTTTGGCAGCCTATCCTTGCTCGTGAATTAGCTGAGAGGAGAGGAGATGGCAATAGTGTTGAAACTCCCCAAGACCCAATTCAGACTTCCTCTGGGGGGGCATCTATGCCCTATTTCGAAGTCGAAGCTGATGACCCCACCCTTGTGCGTTATCCTGAGACTCGTACCATTGCACCAACAAGGCCACGCAGCCAACCGGTTGAATATGAAGTTGAAATAGGCGATGCGGTTTTCAGCATTGCTAATAAATTTAATATCAGTCCTGAAACCTTGCTTTGGTCAAATTATGATGTCCTCAAAGATGACCCCCACACACTATCCCCGGGGCAGGTATTGATTATTCCGCCCACCAACGGCATTCTCTATGTATGGCAAGAGGGCGATACTTTGGAAGTGGTGGCAAGAGATTTCAAAGCTTCTGAAGAGGATATTCTTAATTGGAGCGGAAATCAACTGGATGTAACCGATCCCCAGATTGATCCGGGAAAAAGAGTAATGATCCCGGGTGGTCAGCGTGAATTTCAACAATGGGTTGTACCTACCTATGCGGTTGGTAAATCTGGAACGAATGCCACGTTACCTGGTGGATGCGAGATTACTGGCGGATGGGGCGGCTCTGGGTTCTTTATTTGGCCGGCTAACAATCATTATTTATCGGGTAATGATTTTTGGTCCGGACATCTGGCGATTGATATCGCTGCAGGAACGGGTGCACCCATTTACGCAGCTGATACGGGAGTTGTGGTCTTTGCGGGTTGGAACAGCAACGGCTATGGCAATGTGGTTATGATTGATCACTTAAATGGCTACCATACACTTTATGCCCACCTGAATTCGGTCAATGTCTCATGTGGTGTAAATGCTGGCCAAGGTCAGGTGATTGGCTATGCCGGGTCGACGGGTAACTCTACTGGTCCCCACCTGCATTTTGAAGTACGTTATCTGGGTGGTTTTCTCAATCCATGGACGGTTTTACCATAGGTTTGATCTGTGGTAAAATGCGAAACATCTCAGCTCCAGTAGCTCAATTGGATAGAGCAAGGCACTCCTAACGCCTAGGTTGCGGGTTCGAGTCCCTCCTGGAGCATTGCCTTTGAAATTGCTTCATTGAATCAAAAAAGCGCTTATCAGAGCGCTTTTTTCTTTTTCCAATAATTTACTTACCAATCAGAATCCATATCTCCGAAATCAATATCGATATCTGCTTCTTCGCTTTCTTCGGGGTCCTGTCTGACCCACAACACCAAAAGGTCGCCTTCATCCGCATCAACAGCCCTGGCAGCGACGATAGGGACTTCTTTTTTCATCCCGATCGGATCGCGATATTCTAAATACATGGTCAGTTTTTGCGCCCAGGCTCGGTGACAGCGTTGAAGGAGTGCTTCACCATTGAAAGTGCGCAGCGTGGTTCGGGCTGTATCATAAAGATAGGGTCCTTCACTCAACCCCGCTGTCCAACCATTGATGCCAATGATAAAGTCCGTTTCGACGGAGTCAAAATTCGGTGTTGGACCTTCGATAATGGTTATTTTATTGTCCATAAGTTAATTCCTCGCAAGCATCTTACCACAATCTAAAAGCTATGGCTAGCACTTTCGAGGAAATTTATGCTTTGTTTGATTCGACAAAAATCCTATTCTTATCAATAAGAAATATGTTTATGGATAGGATGTATTGTAGAACCAGTTATAGGCATAGAAATTGCCAAAGGTCGACACCAAGCGAATGGCTATCCGGGAGTCACCTACAAATTCGGAGGGAATGGTGAAGGTTTTGACAAGTTCTCCACCTGCTCCCGAATTTATGGAGGTGACATAGGTCCCACCGATCCCCTGGGTTCCCATTTTCCCCATATAGACTTTGAATTCATAGCCTGTGGGGAAATTGTTGGTCCTGATTGTAACGGAAACATCCTTTTTTACACCAGATATGAAAAAGGTCGGGATACCTGCATAACTGTGATGTTTGCTATTACCTTTATCTGAGGTTGTGTTGTTATAAAACCAGTTGTAGGCATAGTAACCACCGGATTTTGCCTCAAGACGAATGGCAATTTGATAATCACCCTTCAGGGCGTCGGGGATGTCAAAGGTCTCAGTGAATTCACCGCCGGTACCTGAATTGATTGTGGTAACCTCGATTCCGCCAACACCCTTGGTTCCCATTTTCCCCATCAAAACTTTGAATTCAATATCTGCTGGGAAATTATGAGTTTTAATGGTAACGGTTTCATCTTCTTCAACACTTTCAATGAAGAAGGTTGGTATACCAACATAGCCGCCTGGTTTCCCTGTACCTGCATCCGTTGTGCTGTTGTAAAACCAGTTATAGGCATAGAAATGCCCATCAGGTGTTTGCAAGCGGATGGCGATTCGATATTCACCTTTCAACTTTTCCGGGATTAAAAAGGTCTTCGTGAATTCGCCGCCTTCACCCGAGTCGAAAGTGGTCACCTCAATACCATCGATGCCTTTGGTTCCCATATAACCCATCAGGACTTCGAATGTCTTATCTGTGGGGAAATTATGGGTTTTTACAGTGACTTCTTTATCTTCTTCAACGGTGAGGATTGTGATGGTAGGGATTCCCTTGTAGCCATCCTCATCGCCGTTTGTGCCGCCACCACAAGCGCCAGTTTCATTCTTAAACACAGCATAGGTAGCAAGCCCGCTATCCTCAGATTCGAAGCGTATGGCTATTTTCTCCTCACCTTTCAGGCTTTCAGGTATGTCAAAGGTCTCCTGGAAACTTGTATCCTCACCAGCAGTGATGGAGTCAACAACAACACCTGCCAGGCCTTTTGTGTCTTCTTCGCCCATCAGGACTTCGAAAGATTCATCGGCCGGGAAGTCAATGCCTTTCACCGTTACATGTGTATCTTCTTTTACAGAGATAATTGTGATGCTCGGTGTGAGCTCAGGTTCCTCTGCAGGGGTGCCGCCAGCATGGTCACCAAACGTAGTATTTGTGAACCAGTTATAGCTGTAGTAGCCACCGGTTGTTGAATCCAGACGAATGGCAATTTGATCTTCAGATTTCAGGGCTTCTGGGACCTCAAAAGTAAATATTAAGCTGCCACCTTTCTTGGAATCAACCGTTCCAACCAGAATGCCGTCAATGCCCTTGGTGCCTATCAATCCCATACGAGCTCTAAATTCTTTGCCAGCAGGGAAGTTGTGGGTGACAATGGTCACCTTCTCATCTTTGGTGACAGCCTGTATTGAAATGGTTGGAACAGTGTTGGCATGTGCAACATCATGGAATGTGAACAAGGTCAGCACAATCACGATTGTTAAGATAAACCCTATTTTTTTCATCATTTCACCTCTTTTTCCTTTTGAATATTATATTTATCATTCCTTTCCAAGATCTCAAGGAGTTCGTTGGCTAATTCCTGGAATTGTTTTCGTGCTTTTGCCTGCGAATGATATATTGTTAATGGGATTCGAAATAACTGGCTTTCGGGTATTTGATTATCAAACTCAATGCAAGTTTCAAATAGCGCCTCCTGGTAATGCATTTGAATTTGTTTATATAGTTGTTTGTGCAGTTGAGAACCAGGCACCGCTTTATTTATTAACATACGATATGCCAGATTGGGATTAATTTTTCCCCGGCAAAAGTCAATGAGATCAAACATGCTGCCTAGGGTATGCAATGAGAACACCTCGCATGATAACGGGATAATGACAAGGTTCGCACATGCGATCGCGTTGAAAGTAAGCGAATCCAACCCTGGGGGGCAGTCGACAATCAGGATTTCAAACTCTGCGAAATCCCCATGAAAGAGAATATCCTTTAATATTTGCTCATAATGGGGCTTGTTATAAAGCTCTCGTGGGATGGGTGCTAGCTTTTGGCTGGCAGGGATCAAGGACAAATTTGAAATTACTGTAGGTTGAACCAGGTTTTTATAAGTGGCTGATGTTTTGAAGAGGTCAGCAGAAGTTTTTATAAATTCCTTATCAATAAAACCAAATGCCGTTGTCAGGTTGGCAGAGGGGGCAAGGTCTATCAAAAGGCATTTTATCCCCCGGGACGCCAATTCAGCAGCGAGACAGGCAGCTGTCGTTGTCTTCCCGACACCTCCTTTTTGCTGACAAAGTGAGATCACATAAGGTGATCGTTTATTGTCATTCGCTCGCATCTGCCCACTCCTATATATCATCCATTAATTAAATTATACGTTAATTAGCAATTTACTACAATAATATATTGACGATTGCCATGATCTGAAAGTTCCAATTTAAGAGAAAAGACCGCTTCATTTACGAAGCGGTCAGAATTTGTTGACCTAAACCAAACTATTTGGATTTGATCTTTATTGTTCGGGGTTTAGCTTCTTCCACTTTCGGAATGACCAATGTTAGCACACCGTTTTCAAGATCTGCTTCTACCTTGGTCGAATCCAATGGGGTAGGAAGTGAAATAACACGATGGAACTTGCCGCTGGGTCGTTCTGCTAATAAATAGGTGGCGCCTTCTTCTCGATCTGCTTTCAATTCACCAGAAATAGTGACAATTTCATTGACGATTTGAATATCAATATCATCGGGATGAACACCAGGCAGCAATGCTTTCAGAGTAAAGGAGTCATTATCAGCCTTGACATCAATTGGGAAAGCCAATTCAGCGGCGTAGTCATCGTCCCAATCTCGCATTATTTCATCCATTGTTCGTCGACGTCTTCGAATAGGGTTAATATACAGGGTCATATTATGCCTCCATAAATTTTGTTTTGATTACTTCGTCATCTTATGTGGTAAATATTAACAGTCCATCTGAGGAAAATTTAAAATGTATAAGAATTATTATTTATATAGATATTCAGAGATTTATTTGACAAACAGCTTGTGTTGCGATAGCTTTTAGGAAAATTTTCTATGTTAAAAGAATTTCTTCGAATGAAATATCTGCTTGTTTTCTTGATCTTCATCCTTCTTGTTCTAACCGGGGTGTATCTGCTTTATCGAGCTCATTTTTCTCCGGGTGCAAGAACGAGAAGCGTGATTGAATTCATTCGAAATCCAAAATCCCATTCAGATCTTATCCTACCAGCTTTATCTCAGTGCAATGATTCCCCATTTATGTTGCCTACCAGCGGGATGATCGGTTTTATCTGGGATGATTCCTTTCGCCCAGGTCATCGTCACCAGGGAATTGATATCTTTTCTGAGTCAGAGATTGGGGAGACACCGGTCTATGCTGCCTTTGATGGGTACCTAACTCGTCACCCAGATTGGGTTTCAACGGTCATCATCCGTATCCCTTCCGATCCCCTCAATCCAGATCGTCAGGTTTGGACTTATTACACCCATATGGCAGATCCAAAGGGGGAATCGTTCATTAATGAGGCTTTCCCGCCCGGTACTGTGGAAAAATTCGTGAGGGCAGGTACCCTTTTGGGTTACCAGGGAAATTATTCCGGAACACCTGGAAATCCAACAGGTGTCCATTTGCATTTTTCCATTGTCAAAGATGATGGAAATGGTCAATTCATGAATGAGCTCGACATTCATAACACATTAGATCCATCCCCTTACTTTGGATTACCGCTTAATGCCAAGGAGAATCCTGATCAGATACCCCTTTGCGACCAACCATAATGAGTATAAATCATCTGAACTGATTTGGTTAATCGTATAATGTAAATCTGCTTAGGCAATAGTGGGTTGCTGACGAAAGGGAGCCCTTATGGAAGAAATTGCGGAGAACATCTTTATTGAACAAAATTTAAGTGGTGTCACGATAGGCGCTTTCAAATTCCCGGATGGGCTTTTATTTGTAGATGCACCATGGCGTCGTGCCGATGTCAGAGCATGGCTCACAGCATTAGCAGCATCGGATGGTAGGATTCGAAAGATGCTTGTGATGTTAGATACCCATATTGACCGAACGATTGGTATTCAGGGCTTGGAAGCCACTGTGATTGCCCATGAGAACGCTGTAAATATTATTGACTCTCGAAACCCAAGCTTAAGGATGCAGGATTTGAGCACTACCGCAGCGTTCACTCCCAATGAAATTCCGAGCAATATTCAATGGGTAACCCCTGATATGACTTATTCTGAGTCGATCTGTTTATACTTGAATGGGAACCCGCTGCAAATTTACTATCGTCCCGGGTCTCACATTGCAGGGAGCTGGCTCAGATATGAAGCGGAAAAAGTGCTCTTTATCGGCGATAGTGTCGTCACCCAAGAGCCGCCGTTCTTGGGATGGGCTAATATGGGGATTTGGCTAAAAGAATTAGAAGAATTAATGGCTGATGCGTCCAGGGGTTATACAATCATCAGTGGGAGAGATGGCCAAATCAATCAAAATGCTATCGAGAAAATGATGGACATTCTTATCGAGACAAGCACTTTAATCAACCCTGCTATTGAAAAAGAAGACTTAGCAGATATTGTATCTGAAACCGCAACGACCTTAATTAATCACTATGGGTTTAATTGGAATTCTGTTGAAGACTATCGAAAGCGATTGGTTTGGGGTTTGGAAAATTACCTCTGGCGATGCAGTAAAGGGCAATTAACTCAGGAGCTTCATGGAGGCGTTGAATGAAAGCACAGGATTGTGTTCCTTTGGTAGAAATTACCCGGGGAGAAGTGGTTGAATCGATACATTATGGGGCTTATATTGTGGTTGATTCATCTGGGAAGGTTCTGGCAGGTGCGGGCAATCCCGAGTTAACGACTTTTCCTCGCAGCTCGATGAAACCCTTTCAATCGCTGCCGCTCATTGAACAAGGTGGTGATAAGTTTTTTAACTTAACAGAACAAGAAATCGCGATTACTTGTGCATCTCACAGCGGGACCGATTTACACCAGTCGGTTATTTCATCTATGCATGAAAAAATTGGTTTGACAATCGATGACCTGGCTTGTGGTATTCATTGGCCTGGTGATTCGCAGACTCGCAAAGCGATGATTGAAGCTGGCCAAGAACCCACCCCTTTGCATCATAATTGTTCTGGAAAACACACTGGGATGCTCGCACAGGCATGCATGCGAGGTTTAGAAAAGAAAAATTACCTCGAACCCCAGCATCCTGTACAAGTAACCATTCGCCAAACCCTAGCTGAAATGGTGGGACTAGCGCCTGAATCTATGACCTTGGGCGTTGATGGATGTTCTGCGCCAGTCTATGCTATTCCCTTGATGAATATGGCTCTTGGCGTGGCAAAATTTTCAGACGCAGTTAGGTTGGGAGGTATCCGTTCAATGGCCTGTTGCAAGATTACCGCGGCAATGATGAATCACCCTGTGATGATAGCGGGGCCCGGCAAACTTGACACGGAATTGATGACGACAGCTAAAGGTAAGCTTTTTAGCAAAGG
>Ga0207796_1000262_pt1 | contig 22146 bp, 17 predicted proteins | sample Pon1CUnioCityCA_6_FD_187274 | JGI IMG/M metagenome (GOLD analysis project Ga0207796, IMG submission 187274) | Marine sediment microbial community from Union City, CA, USA - Pond 1C Sediment 1 (SPAdes) | ecosystem: Environmental > Aquatic > Marine > Intertidal zone > Salt pond sediment ...
CGATCTCCACAGGAGTATAGGCGTTGATGTCGTCGGTGAAGCGCGACGGAATCACAACAGCGGCGACCACGTCCCCGCCGTTCACCAGGTCCTCCGCCTCCCCAACAGTGTCAACGAGGCGCACCTCCAGCTCATCGATCTCCTGCAGGGTGTCGGCGATCCGCTCGCCGAAGAGCCCCTCATCATCATTGACCAGGCTGATGTCGACCAGGATAGCCGCGTCATCCTCATCACCCCACAACTGGGCGTTTATTCCGCCCGTGAGGGATCCGATGAGCAAAGGTAGGAGGAAGATGAGCGCCAGGGATCCTCGATCCTTCGCGATCAGTTGGATCTCTTTCCAGGCGACCGATAGAGCATAGAAAACGGTATTCATCGTTGCCCTCCTCCTCAATCGTACTCGAAGCGCCACAGGCCAACGGCGAAGAAGAGTCCGCTGAAGCCCAACAGCACCGCGATCTCGATCGTCACATCCGCCAGGCCCAGCCCGCGGATCATCAGGTCGTTGTAGGCCCGGATAGCCCAGTAGTGGGGCACGACCTTGGGCACCGGGCCGAGGAAACTTTCCAGCAGGAAGAGCGGTACGATGCCTCCGCCGACGATGCCCATCGCCCAGAGCAGCACGTTGCTCAACCCGCCGATCTGACTCTCCGTGCGGGCAATGGCGGCAATTAGGATGCCCAACCCGCTGGTGCAGAGGGCCACCGCCACCGCCACCAGCACGACCCCGAGCGGGCTGCTGCCCAGCGTCAGGGGCGTCAGTCCTATCAGGCGCAGGCCGAAGATGCCAAACGCAAACGTCACGGCGGTCTGGATAAGCGCCATAAGGAAGGCGGGTAGCATCTTGCCCAGCAGGAGAGAGGCTTTGCTGATCGGCGCTGCTAGCAGGCGGCGGAAGGAGCCGACCTTCTTCTCGTCGTAGATCGACTGCGCCGCCGTCTGGGCCGTGAGGAAGACGAAGAGGACCGTGAGAGCCGGAATCGCGAACCGTTCCATGTCCTCCGCCTCCTCGCGTCTCTCGGCGATCCGCCCCGGCAGCCGCTCGACCAGCGCCACCAGGGGCTGCGTGCGGGAGCGCTCGAACTGGGTGCGGGCCTGGCCCACGATCCGCTCTGTCGTGAATGCCGGCTGCTCCACGTCCGTGGCAGCCTGCATTTGCCCCATCTGCTCCAGGCTGGCGATGAGCTGGCTCTCCAGCGACATGTCGCTCGCCACACCGTCGATCACCAGGCGCACCGCCTCCGTCTCCTCGCTGCTGGCCTCGGGATGGCTGATCAGGCGCAGCGTCACCTGGCGGTTCGCCTCGAAGTCCTCGGTGAAGTCCGCTGGGATGACCAGCACCCGAGAGATGTCGCTCTCGTCCAACTGGGCCATGGCCGCCTCTTCCTCCATCATCTCGATCCGTACGCCGCCGGCTTGATCAACGCCGTCCAGCAGTGCCCTTGGCGCTTGCCCACCGTCGAGGACGATCACAGGCAAGGGGATGCGTGTATCCTGCTCCCCTCCGCCGATCTCCATCAGAGCGCCACTGAGGACCAAGATGAACAGTAGCGGCATCAAGAACAGCAGCACCAGCGAGCCGCGATCCTTCAGGAAGATCTGCAAATCCTTGCGCGTAATGTGCCATGCAGTCATCGTTCCCTACTCCCTCAGCTTCTTCCCGGTCAGATGCAGGAAGACGCTCTCCAGGTTGGGCTCCAGGATCTCCAGCGACGTGAGGGCGATATCCTGGTCGTTGAGGAAGCTCAGCACGTTGACGATCGCCCGCTGGCTGTGATCGGCCAAGATCTTGACCACCTCTCCCGGAGCCACCTCCTCCCGCTCCCTGGCCTCGGGCTCCTCTCCCTCGGCCAGGGGCGGCGGGGTAGGCGGTGGTACATGCGCTGCCTCGGCGACCGCTGGCAGCGCCTCGAGCTGCGCCAGGAGAGCATCGTCCACCTGCGGCAGGCCCACGTGGATGACGCCGCCGCCCAGCATCGCGATCAGGTTCTTGATGGTGTCCAGCGCGATGATCTCGCCCTGGTCGATGATGGCAACCCGGTCGCATAGCAGCTCGACCTCCTCCATGTAGTGGCTGGTGTAGACGATGCTCATACCCCGCTCGCGGTTGAGCCGCATCACGCTCTCGAAGATGTGGTTGCGGCTCTGGGGATCGACGCCCACGGTAGGCTCATCCAGGAACAGCAGCCGGGGCTGGTGGAGCAGGCCGGCGGCGATGTTGACGCGGCGCTTCATCCCGCCCGAGTACTTCTCCACGGCCTCGTCGGCGCGCTCGGTGAGGGCGACGATGCGTAGCACGTCCTCCACCCGCTCCTTGAGCACCCGGCCGCGCAGGCCGTAGATGCGCCCGAAGAAGTTCAGATTGGCCCGGGCGCTGAGGGTGGGGTAGAGAGCCAAGTCCTGGGGCACCAACCCGTTGATCTTCTTCACCTTGTCCAGATCGTTATCGATGTCGTGACCAGCGATGCGGGCCGTCCCCGAGGTGGGCGAAATGACGCCCGTCAGCATCGAGATGGTCTGCGTCTTGCCGGCGCCGTTCGGGCCCAGCAGGCCGAAGACCTCACCCTCCTCGACCGAGAAGCTGATCCCCTTGACGGCTTCGAAGTCACCGTACTTTTTCTGCAGTCCGTCCACTTCCAGAATAGCAGGCATTGGTTCACTCCTTTGCTCTTCGCCACGTGGTCTTCCGATCGTCGGGCAGGAAACCCGACCTACTTAGGACGGTCTGGGCGGCCTGCGCCCGTCAACCGCCCAGCAGCGCATTCAAGCTTCCTCTGCCTTCCCAAGAAGCTGCCGCTTCTCGAACCATGGCGTGACCACCAAGTACAGGCCAAGAACGATCAGCAGGATCGGCCCCCCGATGGTGTTCAGCCCCACCACCTCGAGCACCCCGTTGATCAGCGAGACAACGCCGAGGAAGGTGGTGAAGCCGCTCATCTTGAGCCCGTAGGCGTAGCGCGCCGCGTTCAGTCCTAGCATGATCACACCGATGCCGATGGACCAGAACCCCCCGGCGATAATCTGTTCCGGTACAAAGGCGAACCCGCCCAGCATCACCAGAAAGCAGCCCCAGGCGATCGTCTCCAGGCGTTTGTTCAGCGCTGCTTTCTCCTCATCGACACCGGGCCGAGGGCGGGCCCCGGGCGCTTGCGCAGCTTCTGGCCCCCGCCTTCCGGCGGTGGCCAGCAGGATGATGCCCGCCATCCCCAGGACGACAGGGGGCACCCAGGGCATATTGATGTCCCCAACCATGAACATTATCTCGTCCGCAGGCCGGCTCAGGTTCAAGCCCGTGAGCAACACCGCCGCGGCCAGGCACAGAATCCCTCCAATCAGTTTTGACTTTTCCATCGTCTCTCTCCTTCACTCCGGATGTCCATGAACCCTCACCACGTCCTATCCCTCTGCCCGCTCCCACCAGCTCGCTGACTGTTATTCTGCTGCCACTATAGCAGGAGGATTGCGGCCCGCCACCACCCACCGTGGGTGATTGGCGGGTGACCTGTTTGGGTGATCGGGAGTCGGCGGGACATGGGTAGCTACCCCTTCAAACCAGGATGATCCATTGTCCATTGACCCCAAGCTCTGACCTCCGGCAACCCTAGCCGTTCCGCCACGACTCTGACCAGAACCATGCTGAGCAGTGTGACCAGCAGGGTGACCGGCCCCCGAATCGACGTACCGCTGTCTACGCCGGAGGCGGATGTGACGTGGATCAGGTTGAGAATCGTGTTGTTCAGGAAGTGGGAGATCCAGGGAACCCAAAGGCTGTCGGTCTTACTATAGAAGTAGCCCCACGCCAGGCCCACCAGTAGCATCGGCAGGAATTGCAGTAGCGTGGCCAGCAGCAGCCCGCCGTGTTCCTCGATCTGGCCCGTCTGATACCACTTCAACACCCAGGGGAGATGCCATAGGCCGAACAGGAAGGCTTGAAGCGCGTTGGCCGGCCAGGGCGGGAGCTTGACCCGGAACAGGCGGACCATCACGCCGCGAAACAGGCCCTCCTCCATGAGGGCGTTCATCACATTGCCCAGGATCAGCCAAAGGGCGAATAGGACCCCACCCTGGACCCCTGCTTTCGGATCGATGGCCATGACTCGGAATGCCGGCTGGTTGCCCAGTTGGACGGCAAACTCAGCCCCATACGCGACCACCAGTGCGATGACAGCCACTCCTGCTCCAATGAGCAGGCTGGTGCCAAGCCGCCTGGAATGGAAGCCGATGTCACGCAAGCTTCGCCCCGCTGCCCATACGAACGCGATGACCATGACAAACCCGAGTGTCTTGCAGAGGATGATCTCGCCCAGGCGCTCATCCAGCCGCAGGACAAACGTATCCACCCACTTGAAGAAGAAAGCGATGGCCAAGAGGATGAGACTGGTCAGGATCGGTCTTTCCAGCGACACACGCAGCACACGGTTTGCCTCCACAGATGACTGGTGTGACATGATTGGACCTCCCTCCCTGTGACTGAGCACTCTACAGTGGCCAGACCCACTATTGCGGCGACTGAGCGTGACGAGCCGATTTCCGCACCTGTGCTGGCGCGCCGGCCCGAGCCCTGCGCCCGCGAACTATCACCAAGAGGGTCAAGATCAGGAACCCGGCTAGGGCGAGCCAGGCGAATAGGTCGCCGACGTAGAGGTAGAGGGTGAAGACACTGGCGTTCGCGGGCACCTGCGCGAGCATGACCGGTTCGCTGGCCGTCCAGTGGTCCACCGCCGCCAGAACTCGCCCGTAGGGATCGGCCACAAACGAAAGCCCGTTGTCCGCTTGCCGCACGACCGTGACGCCATTTTCGATAGCCCGGTAGATGGCCATGTGTGCGTGGATCGGATCGATGGCGCGATACTCCATGCTGGGGGCGAACAGGATGTCGGTGCCATTGCGACCTGCCTGGGCGACCGCCTCCTCATGGTTAGTGTCGTTGCAGATGATGCCCGACAGCGTACCAAAGGGGGTCTCCACAGTGCGCAAGATGCCATCGCCTCCCTTGGTTCCCTCCATCGCCGCCAAGGCGTACTTGTGGTGTTCCAGCACGAGGTCGCCCGCCGGATCGACGACGACGAGCTTGTTCTCCCACGGGCGACCACCCTGGAACACCGCACCGAACGCGAGAGTCAGGTAGACGCCCTCCTGGCGGGCGATCTCCTGGGCCCGGGCGATGAAGGCCGACTCGTCCTCTCCCGGCACCATCACGGCCTGCTCCGGCCAATGGATGAGTTGGGCCCCGGCCCTGGCTTCGCGAACTGTCGACGCGAAGTAGAGATCGTGGTACTCCGCCGTCTTCTCGCGCATAGCCTCCCAGCCTTTCCGTGCCTTAAGCTCATTCAGAGCGGCCCAATTCTGGCGCATATCCACCGCCGTTATGCCATGCATCCGGACCGTGCCCGTGAAGGGGGGCGCGAACGCCAACCGGAAACTGCCGAACAGCACCACCGCAAGCAGAATTCCGGCATAGACCGTCGCACCCTGGCGAATTCTCGACCAGTTGAAGTCGCGCTTCCAGGCCCAGTTGACGGTCGAGCCGAGCCAGTTCACCAGAAACGTGATGCCCCACATCCCCGTGACGGCGAGCAGTTGCATCAATGCCAGGTTGCCATATTGGAAGTAGGCGTTAGCCCCAATGCTGCCCAAGGGGTTTGCCCTCGCCCCCAGGAAGTCCACGGCCGTCACCGCCAAGGGAAAGACGAGCGTGGAGGCGAAGCTACTCAGCGCGGGCGCCAGCAACCGGTCGGCCAGGTAGGGCAGGGCGTACGGCAAAGCCGTGACAGCCACGGTAATGAGATAGACGGGCAAGGGGCTAGGCATCAGGGCATTCAGCATCTCGTACTGCGTGACGCCGACCGTGAGGACGGTCGCCAACCAGACCAGGATGAATCCTCGCCAGACCTTCTGCGTCCGCATGAACCGCAGCATCAGGATCGGTGATAGCCACCAGACCAACGGTATGGTCCAGAAGAAGCCCATCACCGTGCCGATCGCCAGCCAGAGATGCGACCAGCGGTCTGGTATCGGATAGGCGCTTGCTCGCTCTTCTGACATGATCATCCTCCTCACCAAATGAACCTATACACGGCTTGAAGATGCCCTCCTTGATGGCCAGTTGCGGGCGGGCCGTTGACCGGATTCGTGCTCTCAGTGTAGCAGCAGGAGAGGGACATGTCATCACCCGCTGCGAGTGATCGGCGGGTGATGTACAGGGGTGATCCGCGCGGTTGATCCAGCTGGGGCGGTGCGGGGCGTCCTCTGTCGTCAGATCCACTTCCGGCCTGCTTGAGTCGGCTCCGCGCCAACTCCGCTCCAGCCGGGTTTATGATTCGGTTTCTGCGCCACGCGTCATGACCCGCGATCCGATGAGAACCACTTGGTGTACGATAACGGTGGGCGTCAAGAGCCCTGCAGGACAGCGGTCGCTCACGGCGCACCACCGTCCGCGGGCGACTGGAGGCTGATGAAGGCCCTATGGGGACCTACGGTAGAAGGTCCAGTTCCCTGGCCTTGGTGGCCGCGCCACGCCGATCATGCACCGCCAGCTTGCCGTAGATGTTCTTGACATGGGTCTTGACGGTGTTGACGGAGATGACCAGAGCCTGGGCGATCTCCCGGTTGGTCCTGCGCCCGGCGAGGAGCCTGAGTACCTCCAGCTCGCGGTCGCTCAGGGGCTCGACGAGGCGCTGCGCCGTCGGACGTGACGAGGACGGAGGACGCGCAAAGGCCCAGAGCAGGCGCCGGGTGTACTCCGACGCTACACCGCGCGCCGCCGCCTCCTGCAGCAGAGCCGCCATCGGCTCGCCTTTGTCGACAAAGGTCCGGACGTAGCCCTCTGGTTCGGCCCGCGTCAGGGCGTCGGCCAGGTAAGCCAACCGCTCTTCCACCGAGGGTGCCGCCAGGGCCTGTAACGCGCGCACCTCGATCGCGCCAAACTGCCACCCGCCGGCCACAGCCGTGGCGTACCAACCTTCCAGTTGCTGAGCCGCGGCGGCCTTCTCGCGTTGAGCCAGGTGTAGGCGGGCCGGTGTGAGCCCGAGAAGGGGGCAGAAGCGGGAACCGTCGGCGGCCTCGGTGACCGCCCCCGCCCAACGCAGCGCCGTCGCTAGGTCCCCTTGCGCCAGAGCGATCTGGACGTGGCAGGCGGCGTTTCGCGCGCGCATCAGCGGCGAGACATCCTTCTCGCGGGCCAGCTTGTGCGCCCCCCGGATGGCTTCCAGCGCTCCGGGTGCGTCGCCGCGGGCCTGCAGGAGGCGCGCCAGGATGCGGTGGCCGCCGATCTGGATCTCCACGTTGCCACTGCGGGCGCCCAGCTCGATCCCTCGTTGCAGCTCCTCGGCGGCGGCCTCCAGATCGTTCCATTCGTACAGCAGGGCGCCCAACGTATCGTGGGCCAGGGCGGTGGGGGGCGCGCCTTCTCCCGCCCGGATCGCCCGCCGGAGCCACCGCGCTGCCTGGTGCAGCCTACCTTGCGCTCCCTCGACAGCGCCGAGGAAACCAAGCGCCGTCAGCTGGGCGTAGGGATTCCGCGCCTGTCGGGCGACCTGCTCGGCCTCCCGCAGTGCCTGCTCTGCCTCCGCCAGGTGTCCGCTGCTCCAATGAGCGATTCCCAGATTAACTGTCACAACGGCGCGCCCTGCCAGATTCTCGTCTGGCAGCAGCGACAGCGCCCGCTGTGACAACTCGATGGTGCGTGCATCATCGCCTCGCGTTCTGGCGATGAATGCCTGCGCGGAGATGACATCCGCGATGTTGGCTGCCTGCTGGGCTGGATCGCTGTCGTCCTGAGCTGCCCGTTCTGCCGCCGCCAGCACCGCCTCCGCATCGTCCAACTGGCCCGTGAGGGTCAGCGCCCAGCTGTAGCTCATGGTGAGCTGAGGGTGATGACGCACCACCCCGCGCGGCAGCTCCTGGAGCCACCCAAGCAAAGTCACCACTTCGCCGCGCCTCAGCATCGCCTCCTCGACGTCGAGGATCAGCGCCGCGGCTCGCTCCCAGTCGCAGGCCGCCAGCGCGTGCCTCACCGCGTCGTCCTGCAGACCCTTGGCTTCGTACCAGCGGCTGGCCCGTCGGTGGAGCTCGGGCCCGGCCACATCCAGTCTTGTCCGGCGGAGCTGCTGACGCAAGAGATCGGCAAAAAGGCGGTGATACCGATACCATTGCCGTGAACTGTCCAGCGGTACGATGAAGAGATTCGCTCTCTCCAGGGAGAGTACCAGGTCGCCACTGTCATCCCGTCCGGCGACGGCATCGCACAGGGCGGCGGTGAAACGATCCAGGACAGATGTTTTGAGCAGGAAGTCCTGCAGGCCGGGCGGCTGCCGCTGGAACACCTCTTCGATCAGGTAGTCTAGGATGTAGCGATGGCTGCCGGTGAAGGATTCCACGAACTGCTGCGTGTCGTCGCGTTCGTGTAGCGAGAGGGCCGCTAGCTGCAGCCCCGCGATCCATCCCTCAGTCCGTCGGTGTAGGGCGGCCACCTCGCCGGGCGATAGCTCACATCGGGTCGCCCTCCGCAGGAACTCGGCTGCCTCGTCCGGCCCAAACCGCAGGTCCTCCTGGCGGATCTCCACGAGATGCCCGCGCGCGCGAAGACGAGGCAGCGGCAGCGGCGGGTCCTCGCGGCTGACGACGACTAGGTGCACGACGGGCGGCTGGTGCTCCAGAAGGAAGGTCAGCTGCTGGTGAATGGGCAGGGAGCGGATCACGTGGTAGTCGTCGAGGACGAGCAGGAAGGGGGTGGGGCTGGCGGCGATGTCATTGATCAGGCTGGGGAGCAGGGCCTCCGGCGGCGGCGGTTGCGGGGACTGCGTCATCGCCTGGGCGGCCCGGCCGATGGCTGGATCCGTGGTCTGCAGGCTGGCTACTAGGTAGGCGAAGAAGCGAGCCGGGTCGTTGTCCCCTTCCTCGAGGGACAGCCAGCTGAAGGGCTCCTCCAGGCTGTGCAGCCATTCAGTCGCCAGGGTTGTCTTGCCAAAACCGGCGGGGGCGCAGATCAGCGTTAGCTTGCGAGCGAAGCCGCCGCCTTGGTCGGGAAGCCCTTGGTTCAAGCGCCGCGTCAGGTGGGTCCGAGGCACCAGATCCGGACGCATCGGTGGAGCGTACAGCTTGGTGGATAGCGGTGTATCCCTCGGCGAGACCTCGCTGACCGGACTGACTGGCTTGTCCACGACAGGACTCCCTGCAGAAAAGGGTGGGGCCGACCACCTGTCGGTCATCTAGGAGCAGTATAGCACAGAAAGGGGGGAGGGGCAATGTGCTTGCCATGGTGGAGCGTCCTCACGCAGTAGCCCTCCTACGGAGGCCAGCGAACCGAGATGAACTTCAAGAATCGTTCCGCTCGACCAATACGACTCACGGCATTGTCCATGCGCTCTCCTCTGCCGCTGTTACCTGGTCGGTCGACGATACACTGGTCAAAGGGCAGTCTATCACCCACCAGATGTGGGACCGTGAGGGCAGATGCGGAGCTGGAATCGCGCGTCGCAGCAGGGCCCAGGCAGGGCTCAAGTGTTGCCTGGTCCATGTCGACCACCGTTGTTGTCCAGAAGCGTGCCCGATGATACAATGCGACACTGGCTGGTCTGTCGCATAGGAGGCGTGAAACAAGTGTCTGCACCGTTCCTGAAAACCAAACTCTATACCCCGCCAGTCCGATCTGAGCTGGTCTCACGTCCACGCCTGGTTGAGAGGCTGGCGGAGGGGCTTCGTCGCGAGTGCAGGCTGACTCTTCTTTCCGCGCCGGCTGGCTATGGCAAGACCACGTTGCTTGGCGCGTGGATCGCTGCACGTGACCTGCGACGGCGTGTCGCGTGGCTCTCGCTCGATGAAGGCGACAACGATCCGGCCCGCTTCTGGCCCTACGTCACCGCCTCCTTGCAGACCGTTCGCGAGGACATCGAAGGCATTGCCCCGACAGCATTCCAGTCCCCTGACCCCCCGCCCGTCCATGCTGCCTTAATACAGCTGCTCAACCAGATCCTAGACGCCTCGGCCCCGGTGATCCTGGTTCTCGACGACTACCACAAGATCAGTAACCGCACGATCCACGACGGTCTTTCCTTTCTGCTCGAGAATCTGCCACCCCAGATGCATGTCGTGATCGCCACCCGCGTCGACCCACCGTTGCCCATCCCTCGATTGCGCGGTCGCGGGCAGGTGACCGAGGTGTACGAAGCCGATTTGCGCTTCACGGCTGAGGAGGCGGCTGAGTTCCTCAATCGGGTGATGGGGCTGGATCTCTCCAGCGAGGACGTGAAGGCGCTGGCGAAACGGACCGAGGGTTGGATCGCTGGACTCCAGATGGCAGCGGTCTCGATGCGGGGCCGCGAGGACGTTGCGGGATTTGTCCGTGCTTTCACGGGCAGCCATCGCTATATCCTCGATTACCTGGCCGGCGAGGTGCTGGGGCAGCAGCCTGAGGGCGTGCGTGAGTTCCTTCTCCAGACGGCGATTCTCGACCGGTTGACCGCACCGCTGTGTAGCGCCGTCGTCGACGACGCGGTGCTGGCGGGGAAGAAGGACGACGCGCAAGCGATGCTGGAGTATCTGGAACGGAGCAATCTCTTCGTCGTCCCACTGGACGCCGAGCGGTGCTGGTATCGCTATCATCATCTGTTTGCCGATTTGCTGCGCCAGCGTCTGCGGCGACAGAAGCCCAATCGCGTCTCCGAACTGCATCGTCGGGCCAGCGAGTGGTACGAGCAGCACGGTCTCATGACCGAGGCGGTGAGCCAAGCTCTGGCTTCCGGCGATTTCGAGCGATCGGCACGTCTGATCGAGCAAGCTGGCTGGGCCAGCTTCACCCGCGGCGAGATGACGACCATCCTGGATTGGATGGCCGCGCTCCCACACGAGCTTGTGAGGTCCCGGCCACACTTGAGCTTCCTACAGGCGTGGGCGCTGGCCAAGTCCGGTCGCCTGGATGCCGTCGAGCTCAGCCTGCGGGACGTTGACCCGCAGCACTACCAGGGCGAAGCCACCGCCGTCCGTGCCTACGTCGCTGGCGTCCGCGGGGATCTGACGCGTGCGGTTCAGCTTGCCCAAGAGGCCCTGAAGAGGCTGCCCGAGGAGAACCTGCTGCTGCGCGCCATCGTCGTGCAGAATCTTGGCGTCGCCTATCATTGGAGCGGCAAGTCCGCTGCCGCCGTGCGAAGCTTGACCACGGCAGTCCAACTGAGTCGTGACGCGAACCAGCCGTTCCAGACATTGACGGCCATGGCCATATTAGGCCGCGCTCTCGAGATGCAGGGAGCGCTGCGCCAGGCAATCGAGGTGTACCGGGAGGCGCTCGAGCTAGCGTCTCAGCCGAGTGGACGACCGGTGCCTTTTGCAGGCATGGCTTACGTGGGCATTGCTGGCGTGCTCTACGAGTGGAACGATCTTGACGAGGCGCTGCGCTGTGCGAGGGAGGGCATTCGGCTGAGTGAGCTGGGAGGCTTCGTGGCCTACCAGGTCTTCGGTCGTGCTCTCCTGGCACGCATCTACGAGGCGCGGGGTGATCGGCAAGCGGCTGAAGAGGTGCTTCAGGAAGCAGAACGGCTGGGAGAAGGGCGGAACTACTCTCTGGTCTGGGCCCTGGTCACCGAGTTCCGGACCCGATTGTGGTTGGCCCAAGGGAAGATGGTGGCGGCCTCACAGTGGGCCGCAGCGCAGCGTCTCAAGCCTGGTGAAGCCCTTCACGCCGCGCGCGAGATCGACCAGATGACGGTCGCCCGGGTGCACATCGCACAAGAGGAACCCGATAGAGCCCTGTGCGTCCTGGGCCGGCTGTTGGAAGCGGCGCAGGCGGCGAGGCGGATTGGAAGCGTGATCAAGATCCTGGCGCTCCAATCCCTGGCATTCGATGCTCAGGACGATCTGGGTGCAGCCTTGAATGTGCTGGAAGAAGCCCTGTCTCTTGCCGAGACTGAGCGGTACGTGCGTACGTTCCTGGATGAGGGTGAACCCATGGGCCGACTACTGCGGCGTGCCCTGAGGCAAGGCGCAAGGCCCAACTGCGTGGCTCGGCTGTTGGCGGCCCTCGGTGAAGACGCTGAGCTGAAGCCTCCTTCCGCGGAATCACTGGTTGAGCCGCTCACCGACCGCGAACTGCAGGTCCTGCGCCTGATCGTGGCGGGCTTGTCGAATCCACAGATTGCCGAGGAGCTGTTCATCGCCGTCAGCACCGTCAAGTCCCACGTGAACCACATCTACGGGAAGCTTGGCGTCAGCAACCGTGTGGAGGCGGTCACCCGCGCACAAGATCTGGACCTGCTGTAGCGGCAACCGTAGTAGCCCTCCGCTGGACTTCAGTCACCGATGGGTGTCGGGATGCGATACGCGCTCCCTGTTGGCCGATAGCCATACTCGCGACGCAAACTCCGCGATCCAACCTTGAATCCACCCCCAACATCCAACCAGGGTTGGATGACAACTCGTCCCCGCGGTGGTATGCTCTAGGCAGAATTCGACGCCCGCCCAGGCCTCCCAGCGCCACTGGCCTGATCGCGAGCTGGGTGAAGCAGGAGTGTGTAACTATGAGGAAACACCCGCTGGCTGCCTATTTCGTGCTGGCCTATGCCTTCTCCTGGAGCATCCACGTTCCCCTGGCCCTCTCGGCCCACGGCTTGCTCCCCGTGACTCTTCCGGTCGGCCTACATGTTGTGGGAGCCTACGGTCCAGCCTTGGCCGCCTTTCTCATCACCGGCAGCACCCTCGGAGCCCCTGGGCTGCGGGATCTGCTGGCCCGGATCAGGCGCTGGCGGGTTGGCGGCGGCTGGCTTCTCGTGGCTGTGTTCAGTCCGGCGGTGCTCTTCGTGATCTCGGCGGGTCTTATCCGTCTTTGGAGCGGGTTGTGGCCCGATGTCGGTCAGTTTGGGTACATCTCGGAGTTTCCCAACCTGGGCTGGTTGGCCGGCTGGGCCATCTGGACCCTCACCTTCGGGCTGGGAGAGGAGGTTGGGTGGCGAGGCTTCGCGCTACCGCGTCTGCAGAGCACTCGGAGCGCCCGTTCAGCCACGCTGATTCTGGGTGGGCTATGGGTGCTGTGGCACCTGCCGCAGTTCTTCTACAACTACGAGCTGAGTCTGTTTGGCGCGATCGCCTTCACGGTGAGCACGATGTCGGGTGCCCTGTTGCTCACCTGGTTGTACAACAGCACGGGAGGAAGCGTCTTGGTCACAGCGCTGTGGCATGGGGCGTTCAACACGGCCGTTGCCGGGGCGCAGGGCGCCGTGGCTCCCTTGGTAAGCGCTTTCGTGATCCTGGCGGCGGTGCTGATCGCGCAGGTCAGTGGGCCGGAGCTCCGCTATGGCGAGCGCAGCGGCCCGACGCCTGGCCCTCGGCCTGGACTGAGGAGACATAGCCGATGATTGACAGCCACGAGTCCCACAAACCGCGAATCTACCAGATCAGGATAAGAGGGGTTCTCGACGAAACGTGGTCGGACTGGTTTGAGGGTTTGACCATTACCCAGCAGGGCGACGACACGCTGCTCACCGGACCGGTGCGCGACCAATCTGCTCTCCACGGGATCATGGCCAAGATCCGCGATCTAGGCTTCCCCCTGCAGTCCGTCAGCGTGTTCACGGCCGAGGATGAAGGCTCCTCGGGGCAATCCGGAGAGAGGAACGGACGTATGAACGGGGCAGCGGGAGGCCACCGCGACCTGGTCACCTACCGGAGGCCCGTGGGCCTCTGTCTTCTAGCCCTGCTGTTGACGTTCGCCTCGTTGGCGCCCAGGGGCCCGATTGAGAACCGTGATTTCTCCCACATGAGTGCCGCGTCGTACTGGGGCTTCAATGCCTTCCTGATCACTTTGGGATTGGCGGGGTTTGCGTCCGTCTACTGGATCTGGAAAGAGGAGACGAGAGGCTATCGGGCGGCCATCGCGATCGGGTGGCTCTACGTCGCGGTGGTCACCTCGGACCTGGGCCGTGTGTTCCCCGTGTCGCCGGATCCGACTGGCTTCCTGTTAGGCATGGTGATGATCCTGGACGCCATTCTAGCGCTGAATGTTGTTCTGTTCTCCTACAAGGCTTTGGGCCATATCTGAGGGTCGTGCTGACCACTGTTCTGGAACTGTAACGAAGCATCTCCAAGTCGCAACGTCCTTGCCATACGGTCGTGACATCTGGGTGCTACACTCTTGGCAAGACACAGGGATCTCCGTGGAGACCTGCTAGTACGATCACACATACATAGGGAGGTAGCGAATGTTTCGGAAACTGTTGTATCTTCTGGCCGCCCTGACGATAGCCTTGATGGTAACGGGGCTGGCTCACGCGCAGACGCCTGACCCGCCCACGGTGCAGCACACCGCCCCGTTCTGGCAGGTCGCGTATTGGAACAACGACACGCTCTCCGGCGAGCCAGCAGCAACAGACATCGATGAAACCCTGGATCACGACTGGGGCAGTGGTTCTCCGCGTAGTGGCGTCAATGCCGACCGTTTCTCCATCCGTTGGACCCGCTACATCGATGTCACTGCCGGCATCTATCGCTTCGCCGCCACCAGCGACGACGGCATTCGGGTCTACGTGGACGGTGATCTCATCATCGATCAGTGGTACGATCACCCGCCTCAGACGTTCACGGCCGACGTCTCGCTGACCGACGGCCATCACCTGGTGAAGGTGGAGTACTACGAGAACGGGGGCGGGGCGGTGGTGAAGGTCTCGTGGAGGCCCGTCGCTGCTCCGCCTGACGTCTGGCGTGGCGAATACTTCGATAACGTCTCGTTGAGCGGCGCGCCGCGTCTGGTCCTCAAGGACGCCCAGATCGACTTCAACTGGGGCTATCGATCGCCTGCCTGGGAGATCCCAACTGATCGCTTCTCGGTGCGGTGGACGCGCACGGCCCATTTTCAGCCGGGCTTCTACTGTTTCACAGCCACCACCGACGATGGCGTGAGGCTCTGGGTGAACGAGCACCTGCTAATCGACAACTGGCGCGACCAAGCGCTGGCTTCCCGCTCGGGCAGAATCTACCTGCAGGGGGACGTCGCCCTGAAGATGGAGTACTATGAGAACGCCGGTGTGGCGGCAGCACGACTCACGTGGGAGCGCCAAGGCCAGAACCCGTCGCCCGGCAGCGTCATCGTTGACGATACCGATCCTGGCTTCGTAAAGAACGGCTCGCCGACCGGCTGGCGCGCGGCGTCCGAGGGCCATGGCGGCCATTTGACCTGGACGCGGAACAACGACCGACAACGGAGTGACTACAACTGGGCACGTTGGTACGCTGATCTGGCGCCAGGGCGCTACGAGGTTTTCGTCTACGTTCCCGAGCGCTATACCACCACCTCTAGCGCCCGCTACTGGGTATCCCACCGGGACGGCTACACACTGCGGCTTGTGGACCAATCGGCCAACGGCAGTCGCTGGGTCTCACTGGGCACTTACTGGTTCACCGGACCTGGGAGTCATGACCACGTCTCGCTCTCGGACGTAACCTACGAACCGTACGTATCGTGCTTGATCGCCTTCGACGCCGTGAAGTGGGTGCCGCGCTAGGCACACGGTAGCCGTGGTAGGCCGGAGATGTATCGAGGTTCCGTATACTGGAAGATGATCTTAGTTCAACACGAAGGACAAGGGAGGATGCTGTTATGTTCAGAGACGCCAAGATCAGCCTGCTTGTGTGGGTGCCGCTGCTCGTAGCGGTTGGCTGTGGGCCCGTACTGTCCAGTGAAGCGGGGGAGACAACGGAGACGGACCTCACCGCGACCATCGAGGCCCCGGCTGCGCTGACGACCGGCGAGACGATGCCCCTGAGATTCACGTTGACCAACAATGCCGACACGAAGCTGTATGTCCTCAAGTGGTACACGCCTCTGGAGGGAATCGCGGGGAAGATCTTCCGTGTAGAGCGCAATGACCAGGTCGTGCCGTACGGGGGGATCCTGGCTACAAGAGCTGCTCCTTCACCGGATAACTACGTGCTGCTGGAACCCGGCGCATCCGCGTCGGCAGACGTCGACCTGGCGACGGCCTATGATTTCTCACAGGCTGGCACCTACACGATCGAGTTTCTCTCGCCGCAGATCTCTCACGTGGCGAGAAGCCAGGAGAAGATGGCTACCTCACTGGACGATCTCGGACCGGTTGAGATGCCCGCCAGTACGGTCACCGTGGAGATAGACGGCACGGGGGCCCTGCCTGATCGGCACAGGCCGGAGGAGGTTGAGGAGACGGTTCGCGACTACCTGCGCCGGGAGCACCCCAATCTCAGCCCAGATGTCATTCTTCAAATGCAGGAGCTGCCCGCGCCTGAGGTCTGGGAGCACTTGCCTGTCCAGATCTTGAGGGTCACGGACGGGCCATTCGCTCGTGAGACCTTCCTGATCCATGACGCAACCGTGCTGCGCATGGGTACCGCCGTCGGGGGCCAGGGCGTCACATCGATGCGGGTCAGTGACCTGGATGGAGATGGCAGCGCCGAGCTGCTGTTCACCTACAGCTTTGGGTCCGGCATCCACCAGTCTCGGATCGCCATGTATGCGCCTGCCTATGCCGAGGACCGGATCTATGAGGCGGGCACAACGTACCTTGGGGACGTAGGGTTGGTCAAGGAGGATGAGTCGCGTGTCGCCGTCAGAGTCGTCGAATCCGAGCAAGATAGCCTGGTCTTGCGATACGCCGAGACCGTAGGACACCTGACGATTCAGCAGCACGGGGATGACGTGGGACTCGTGCTGCAGGTCGCTGAGGATCTGCCTGACGACCTGCGGCAGAACATGATACAGAAGAGCACAGAGGGCGGGGAGGCGGCGTACCCTGGTTGGGAGAAATACGTCAACACGGACTATGGATTCGCCTTCCGCTATCCCGCCACGTGGATGCTCGAGGAGGGGGCAAACCTGGTCAAGCTCTCGCAAGGGACGCTCCGGTTGACCATCGCCTTCCGACGGCAGGACGAGGACGTACCACCTCCCTGGAGTGGCATGCCCGCCGGCGACTTCGAAGGTCGGGGCGCCGTGCCGTTCCTGGGCCAGAAGATTGAGAAGACATCGCTGGTCTACGAGGGCCAGGTCAAGCTTCTGACCTACGACGCAAAGGTGGGCGACCTGCTGTTCTCCATCCGGCTTGAGGATCTGGTCACGGCGGACTACGCCGCGATCGATATTCCTGAGACTGCGCAGAGCGAGGTAGATGGGATCGTTGCCTCATTCGAGAGGCATTGAGCGAGCCGTTCAAGCGGCACACCTTGCGACCTACCGTCCATCGGGGCTCCAGTCTGGATGGACGGCAGGTGCGCTGGACGTGTGTCGTGCACAGTGGGGAGGTCTGACTATGCCTCGCATCATCGTTCACGGTGGAATCCTTTCGCTCGTCGCATCGGCCTTCATCGCCATCACGATGTCGATCGATCCCCGAATATGGCTGCAGGATTATCCTCAGACTATCCAGGATCGTGTGCCTCCCAAGAGTGCTGAGGAGAGAAAGGTGTCGCTCATCCTTGGCATACCGTTCCTGGTCTTGCTTCTCGCTGTTCCGTTCGCCTCCACGCTCGCGCTGAAGCATCGGCACGGAGGAGATGTCCCGTTTCTGCAGCTCATCGCAAACGGTTTCGGCGTGTCGTTCATCTTCAACCTCGTCGACTGGCTCATACTTGATTGGCTGATGTTTTGCACCATCACCCCGCAGTTCGTCGTGATCCCCGGCACCGAGGGAGCAGCCGGATACAAGGACTATGCCTTTCACTTGCGTGGATTTCTCATCGGAACAGCCTTCTCCGCTGTAGTTGGGGCGGTGATAGCGGGCATCACGCTGCTTCTGTAGGTTGCGGTCGAGGGCTGTAGCGGGATCAGGAGCATGCCAGGGAGAAAACATCCGGGGAAGCCTCCTTCCCGATGCAGTATTCTTCGACGTCATCCGTTATGATAGGTGATAGCGGTGAACGTTCATTGATAACGCGCGACCAGCCACCGGAGGAAGCTATGCAACCAGCAGAAGAACGAGCGTACATCCAACAAGCGCGGGCAGATCCCCGCGCCTTCGTGCATCTCTACGATCACTACTTCTCACGCATCCATGCTTACGTCCGCTATCGGGTGCATCGTCAACAAGATGCCGAGGATATCATCGCCGAGGTCTTCCTCAAGGCGATGCGAAGGATAGGCAGCTTCAGATGGAGGCACGAGAACTCGTTTGCCGCCTGGGTCTTTCGCATCGCCCATAATCTCATCGTGGACTATTATCGGCGACGGGAGCGGCTCGAGATCGTCGAGATCACGCTCAATCCGCAGGCATCGGCGTCAGGCAACGGTTCGAAGAGCACGGCGGCGTTGGCGAGCTGCGACCTGCGGCCGGAGGAAGCCCTGACGCAACAGGAGACCTTCCAGCAGATGCGGTCCTTGATCGAAACCCTCTCACCCCGGCGGCGCGAGGTCATCACCCTCAGATTCTTCGGTGGTCTGCGCAATAAGGAGATCGCGGACATCCTGGATCTAGATGAGCGCACGATAGCCTCACATCTCACCCGAGGTTTACGGGATCTACGGGTCAGATACGCAGCACAGACCTCATTGCAGGTCTTGGAGGAGGTAAACGTATGAACAGGAACGGACAGGAAAACCGGGACAGACAAAGCGGCACCTCGGGACACAAGGGACATCGTCCGTCCCCTTCGTCCCCGGACGCCATTGAGGGCGCCATCGTCGAGAGGCTAAAGCAAGGACACGCCGACGAGGAACGCTTCGGCTTCGTAGCCACCGTCGCCAATGCGACCCCGCCAGCGGGCGAGAGCTTCCGGCGGACGCTGCGTGCCAGCCTCGAGGCCGAGGCAGCGCAGACCATGGAGGAGGGACGATTGAGGGCGATTCAGCATCGAGGGAAGGGGGCGGATGCCAAGAGACTGTACCCCATACTGCGTCTGGCATTCGGTCTATCGGTGGTCGCCGCCACGCTAGCTTTCGTCTTCGTCACCCCGCGGGGGCGATCTCTTGCGCAAAGCGCCTTCCGGTTCTTTGTGCGCACAGAAAGCGTCACATTCCCCCTGGATCCCTCCCAGATGACGACGCCAGACCCATCTGTCCCGACAGCCCAACCTCCCGCACCGCTGATCAGCATAGCCGAGGCAGAAAGGCAAGCCGGTTTCGACGTCGCCGAGCTCTCCTTCGTGCCCGATGGTCTCAACTACCTCGGAGCAAGGGTCTACGATGACGATGTCACTGTCGAGTATGAAGCAAAGGGTGGTGGCGGCAGCCTCATCATCAGGCAATCACCGGAGGGGTTTGTTCAGTCACGTTGGGATGAGATCCCTGACCAGGCGATCGTGCCTGTGGAGATCGGGGAGCTAGATGGAGAGTTTGCACAGGGCACATTCGTCGCATATCCGGAAGATACGACCGCCACGTGGAATCCTGACGTTCCCATCATGCGCGTGCGCTGGGTAGACGATGGCATCTGGTTCGAGATGACCAAGTTTGGCGATGTGGAGGCCATGGCGTACCTCGATCAAGCCCGTCTGACCGAACTGGCGGCCGGCATGGGGGAGCACACGGCCGTGGCAAACGCCGGCTCACAGCTCGCTCCGGAGGATGTCGAGGCATTGGCCCGTCGGCTCAGCGAGGGGCCAGACCCCCGCACCGTGGCGGTCTTTCCGGCCGGCTACGCGTCCGCGCTGGCAAAGCATGTGGCGTATGACGTCGTGCCACTCGCTGTCGGCGATGATCTTGGGCCGGCGGCGGTTCAGGCTAGTCTGGGAGCGGCGCTGCCACGCAGCGGCCTGGTGGACGTCGTGCTGATCGACCAAGACGGAGGCGAAACGGCGAAGCGCGTAAGGGCGTCGCTGGAGCGGCAGCTCTATCGCCTCTATCCCGCCCCCGCGGAGACGTTCGGCGTGCTGATGCGGAAGCAGTACGTGGCTGGACCTGACGAATTGCCCCTCGAGCAAGTCAACATCGTCTTCGAGAACGGTATTGAGCTTGTGGCGGGTGGTGTCGTCGGTGACCCGGAACCAGGAGAGCCGCTGCGGCTGGCGCTAGAGTGGCGCGCGGAGGATCGAGTCGGGGAACAGGTCACGGTGTTCGCACATCTGGTCTGTGAAGGGGATCGTCTTGTGGCACAACGAGACGCGATTCCGGGCAACGGCGAATTCCCGGCCACAAGCTGGGAGTCCAACGAAGTGGTTCGCGATCAATTCGCCGTGCCGTTGCCTGAAGAGCTCCCGGTCGGGACGTGCGAGCTCCAGGTAGGTATCTACGACGCCGCCAGCCAACGTCGCTACCGGCCACTGGGCCTCGACGGGGCTTGGCACGTCGTCATCCAGCTTTTCTCCATTGGACCCACTGGCGAGACTACCTAATCAGGAGTGAGCGCATAAGGTCCACTTCACTGCTTGCTCCACTGAAAAGGGTCTGCACGTCCAGGAATGGCTTCTCGATTCTGGTCGGGAGACGCATCCCATCGAGTCGGGGAGTCATGCCTGGATATGTGCATCGTCCGGTGGGCAGATCCACTGACGACGCCGCATCCCTGGTGGCGATCGGAGACACATACAGGCTGCCCTCGCGACAGTAATCCTCGGTGCCAAGGGCGGCGTACCTCCCCATCACGACTCCAGAGCGAGTGGCTCCGTGCCGGTGGACAGCGCGCAAGGCACTTGTGTTGGATGGACGCGGTTGAGAGACCAGTTCCGCTGTAGCGGCGTTTGCATGTCGCGGAGCTGTGACAGGTCATCGTGAGGCTGTGACACCTCTGCCATACGCTCGTCACGAGGCCCTGCTATACTGGGAGCAGAATAGGGAACCAGATAGGAGGTCCAAGATGAAAAGGCTCGTACTCGTGTTGATGGTGTTCGGCCTATTGGCTGGCTCTGGTGTTGCGCCTGTCCAGGCCATGGAAGGGAACACCTACATCGTTCGGTCGGGTGATACACTCATCCGCATCGCAGCTCATCATGGTGTGAGCGTGAGCCAATTGGCACGCGCTAACGGACTTCGTTGGAATGCCTGGGTCTACGCCGGGCAGCGGTTGACGATCCCGGGCCGTGCCAGAGGATCGACATATCCTTCTCAGGCCAGCACGTACGTCGTACAATACGGTGACACGCTCACCAAGATCGCAGCCCGCCATGGCCTCAGCGTAAACGAACTGGCCAGCGCCAACGGCTTGCACTGGTACTCCTGGGTCTACGCAGGGCAGCGGCTCATCATCCCGGGATCGACGCGCCTACCCATCTCCGAGCCAAGGAGCGGGGAGCGGTGGATCGACGTCAACCTGACCACCCAGACGCTCACGGCGTATGAGGGCAGTAGACCCGTCCGCACTGCGGCCGTATCCACCGGGTTGCCGCACACGCCCACGCCCGTGGGCCAGTTCCGCATCGGGGTCAAGCTCAGATACGACGATATGCAGGGGCCTGGATACTACCTGCCCGACGTGCCCGATGTGATGTACTTCCACAGAGGCTACGGTCTGCACGGCACGTACTGGCACCACAACTTCGGCACGCCGATGAGCCATGGCTGTGTCAATCTCTCCAACGTCGATGCGCGGTGGCTCTTCAACTGGGCGTCCGTCGGAACAAGAGTTGTAACGCACATGTGACCCATGCTAAGCCGACGCCATATCAAGCCTCACGTCCAACCCCGAATCCAACCCTAGGTGGATGACGGTCCACCCTTCGGCGTGGTATACTGCTGGCGAGGTCGAGACTCAGCCGTGTCAAGAACGGTAGGCTCTCGCGGCCACTGCACGCAGGACGATTTCCTGGGGCGCGGCAAACGCTGCGGTGCCAATCATCAAGCTGTAAGATCGATTGCCGGAAGGACAGACATCTATGAGCGACAAGAGGAGAGGCCCCAACACCATCATCGGCCTGGCCGGCATCGGGCCCGCGATTGTGGGAATCGTTAGTTTCGTAGTGGCATTCTTTCCGCTTCTTGCCGCTGACTTCATCGGCGCAGGCGTGCTCTTCATCGCGTCAGCCCTGTCATTTGGGCTGCTGTCCGTGGCGGTGCTGGGTGGATGACCTCCGGAAGAGCCTCATCCTTTCGCGGCGGGTAGCAGACGGTCTCACGGAAAGGTCGAACCCGCATCGGGCTGTTTGTCAGTCGCCACGACCACAGAAATGGTCAGATGGAGAGGTGCAGGTGCCAGCGAGTCCGACGCCATGGCCGGCGTGGAATGGTTTCTGATGCCAGCTGACCGCGGACTCCTTGGATGGAGG
>Ga0207796_1000263_pt1 | contig 22107 bp, 13 predicted proteins | sample Pon1CUnioCityCA_6_FD_187274 | JGI IMG/M metagenome (GOLD analysis project Ga0207796, IMG submission 187274) | Marine sediment microbial community from Union City, CA, USA - Pond 1C Sediment 1 (SPAdes) | ecosystem: Environmental > Aquatic > Marine > Intertidal zone > Salt pond sediment ...
TGAACCGCCGACCTCCGCGTCCCAAACGCGGCGCGCTGGCCGTCTGCGCTACACCCCGGCAGATAAGAGTATAATCCGAAGTATGGAGAAACGTCAAGAGCCCACCATCCTCGCCTTTATTCGTATAATTCTGCTTGCTGTCTCCCTTATTCTTTTATTCACTGCATGTCGTCCAACCGAGATTCCAGTGCGCACGCCAACAGCCTCGCCAACAAACACCAATGTTATAGAACAGTTGGAGAGCACCCCCATAATGACGTCTACCCCTGAATTATCCATCCATGAGCCGTCACTCACACCTACTGAGAATTGTCTTGATTCAGGCGGCGAACTCCAAACCGGGCAGGTTTACAGCGATCAATTAGATGCAGAGCTGGATTACCTAATCTATCTCCCACCCTGCTATCAAGCTTTGCCACAGAAGCCTTATCCAGCAGCTTACCTGCTGCATGGGCTGTCTTATTCAGATGAACAATGGCCGAGGTTAGGCCTGGTGGAAACCATGGATGCGCTCATTGCTTCTGGAAGGATCCAACCCTTCATCATCGTCCTTCCTGAGGAAGTCAAACCTATGCCGCCCCAGACCTCTGCATTTCCTGAGGCGCTAATCCAGGATTTGATCCCTTGGATTGATTCGCATTACAACACCCTGCCAGCAGGAGAACATCGCGCCATTGGGGGATTATCCAGGGGTGCAGCCTGGGCTGTTCACATTGGTTTTGAAAATGTCCGCAACTTTTGCTGTATTGGGGCTCACAGCCTTGCTTTATTCGAGGCTGACCAGGCGAAAATCCCAGGATGGCTTAACCAAGCAAAGGCAGAGGAATTACCGCGTGTCTTTGTTGATATCGGGCGCAACGACCGTGAGTGGAAATCTGCTGAAAATTTTACCCGCCTGCTTGATCAATTTACGATCTCACACGAGTGGTACTTATTCGATGGCGACCATGATGAAATTTACTGGTCCGATCACCTGGAACAATATTTGATCTGGTATGCTGAGAACTGGTGAGCAAAAAATTTCATTATTGATGTAAAATTGAATCAGCCCTTTCAACCATAAGATAAGGAGAAAACATGTATCAACAGATCACTATTGTCGGCTATTTGGGTCGTGATCCTGAGATGAGATTCACCCCCAGCGGCCAGCCTGTCACGAGTTTCTCTGTGGCGACATCGCGCTCCTATACTAACAACGCCGGACAAAAGGTTGATGAAACGACCTGGTTCCGTGTCTCTGTTTGGGGTGCACAGGCGGAATCCTGCAAACAATACCTCAGCAAAGGTCGCCCCGTGCTGGTGGTAGGCCGATTGCGACCAGATCCACAAACTGGTGGACCGCGTGTGTATACCAGAAATGACGGCACCAGCGGAGCATCCTTTGAAGTGAATGCCATGAATGTGCGCTTCCTGCCAGGCGGTGGAGGCACCGGAAGCACTGGCTATGAACAGGATTTTGGTGATGAAGAAGGGGGCGCTGAAGAAGACGAAATCCCATTCTAGAAGAGAGAGATTATGCCAAAACAACCTATCCCGAATCTCGGGCTGCCAGATGACCTGGACGAAAAATATGTGAATTTTGTTCGCATTTCACACACGGCTTCCGAGTTTGTATTAGATTTTTCACTCCTGCTACCTGGTGAGACCAACCCAGAAGTCAACACACGCTTGGTGATGTCGCCGACAGCGGTCAAACTTTTTTTGAGGGCGATGGCAGATAACATCAGCCGTTACGAAACCAAGTTTGGTGAGATCAATCTCCCTCGTTCTCACAGTCTAGCCGATGATCTCTTCCGGCCTAATGACTCACCGGAGGAGGATAAATGAACCTTGATTTTGAGACTCTCTCTGACCGTATAAGAACATTTTTTGAACAACAAAATGAAATTCGTGATGAAGCCCTGGCGCAGAGCCGCAATCTGATACGTTTTGCCGCCAGGGCTATTCGTGCCATCCACCGTGACGAGGCTGAACTGGCGGGTGAGAACCTTAGGGAAGCGGATAATCTTGCCAAAGCGCTGCGCGAAGAACTGGTGGACTATCCCGATCTTTATTATTCAGGATACGCCCAAGATGCGCTAAAGGAATATTGTGAGGCACATGTCACCGTCGCCATCATCCTGGATCATACTATCCCCTCCCCGGAAGACTTGCAGGTTGAATATGCCACGTATTTAAACGGCTTGGCGGAAGTTGTGGGTGAATTACGCAGACGAATCATGGACATCATGCGTTCTGGCCATTCACAAGAGGTTGAGCGCTTGCTGGATGTAATGGAGGAGATCTACGCTCAACTGGTGACCATGGATTTCCCGGATGCCTTGACCTACGGTTTGCGACGGCGCACAGACATCGCCCGTAGCATCATCGAACGTACGCAGGCAGATGTCACCGTCAGCTACCGGCAGCAGCAGCTTGAACAAAAAATCAGCGGGTTGTCATCGCAGCTCTCTCAATATAAATCGGATACCTGATCACGGAACACTATACAGATTGAGCTTTGAATTGGATAATAACGACGATTGTTAATTTCTATCTAAAAACAGGCCCTTAGTCCTAATCAGCTCATCAGCACCTTGATATACAAATGGGTTTGTTATTTGTTGTTTAAGGTGCATTTTTTTGATATGTTATCTGAGCCTTGTAATCAATCATATACGTATTAAATTCTATTGCTTTTGAATGAAATAAAAAGATTCATCCATCTTGGATTGTTGTAAGGGTTGATTCGCCTTTCAAAACAAAACGTGCTAAACTTCATACCGGAGAAAATCATGGTAGAAAAAACGGATCCTTGGCAACGGCCTGAGGAACAAACACCCTCCGAGGTGGTCCCAACCGAAACAGAAAACCAGACACCACGTTTGATTCAAATCTGGGAACGCTTACGGAGACTTGGTTTAGGTGACTCAACATTGCGAATAGGTACAGCGATTACCACTGTTCTTTTAGTGATTTTGGTGGTTTGGGTGATGCAGTCGTTTTACCTTTATAACCCACAAGAAATCCAGGCAGCAGCAAATCCTGAGATCCTCCCAACACCAACGGTGACTGTTCCTGCCCCCATGTTTAATGCTGGTGGGAGTTATGGCCCAGGTGTTGATCGAGGGTCCGATCTGCACACTGTCCTCCCTGACCGTACGGCGCGTGATGAGGTCATCCAATACACGGTTGAGCTTGGGGATTCGATCTTCTCTATCGCTGATAAATTTAACCTCCAACCCCAAACAATTTTATGGGGCAACCGCTATACCCTGGGGGATGATCCCCACTTCATTTATCCAGGACAAACCCTGAATATCCTGCCTGTGGATGGTGTCTACCATCAATGGAGTGCTGGTGAAGGGTTGAACGGGGTCGCCTCATTTTATGGTGTTGCACCGGAAGATATTATCAACTGGCCGGGAAATAACCTGGATGCAGAGACCATTGGCGATTTTGCCAATCCCAACATCCCGCCTGAGAAGATGCTGGTGGTCCCGGGTGGGCAGGGTGTTTTTACAGATTGGCGCACTCCGCGTATCAGCCGGGGTGAACCCGCAACCGCCAAACATCTTGGCCCGGGTGCCTGTACCGGAAATTATGACGGGGTCAGCGGTTCATTAACCTTCATCTGGCCATCCACAGAGCGCTATCTTTCTGGATATGACTACAGTCCTGAAACCAACCACTTTGCGATTGATATTGCGGGTCGCCTGGGCAACCCGATCTTTGCTTCAGACCATGGCGTGGTCGTTTATGCAGGATGGAATGATTATGGCTACGGTGAAATGATCGTGATTGATCACGGTGGTGGATGGCAGACACTCTATGCCCACCTCAGCCAAATCAACGTCAGCTGCGGCCAGGAAGTTTATCAGGGCGATACGATCGCCTTGATGGGCAGCACGGGCAAATCCACAGGGCCGCACCTGCACTTTGAAATGCGCAGTGATGACTACGGTCGGGTCAACCCCTGGGATTTCCTGGAATAATTGTTTGGTTATTACCGAGATAGATGAAATCAAATCAGAACATAGCGGGGGAAAAATTTGCTATACTTTTTCAGACCAATCATAGGATTTTGAGCTGTTCGGATGCTTTGTCTTTGAGGTGAACGAACCCCATCCCTGACCCCTCCGAAAACTTGGGTGATTGGTGTCCTTAAGTCGGGGGGGGTGATCTTGACGTTTGATATTTCAATCGAGAATCAACTCTCAATATTCGGGATTTTCCCCATTTCAACGATAACAGCATGCGTCTTTCCATCATTAAATATGGGAAGCAAGGTTCCCTCAATCTTCTCACCATCGACAATCACAACCTTAACGCCCTGATTGACACCCTGGGGGTTTTGCACTTGAATCTGGTAGATGGCACCCCTGAATTCCCGTTTGACGAAAAATCCTACCCAATCTGCAGGAATGCAAGGATCGACACGCAGCCCATCGTATTCTGGGCGGATCCCCAGGATATATTTCAGCCCGGCCTGATAGGTCCAGGAAGCAGTTCCTGTCAGCCAGCTGTTGCGTGCTAAGCCAAATTGGGGGTGTTCGTCTCCCAGGATATTCTGGGGATAAACATAAGGTTCACATTCATAGGTATCAATAAGGTCGTTTTTGCCGGCTGGATTGATCTGTTGGTAATATTGATAGGCTCGGTCTCCGCGCCCCAACATTGTTTCAGCAATTATCACCCAGGGGTTTGCATGCAAAAAGATCCCCCCATTCTCCTTGGCACCTGGCGGGTAGGTCGTCACGCCGCCCTTTTCCGGATCGTATCCATTATATCCCGGGGTGCTTAATTTGATGCCAAAGGGTGTATTCAACATTTTATAAACTGAATCCAGTGCTTTAACAGCACGTTTTCTTGAGGCAAAGCCTGAGAGAACCGACCAGGACTGGGCATTTGTAAAAATTTTTCCATGGTCGTTTTGATTTGAACCCAGTGGTTGCCCATTACGATCAAAGTAGCGGATGTACCAATCCCCATCCCAGGCAAGCTCGTTAACCCTTTGTTTCATCTCAGCATAATAGGATTGGTATTTTTTGGTGATTTTCTTTTTTCCTGAAATTTTCGCAAGGTCAATCATTTCCTTGAGCGCCCAGCCGTAAAGATGCGCTGTAAACAGCGATTCAGCGCCAGGAGGCAGGTTGACAGTATCGTTCCAATCAGCAAATCCTAATAAGGGTAAGCCGTGCTGACCGGTATGGTCATGGGTGAATTGGATCGCCCGTCTGAGGTGCTGCCAGAGGCTGCCTTTCTCAATCGGTCGTTCGTGTTTATCCTTTTCATAATAGGGAATTTGCTTTTTGAGAAAATCGAAATCCCCGGTTTCCTTAATATATTCAGCGACAGCCAGCACACCCCAGAGATGATCGTCACTGTAATATTTAGGGCGGTCTTCTTCCTCAGCTGAATCACCCACATTGGCAACCATCGTCAGGGGATTGAACTGGTGCATGGCAGACCCATCCTGCTTTTGTACCTGCATGAGCTTGAGAAGCAATTTTTTTGCTGCTCGCGGAGAACCAGCCAGCGCACCCAGGACATCCTGTGAACTATCGCGGAAGCCCATTCCACGTGCCCCAAAACCAAGCTGGTAAAGCGAAAGATAGCGTGACCAGTTCATCGTGACCAGGCACTGCCGGGGATTATGGATATTAATCATGCGGTTCAAATCCGCGTCCGGTGTCTGTACCTGGGCGACGGAGAGCACACGCTCCCAATGCACTTTCAGGTCATCAAAAGCCGCGTTGACTTCCTCTATATCCCGAAAGTGTTCAATGAGGGGCAGGGCAGACTCAATGCGCTTGGTTTGCCCCAGGAGGATCACCACCTGGCGCTGCTCGCCAGCCGGAAGTAAGCCCAGGTGCAGCATCATCGCACCGATGTTATCCCCACGCAATGCCAGGCTATTGTTGAGTTCACCCGATTGAAGGCTGCCCGGTGAACGCCAACCGCCGTAGCCATTCTCACCGAGAAAAATTCGCCGGTCCGATTCAAAGGAAGCGGCCGGTAGATTTACTGTGAGAAAATTGCGTTGAATATCCTTCAGCATAAAAGGTGCCTGGCTGAGGATCTTGAAACCCTCCTGATCCTCGAATAAATAAGACTGCATTGTTTGTGGAACCCAATCGGCATTGTTCAGTTGTTTGAGGGCATCCGGATGGGTGTATTCGACAACCGGGATGAGATCGATTTCTTTTCCCTCAGTTGCCAGGTTCGTGACAGTCACCTGCTGAATGACCACATTTTCCCCTTTGGGGATAAAAATTCTGGTTTCAATTCGCAGGTCGCACATCTCGGTCAGAAAGGTATTGTAGCCCAGACCCACGCGGCATTCATAACGCTTGAAGTCCGTCATTGTTGGTACATAAAATGGTGAGAAAACATCATAGCCATGTTCGGGATTGGGTGTTCGCACATAGAGGGTCGTCGCCCGGAATTCAGAAGCGGGACCCTGGGTGAGATACTTTGTGATTCGGTTTAAGGCGGGGTCTTGCCGACAAATCAGCATGCCCCCCGTCTGATCTAAAAAACCGCCAAAACCCAAGGTGCCAATGTAATTGATCCACTTGACAGGTGTCCTGGGGGTTGTAATGACATATTCCCTGTTTTCATCATCAAAAAAGCCATAAGTTTCCATTTTCTAATCCGCCTTTTTTGGAAGTAAATCAATCACAATTTCCGTCTGGTCAGGCCAATCCAGCACTTCGTTTCGAGGGAATTCAATGGACTCAGCCTCCAATGAGGGTTGATGTGCCTTGCTGTTCACAATCACAGTATTAATCGCATACTGACCAAAGGTAAGATGCCCCGGGTTCTTAAAAATTACCGTTAAGGATTTGCCTGCAAATATGGTCTGAACCTGTATTTGATCTGCATGTTTAAATTGGTTCCTGACAAGTTTTGGCCTTATTTTAAGGTTGCCCATATGCCCCTTGATGCCAAAAGCTTCTGTTAAAAGTGTGAAGATGTACCAGGCGGCAGAGCCTGTCAGGTAGGGATACATGCCGCGCCCCCGAGGATTGAAATATTCTGGGATGCCGGGATAGATGCGGCTTTGTGAGAAATCCTGGCTTTGATGATACAGCCCTGCCAGTATCTGCCAGGCTTCTTCAGCCAATCCCTGGCAGTAGAGGGCATAAGAAAACATCACCGACATATGGCTGAAAGCCGCACCATTCTCTTTGTGCCCATAAGCAAAGCCAAAAGCCCGTCCGAGTTCGGGAAAATCGGATTTGAAATCAGTGTTGAGGTGATAGCCATTCAGCGCTGGATCATAAAGATAATCTTCTGCGGCTTGAACGATTTTTTGGGCTTGTCTATTCGTGGCCACCCCTGCCATCAGCGGGAAAACCTGCCCGGTCAATGTCATCCGAACGCCAAGCGGATGGTCCCCTTCCACACGCTGTCCGCGATTGTCGTAGTAACCGTTGAACCAACCACGCTCATCTGTTTCCGAAATCCACTCCTGCCTTCGGATGTGGCTGGCTAACCATTCCGCTTTAGATTGAAGGTCTGAACCCAACGCTTTGAGCGAAAGCGTTTTTTTCTTACCGGAGATATCACCCTGAACGCTGTCAAAGTATTCCTGTAACCGGGTTTGTTTATCCTGGACAGAGTTGTATTCGATTGGGCTGGAAATTCGATCAAATAAGGGGAAAAGCTCGCTGGCAATCGATACCGCTCCGACACCTGCAGCAATCAGCTCACAGCACAATTCACTCAAAATTTGTAAATTTCCAGCATACATGGCAGAGAAGGCAACACTTTCACCTCTTTCGGATGCCATATCCAGGCCATCATTCCAGTCTCCCCCCTCCAACCTTATCAAGTTATGTTCACCAACATTGAAAAATGCGGTTAGATGCTGCACGAGGAGATGTTCCAAGATCGTCCCTTTAACAAGATCACCATTGGTCGATTTCAGGATCGTCCCTTGTTCCGGTTTCCAACGATGGTCAATTTCCTGGCAGCGATGCGTAAGATGGTCACGGAAATAGGATTGCTCCCTTAAGAGAAAGTGAATATCCCCGGTCTGATCCAGGTAAAGCTTGGTTGTGAGCAAAGGCCAGGCACCATGATCCATCCAAACCCTGGGGATGCTGTTGCGATCTGCTTTGAATTCGCCGGGCTTCGAACCTACAATTGTTGCATTGCTTCCATCCATCCGAACACCAGCGAAATTGCTCAACAATGTTTGGTCAATTGCGGTATGTTCTGTTAGCAGGATGGCCATGAGGTCCTGCCAGAGATCTCGCCATCCACGTCCACCCCTTCCATAATCATGGTAGGGAAGGAAAGAGTTTCCCATGATCCGTCTCAATGTCGGCTGCAAGGTTACCCACTGCAGCCACCCATCGAGTCTGGCATCCTGATGATTGAATTGGAGGGTAGAAGGTTTTTCCTGCCAGAAGGATTTGGTTTTTTCCAAATGATGAGAAAATTTCTGGGCGCTGCCATATGCCTCCAGGAGGGTATCTATTTGCCGCTCATCGCCAATAATTGTCAGCATCAGAATATAAGACCTGGATTCCCCCGGTTCCAGATAGATTTTTTGGAAATAAAAAGCACCCATCGATTCAAAGCCCTCGAAAGAATCCCCTGCTCCCCATAATTCCTGCTCAGCTTGAACCACAGCCTTAGGCCATTCGAAATTTCCACCCTCACCGATGAAATCTTCCACCAAGGGGATGAATCCACGCGGGGGCTGACCCTCAGCGTCAACACCCAAAACAGCATAGATGGTTTGGTTTTCCACATGACCGCGTTCATCAAAGGACATGCTGGGCTTGACCATCACGCCAAATTGATGACAGGTTGTACGGTGCAGCAAAGAAGTCACATGGCGGTGATCTCTAAGGTTTTCTGCTGAACGCCCATAAATGGGAATGGCAGCAATCGGCTCCAATTCCAGTGGGGCGCTGCCCTGGTTGGTGAGTGTGACTTGCATTAATTCCACCGCAGCATCATCCGCAGGGACGAAATTGACCACACAAACCGTCAATTCCTTTTCTGCATGGGTCCTTTTGATTTGATGCCAAAGAAAGCCGGCTTGCAGAATTGCATCTTCTTCTTGCGTAAAAGTGGAACGTGGAATTTGACGTGCGCTATTTCCCGTCACAGACCAAGGTTCACCATTGACCCTCACCCAGAAGTTTCTGGCTGAGCGTGTGTTATGTAAATCTTCGACCGAAACAGGCAGCAACAAAAAAGTGTTTTGGTTGAGCTTGGCATCCCCGTTCAGGGTAGGCGTGACCGATGACATCATCCCATTTTCATTAACCAGGGGGAAATAAAGATAACTGTTCTGCTGTGGATGCTTTAATTCAAAGGTCCCCTGATCATCAATAAAATGCCAGGTATGCTTTTCTTTCGAATCCATACAAACCTCACTTATGTCAAATTTGGTCAATCTTTCTTAATTTTTGCTGCTATCCATAGAAGCACTCGATCTTCTCATATTCTCCCCTGCGGATGTCCTCTGCGTAGGGACTGCCGATAAGGTCACCTTCTATGGTAATCGTTTTGTTATTGTGATGAAGCTTAATTTCCTTGATTTGAACCCCCTCGCGATAGGTATCCTTTCGCAAGGGATTGATCAAAACAACCTCACAGGCACCAAGAAAACGAAAAGTAAACGTGCCGTTTTCTGTAAAGAGCCATCCTGGAAGGGTTGGCTTGAATTGCAACGCCAGTTGGCCATCAACAAGCTGGAAGGGTCGTTTACCCGCTGTTATCAAACACCACATACTGAGAAATTCTGCGGTTGAACCGCTCAAACGGGCGACAAAGCTATTTCCATGTAAATCGCTATCAGGGTGGGCACTACTGACGATAAAGGAAGCGTTTTCAAGGGGGCTGCGTCCATAGGTCCGATGATCCATAAAGGCTGGCAAATGGTCCATTAGGGCTGTGAAAAATTCATCATATAAACCATTGCTCAGTAATTCCAGCAGGTATTTGAAAGCCATATGCATCCAGATGGACTCATTCTCAAGCCAGCCGGGTGTGAAAGCGCGTGCCCTGCCAATCTCATGGGATTGTCCCAATAGTGAAGTGTTGACCTTGTACATTCCCAATTTTTGGTCAAATAAATCACTTTGCTTAACTGCTTTGGCAAGATTGTGAGCTTGTTGCTGGTTGGCAATTTTCAGGAAACGCACCGGTCCTTCCAAAAATAGGGGCAGTACCTCTGGTTTACAACCTTTGACATGGATATGTGGATTGCCATGGCTATCCCTGGTCTGCATCAAGTCAAAATCGGTAACTTCATGGATAAAATAGGTGGGGGGTATCTTGTCAGCGAATGCCTGGGCTCGGCCTATCCCTTCCTCCAGGTTTTGGCGCATCTCCCTGAGTAACTTGGTGAGGTTGCTTGAAAACGTTTCACCATCAAAGCCTGAGCTCACAGAAGCGCGGTAATCCTCCAGGGCTGATGTCATGTCATCCCAGTCGTCAAAGGGACGGAGATCCATTTTGGAGGATGAGTCGATCGCTTCCATTATCTTTTGGGCTTCTACCGGAAGGATGGTCTCCCGGTCAGTTTCTCTAAAAACATCGATTAAGAAATTGACCAATCTCAGCAATTCGAAGGTTTCAGGCATGGACGAGCCAAACAATGCGGGAAGTCCATTAAGCGCATCGTACCATCCAGGTTTTCCTGCTTCCATTTGGATTCCCATACCGCTCGGGTCACGCGATGCATACTTGATCAGGGCTAATAACACCAGCTTAGAAATCAATGGGAGACGGAAAACCGATCCTTTACCGTGATTCGAACGCGCCCAGTGCTGCGTTGCCTGGCGGGATTTGATCAAAGCAACCTTTTCCGGGTCTTTATAAACAGCATTTAACTGCCGGGGTTTTCCCTGGAAGCATACATATCGGGCAGACCTGGGAGCTACCAGATGGACATTATCATAAAAGGGCAAAGGTTCGGAGTCAAAGAGGAGGTCTGTGCGTTTGTCTGGAAAGATTCCGAGGTATGCCTCAATCAAATCAAGGTTGTAGGTCCAATGATCAATCCAGTAGCCCTCTCCATGTTCAGCCCGGATCTCTGGTTCTGCTTTTGAAAAAAGCAGGTCCAAAAATTCTCCAACCGGGATGGTTGACTCCTTCATTAGGATCGCTTCAAGGACTTCACCGGGTGTAAAATTCCGATTGAGAATCTCTGCCAGTTCCTCAGGATGACGAATATTGGCTAATACCCCCTCTAGTTGATCAGGAGGCAGGGAAAAGGTTAAACCGTTGAGCACTAGGGGGTTGTAACCATCTGCCTGGATCAGGCTCATAAACAAGCGAATATTCCATTCACCAGCCTGTGGGACAAAAAAGACATCATTGCGACGATTTTGATTGATGTCACGATAATTCCCGTTTCCCTGGGAATAATATTCCGGGGGAATCACAAAGTAATTGTAATCACGCTCAATGTCGCCGTGTTTTCGAGAAAAAACATGGTAAACCTGTTTTTTCCCCAATATCAACGGATATCCGCCGCGAATCAGGTTATCTAAAAATGTCTGGCGGCAATACCCATCAAAATTAGTTAAGGTTGATTTGGTATGTACATCATTCGTTAGATGATCTGTCAACCCCCTGGCTTCATTTAATTTCTTGTTAATCCTGCCGGGGGCTGCCAGGGCTTGCGTATTCTCCTGGAGTGTCATCAAAGCCTGCGAATAACCAAAGAGGCTAGTTATCACCTGTTCTTCCTGGGATTCAATCACCATACGGTTTCCGAAAAATGCGCACAAAGAACGTCCCTCTAAGATTTGTGGGGTATTGATAACACTTTTCAGCCCCTGTTGGTGGAAAAGGTGCGCTTTTGAATAGCCTGTATCCATCCCAAAAATCGCCTGTGGATCAGCAATCACAGGTAGGAGCGACTCCTCTTGAAAAGCCATTGCATAATTACCAGCCTGAATAGTGTGCACCTCGGCTGTGTCACCGGGTGTCGCTTTGAGCCGATAAAATGGAAGCGCATTCTCAAGATTATCCGCTTGCATCCAGGCTTCAATGGTACGCCCGAGGTTTTTGAGAAAGCCATCATCGACGCCGTAGGGCACAATTTTGGGCAACCCATCCAATATTTCGATTGTTAATGGGGAACGCTCGAGGTTCTTAAGACTGACCCTTCTAACAAGACCCGAAAAGGGCTCATTGGGTAACATGAAATACAGGATATTAACTTGATAGCCCATTGCAGGGTTAACTTCCTGGATTTCGAGTTCGTTCATCCCAATGAACATTACTCGCTGCACCTGAGGGGCATCCCAAGGGGAAAAAGCTTCCCGCTGCCAACTTTCCCCGTCTCTTGTGCCGTTTAAAAATGTGCGAAAGCCAAATAAAGGTGTGGTTTGATAGGCTTTATTCGCTGGCTGAAACTCCAGAATGGGGTGGTCTTTATTCTCTATACCAAAGCTGCAAATGCCTTGACCACGATTAACATAGAAAACCCACATGGGGATGCCCTGGACACCAGCAATACCGGGGAGAAAAGAAGAAAAGGGCCGTTCGTGATCAAAATTCCTGAGAATGAATCGATGCAAATGATCAAAGTTAGTCGAGTTATCAGATTGCGCTGTTCCTTTACTCATGATCCACTTCCAATTTCTTTTAAACCATACTCTCAACCAATAGGATGGTTATATTGTGGTTGTGCCCTTTAGCCAGTTGCGTGAAGGATGTCCCAAATCATTAATCATTCATAGGGAATCAAAATTATCCTACCCAAACAAAAACTTTGACCCGTTCTTTTCCAGTGTCCGGAAGAAAGGTTCCTTCGATTTCTTCACCATCCACGCTGATGGCAATATCCCTACCGGTGCCCCTGCGTTTGACTTCGATTTCATAGGTCACACCACGGAATTTCCGGGTTGCTCGGAAACCGGCCCATTTTTCTGGTATCACTGGTTCAATCCGCAACCCATGATAATCCGGGCGTATCCCCAGGATCCATTGGGTGATAGCAACATAATTCCAAGCTGCAGTCCCTGTCAGCCAGGAATTCTTGGCTTCACCAAAGGCATCCGCATCCTTGCCAGCGATCATCTGTGCATAAACATAGGGTTCACAACCGTGCAAGTCGCTCATGACCTCTCGCCGAGAGGGGTTGATACGCAGGTAGTAGTCCATTGCTTGATCCCCATGTCCTAGGATCGTCTCAGCGATCATCACCCAGGGGTTGGTATGACAAAATACACTGGCATTTTCTTTATAGCCAGGCGGGTATGAGGAGATCTCACCCAGGTTCACATGATAGGACTGATAGGGTGGTTGCAAAAGGAGTATGCCATGTTCAGTGGCTAAATGCCTTTCAACCGATTCCAGCGCTTTTTCCACCTGACCTTCTTTGACGCCAATCCCAGCCATGGCGCATAAGCCCTGGGGTTCAATGTAGATCTTTCCTTCCGTGCAGTTTTTTGATCCAAGGGCTTTGCTGAAGTGATCATAGGCTCGTAAAAACCAGGCGCCATCCCAGCCATAACGCCTAGTGGTAGCCGCCATGCCATCTGCCAAACCTTGCATGCGCGCCGATTTCTCTTCGTCACCTAAAAATCGGTGAATCTCCGCAAGTTCCTTTGCCGCCATGGTGAATAAGGCTGCGATCACAACGGATTCAGCAACATTCCCATCGCGATGGGTTGTGGTCTGGAAGGATTCGCCCGGTTTCTCAGAAAAGGTATTTAAATTCAAGCAGTCATTCCAATCTGCCCGTCCGATTAGGGGCAGCCCATGCGGGCCAATACGGTCAAGGATGTATTGAAGTCCCCTTTCAAGATGTTCTAATAGGCTGGTTTCCGAGCCAGGTTTATTTTCATAGGCCACAGGTTCATTTAGAATTTCCCAATCGCCGGTTTCCTTTATGTAAGCCGCCACACTCAGCACAAGCCAGGTTGGGTCATCGTTGAAATTGCTGCCAACAGCGTCATTTCCACGTTTCGTGAGGGGTTGGTATTGGTGATAGGCCCCACCGTCTTCTAATTGCGTTGCCGCCAAGTCCAGGATCCGCTCTCGTGCCCTATCCGGAATCATATGCACAAAACCAAGTAGATCCTGGTTGGAATCCCTGAAACCCATCCCGCGCCCGACGCCCGATTCAAAATAAGATGCCGAACGGGAGAGATTAAAAGTCACCATGCACTGATAAGCGTTCCAGATGTTCACCATCCGGTTCACATGCGTGTTAGGTGTTTCCACCTGGTATATATCTAAAAGCTTTTCCCAGGAAGATTGTAAATTGTGGAAGGCTACATCAACTTCTTTTAGCGTTAGATACCTTTCGATAACAGGCGTGACGGGACGCTTGTTCAGGGTTTGCGACCCAATCGGTGAAAATTTTTCGGCTGGCGGATTTTCATGGTATCCCAGCAGAAAAATCACCCGTTTTTTCTCTCCGGGCAACAGCGAAAAACAAATATGATGCACACCAACCGGAGACCATCCGACCCGCAGGGAGTTCGTGCATTGGCCTGATTCCACGACCTGGGGGTTCTCCCAGCCGCGATAAGGGCCTAAAAATGCTTCCCGCTGTGTTTCATACCCTTCCAAAGGTTCTGAACAGGCAAAATAAGCGAAATGATTGCGTCTTTCCCGGTACTCTGTTTTGTGGTAAATAACAGAATCTTCCACCTCAAGCTCGCTGATATTCAGGTTTCGCTGGAAATTTGTGGCATCATCCAGGGCATCCCACAAGCAAAATTCAACGCATGAAAATGCAGAAAGGGTGTGCTTTGCATTGGATTGGTTTTCAACAGTCAGGTCCCAAATTTCAAGGGTTTCCCCGGGTGGGACAAAATAGCGGATATCCGCTTTGATATTTCGAAATGAAGAACCGATCTTTGTATAACCCAAGCCATGGCGGCAAGAATAATTTTCAAGTTTATCCCTGGTTGGCATCCATGTCGGTGACCAAAAGGCGCCATCTTCCTCATCTCGCAAATAAATATAACGTCCACCCATATCCTTGGGGACGTTATTATAACGGTAGCGGGTCAACCGACGCAGTCGGGCATCTTGAAAAAAGGCGTACCCGCCAGCGGTGTTGGAAATCAGGCTAAAAAAATCCTCCATACCCAGGTAATTGATCCAGGGTAGGGGTGTATCGGGATGCTGGATGACATACTCCCGATTTTGATCATCAAAAAAACCATAACGCATATTATTTCTTTCTAATTCAAAGGTGGTTGTAAATAATTGTTTCATTAATCCTTGAAGTTAAATTCACGCCAAGATCGGGATCATTATCTCTTTAGATGACCGTTTTTTATCCCAATTTTCGAACCTTGTCGCAGTCATCGTAATAGATCAAAGCGTCTTTCTTTTTCCATAGATTGGTTAATTTATGGATTGCCAGCATGAACTTTTCTCAAGAGATCGTCAACGATTTCATCAACGGGTCTCGAGAGCATCTCTTTCTGGAACATCAATACAATTGGCAGGGGCATATCAATGATCACGCCATAGGCATCCATACCAATCCCCTCATCCCCTTCCAACATGGTTTCGAAACGGGCATGAATGATTTTGAACAAAGGGTTGAGCACGGCTGCTCCCCTTGGGTCTTCCAGCCATTCTCTGATCGTTGATTCTTCATCTAAAATGCAAGGTAAGTTGAGGGTTGAGGACATGGACGTTGACAAAGTGTGACGAATATCCTGAGAGGATGCCCCAATCAGGATTTCGAATTCTCCGCTTTCGGTGATCCAGGTGTGATACTTGGGATGATAAAAGGCAAAGGCTCTAAAATCGAGGTCGATTGAAACCCGTTTCGTCTCACCGGGTTCAAGGTAGATTTTGGTAAAGCCCTTTAATTCCTTTATAGGTCGTGTGAGAACGGCTTCTTTATCATGCACATAAACCTGTACGGTTTCACTGCCTGCCACATCACCGGTGTTAGTGATATCCACTGAAACCGTTATCCCGTCCATGTCCTCAAACTTATCCGGAACCTCAGGATGACTGTATTCAAAGCTGGTATAGCTCAAGCCAAACCCAAAGGGATATTGAACGGGAAGGTTCTTCTTGTCGTAATAACGATAGCCAACAAAAATTCCCTCACCATAACGGACTTCACCGGCATCACCAGGGTAATTAATATATGCTGGGGTATCTTCAAGGGCTTTAGGGAAGGTTTCTGTGAGTTTGCCACTGGGGTTCACATTTCCCAATAAAATATCTGCAACTGCCCCTCCCCCAGCCTGTCCCATCAACCAGGCTTGTAAAATGGCTGGGGCATCTTTCTCCCAGCTCTCCATCGAAATTGGTGAACCGGTATTGAGGATGACCACAAGCTTGGGTTGAACCTTGGCAACAGCCTTGATCAGCGCAACCTGGTGGCGTGTCAAATCCAAATCAACGCGATCATAGCCTTCAGATTCCTTCGTTGGTGGGAGCGCAAGAAAGAGCAGGGCAACCTCGGCTGATTTGGCAACCTTAACAGCCTGATCGATCAATGGCTGATTGAAGACACCCTTCTGTAAATAGCCATGTGCGTATATAAATTCTTTATCTTCAGCCAGTCTTTGAAGTGCTTCAAGAGGATTATCCAACCTGGTGGGATTAATATGTGAACTACCACCGCCTTGATAATAAGGCGTTTTCGCGGCATGCCCAATGACAGCAATCCGTTTCTGGTTTTTCAAGGGCAAGATGTCGTTATTCTTCAACAGGACAATTCCCTCAGACGCAATTCTCCTTGCTAGCTGGTGGTGCCTCTCGATATCGAATGTTTCATGACCTTTTGCTTCTTGTGCTTTGAAGACAATCTCAAGGATGTGACGGATTGATTCGTCCAGCGTGCTGATGTTGCTTTTTCCTGATTGGATCGCTTCAATAACCTTTTTAACACGGCGATCCCGGGGACCCGGCATTTCAAGATCCAGGCCAGCGTTCAAGGCATTGACACGGTCATGAACAGCCCCCCAATCGGAGACGATCAAACCCTCGTATCCCCACTCATTCCTAAGGATATCGACCAAAAATCTGGGGTTCTCCGAACAGTATTTGCCATTGACCTTATTATAGGCGCACATCACTGACCAGGGCTTGGCTTTTTTAATAGCGATTTCAAATCCCCGAAGGTAAATTTCCCTTAAAGTTCGTTCATCAACGATAACATTAATGCTAAAGCGTTGATATTCCTGGTTATTGGCAACAAAGTGTTTGAGCGTGGTTCCTACCCCCTTACTCTGAATACCCTGAATGAGACTGGCAGCCAATTCACCGGAAAGGGTCGGGTCTTCAGAGAAATATTCAAAATTTCGGCCGCCCAAAGGGATACGTTTGATATTAATGCCAGGACCCAGTAAAACATCTGAGCCCAGGGCATGGGCTTCTTCCCCCATCGCTTCACCCATTTGATAGAGCAGCTCGGGATTCCAGGTGGACGCAAGGCAAGAAGAAGTCGGGAAACAAGTTGCTCGAAAAGTCTTCTGTCCTGTATAATCTTCATCAGGCACACGACGAACACCATGGGGACCATCCGAAAAGTATATCGCCGGGACCTCCAGCCTTTCAAATGCCTTTGTTGTCCAAAGGCTGGCGCCCACGCACAAGGCTGCCTTTTCCTCAAGGGTCATTTGGTTGATTAATTCAGCAATATTGTTCATTTCTCCCTTTTCGTTATCGTGGGTAAGGGGACAGACCCACCCAAAATAAGAGAGTGAAAAGGCTTTCCTCGTACAGAAAAAGTTTGATATCCAAAATGGATTTATTTGTTCCCCTTATAGTAATAACAGCATCGAAGATGGCACCTGAATTTTAGGGACAACCGGTGCCAGGTATGATAACCTGGTTAAGTATGAGTCGCTATCCTTAAAAATGGCTATACTGTTGAAAGGTCCCATTCTTCATAGATTTTCGGGACATCGCTTATCAGGCGTTTGGTATAGGCTTCCTGCGGTGTTATGATCACATCATCAGGCGGGCCGTATTCCACAAATTTACCCTTCTCCATGATATAAACCCGATCAGAGACATAATACGCCAGGCCAACATCGTGGGTGATAAAAATAACCGTCATCCCAATTTCATCACGCAACTGCATCAACATATCCAGGATGGTCGCACGAGAACAAGCATCGATCATCGATGTGATTTCATCCGCCAAAAGGATCTTCGGATCCAGGAGAAATATACGGGCGATCATCAAGCGCTGCATTTGACCGCCGGAAAGCTCGAAGGGATATTTATTGGTTAATTCCTCGAACTTCAAATTAACAAAGCTGCAGGCTTCTGTCATCATCTCGACTTTTTTCTCATGGGGAAGTTTTCCACCCCCGCGCATGCGAATACAATCCAGCAGAACGGAATCAATCTTATGAAAGATGTTGTAAGAGGAGTAGGGATCTTGAAAGATGGCTTGAATGTTTTTCCAATACTCAATTTTCTTTTGATAGGTGCTGATGTCGCGCAATTCACCCTGGAAGTAAATTTCACCCTCGGTAGGTGTGATCAGCCCTAATATTAATTTTGATAAAGTCGTTTTACCGCTCCCTGATTCACCCACAATGGTGATGACGTCCCCCTCATGAAGCTCAAGGTCCACATGATCAACCGCTACGACTTTTTGGCGTCCGAAGCCAAACTCTTTTGTCAAACCGGATGCACGCAATAAAGGTTTCTTTTCATTTGCCATTTTGATAAAACTCCCTTAATTCTTCCTCTGAGAAAATACAGCGATATGAGCGTCCATTATCCAACTCACGCAGACCGACATTCATGACCCTGCAGGTTGGCACAACATATTTGCAGCGTTCAGCAAAACGGCAGCCTTCCGGTGGATTTTTAAGGTTGGGAGGAACGCCTGGAATGGCTGTCAGTTTTACATCCCTTAAGCCCGCCTCAGGCACAATAATCGCACCCATTAGACCTTTGGCATAGGGATGGAGGGGATCGAAAACGGCGTCTTCTGCATTGGCTTTCTCCACGATCTGACCAGCATACATCACCATGATATCGTCCGTCACGTTATAAAGTAGCGGTAGTTCGTGGGTGATGAAGAGCATTGATTTGATAATTTCTTTCTCCATCAAGTCCCGCAGCATCTTGATCACTTTCTTTTGCGATGTCACATCCAGGGCTGAAGAAGGTTCATCGGCAATCAGCACCTTTGGTCCAAGGATCACGGATGTCGCAATGACGGTGCGCTGCTTCATTCCGCCCGAAAGTTCAACCGGGTATTTTTCCAGAACAGTGGCTGGCAGGCCCAAGGTCTCAAAACGGGTTTTCGCCAGGTCATAAATTTCATCCTTGGTCGCGTCCGGATGATGGGCATGCACCACATCCTCAATAAAGCGTATGATCTTCTGGGTTGGGTTCAATGCGTTCATGGCGGCTTGGGGAATGTAGGCAATTTCTGTCCCCAAAATGGATTTTCGGACATCATCGGGGTCCATCCCTGAGATATTACGTCCATCAATAATGATCTCGCCGCTGGTATAGTACAGGGGTGGGAAGTAATACCCCATCAAGCTGAGGGCTAATGTAGATTTTCCACAGCCGGATTCACCGGCGATGCCCAGGGATTTCCCTTCTTCTACCGTCAATGAAACATGATCGACAGCATAAATATTCTCTTTAAACCGGGTTATGTATTTTGTTGTTAATTGGTTAACCTCTAATATCTTTTTTGACATCTTTTTCACCTAGTCCCTCAGTGCTGGATTAAAGACCTGATCCAGTCCCGTATTCATCAAGTTCATCGAAAATGAAACCAACGCGATTACCACAATCACCGGGAAGTATGCCCACCATTTCCCCATGATATGTGCAGAATAGATCATCGCCCAGTTCATCATCAGCCCCAGGGTGGGCACTTCGGTTGTTTTCGGTCCCAACCCTAAAATTGACAAACTAGCCTCTGCCAGGATTGCTGATGAAATCTGCAGGATAAACGCCATCACAACATAAGAAGCGATATAAGGCAAAATATCGGCAACAATGATGTGGGGGATCGAGTGTCCAGATAATTTGGACAGGTTCACATGATCCCGATGGCGCAGAGAAATCACTTGGGCACGTACCGCACGGGTGGTCCACACCCAGGAGGTGAATCCAATGACGATAGCGACCGTGACAGCACCGCGCTGTTCCTGCCCAATGCTGTAAGAGATCAGGACCAGCAGCACAAGGCTGGGGATGACGGTGAACAAGTTGGTGATGAACATGATGATGTCATCCACCCACCCGCCGATATACCCAGCAACCAGTCCCAAAGTCAACCCGATCATGGTTGCGATGAGTCCAGCAACAAACCCGATTTGAAGGGAGGTGCCCAGGGCTGAGATCAATTCCGTCAACATGTCTCGCCCAAAGTTGTCCGTTCCAAGGGGTAACACACGCACATTGGGAACCTGGTTGATATTTACAAAATCACTTTGGTTAATGACACGCGTTTGTTCTAATTCATTCGTCTCTACATTTTCTACCGCAATGATGACACCTTCTGTGGACAGAAGATTTTCAAGAGAGGCATCCAATCGGGCAAAGTATTTCTTCTTGGCAGAGGTCATCCCCTGGAACCTCAAGGTGGGATCGTAATTGTTCTCCCACAATTCCAGGAGCTTTTCTGTATCCTCGAGATCAATTTCCTCTTCAGGGATGCCATAGGACACAAGCCACTCCTGCATATCCAGGCGTTCCTGCTCCCCCAATCGGCTGGCAATCCGTCTCTCTTGAGCATCGTTTAAATTGAGTGTGTAGGTACGAGCCCCAATGCTGTCAAACACATTGACATAGATTCCAGGCTCAAAAAAGGTCCCCAATGCGATAATTTCCAAGGGTTCATCGGGAATTATTAGGGGATATAAAATTACAATTAACAACATGGCTATTAATAAGATAAAACCCACAACAAATTTTGGCGATCGAAATACTTCACGAATTGTATGTTTCATATCAAGCCTTCTCCTTATTCCGTTTGCGCCGTTTTAATTCGCGGGTCAATAATGCCATAAAGGATTTCTATGATGAATGTTGCGCCCAACACCATCAGGGTGATGATCAAAGTTACTGCTGAAATCAACGGGTAATCCTGTCCCATCACCGCTGTTAGAATCGTTGAGCCCAGCCCAGGATAGCTGAAGATCACCTCAGCAACCAAGGCACCGCCGACCATGGTACCGATGGAGAGTGCCAACCCTGCCACCTGGGGCAGCATAGCGTTTCTGAAAACATACGTGATTGTTTTTCTATCTTTGATGCCCAGGAAACGGCTGTATTTGACGTAATCCGCGTTCAGCTCATAGATTGCCATGGAGCGCATCCCAATCGCCTGTCCACCGATGGCGATGATCACGATGGACCAGAACGGCAATTGATAATGGACGATCACAGACCAGACGAAGTCCCAGCTTAAATTTGGGATCATATCATATCCATAGCCACCAGAGGTTGGAAACCAGCCTAGCTGCACGCCAAAAATAACAAGCAGAATGACCGCCATGCCAAATGCCGGTAAGTTGCTGACAAAAATGCTGGCTGGCATGAGCACCTTATCAAACCCCTTTTTGAGATAGGCTGCCAGTGCGCCAAGCGTGTTTCCAATCAGCCAACCCACAATGATGGCAGGGAACTGCAGTGCAAGCGTCCACCAGATAGATGATCTGATAATATCTGCCACCGGCCTGGGGTATTGGCTGAAGGACAACCCAAAATTGCCCTGGAAGACATTTCTTATGTAAATGATAAATTGCGTAAAAATGGGTTCGTTTGTACCGAAGACTTCGGCATAATACTCATAGACCTTCTGAACACCCGATTGGCTGGTCATTCCCTGGACAGTCCTTTGGGTGATGATTGCGACGGGGTCGCCAGGCATCATGCGCGGCAGGATAAAATTCAGGAGAAAAGCAGCAACAAGGGTGATCAGGAACCAGACCAGCTTACCGCTAAAATATTTTAGGTAGCCCTTCAAGCAGACACCTCCTTATAAATTATTAATATGCTTTACGAAAAACCGCCATGTTCCAAATTGATTTGGAACATGGCGGCCGGTAGTGCACCGTGATTTACTGATTTACTAATTCGAGTTCGTAGAGACCTGCAATGCTGTAACCATCCAGCAGGTTCATCGGGGGGATGTTGCGACCATCATCCGCTGACGGGAAATTGGTC
>Ga0207796_1000264_pt1 | contig 22008 bp, 19 predicted proteins | sample Pon1CUnioCityCA_6_FD_187274 | JGI IMG/M metagenome (GOLD analysis project Ga0207796, IMG submission 187274) | Marine sediment microbial community from Union City, CA, USA - Pond 1C Sediment 1 (SPAdes) | ecosystem: Environmental > Aquatic > Marine > Intertidal zone > Salt pond sediment ...
CGAGCAGGAGAAAGGGGACCAACATCCAGGCTTGATTAAACAGGGCTTCCTGGAGATAGAGATAAAAAATCACCAGTGCAACCAGCGCCAGGATGATATAAGTCAGGATGATATTGCGACGGATTCGGGGAAAGTTATCTGGATCAAGACGAAATGACTTCATGGGTGTCAACCTCTCTCTTTGGGACTTCATCATTATACTGGGAATAATAACGATGATGATTTTTTATCACGATGTCCAAAAGTACACATTAGATGAATTACGTCGCATGTGGTATATTAAACCCCGTTGACTTTTTAAGGATTGATGTAAATAGCAATGTTTCGCAATTGAAAACATTGAGAAAAATGAAAAGAAAAAAATAATTACTAATTTGGAGAACACCCCATGATAAAAAAGCTATTCTTTGGTCTGGTTTTGATCATTTTGATACTGACGGCTTGTGCCCCTGCCCAGGATGAAACTGAAGAACCTACACAGAAGTCTTCTGGAGCTTTTGAGCTTTTCCTGGTTGCATCGCCTCAAATGTCTGGTGCTGATCTGGATAATTATGACTTAGACGAATTGCCCCTGGCGGAAGAACCCATCCTAAGTACCGATGACATTGTAAATTACCTGTGGGATGATCATATGATCAACGTGTCTGAAGAAGCTTATAAAAAACTCCTGGCTATTTTTGGTCAGGGTATACCGATGAGCGGGGTTCCTTTTGTGATTGTCTCGAATGATGTACGAATATATGCGGGTGCCTTTTGGTCCCCAGCTTCCTCCCTTCCCTTTGATGGGGTCATGATAAGACAGCCCTTTGACCCTGCGGGAGCACCCTTAATCATCTCATTGGGTTATCCTACCAGTGAGTTCTTCACAGGGGAGGACCCACGCAGTGATCAACGCCTTAAGCAGGCTTTGCAAGAAGCCGGGCTGATTCAGTAGTGTAATTAGGATATTGGCATTCAGGTGGTTGGGAGTTGGGGGATTAGGAAATTGGTTTTCTTGGGATGAGCATAAGTCTGTAATGCGACCGAGTAATATTAAAATACTTCGATAAAACTAAAAGCAGTAAGACAGCTTTTTATGATAGGCCACATGGTACCCAAGCCCTAAGGACTAATTCCCAAGCAAATTTTTCACTCTTATCCAGATGGTGTCAAACATTTCCTCTGTCAAGCGCCCGGTGAGGGTGTTTTGCTGGCTGGGATGGTAGGACGCCAGCAGCCAGGGGAGCCCACTGCCCAGTTCAAAGTATTCATTATGCCCGAAGTCTATTTTGGGTATTTCAAACCCTTGTAATTTATACAGCCGTTGAATACCATCAAAGGCGATCCTGCCCAATGCCACAAAACCCTGCAGGTCCGGCAGCAGGTCGATCTCAGCTGCCATCCAGGGCAGGCAGTTCTTAATTTCAGCAACATGGGGCCTGTTTTTAGGCGGAACGCAGCGGCAGATAGCAGTGATGAAGACGTCATTAAGCCGCAGTCCATCACCCAGGTACTTGGCAGTCGGCTGGTTGGCGAAACCCGCCCGATGCAGCGCAGGGTAGAGGAAATCGCCGCTGGCATCGCCAGTGAACATCCGACCGGTGCGGTTGGAGCCATGCGCACCTGGCGCCAAGCCTACAATCATTATTTTGGCATGGGGATCACCAAAACCCGGCACAGGTTTTCCCCAATAGGTTTCATTTTCGTAAGCCCTGCGTTTAGTTTTGGCGACTTCTTCTCGCCAGGCAACCAGGCGGGGACAGCGACGGCAGGTGATCAGATTTGCATTGAGGGTATCTAATGAATCAGGCATTCGTTGATTTCTACGTCAATAAAACGCAGGGATGTTCTTAAGAACATCCCTGCGAGATCCGGTTCATCTTATCAGGTTATCTTTTTAAGGCTTCCCAGCCGGCATATTTCCCTGATTTACCTAACTCCTGTTCAATGCGGAGGAGTTGATTATATTTTGCCACACGATCTGAACGGGCAGGCGCGCCGGTCTTAATCTGCCCGGTGTTCATGGCAACAGCCAGGTCGGCGATGGTGGCATCTTCGGTCTCACCAGAGCGATGGGAGGTGACAGCCGTCCAACCATGCTGCTGGCACATGGTCACGGCTTCCAAGGTCTCCGTCAGGGACCCAATTTGGTTGACCTTGACCAGCAAGGAATTACAGGCTTTCTCAGCAATGGCTCGGCTTACTCGCCGTGGATTGGTGACCAGCAGGTCATCGCCCACAATCTGGATACGATTCCCCACCTGAGCAGTGAACAACTTCCAGCCTTCCCAGTCGTCCTGTGCCAAGCCGTCTTCAATGGAAACGATGGGATATTTGTTCACCCAATCAACCCAGAAAGAAACCATTTCCTGGCTGCTGAGTTTTTTGCCTTCTGTGCGCAGATTGTATACTTTTTCTTCTTCATCATAAAACTCGGAGGCTGCAGGGTCCAGGGCAATGGCGACATCCTCACCCGCTTTGTAACCCGCTTTATCGATCGCCTCCAGGATGATCTCAACGGCCTCTTCGTTGGTCTTGAGCGCAGGTGCATAGCCGCCTTCATCGCCAACCAATGTGGCATACCCCTTTTCTTTGAGGACTTTCTTGAGCGTATGGTAGATTTCAGCCCCCCAGCGCAATCCTTCCGAGAAGGAGGGGGCACCCAGCGGCATCACCATGAATTCCTGGGCATCGGTTGTTTGCCAGCCGGTATGAGCGCCACCATTGAGGATGTTCATCATGGGAACTGGTAGTTCATGGGCATAAACGCCGCCAAGATAGCGATAGAGCGGCAGACCAACACTGTGGGCTGCAGCTTTCGCGACGGCTAAACTGGTCCCAAGGATAGCGTTTGCACCCAGTTCCTTTTTGTTGGGGGTGCCGTCCAGTGCGTTCATTGCCATATCAATTTCCATTTGCTGGGTTGCATCCACACCAATCAGAATCTCGGCAATCCGGGTGTTCACATTGTTAACCGCCTTGGTGACGCCCTTGCCGCCGAAACGATCGGGATCGCCATCTCGCAATTCGAGGGCTTCATGTACGCCTGTTGACGCCCCAGAGGGTACGGCTGCCCTTCCCCAGCTGCCATCGCCAAGGATGACCTCCACTTCAACTGTGGGGTTGCCGCGAGAATCGAGGATTTGTAGTGCACTTACAGAAATAATTGTTGTGTCCATGGCTTACCTTGAAATTCCTTTCTTTTCCTATTTGGTTTTTTTTATTAAGTTGTCTGGAGGATTTAATCATTCAGCAGGCAAAAATAGTTCATCGATTTGAACATCCTCTCGCCAGGAGCGCAAATTAAGCAGTGTTTCATTAAGATCAATGATGTCATAGGTCAAAGCCTCCCCATTGTCTGGATTGAGGGTCAATGTGGCATTTGAATCAACAACCTGGGTTCTCCATGCGCCGCTCATCTGCCCCTCTGAAGTGGTCATTTCATAACTGCCATCGGCGTTGATCGTCATGGTTTTTTCCTGAGGCTCTTGAACAACGCTGTTCTCGGCATAATTTACGAGTGCCCATGTTTGAATCAGAAATTGAAGGTTTTCCTCCAGGATTGGATAAGCTGATGTGCCTGAGGGAGGATTTTCCCCTAATGGATAGGCGCCCTCTACAGGCTCAGGTTCATCCAGGGGATACGCATCTTCTACCGGGTCAGCTTCATTTTCTCCTTGTCCTTCAATCATGGGCAAGATTACAGTTTGAGTTTCCTCAGTATTTGATTGACAGGCGGACAAACCCAGAATCAAGATCGAAATGATAATCCAAGATATTCTTGCTTTCACTGGTTCTCCTTTTGTGTTATTTCATTATCTCGTTGCATCATCCGATCTTTAACCGATTTGATGAAAGCAACAAATAAAGGATGGGGTCGATTCGGCCGGGAGAGAAATTCGGGGTGAAATTGCGTCCCTATCATGAAGGGATGGTCCTTGATCTCGGTAATTTCCACCAATCGGTTATCTGGTGAAACGCCAGAACAAATCATGCCAGCCGCTTCAAGGTCAGGCCGAAACTGATTATTTAATTCAAAGCGATGGCGGTGCCGCTCTTCAACGAGTTCCTCTTGATAGGCTTCTCGGGCTTTGGTACCTTCAATAAGGTGACATGGGTACAAGCCCAGGCGCATTGTGCCGCCCTTTTCAGTGATGTCGTGTTGTTCAGGCATCAAGTCAATCACAGGTGCTGGGGTTGTGTGGTCGAATTCAGATGAATGTGCTTTAGTGTGGTGAAGGATATTCCGGGTAAATTCGATGACCATCACCTGCATTCCCAAACACAAACCAAGATATGGCACCTTATTTTCACGTGCATACGTCGCTGTTTTTATTTTACCTTCAATTCCACGGCTCCCAAACCCACCCGGGACGACGATGCCGTCCACTTTCTCCAGGACCTCCATACCCGTGCCTTTCTCAAGCTCTGTTGAGTGCAGCCAGAGCAAATTGAGTTCCACACCGTTGGCAAGACAGGCATGTTTCAGGGCTTCACGGACGCTGATGTAGGCATCATGCAGTTCGACATATTTTCCTACCAGGGCGATGTTCACCTCTGGTTTGGGACGTTTGACTTCCGCAATCAGGTTTTCCCATTCTTTCCAATCTGGTTTTTGCCTTGCTTCGAGGTCCAGGCGCGCAAGCAATAAATCCGCAATCTTTGTTTTTTCCATCAAGAGGGGGATTTCATAAAGCACCCGCGCGGTTTCCATGGGGATGACGGCTTCCTTCTCGACATCACAAAAAAGCGCAATTTTATCTTGGATATCCTCATTAATTGGGTAATCTGAACGGGTGACAATGACATCGGGCAGAATACCATTGGAGCGTAGTTCCCGAACTGAGTGTTGTGTGGGTTTGGTTTTGAGCTCGCCGGTCGCCCCGATGTGCGGCAGCCAAGTCAGGTGGACATAGGCTGTGTTTTCTCTTCCAATGTCAGAGCGCATCTGGCGCAGTGCTTCCAGGAAGGGCAGGCTTTCGATATCACCAACGGTGCCGCCAACCTCAACCAGGACAATTTCTGCCCCGGTCGCTTTGCCGACCATCCGCACTCGTCTTTTGATCTCATTCGTGATATGGGGGATGACCTGGATTGTGCCTCCAAGGTAATCGCCGCGCCTTTCCCTCCCGATGACTTCCGCGTAGACTTGCCCGGTGGTCACATTGCACACCTTGCTGAGGCGGGTATCGATGAAGCGTTCATAGTGACCCAAATCAAGGTCAGTCTCTGCGCCATCATCGAGGACAAAAACCTCTCCATGCTGATAGGGGCTCATGGTTCCCGGATCAACATTAAGGTATGGATCAAGTTTTTGTACCGCCACTGCAAACCCGCGTTCTTTCAACAACCGGCCCGTTGCCGCAGCAGTGACCCCCTTACCAATTGAACTGAGGACACCGCCAGTGAAAAAGATGTACTTGGTTGCCATCAAAAAACTCCCTGGTCACATAAAGTGCTAAATAATTGCCATGATATCGAGCTTACCACCGTTATTAAAAGCTGAGGGGAGGGCCGATGGTTCCGGCACCTCCCCGGGATGTCTATTCTAATTTTTGGGGTCTCATCCAAAAACAATGGATGAGGAACTTACGAGTCCTTACCAACTTTATTCTCCAGTGTTCGGGAGAGAATTTCTTCTTGTTCAGGTGAAACCTCTTTTGGTTTACGAGATTTCTTCTGACCTGAGTCGCCTTTCTCGCCTGAGGATTTTTCCATGGCTGAGCGCATGGCAATCTCCATAGCAGTTAAATCGGGCTCTTCTGGTTCTTCTTCTTTTTGTTTTTCAGGGCTTGGCTGTTCAACCTGCAGTTTTTCTGGTAATTCCTGGAGGGCTTTGATACTTAACTTTATCTGCTTCTTGCGGCGATTCACTTCCAATACCTTGGCTTCAACTTCATCACCTTCCCGGACTACCTCACCTGGTGTACGCACATAGCTGTGGGAGAGTTCGCTGATGTGGATCAGCCCAGGGCGTTCCGCGCCAATTTCCACAAAGGCACCAAAGGTCTCTAAACGAACAACTTCACCCTTGATCGTCATACCGGGTTTAATTTCCCGCCATTCCAGCCCCAGGGGTTCTTTCATGGTCAGTTCAATACGGTCTTTTCGAACACGCTTGACCCAAAAGTCAAATTTCTGACCTTTCCCCAAAACCTCTTCAATGCTGTTAATTTGCTTTTTAGGATCGTCTTCTTTTACAGCCTGTGAGATGTGAATAAAGGCAGGCTTTTCACTGCCGATATCAACTAACGCACCCTGCAGTGTTGTCTTTAGCACCGTCCCCGTATAGCGCTCTTTTGCCTTAATTTCTTCTTGTTGTTTCATAGCGCTCTTCTCCCGTCAAAATCTCTAAATTCACGACGAGTGATTATACTTTGTGGGTATGCTTATGTCAAACAAAGCCACAGGGCTTAACCCTTGGAGATATTCCTTGTTTCTTCCCCAATTCTGATTGATTTTTGCTCAAGACCTTATTAACTCACGCTCTTCTTATGTAAGTTGGTTAGTAGAGAATCTTGTGTCTAAGAGGATAAATTGTTTGTTTGGCGTGTGCAATCTCAGGTCAACCGACGTTTTCGCAATGCCAGCAGGGTAATCGCCCCGCCTATGGCAACCAGCGCCAGCCCGATCATCATTCCACGAATGAGGTTGCGCCAGAGTGGTGCAGGCTCTTCAACCGTTACAGCAGGTTCGCTGCGCTCGATGATCTCCCCACCCTGGTCAGGATTAATACCCAGGATGATGCTCTTCTCTTCAACGGCTTTTTCTTCAGGCGCCGCTTCGGGTAATTCTTCTGGCATGGCTTCGCTTTCCAATTCGGGTGCGGGTTCCTCTTGGGGCATATCAGGAGGCGCGGCTTCGATGCCTTCCGCCGGTGCTTCCTCAATGTAAGTGTCGCCACCCATGCCGTACGCATCGCCGCCGGTTGCGCCTCCTAAGCCAGCCTGTCCCCATTGGATCAAAGGTTGTGGTGTGGTTTCCTCTGCAATGCGAGCCGATTCCATCATAGGTGCTTCTGCAGTTAGGGGTTGCCTCAGGAAACTGCCCCCGAGGATTAATTCAACACCGACGAGTACCACCAGTAAAATGGCAGCCAGGGAGGTTGCCAGGCGCAGTGTTGTGAATAAGGGTTGGCGTTTCGGCTTGCGGACTTTGACCATTTCCGGCGTCAGGGTGTAACGGTGCGGTGCCCGCAGGCGCGGTAAACTTCCCAGGATGATTTTAGTTCGTCGCAATTGTTCCAATTGTTCACGTAGTTGCGGATCGACTGCCAGACGGGCTTCAAGTTTCTGTTTCTGTGCAGGGGTTAAGGCATCATCCAGGTATGCTGAGAGTTGATTGATATCTTGTGTTGTTTTTCTTGTAAATCTCATACTGCTCCTTCATCATTTAGACGAAAGAGATCGGGTAAAAGTTCCCAAAACCCCTGTAAACACTCCTGGACACGCTGTCTTGCCCTCGCCAACCGGCTCTTGACGGTCCCAAGAGGTGTGTCTGCTGCTTGTGATGCGGTCTCGTAGTCCAACCCTTCGACATCCACCAGCACTAAAATGATGCGGAATTTTTCATCCAATTCGTTGATGCAATGTTGTATAGCTTCTTGCAGTTCAGTTTCTTCGCTTTGTTTTTCTGGGGTAGGCGCATCATCTTCCAGCCAAAAGGGATTTTCCAGGGTTTCGCCATCGTCCAACTCGGGTTTGAGAGGGGTTACCGGCTGGCGCTGCCGGCGGCGGAGTTCATCATAGCAAGCATTGGTCACAATTCGCAGCAGCCATGCTTTAAATGAACCGCCGCGATATTGTTCCAGTTTTTGATAAGCGGAGATAAAGGCTTCCTGGGTGGCATCATCGGAGGCGCCCGGTTCACCCATGATACGATAGGCGACGTTGTATGCCATATCCTGGTAGTGTAAAACCAGGGTGTTGAAGGCTTGTAAATCGCCCTCAAGTGCCTCTGTAATCAACGCCTGTTCATCCATGGGGTTAACGTTGCTTTCTTTTGGTTTGAAAATGATGGCTCAGCATAATGAGTGAAAATAACAGGTCTTTTGGGTTAATCCTCCATAATCTGGGTGCGGAGGTGGGGGAAAAGGATCACTTCTCGGATATTCCGCCGGCCAGTCAGCAGCATCATCAATCGGTCCACACCAATGCCAAACCCGCCAGCTGGGGGCATCCCGAAGCTGAGGGCATTGAGATAATCATCATCCATTGGGTGCCGCTCTTCATCATCTTCTTCATAGGATCGCCCCATCTCCAAAAAGCGCTGTTCCTGGTCCAGAGGATCGTTCAATTCTGAAAAGGCGTTGCATAATTCCATACCGCCGACAAAACCTTCAAACCGCTCTACAATGTCTGGATTTCCGGGTTTGCTTTTTGCCAGGGGAGAAATATCCCTGGGATAATTATACAGGAAGGTGGGCTGGATGATGTTAGGTTCAATTAAATCACTTAAGATCCCTTCGATCAATTTGCCGCGGGTGGCATTGGGTTTGGGGTTCAGGTTTTTGGTTTCCATAGCATTTGTTAAGGATTGAGCTGTCGGGGTTTCTTGGATATCAATCCCGACAGCATCCATGATGGCTTTTCGTAATTCCAGCCGCTGCCAGGGAGGGGCAAGGTCAATCTCCTGGTCATTGAACGTCACTTTGGTGGTCCCCAAGACCTTTTCAGCGACAAAGGCGATCATCTGCTCAGTAAAATCCATCACCTCTAAATAATCCGCATATGCCCAATAAAATTCCATTTGCGTGAATTCGGGGTGGTGTTTATAGGAAACGCCCTCATTTCGAAAGTCACGGCCGATTTCATAGACCCTTTCCAGGCCACCCACCAGAAGACGCTTGAGATAAAGTTCAAAGGAGATGCGCAAATACAGGTCCTGGTGAAGCTGGTTGTGATGGGTGATAAAAGGTTTTGCGGCTGCTCCCCCATAGATGGGTTGGAGAATGGGGGTTTCGACCTCGATGAAATCGTGGTTATCGAGGAAATCCCGTAGATAGCGCAAGGTAGCGGCTCTTATCTTGAATATTTCCTGCACCTCCGGGTTGACAGCTAAATCCACATAACGCTGGCGAAAGCGCGTTTCAGCATCTGTGATTGTTGCATGGCGGATCACTTCACCTTCAACAACCTCGTCTTTGGCAGCGGGTAAGGGTCTCAGGGCTTTGGCAAGCATTCTAAAATCTTCCACATACAAGGTGACCTCACCGCGCCGAGTGCGGAACATATGACCCCTCGCCTGGATGAAATCTCCCAGGTCGTAGTAGCTGTCCAGTTCAGACATTTTTTCATCACCAAGATCATTAATTCGGAAAAAGAGCTGTATCCGACCATCACGATCTTCAATATGGGCAAAGGCGATTTTCCCCATGGGACGCAGGGCGCGGATACGACCTGCCAGTGTCACGTTAATCTGAGCTGTACTTTCATCATCTTCTGATTTGATGAAGGCGTCAATGGCTTCCTGGCTGGTATGCGTTTGTTCTGCATCGGTTGGGAAGGGGTTAATGCCCTTCTCATGCATTTCGCGTAATTTTTCGAGCCGCGTATTTTCTAATTCCGAAAATGATTCTTCCAGCATAAGACCTTCCTTTAATTGATAAATAAAAACCCCGACCAGAGGTTCCGGGCGGGGTGGGTAATCAGACGTGAAATTTTTATCCTACGGAAAGAATTTCAATCTCAAATTCTCCGCCTGGGGCTTCGACTTTAACTTTATCACCGGCCTTTTTATTAAGCAATGCTTGTCCCAGGGGGGATTCATTGGAGATGCGTCCCAGCCGAGGGTCGGCTTCAGCCGCGCCAACAATCACGTATTCCTCGGGCTCATAACCTTCTTCATGCACCTTAACCTTTGAACCGACCTGGATAATATCAGAATGATTGGTGCTATCGATGAGCTTGGCGTTTGACAGCAAGAGCTCTAATTCCTTGATGCGTCCTTCAACAAAGGATTGCTCATTTTTTGCTGCTTCAAGCTCAGCGTTTTCGATTAATTCACCATCTTCCAACGCGTCGCGCAAACGGATTGCGACCTCGTTGCGTTTTTCTGTGCGTAGATATTCCAGCTCTTTTTGTAGGCGTTCATAACCCTCAAGTGTTAAATATGAACTGGGCATAATACTTTCCTTCCGATTTTCAAAAAACTTAGGGAGAGACTCCCCTGAATATTAAACAAAAAACTCGCTATTTCCGAGAAACTTCCAACATACTTCTCAAGAAAACAGTGATTGTTTTATTAGGCAGTTATCTTATCACATTTTAAAGATTGATGCAAGTTTAATTTGGAAAATGTTTGGTTTCATTGACAACTCAAATAAGATAGTTATTTTTTGAGTAAAGAACAATGAATTGTGAATTTTTTATAAATTAGATACGCAATAATTTTATGCACACAATATGAGATGCTGGTAGATCAGAGATCACCATGCCCCTTCCCATCGGTCAGCGTCTCAAGATGAGAAAAATTTGTGTTATTGAGAGAAAGCGCCCTGTCATCGAGGGAGCAATTTCATATGGAGATTTTTTTGTTGTCAGGCAGGCGTTTGTATGCGCCATGTCTAACTTACAAGGGTGTGCAGGGGTTGTCTGCGTACTAAATAAAGAATTTCGGTGGGTCCAGTAGTGTGTGCAGAGGTTTTCTGCGCACCGAATAACGAATCTCGATGCGCTCAGAAGAAGATCACACCCTACCTGGCATATTTGTTGCAATCATAGAGGACGAAAAACAGATCGATTTCAATATTAATTTAACCTTCAATGTCGCAGTTTTTACGGCGATGAATTAGAAGGAGATGACGGTGAACAAATCATTAAAAATTGGCATTTTTTTCCTGGTCTTATTATGCTTAGTCTTAATCAGCTTTGTCTTATTTTACGGGCCGCAAAATCAGCCAGCGAATGAAGAATCGGTACTTGCAGATGCAGCTACCTCGGAGATCATTGAGGATAAAGAATTGGTATTAGCGGTAAAAGAAGCCCTGGCGAGTGCTGATGGTCGTTGGGCTGAGTTCACCTACCAAATTGATCATGTCAAAATCCAGGATGATGGGCAGAAGGCAATCGTTTGGTTAGCCCCTGTTGATCCTGAGACGGGCGCCTTCATTGGTCGTGAACCTGAATTAGCCCTGGCAAGGCGGGATAAGGCGGGACAATGGCAGGTGCTCTTAGAAGATGATGAGGAATTCTTAGAGATTTTTAAGGCCTTTCAATACACAGAAAAAAACCGGCAAGGTGATATTATCTCGGAAGATCAAGCCATGCCTAAATCCGGCCAGATCTTTGGGGGCTATTACTTGCCCTGGGCAGCCGGCTTGGAGAAGAGATTGACCTGGTCGGTCGCTCATACATCCTGCTATCCGATTTACTACTGCACACACGCCTTCGATTTTGCCGATGGCACCATGTTTCCACTCGTGGCTGCCAAGGGCGGGACGGTCTTTCATTGGAAGGATACCTGTGCCAACGGCGATTCCTACTGCACCAACAGCATCACGCTGCAAGATCGCTCAACCACACCATGGACCTACCAGATTTACCTGCACATTGCCCAGGGAAGTATCCCCGGCAGCCTTAAAAAGGTGGGGATACCGGTGATGCAAGGTCAATACCTGGCGAATGTGGATGACACCGGTTACAGTTCAGGTCACCACGTCCATTTTATGGTGGTCTCTGAAGAGACACGTTATATGTCCTCGGGCATGGGCTCGGTTTGGGGCGTGGCGGAGGACATCACTTATCGTGATGTGGACATCAATTGGGATCCTGTAACCAAAGGTGGTCGACCGAGGTTGGCGTATGAGGCGGCAGATTATGGTGGTGAGGGGCGCACGTATTATGTTTCTGGCAACCAGCCAGCAAACCCGCCAGTAGGCGGCTTAACATCACCAGTCACAAAAACCCTCCTGACCACCAGGATCTTAACTGTAACGGGTTGGGGGCTGGATGATGTGGCCGTCACGAAATATGAGATCTTGGCCAATACGGGTGGGGATTGGTTCCCCATTGGTAATGCGACAGAGGGCATTAACTTTGCAACCACCGTTGATTTATGTGAAGCAGACCTTCCGGACGGACCCTTTGAAATTGCTGTGCGAGTCTGGGACTATGAGGGTAATCCCTCAGCGATCAGTTCAGTCCGTAAGGTAATCAAGGATGTTGAGTGCGGCACTAACGGCACTGACCCTCGGGTCACCCTTTCATTGGATGGAGGCTTGCTGGCACTCCCCCAAAGCGGGTTGGTCCAGGCAAATACTGTGGAGGGCAGCGGCGGTTATGATGTGCAATCAGTGGCATTCTGGCTGCATGGCTTGGATTGGGAAAAAGCAGACTGGGTTCTTCTGGGAATGGATACGAACGGTCTCAATGGATGGCAGGCACCAATTATCACTACTGAGCTGCCTGAAGCCAGTACTTATACCCTGGTTGCTGTCGCTATTGACAGCGCAGGAAACCAGGATGCAGATGTCAATTTCAACGCGATTGTGGATCACACGGATCCCTGGGTGTTCTTACAACCGATTTCTTCACCCTATTACGGAAGTTGGGTGACCTTCAAATGGACCGGTGGAGATGACCTCACCGGCTTGGATCATTTTGCTGTGGGTATGAAAGTGAACAGCGGCGGGTATCATGAACTGGCAGGTTATTTGCCGACAACCGTCTCTTCATACCAGGTTCCGATCGCTGAAGATCAGCTCTTGTTATTTGAGGTGATAGCTTACGATAATTCTGGCAATTTTTCAAAGAGTGTGATCCCGGTTTATGCGAATAAATACATTTTTCCATACCAGTACATTGCTCCAATTTTTCTTCAGAATGAATAAGCCTAATCTCCGTTGAGAACTGCAATGAAAAGCGAAAGTGTGGCGCCTATCCTTATTCTTTGGCTGCCTATTGGTATAATTTCCCAGTGAGTTAACTGGACTTTTCCAGTTATGGATGGATCGGAGAATAGTTTTGAAGGTTGTATTAATCACAGGGATTACCGGCCAGGATGGTTCCTACCTGGCAGAGTTCCTTCTAAAAAAAGGATACCGTGTGATTGGTATGGTACGGCGCACCAGCACCGTCCATTATGAACGGATTGCGCCCATCCAGGATAAGCTTGAGATCGTGCATGGCGATCTGTTGGACCAGGGGGCACTTTACGATATTTTTGAGGCATATCAGCCGGATGAGATCTACAATCTTGCGGGTCAATCAAATGTGCAGCTTTCCTGGTCTCAGGCAGTTTTGACTGCGGAGTCAACCGCCCTGGGTGTGACGCGCATGCTGGAATGTATGCGCCAGGTGACGCCCCGGGCACGTTTCTACCAGGCATCGACCAGCGAGATCTTTGGCGATCCACACGAATCCCCACAAAATGAAAAAACACGGCTTTACCCCCGCAATCCCTATGGTGTTGCCAAAGTATACGGACACCTGGTCACCGGCAATTATCGCCAGAAATTCAATTTATTTGCTGTATCGGGCATTCTTTACAATCATGAGAGCCCTCGTCGTGGGATGGACTTCGTCACCCGTAAGATCACGCATGGTGCGGCACAGATCAAGATCGGGATGATCGATCAATTGCGGCTTGGCAATCTTGATGCCAAACGCGATTGGGGCTTTGCCGGGGATTATGTTCGGGCGATGTGGTTGATGCTCCAGCAACAAAAACCGGATGATTATGTGATCGGTACAGGCATCAGCCATTCGGTCCGAGATTTATGCGAAATTGCCTTTTCAGCAGTGGGATTGGATTATCAGGATTGGGTTGTTGAAGACCCGGCGTTTTATCGCCCCCTGGAAGACTATTCGCTCGTTGCCGACCCCAGCTATGCACGGGAGCAATTAGGCTGGCAGCCAGAAGTGGAATTTGAAGACCTGATCCACATGATGGTGGAAGCGGATTTGGAAGCTTTGGGGTCATAGGGTATAAACGGGGAAACCAGTATAATGGACTCATTTAGAGGTTAGTGATTATCAATTGATGCCTGAAGAAAACACGCTCAGCCCACGCGAACAAGAAATCCTGCAGTTGGTGGCAAGGGGTCTCACAAACCGTGAGATCGCCCAGGAATTATCAATCAGCCCCAATACGGTCAAGGTTCACGTGAGCAATATCTTTGAGAAAGCCGGTGTTGCTTCCCGAACCGAAGCGGCGCTGTATGGTATGGAACAGGGAATTGTTGATGTACCGGGCGGGGAAAATGAAAAGGCTTTGTCTGGGCTTTCCATCAATGAGCTCATTCGGAAATACCGTTGGGTGTGGGGGGCAATGCTCGCTCTGTTGATTGTGTTTGGCGTTACCTTTGCAACCAATGTACTTTTCCCACCGTCAACGCCGGAAACGGCAGCATTGATAGATTTTGCTGAACGCTGGCAGGAATTATCGCCCATGCCCAAACCACGGGCCGGTATGGCAGCCGTGCCTTATGACGGAAATATTTATGCCCTGGCAGGTGAGGGTCCTGAGGGGGTGAGCGGGGAGGGGTTTCGCTATCTTGTGGAAGAGGACCGTTGGGAATCCCTTCGCCAGAAACCGACGCCTGTCACGGATGTGGCAGGGGTATTGATTGGGGAGCGGATTTATATTCCTGGCGGCAAAATGGCAAATGGCAGACCGACCAACATTTTGGAAATTTATGATCCCAGGGCGGATACCTGGGGGATAGGCACCCCTTTGCCCAAGGCGATCAGTGCCTATGCCCTGGCGGATTTTGAGGGGAAGTTGTATGTATTTGGTGGCTGGGATGGGGAAGGTGCGCTGGATGATGTCTACATCTATGACCCAGCATTAGATTCCTGGCAGGAAGGGACGCCATTGCCCACAGCAAGGTTTGATGCGGGGGCGGTTGTGGCTGGTGGGAGGATCTTTGTTGTTGGTGGTTGGGATGGTGAGAAGGATTTTGATGTTAATATCAGTATTTCGGCAGCACAAATGCTGCAGGGGGAGGGTGTTTGGAACAATGAACCAGCTTTACCAATGCGGAGATTTGGTATGTCAGTGATTAATCTAGCCGGCCAAATTTATGTTTTTGACGGCTCTTCGGTGGACGATGTAGGCATTAATCAAATGGTTTATTCCTTAGATCCAGAAGTATGGTCAATTGTTGAAGATGAAACTGGCGATTCTGAAGAAATTATCCATTCATCCGTGGTATCGATAGGTGAATACATTTATCTGGTCGGTGGGAAAAAATCAGAAGGATTGTCAAACAGAGCCCTTTCCTTTCGGGCGATTTATTCAATCATGTTACCTTTTACGGTGAATCAATAAAAGTACAGGAAATATTACTTATTAGGTTTATACTGTATTTGAGTTTTCTTGTTACGCAAAATCAGCGAGACATCCACCTGATCAGATAAGTATCAATAGGATCAGTGGATCTCTTTGGACCAACCAGTTTTTTGAGAAGGCAGTTGAAAAATCAGTATCCCCTCTGCAAGTTTTTTATCAGGAAACCCAGTCAAAGAGAGACAAAAATATCTTAACCAAATAGAACTTGGAAAATGTGAAAATTATCCTTTTTACTTGGGAGAAAAAACTTGACATCTACTCAGAGAAAATGTGGTATTTGACCTAATGAAGAATAAAATCCATATGTTGAAAAAGAATCCAAGAAAAATATATCGCTATGTCTATTTTGATACACACGATTATCGAAAAACGATATTTCTAGCAGGGTCAGCAAGAAGTGGAACGACATGGGTGCAAGATATCATTAATTTTGATAATGAATATCGGATTATGTTTGAACCTTTCTACCCTGCGAAAGTTAAATTAATCCATGACTGGAAACCACTCCAATATTTATCAGTTGGCGAGGATTCTCCCATGTTTGTTGAACCAATGAGAGATATTTTGCGTGGAAAGGTTAGGAATAAATGGATTGACAGATATAATCAAAGATTTGTTTCACAAAAGAGGATTATTAAAGCAGTTCGAGGGAACCTTGTGATAAATTGGATAAAAAGTCATTGCCCTGAAATACCGATAATTCTATTGTTTCGACATCCATGCGCGGTCGCAAATTCAAAAATTAATATCATAAAGAATTGGTTTCCTGACTCATATAATCCCTTGGATAGATTCTTGGTCCAGGATCAGTTAATGGACGATTATTTACGACCTTATGAGAAAAATATCAAAGCGGCAAAGACAATTTTTGAACAATGTATATTTATGTGGTGCATAGAATATTTTGTTCCAATATCACAATTTATAAAAGGAGAGGTTTATATCACGTTTTACGAAAATCTTTGTGTAAATACAGAAAATGAAATCAAGAATTTATTTTCTTATATAAAGAAATCATTTTCATCAGAGGTTATGAAAACAGCAATCGTTCCAAGCCCTATGAGTGGCATGAATAGTGCGATTAAATCAGGGGCAGATTTAATTAAATCTTGGCGGAATCAGATCACTGATTCTCAAATTCAAAAGGCAAATGAAATTTTAAATCTTTTTGGCTTGGATGTGATTTATAATGATAGCGACTTACCACTGATAAGCGGTGAGGAAATATTAAAGATATTTTGAACTCAGGCATACTAGTAGAAAAACGCAAGAATTTCAATTTACGATATCTGCATAAAACCAAAATTTATTCTGCAAGCTTTGAGTAACGATTAGTTTGATATAACTGAGAAAATCAGAAAACAATTTGAATGAGAATAGACAAAGAGAAAAGTGATCATGGTGAAAGGTAAGAATCAAATCAAAAAATGGCTCTCAGTGTTTGGTTATGGACTTACAAACCCGATTGCTCTCTTAAATATCTATCGTGTCAAAAGAAACCGCTTGACTTATCTAAGTTACTCAAAATTGGTGAGTCTGAGTAGATATTTCCAAAAATTACGAAGAAGAAAAATTAACGGCATGCTTATTGAGGCGGGTTGTGCGCTTGGGGGCTCGGCAATCATTCTTTCCCTGTTAAAGGAAAAAAATCGTAAATTCCATATTTATGATACCTTTACCCAGATTCCTCCACCCACATCAAAGGATGAACAAGATGCCTTTGAAAGATATCAGGTTATTCATGGTGGCAAGGCGAAGGGTATCAAAGACGATCGATATTATGGTTACGAAGAGAACTTAATTGAAAAGGTTGAGCAGAATTTTAGGAGATTTAACCTCCCATTAAAGGAAAATAATATTGCTTTCCACCAGGGATTTTTCAGGGATAAATTAAATATTTCTGAGACGGTAGCATTCGCGCATATTGACAGCGATTGGTATGATTCGATATTTATCACGCTAGATCGCATTGTTCCCCATCTTGCTGTGGGTGGTTTTCTTGTTATTGATGATTATTATGATTGGCGCGGGGCAAAAAAGGCAACAGATGATTTCTTTTCAGGAAAAGAAGAACATTTCGAGTTTATTGTCGGCCCCCAACTAGCCATTCGGAAAATTTCCCGAAGTTATTTTGTGTAGAAAGAAGTGTCTGAATTAAAAATCAGAAGGCGGACCATTATTTGTCCGCCTTCTGATTTTTCTAAATTGTTATTGCTTTCAATTACTCAACAGGAATACCTTCGTAGTCTTCACCGGCTGAGTCGCCACCGCCCAGATAGGTTTGAACCCGGACGACAACGGCTAATTCACTACCAGATGGTCCTTCAACCACGGCGCCGCCGCCAGTTGAGCCATCCGTATAGTAGCCAAATTCACTCCCAACAGCACCTAGATAATAGGGGTGAGTGTTGGCCTTTTTACCAACAGCAATGGCTCCTAATTCATGAGTGCCTACAAGGACACCATCCTTATCGTAGTATTTTACAACAACCTCGCCTGCGGGAATATCTGCTGACCCGATATTTTGCACGGCGATGTAGCTGCGCTGACGAGCACCGTTAAACCAGTTAGCTTCAGTCCATCTCACAAGAGGTAGGGCTACAGTATCACTGCCGCCGGTAAAACCTAAGTGAGCGGGATATAGCCCACCACCATAAACCTTGCCTACGGCATGAATATTTCCACCAACCGAGGTGACAATTGCTGAACCAAGGAATCCAACTGGATTACCCGCCTGGCATCCATCAAAACTCCGTTTGGAATAGCCAGGGATTGCATAAGGACCATCCACGTTGCCGTTGCTGTAAGACACTGTGACATTAATTGGAGCTGAGGTTGTGTTTTGGACTGCATAGGCTGAGGTTGATTCGTTATTCGGCCCAAACTTACAAACTGCAGAGGGCATATAAATCGTGGACGATGTTTCATCAGTTGGGACACCGTTGAATGCATAGGCATTATTACCGAGAATTTCGAGTTCCATAGATGTTGCCACAATGGCACCTGGGGTACTGGTGCCACCTTTGAAAGCCTCGACAACCACAGAGCCATTAAATTCTGGTGTAGGAATCGCTGGTGTTGTGCCCATATCAACCAAGTACGAGGAATAGGCAGGAAGATCTTCAACAGTATAAAGAATCTCGTCACCTGTTATTGTTTTGAAAGTGAATTTCAGATCAGCTGTTTCTGAATCCACGTTTTGAACAGAGAAAACACTGTGGAATTTGAACATGTTCTTCAAAACAGTAGGGATCAGAAAGCTGCTGGCGGCCTCAGAAGATGCAAACCCATTGGAGAGAGGGGTGTTCTTAACAGCGCCCTCGCCAAGCTGGGATACCGTTGATGCAAGCGGCTGGTCCGATTTGATGACAGCCGAACCTTGGAAGCCTGCGGTAAGCCCTGAGATACTGCCGGCATAAAGTGACGTGGCAGCATTTGGCGCCAACATGGTAACCGGTGCATAATCTGTCAGGTAACCATCTGAATCATAAAATTCAATAGAGATCGTAGCTGGGGCGTTACCGATGTTTTGGTAATGAACAACCGAGATGAAATCGGTATCATAGGCGTAAGCATAGGCAGGGGATGTATCAATGCCTAAGCTCAAGAATAATACAATTGTTACAACAAAAATCGTTAGGACTTTTTTCATGATTAAAACCTCCTGATAGAGATGGTATGTATGATAGTATTATTAATGATTATGACGATTTTATCAATAATGCTTATGGGTTAATTCCGATAATTAATCTCTTTTGGAAAGGTACATCATCAATGAAGAAGGCTTGTCAATTTTTATTTTTGATATCCATTATCTTTTTATTTGGCTGCCAGGCGAAAGGACAATCAATAGAATCAGTTCTGACACCTGACGCAGGTAAAGCAGCGATTCATGGCAAGGTCCTTGCTGACGATGAGAGCCCACTGACAGATGTTGTCGTTCGTTTAGCGAAAGTATATAGATCAGAAACTAACGAGGATAACGGTACTTTTATTCTTGATGAGGCGAACAGTCCATCAACGATTTCAGGGGAAGATGGCGAATATACTTTCATGAATATTGAGCCTGGTGAATATGTCCTTTTTATTGGACAATTACATACAGAATATATGGTTGTTTCAGATATGGAGCAGAACCCAAAGGTTTATGAGGTCGGTGAGGGTGAAGTTTTGAGGATCGAACCCATCATCGCTTTTTTTGATTGATGCGGCTGTGATTTTTTGGGGATTTAAAATTTACTTAACAATCTCATTCATTAAATGTTGGGTGTATAGGTCATGGTATTCTCGAGCAATATTCTTCATGCTGAATTGATAAACATATTTTCTTGCATTTTCTACTAAACGTTTTCTTAATGAATCCTGGGAAAACATTTTAACAATACTTTCAGTCAGTGCTTTTGGATCCTTTGGGGGAACAAGTAAACCAGTTTGCTGATCTAAAACTAATTCATTTGTACCGGGGATATTTGTGGCAATCACAGGCAGGTTGGTTAACATGGCTTCCATAATGACCGTTGGAAAACCCTCCCAAAGCGAAGGGAGTACAAACAGGTCCCAATGGCGCATTAGGGCAGGAACATCATTTCTCAAGCCTAAGAATCTAACCTTGTCCTCCAAGTTATAGTTAGCAACTAAATTTTCAAGGTCAGGTTTCATGATGCCATCACCTGCGATGTTTAAGGTGATATCCGGAATGATCTTTCTCAACTCTGACATCGCCTCAATAATGTACGGGTAACCTTTTTGATCTGTAAGACGTCCTACACAGCCAATGTTATGGTTGCTTTGACACAGCACATTTTTTTCGATGGCTTCAAGCGGTTGCTGGCTCTTTTCCAGGAAGTTGTTGACATCTATGCCATTATAGATAAGGTGAATTTTTCTCGGGTCAATACGACCTGGATTTCTTTGAGTTAAATAGTCACATACAGCCTTAGAAACGCCAATTTCTCCATTCAAATACTTGGGAAAAATATGTTTCATAAATACTGGGGAAAGTATCCATGTCCATCTACCTTTAACCCATTCCTTACGAATGTGTGCTGTTCTATAGGCTGTCTTGGTGTATTTGAATAATTTTAGAAACACTGCTGCCAATGTACCCAAATGAAAATGGCTATGGCAAACATCAATATTGATTTTTGAGATATTGGCAGTCAGATTACGAATTCCTTTGACAAATTTTTTGAGGTTGTTATATCCACCCCATTCTGAGACAAAAAAAGTCTTGATACCCTCATTATTTAATTGTTCCAACCAGGCATTTTCTGTTTCGGTTCCTACAGAGAAAAATGCGCAAATCCAGACTTGACAATCAGGAAGTTTATTGAGTTCCCGTGCCAATTTAATACCGAAAACCTCTGCGCCCCCACTATCCCCACCGATATCTAGACCTCTAATAATTTGGAGTATTTTCATGGATCAATTAAGAAATAACCTTTCCTATTTCGCTTGGTAAATTTCCCAACTCCTTTTCTATTGTGGAAATTTCATCTCTAATTTTCTTTCGGATTGATGATTTTTCTGTCCATAAATTCATGAACTTTTGATGGATATTATTCTCAGTGACATCTTTAAGATCGATTTGAAATTCATCAAGATTTATTGCTTTGAGAACACCCATTGTTTTGTAAAGATATCCGATAAATAATGTGGGGACATTCATTCCAAGTGCAAATATACCAGAATGAAGTCGGCTGGCAATAAATGCATCCATCAAACCATAACAGGCTTTTAATTCTGATGGATGAATCTTCTCATTAATAATATGGATCTTATTGGATACTGGTTCTTTGATTTCTTTTATTACACGCTCTATCGCAATAGCGTCATTTTCATCTTTGTGGGGTCCGAAAACTTGGCAGAACAAGAATATTTCAAAGTTTGGTTGATTGACTAACCTCTCAATTGTTCGAGCTAAGCTCTGATAATAATTTTGGATGATTTCGCTTGATAGGTAGCTGGACATACTGGATATTACCGTTATGCCAATATTGTCTTTAGATTCAATGAAACCAGCATTAATTAATCTCTTTCTTGCAAGACTTTCACTTGTTGGTAGAAGTGTAAAGGCCACATCATGCATGAATTCGGGAAGGGAATTTTTGATCTTTAATTTTTCGACAAGACGCATAGATTCCAAATCCCGAACAAATAACTTGTCAACTCTGTCATAAAGAAACTTAACGATCTGCCTTTCCACTTTTGTTTTCAATGGCCCAATGGATTGTGGAAAAATGATAATTTGTTTATTAAAGCAAAGTCCTAAAAAGATCGGATATCCGAGTACCGGGAGCGGCCACCCCAAACGTCCGCTGGAAAACAATTGGTTGCCAGAGACTGCAACAACAAGATCGGTTTTAATATAGGCATCGAAAACTTTGCGCCAGCTTTCGGGTAAGAATTTTTTCCAAATTGAGAATATATCCGCACGGTAAAGAAAGAGATATAAAAAACTCACTACCAGTGAAAGGACCTGGAATCTGGGTTTTTTGTTTTTGTCCCAAATCCCGATCAGCCACCAGGGCGCTGCGATCACTTTATCACAGGCATATTCTAGAGCTGATTCGTTAGGCCAATTTGCCATCACGCTTATCTTAATGTCACCAAATGTTTCTTTGAGGTAATGGATCGTTTGGATTAATAGGGCATAATCCCCGGCATTTTGAGAAGAGTGTACGTTAACAATCAAAATATTTTTGATGGTTGTTTCAACTGATCGTTTGGAAGTTTTCA
>Ga0207796_1000265_pt1 | contig 21937 bp, 21 predicted proteins | sample Pon1CUnioCityCA_6_FD_187274 | JGI IMG/M metagenome (GOLD analysis project Ga0207796, IMG submission 187274) | Marine sediment microbial community from Union City, CA, USA - Pond 1C Sediment 1 (SPAdes) | ecosystem: Environmental > Aquatic > Marine > Intertidal zone > Salt pond sediment ...
CACGAAATTGAGTTTACTGGCCCGGAGGATGGGGACCGTCTCTTGAACCAACTGGTTCCCTTTGCCCTCCTCCTCCCCGTTGGAGACGATGGCTACCCGGGGATTGGAAACGCCCAGGACCCGCTCCGCATAGATTGAGCCCATGTGGGCAAACTGGACCAGGTATTCAGGCTTGCAGTCCGCGTTGGCCCCAATGTCCAGAAGAAAGCAGTAGCCCTGCTCCGTCTGGCTGGGAAAGATGGTCGAGATAGCCGGCCGCTTGATCCCCCGGATGCGGCCCAGGCGAAACAGCGCCGCTGCCAGCGCTCCACCCGAATTTCCGGCGGTGAAAAAGGCATCGGCCTCGCCGCGCTTGACGAGTTCCATCGCCACCACCATGGACGAGTCCTTCTTGGCCTTTACAGCCGCTGCTGGATGCTCGTCCATTTCGATTACCTGGCTGGCGTGGTGCAGCGATACAGACAGCCCTGCCAAGTCGAATCTGTCAAGCTCGGGCTGGACTGCTTCTTGCTTGCCAACTAGGATGATCTCCAGGCCCAGATCACGAGCAGCCTGGATGGCACCCTCTACCACGACTGCCGGGGCGTGGTCGCCACCCATTGCATCAACAACAATCTTCATACCCTTCTCCCTCCACGTCGTTCACTTCCATATGAAAGAACACGAATCTCCGTCAGAAGTCTCGCTGGACTGTTAAATCAGAGGAGATTGCAGGCCGAACCGGCGACAACGCCGTGCCAGTTCCTGCAGCGGACGTGTCCTGCATGAATTGCCTGATTGGGCTACCGAAAGAGCTTCTCCAATTCTGCAGTGCTGGGCTCCGTCGCCACATGTTTGCCGTCGACCAGAAGCGTCGGCACAGAGCGATGGCCGCCGTTCAGTTCCTCCACGTAGCGAGCCGCTTCCTGATCTTTGGAGATATCTATCTCGGTATAGTCTATGGCATTGCGGTAGAGCCAGCGCTTGACCCGCAGCACGCTACCGCACCAGGGGCGGGTGTACATTACGACATGGGGCTTTTTACCTGACATTCCTGACCTCTGTGAAAAATCTGATCGACAGTCACTAGTTTACCCCAAGACTTCCGGGAGTGCAAGTTGCTCGCGACTGCGCAGCAGGCATGCCCCGGAGCGGTCGCTCCTTGGCAGGCTCAGGCGCTCGCGGAGGCTTCTTCGACAAGCTCAGAATACCTGCGTTCGCTGATCTGGCAAGTACTTGACAAAACGATGGCGGACGCTCCAGGTAACTCGGTTAGCAGCCTGATGACAAAACGATGACGCACCCCCAGGTTCTTGGGTGCGGTTACGGCAACATCCAAGTTTGGCGTTTGCGTGCAAATATGGTAGAATGCTTTTTCGCCAGGCGCCGTCGCCTGGCGTCAGTTATGCATGATGGACGACCGACGAAGGCGGACTCATCAGGCAGTGCGATGAGCCGTCTATTTTTGTGCCCATAGGCAGAAGCGGTCGTTGAAGGAGTTGTACGGATGAGTAAAAAGAAAAAGAACCGAGACATGCAGATGATTCGCAACATCGGCATCATTGCCCACATCGACGCGGGCAAGACCACGGTGACCGAGCGCGTGTTGTTCTATTCCGGCCTCACCCATCGCCTGGGAAGCGTGGACGATGGCACGACCGTGACCGACTTTATGCCCCAGGAGCGGGAGCGGGGCATCACCATCCAGTCGGCAGCCATTACAACCTCCTGGCGAGATTACCAGATCAACGTCATCGACACGCCGGGGCATATCGACTTTACCGCAGAGGTGCAGCGCAGCCTGAGGGTGCTGGATGGTGGCATTGTCGTGTTCGATGGCGTGGCGGGTGTCGAACCCCAATCAGAGACGGTGTGGCGCCAGGCCGATCGCTATAGTGTGCCGCGGATCTGTTTTGTGAACAAGATGGACCGTGTCGGCGCGAACCTGGGCCGGGCTATCAGCAGCATTGTCAAGCGGCTAGGAGCCAATCCCGTGGCAGTGCAGATGCCCATTGGCAAAGAGAGCGACTTTTGTGGGATCGTAGACCTGATCGACGGTAAGGCAGTCGTCTACTGTGAGGAGAACCACACCGAGCCGTCGATTACAGAGGTTCCGGAGGAACTCCAGGCCGAATTCGCCCTGCGCCGCGAGGAGATGATCGAAAAGCTCGCAGAGCTGGACGACGATCTGGCCGAGCGCTATCTGGAGGGTGAGGAACTCTCCCCTGAGATGCTGCGATCGGTCCTCCGCCAGGCGACCCTCGCAGGGAAAGCGGTCCCGGTGCTGTGTGGGACGGCCCTGCGGAACAAGGGTGTGCAGATGCTACTGGACGCGGTGGTGGACTATTTGCCGTCACCGCTGGATGTGCCGCCCATGCAGGGCATGGACCCGCAGACTGGGGAAAAGATAGCCTGCGTGGCGGATCCCGAGGAACCCACGGCAGCGCTGATCTTCAAGATCAGCACCGATCCCTACATGGGGCGGTTGTCCTACTTCCGGGTTTACTCGGGGGCGGTGCGGCGCGGCGAGACGCTACTGAACCCCAGCAGCGGGCAGCGGGAGCGGGTCGGCCGGTTGTTGCGCATGCACGCCGACCGCCGCGAAGAGGTTGACGAGATAATGGCAGGCGATATCGGCGCGGTGCTGGGACTCAAGGGCACGACGACGGGGGAGACGCTGAGCGATGAGGCACGGCCGGTCGTTCTGGAGCAGATCACCTTCCCCGCGCCTGTCATCGAGCTGGCAGTAGCGCCTCGCTCCAAAGCCGACCAGGACCGGTTGTCGGTGGCTCTGCAGCGACTGATGGAGGAGGACCCCACGTTTCAGGTCCGCACAGACGAGCGGCTGGAACAGATTGTGCTGGCAGGCATGGGAGAGCTCCATCTGGACGTGATCCTGGACCGGATGCGCCGCGAGTTTGGTGTGGATACCCAGGTCGGCAGGCCCCATGTGGCCTACTATGAGACCATCACCCGCAAGGCGCGCGCCGAAGGCCGCCTGGTCAAGCAGACGGGCGGGCGCGGGCAGTTTGCCGTGGTGGAGATCGAGATCGAGCCGCTGCCATCAGGCGCAGGTTTCGTCTTTGAGAACAACGTAGTTGGTGGGGCAGTGCCGCGCCAGTTTGTCTCTTCGGTCCAGGCTGGCATCCAGGACGCGATGGCCAAAGGCGTGCTGGCAGAGCATCCGATGGTCGATATCAAGGTCGCGCTGGTCGACGGCAAGTCTCACGATGTGGACTCCTCTGAGCGCGCCTTTCGCACGGCCGCATCGATGGCCATGCGCGAGGCCGTGTCAAGGGCGGGCCCAATCCTGCTGGAGCCGGTCATGCAACTGGAAGTCGTCGTTCCCGACGATCACACCGGTGACGTGATCGGCGATCTGAGCGCACGTACGGCGACGATCACGGGCATCGAAGCGCGCAATGGTAGCGGCCAATCGATCCAGGCTGACGTTCCGCTGGCAGCCATGTTTGGTTATGCAACCGCGCTGCGCTCTCGCACCCAGGGCCGGGGCACCTTTGTCATGGAATTCGACCACTATGCCCCTATCTCTATCGACGTCGTGAAGGAACGAGAAAAGGCCGGCTAGCCTTAACTATATATCTACAATGGACCCGTTCTCTGGACCTCTTGGTACCAGGGAGCGGGTTTCTTTTTTGGTTTGCCGGTCCACTCTTCCACTATCTCACTCTCTCAGTATCTCAACGTTTTGAAGGTGTAATCCGGTGCAAAGTGGGAGATTGGGCATGTGCGAAGTCCTTTGCACCCCGCCGGGAGCGGTGGTATAATAGTCGATGCGGGGCAGGATTTGCCCCGTCACAGGCTGGAGCTCGGGGCCCGTGCGCTGGATCTGCCGCATAGGTCATGGGTAAGACAAAGGAAGAAAAGGTAGAAGGAGACGGCCTCATGAACGCTTTGGACTATTTGCAGAACTGGCTTGACTCGCTCTTCCCCTCGCGCCGGGAAGAAGAGCCGCCCACCAGTATACACCCCCGCATCCTGTTGATCATCTACAACCCTGTCATCGACTCTACGGGCGGGAAAAGATTGAATGAGGTTCTGGATTGGAACGATGCCGACGAGCTGTGTCGCGACTATATCGCCGATCTCCGTGAGTCAAGCGGAGGCTATGCCGAATATGAGATCGTGGAGCGGATCGAGCTGGACGCATGGCCGGTGAAGGAAGATGGCTTTCGCTACGACCATGCCAGCTACCTGGACAACTGGCGGAGAGGCCACGGCTGGCACCAACCAGACACGGCGGACTATGAGGCCATTATCGCAGAGTTCGACCTCCTGAAGAGGGTGAATGCGGACCGGATCGACGAAGTGTGGCTCTTTGGCTTTCCCTACGCCGGCTTTTACGAGTCGCGCATGGTCGGGCCTGGGGCCTTCTGGTGCAACGGGCCAGCCATACCCCGCACCGATGTGTCCCGACGTTTCGTGATCATGGGCTTTAACTACGAACGCAAAGTTGGCCCCATGCTGGAGAGCTTTGGTCACCGGGTGGAATCGATCTTGAAACATACGTGGCGCGACCAGCAGGGCGAGAACAACCTGTGGGAGCGATACACCCGCTACGAAAAGATGGCGCCAGGCCGGGCTGGCTGCGGCACCGTGCACTATGCGCCCAATAGCGAGAGCGACTATGACTGGGGCAATCCGAACAAGGTGCTCAGCAACTGCGACGACTGGCTCGCATTTCCCAATTTCAAAGGCACTGTGCGCCGGGTGGACGCCACGGAATGGGGCAACGGAGATATACGCGCCCACCACAAGTGGTGGCTGCGGCACCTGCCCCGCGCCAGCGGTCACACACGGGGCATTTCCAACAATTGGTGGTGGTACGCTGTAGATCCGAACGCAGTCAAGTAGGTCGCGCCCGTCGCCGAGGACGCGACGGGGTCGATCTCGTTTGCTCAAAATCCTGATACACGGTCCACCTATCCACACCAAGTCCCAGCAAGTGAGAGGGGCACCGGTTCGTCCGGGCGGTTGCTTTCACAGACAGGAATATACTATGCCAAAGATCCTGACCGCGCCACGCATGGCGCGCTGTATCGGTTGTGATTCGTGCATGCTGGCCTGCGCGCGCATGATCTACAAGAGCTTTTCCCCGCACAAGAGCGCCATCCAGATCCGCAGCCGGGGCGGGGTGATGGGCCGCATGGTGGCCAATATCTGTACCGCCTGCGCGGAGCCGGTCCCCTGTGTGGAGGTGTGCCCCACCGACGCGCTCACAACGCGCGATGGGGGTCGGGGAATGGTGTATCGCAAGGCCGAGTGCATCAGCTGCCACAAATGTGTTGAGGCCTGCCCCGTACAGGTGATCGGCTGGGATGAGGAAGAGGACAAGCCAATTGTCTGCATCTTTTGTGGGCAGTGCGTGCGCTTTTGTCCCCACGACTGCCTGGAAATGGTGGAGGTGGAGTGATGCTGCACGACGATGTCATTCGCGTCCTCCACATCAACCTGACGTCAGGCGAGTCCCGAGTCGAAAGACGGGCCGACCTGTTCCAGGACTATCTGGGCGGTACGGGTGTGGCCATGCGCTTGCTGGACGAGCTGGTGCACGCCGACAGGGACCCCTTGGACCCCGCCCAGCCGGTGATCATGGCCATTGGCCCGCTGACGACGATCTACCCGGTAGTGACCAAGGCAGTGGCGACCTTTCGCTCACCGCTCACGGGCGAATATGGCGAGAGCCACGCCGGAGGGCAGTTTGCCTCGGCCCTGCGCTACGCCGGCTACGACGCGCTGGTCATCACCGGCGCAGCAGAGCGCCTGGTCTACCTGTTAATCGACGGCGAGAATGTCGAGATCCGCCCTGCCGAAGCGCTGGCAGGCATGAACGTCATCGAGACTGGACGCGTGATCCGTGACCGGATCGAGGGGGCAGGCCACAGGAGCATCATCCGCATCGGTCCGGCAGGCGAGATGCGCCCTGGATGCTCTGCGGTCCGCTATGCAAACGTCAACGTCGATACGTTCCGCCACTTTGGACGCCTGGGGCTGGGCGCGGTCTTTGGCAGCAAGAATCTGAAGGCCATCGCCGTCATTGGGCAGCAACATTTGGACCTGCCGAAAGACAGCCGCGCCTACAAAAAACTCTATGCCGAGGTCTATGACCGGGTGCTCCACACCGATGCCATGAAGAAATACCACGAACTGGGTACCCCGGCCAATATTCTGCCCTTGAATGAGTTGGGCGCGCTGCCCACCTACAACGTGCGCCAGGGATTCTTTGGCGAGGCTGACCAGATCAGCGGCGAGGCCTTTGCCGAGAACGAGCTGATCACCAAGCGCGCCTGCGCCGGGTGCCAGATTGGCTGTATCCACGTGGCCCTGTACCGCCGCCCCTTTGCCCCCGGATGGGAATACGAGTCGACGCTGGTAGCCTACGACCACGAGTTGGTCTACGCCGTTGGCTCCTTGCTGGGAGTGGGCGACCGGCGGGACGTGCTGCGCCTCATCGAGGATATCGACAAGGCAGGCATGGACACCATCTCCTGCGGTACGGCGCTCGCCTGGGCCACCGAGGCGCTGGAGAGGAGCATCATCGAGCCGGAGCAGTTCGATGGCATCGATCTGCGGTGGGGCGACGCGGAGCGCTACGCCCAAGGGATAGCAGCCATCGCCAGGGGCGAGTCGGAGGTAGCCCGCTGGCTGGGCCAGGGCGAGGTCCAGGCCGCACGCCACTTTGGCGGAGCGGAGTTTGTGGCGGCAGTGGGCGGCCAAGGGGTTGCCGGGTACTGGACCGGCTATGCCCATGTTCTGGGGCACCTGCTGGGAGCCCGCCACTCGCATCTGGACAACGCCGGCTATGCCATCGACCAAAAACTGGAGGCGTATACGGACGACGCCATCATCGACCGTATCATCACCGATGAGGGAGAGCGGATCGTGCAGACCAGCGTAGCGATCTGTCTCTTTGCCCGCGGGGTCTACGATCTGGAGACGATCAGCCGGGCGCTGGACAGTGTGGGCATCCAGCGCAGCGCCGAGCAGTTGCAGGCCATGGGCGAGCGCATCTACTGGGAGCGGGTGCGGCTCCGCGAGCGGCTGGGCTTTGAGGCCCGGCTGGAAGACATACCAGAACGTTTCTTCGAGACACCCACGCCCCGGGGCCAGCTTGAGCCGGATAGGGTTTCAAATATGCTGGAGATTTATCAAGCGCGGCGGGCAGCAGCAGGCCCGGCGCAGTGACGCACACCGTTCGTCACCCGGGCTGCACTTGCTCACCCTGATCGATTGCCAAGGAGGGCATAATGCGTACCAAATGGCTCAGAATATTGCTCGGCCTGGCAGCCGTCCTGGCTGCCGCCTATGCCATCGCGGCGTTGCTCGCCCAACCAGCTGCGGGGCGTCCTTTCTTTGCGCAATTTGAACACCAACCCCTGGTGATGGCCCACCAGGGTGGGAAGGGCCTGCGGCCTGAAAACACACTTGTTGCCTTTGAGCACGCGGAGGCGCTGGGTGTGGATGTGCTGGAGATGGACATCCACACGACCGCCGATGGTGTGCCGGTGGTGATGCACGACGAGACTGTGGACGACACAACAAATGGGACGGGGCCGATCCTTTCCTTCACCTTGGCAGAGCTTAAAGAGTTGGACGCAGGCTTTGATTGGACGCCGGACGATGGGCAAACCTTTCCCTATCGCGGTCAAGGCATCCCCGTGCCCACCCTGGAAGAGGTGTTCGCTGCCTTTCCGGGGATGCCGATGAATATCGAGATCAAGCAGGCAGAGCCCTCGATGGTTGCCACCTTCTGCAAGTTGATCCGTGACTACGAGCGGGCCGATCTGGTGCTCGTCGCCTCGTTCCACGACGAGACGATCGCCGAGTTCAGGGAGGAGTGTCCCGAGGTCGCCACCTCCACGAGCACAGACGAGACCGTCATACTCTATGCCCTTAGCAGGCTCTTTCTCGAGGCTTCCTATAGCGCCCCAGCTGATGCAGCGCAGGTCCCCGAGTACCGGAGCGGGCTGCACGTCCTTGCCCCTCGTTTCGTCGACGCCGCCCACAACCGCAATCTCGAGGTGCATGCCTGGACGATCAACGACGAGGATGACATGCAGCGCATGATCGACCTTGGCGTGGACGGTATCATCACTGACTATCCGGACCGCTTGCTGGCGCTGCTGGACCGGTAGCACGGTTCCCAATCACAGGATGGATCGATGTACCCAACACTAGAGGTACGGTGGTTCTATCGCGGCAGCGTCCCGGAGGAGGTTCGCGCATGGTTCGCCGCCAGCGAGCCGGCCCCAACCCATGAGCCGCCCCGGGTAGACCACTACCTCTACGTGCAAAAGAGCAACGCACAGGGCATCAAGCTGCGCGAAGGCAGGATCGAGATCAAACAACGCCTGCACCAATATGGTAGTGTCCGATTCCACCGCGGCGTGACCGGTGTGATCGAGCACTGGCGCAAGTGGAGCCTGCCCTTGGCCACGACAGAAGATGGCTTGACAGAGTTCCTGGTGCCCAGGTCGTCGTGGATAGGCGTGCGGAAGGAGCGCATGTTGCGCGGCTACCGCTGCGATGGGGAGGGGCAGGTGATCGCCATCCCCATCACGGATACTGGATCGGGCTGCCACATGGAGCTGGGTGAGATCCAGGCTGCAGACCGAGTATGGTGGACCCTGGCGTTCGAAGCCTATGGGTCGGAACCCTCCCTGCGCGGCAGCCTGGCCTCGACGATAAGCTATATCTTTGAACGCGATGGTACACCTTGCCCGCTGGATGCCCAAGACTCCTTCGGCTATGCCCGGTGGCTGGCCCTGCTGGAACAGGGCGCGTAAGAGCACCGGCAGGGAGGATGACATGACCCGGAAGCTATCTGTGCGTGAACTGCAAGGCTTGGGATTCGAATGGCCCAAGCACGCCCTCATCGAGGAATACTGCGTCGTGGAGGGCGGCAAGGTGGACCTACAGGGGACGCTGGAAAAGATGCGGTCCAGCCGGTCCTTCTACGCCGGGCAGATCAAACAGGCGTTCAACTTCAAGCAGCAGACTGGCGCCGACTACTCGGACTTTACCGACCGTTTCGACGAGTACGCCCGCATGAAACGCGCACTGGGCGCCGCTATTGCCTATCTTGAGGAGGTCATCGAGGCAGCGAAAGATCCAGGTACATGACGACAAGCATGGATCGACATTCGACTGCTGAACGACCCACGATCCATTGGCACAAGTCACACAGCCTCCCAAGATCGGCCGGGTGGCTACCCCAAAATCCCCCAGATGGCCGAAGCATCCGGGGCTTCTCTCGTGTATACTGACACTGGTGACCGGTTGATCCTTCCACACATGGGTAGACATGACCCAAGACAGCCAGGAAGAGAGGGTGCTTGTCTCCTTGAGAGGAGGAACACGATGAGTATGATGAGCAAGCTGCTTGGGCAATGCCGGAAACCGGCAGGCTGGATGGGCAGGATGGTAGCCAGGGGTATGAACGTTAGCCACTCTGAGATGACAGACTGGGGATTGAGTCACGTCGCAATCGGGAAGAGCGATACGATCCTGGATGTGGGCTGCGGCGGGGGTGGCACCGTTCGCAAATTGGCGACGATGGTTGAAAAGGGCCAAGTCTACGGCATTGATTACTCTGAAGAGAGTGTCAGGATATCCACAAAGCTAAACAGGAAGCTAATAGACTCGGGGCGCGTGGAAATCGGACATGGTTCTGTGTCCTCCCTGCCATTCCCAAGTGATACATTCGATCTTGTCACCGCTATCGAGAGCCATTACTTCTGGCCCGATCTGGCGAATGACATGAAGGAGATCTTGCGGGTGCTAAAGCCCGGCGGAATGCTAATGCTGCTGGGCGGCGAGTACAAGGGCGGCAAGTTTGACGAGCGGAATCAGCGATGGGTCGAGTTGGGAGATATGGCCTATCACACCGTAGATGAGTTTGGACAGCTCTTTTTCACCGTCGGTTTTACAGATGTTAAAGTGCTAGAGGACTCTGACAGAGGCTGGATGTGTGGATTGGGGAGAAAACCATTCTGCTCGGCGTGAGCCAGGCGTGCGGTTTGCGCACGCGCACGCGCTCTCCCTACGGGCTATGGCCCGTCGGGAGCCAGACTTTGACGGCGCCCTACAGTCCACAGGCTGTGCGCTTGCTTTGAATCCCGAACAAAGGTACAATGCATGACATTCGGTCACGCTTTGCGAAACAGGCAAGGGACTAGAACTGCCTGTTTCAGGCATATCTTGTAGGAACTTGGGCAGGTCAGATCAGAGGGAGCCATCAATGATATCGGACAAAAGCGCGCAGATCGTTGGAAAAGCCAGGGAACTGGGAGCTGCAACAGCAGGTATCGCGAGCGTAGAGCTCCTCAGGGAATCGCCTTCCCATAGGATTCTGGGCAAGTTCGGCACGAAAATCGACGGCGTCCACTCGTTTGAGGGAATGATAGAAGGTTTCAATGAAATCAAGTGGCCTGGAAACGCCAAGTCAGCGCTGGTCATTGGCGTCGCCCATCCCCAGGACGAGCCCGAACTCGATTGGACCCAGGGATCTGGAAACACGCCAGGAAACCGGATCCTGCAGAGGATCAACCGGGACCTGGCTGCCTGGATTGAGGGTGCTTTGGGAATCAGGACCCATAGGATGCCATACTGGGTCGAGAAGGGGGGCATATACCTCAAGGACACAGCAGTGTTGGCCGGACTCGGCTGCATCGGTAGAAACAATCTGCTTCTTACCCCGCAACTTGGGCCCAGGGTTCGTCTTCGGGGCATGCTGCTCGAGGACGAATTGGATCCCACTGGGCCCATCGCTTTTGATCCATGTGATGGTTGTGAGGAGTTCTGCCGCAAGGCGTGTCCCCAGAATGCCTTTGACAGGATCGTCCTCTCGCCAGACGAAGCAGGGATCGACGCACTTCCCGGACGTGACGGGCGTTTCAGCAGAGCCAGGTGCTACATCCAGATGGACAAGGATGTCGAGGACTCGGCTATGGCTGTCGCCGAGGGATTTCTGTCAGGGTTGGACAAGTCAGCGATGGTGACGGGGAAAGTGTCACAGACAGATAAACGCATCAGGTGGTGCCGGCGATGTGAGCTGGCCTGTCCCGTAGGACGCTGATCGTCTTCTCGCCAGGCAATACTCGCCCAACCGGCTCGCCTCCTGGAAGTGACACGGGAAAGCAAGCTGTTTCATCGCACACCCTCAAAGTGCCTACAGGTCAAGACAGCCAGTCCTGGTGGCTGGGCTTGTCTTCTGAATCTCGCCTTTGAAAAGGAAGAAACCATGCAACGCCATCATCTGTCAAAGAGGGCCGAAGCGTACTTGCAAAGATTGTGCCTGGAGATCCCACACCGGCGGCTGGGCAGCGAGGGAAACCGGGCGGCGACGGCGTTTTTTGCAGAGAGGATCGCTTCCTTTGGCTTCTCGATAGAATACGCCGAGTTCGACTGCCTCGACTGGAGCCATGGCGAGGCCCGGCTCCTGGCTGCGGGTGAACCCTTCGAGGTATCAATTAGCCCCTACTCGCTGGGCTGCGACGTGAGCGCCCCGCTTGTTGTCGCGTCCACGGTCGATGAGCTGGAGAGGGTCGAGGCTGGGGACAAGATCCTTCTGCTCCAGGGGGACGTGGCCAAAGAGCAGTTGATGCCCAAGAACTTTCCCTTTTACAACCCGGAGCAGCACCAGAAGATCCTGAACCTGCTGGAGACCAAGAGCCCGGCGGCCATCGTCGCCGCCACCTCGCGGAATCCCGAGCTGGCAGGCGGCATGTATCCGTTTCCCCTCATCGAGGACGGTGATTTCGACATTCCCTCCGTCTATACTACCGACGAGGAGGGGGAATGGTTAGCAGAGCATGTGGGCGGGGAGGTTTCTCTGGCGATCGAGGCGGAGCGACTGCCAGCCAAGGGCTACAACGTGATCGCCCGCAGGGGGCCAGATTCGGGACGAAGGGTCGTGCTGTGCGCGCACATCGATGCCAAGGAAGGCACCCCGGGCGCGCTCGACAACGCCACCGGGGTCGCGATCCTGCTGCTGCTCGCTGAGCTATTGCGGGACTATGGCGGGGATATGGGGATCGAGATGGTTGCCCTGAACGGCGAGGATCATTACAGCGCCGCGGGACAGATCCTGTATCTCAGCGAGAACGCGGGCACGCTGGGCCGGGTGGCGCTGGCTATCAACATGGACGCGGCAGGCTATCACGAGGGCGGCACCGCCTACTCTTTGTACGGCTGTCCGGATGAGATCGCCAGCTCGATCCGGGAGGCGTTTTCCACGCAGGATGGCATGGTCGAAGGAGAGCAGTGGTACCAGGGCGACCATTCGATCTTTGTGCAGAACGGGGTACCGGCGATGGCCATCACGTCCAAGCAGCTCTTGGAGCTTATGACCCAGGTGACGCACACCATGGGGGACAGGCCAGAGATTGTAGAGTATGCCAAACTCGCCGCTGTCGCCCTGGCGCTGCGCCGGTTATTGCTGGATCTCGCCGGGCGCCACTAGGCACGACAAGCCGCCGTGCAGGCTAGAATTGTGTTCCTGCCATGCCTGTGCAGCGATTTGACAGCCCTCCGTGGATGTGGTAAGATATTGCCGTAGGATGAAGTAAGAATCTGGTTAGATCACCATAGATGTTGAGCACCCAGGCTTACAAGTCTGGGTGCTTTTTGTATGCACTGAGCGCCAGCTCCACCTTCCTCCTAACAAAAAATACAAGAGGTGAAGAATGTCTGAACGAGTAACTGGAACCGTCAAGTGGTTCAATGGATCCAAGGGCTTCGGGTTTATCGAGAGGGAGGAAGGACCTGACGTCTTTGTCCACTTCTCTGCAATCCGGGGCGATGGTTTCCGGAACCTGGAAGAAGGTCAGAGCGTCGAGTTCAACGTCGAGCAGGGCCAGAAGGGCCTGCAAGCGACCGATGTAGCTGTGCTGGGCTGGTAAAAGAATTCATGACCCAGAACCTGTTCGTTGGGAACTTGAGTTACGAAACGACCGAAGAAAAGCTGCGAACGATGTTTGATGAGTTCGGCCAGACTGAATCAGTCCGGCTGATCAGCGACCGCTATACGGGCAGATCGAGAGGCTTTGCTTTCGTCGAGATGTCGACAGAGCAAGCTGCCGAAGAGGCCATCAGCGGGATGAACAACAAGCAGATCGATGGACGGGAGATCAAGGTCGAAAAGGCCAAGCCACGGCCCGAACGCGACCGTGGACCCCGGTGGTAAGAGTGCCAGTCGCTGAAGGATAGGCGACAGCATCTACAATTGGATCAACATCGGCGCGGACCGGGCTTGTTCTGGTCCGCGCCTCCATATACTACTGCTTCGGGTAGGGATTTGATTTCACCTCAGTTTGGAGAACAAAACTGACTGCAAAATTACGTATCATGCCCCTGGGCGGCCTGGGGGAAGTTGGAAAGAATATGACTATCGTCGAATACGGCCGCAATATCATCGTGATCGATGCGGGAATGATGTTCCCGGAATCTGACATGCTCGGGGTGGATTATATCCTCCCCGATTGGGAGTACCTGCGCGACAGGAAGGAATACCTGCGCGCCGTGCTCGTCACGCACGGACACCTGGATCATATCGGCGGACTGGCCCATTTCCTGAGCGAGTTCAATGTGCCGGTGTATGCTACCCGTTTGACACGGGGCCTGATCGAGGTCAGGCTCAAGCGGGAGCGGATGCTGGAGCAGGCGACCCTGCATACCTATGCCGCAGGCGATGCGATCAGCATCGGCCCCTTTACCATCGAGCCCTACCACGTCTGCCACTCGATCCCCGATTCGGTTGGTCTGGGCATCACCACGCCGGCGGGCCTCATCGTACACAGCGGCGACTTCAAGCTCGACCACACCCCGGTCGATGGCTGGCCCACAGACCAGGCCAAGCTGGCCGAGTTCAGCGGGCGTGGCGTGCTGGCGCTGCTATCGGACAGCACCAACGCCGATCAACCCGGGTCCACGCCCTCAGAGGCAGCGCTGGACGACGCGTTTCACCAGATCATGCGCGAAGCGCCGGGCCGGCTGATTATCGCCACCTTTTCGTCGCTGATCTCGCGCGTCCAGCAGGTGGTGAATGTAGCAGCGCTACACAACCGCAAGATCGCCATCGCTGGCCGGAGCATGGTTGATAATACTACGATGGCCCGCGAGCTGGGGTATCTGGATATCCCGGATGACATGCTGATCGATCTGAACGAAATCGACAAGCTTCCACCCCGGCAGGTCATCATCATAACCACGGGTTCCCAAGGCGAGCCGATGGCGGTCCTGAACCGGCTGGCGACGGGAAGCCATCGCTCGCTGAGCATTCAGGAACACGACACGGTGGTGCTCTCTTCGCACACGATTCCCGGCAATGAGGAGACGACCTATAGTGTGATCAACCGCCTCTTTCAGAAGGGAGCGGACGTGTATTACGGACACTCGGCCCAGGCGCACGTCTCGGGACACGCCAGCCAGGAGGAGCTCAAGCTGATGATCAACCTGCTCCGCCCGCGCTTCTTTGTACCCGTCCACGGAGAACTGCGACACCTGGTACAGCACGCCAAGTTGGCCCACGAGTTGGGCATCGCCAAGAAGGACATCGCCGTGGTCGAAAATGGCTATCCGCTGTTCTTTGATGGGGAGCGGATGACGATCGGAGAGCGGGTCCCCGGCGACTATGTGTTTGTGGATGGCTCGCTGGTGGGCGAAGTGGGGCCAACGGTCATGAACCAGCGAGATGAGCTGGCACAGAGCGGTTTCGTGACCGCGGTTGCCCGCTATGACCGCAAGGAAGGCAAGATCGTGGGCAAGCCCCGCATCATTACCCATGGCTTTGTCTACGCCCCCGACGCTGAGGACCTGCTGTCGCGGGCGGAGGATGTCGTCCGCTCCGCCGCATCATCGGTCAAGGGGGGCACGGCGTCCCGCAAGGTGGAAGAAAAGATCGAGCGGGCACTATCTAGTTTCCTCTACCAGGAAACCAAGCGCAAGCCGGTGGTGACGGTAGCGCTGACCAAAGCATGAAAAGCAAAGAAAATACCAGAACATATAGGAGCACAAAATGCAGATTGTGACCGATAGTGGTACGGACCTGCTCCTGCCCAAGGAGCAACTGAAAGAGTTGGGGATCCACGTGGTGCCCTTGGTCGTCACGCTCGAGGGCAAGACGTACCGCGAGGGCGTGGACATCGAGACAGACGAGTTCTACAAACTGCTGGCCGAATCGGACAGCATGCCGACCACGTCGCAGCCCTCGGCGGGGGACTTTGCCGAGATCTACCGGGAGCTGGCAGCCACCGATCCAGAGATCCTATCGATCCACATGAGCTCGGGCTTGAGCGGCACGTTCAACGCAGCCCAGACCGGAGCCAGCATGGTACCAGAGGTGGATATTACCCTGGTCGACACCAAGACATTGTCCGCTGCTGCCGGCTGGCAGGTCGAGGCTGCTGCCCGGGCGGCAAAGGCCGGTTGGTCCGTGGAGCAGATCTTGGAACTGATGGAGCGCATTGGTGAAGCCAGTGAGAGCGCCTACACCCTGCAGGAGCTCAAGTATCTGATCCACGGCGGGCGTATCAGCCACATGAAGGGGTTGCTGGCCTCGTTGTTGAATATCAAGCCGCTGATCGGGGTGGAAAAGGTGAATGGGACCTACGTGCAACTGGGCCAGGTCCGTAGCTTTAGGGCTGCGGTGAAAGGCCTGGCCGATCGGATAGGGAATCTGCACGCCCCCGGCAGCGCCCTGCGCGTGCAAGTACTGCACTCCTACAATCCCCAAGGGGCAGCCATGCTCCGCGAGTTCATCGACCAGCGCTTTGACTGCAGTTGGCTGCCGGAGGGGAATCTGTCGCTCGTGCTGGGCGCCCACACCGGGCCCAGCATGGTGGGCGTCGCCTACGCGCCAGTTTCGGTCTTTGCTGACGTGCCCTAGAACCGAGCGCCCCGGCTGGGGGAACTGTAGCCAGCCAGAAAAAAGAGCAGCCAAACGCAGAGCCGAGCACCAGCGGTACTCGCTGGTGCTCGGCTTTGCTTCCTGCATTCCGTCTGCGGGCTGCCGGAGGCGATACCCAACCTGTCAGCAGGCGCCTACCTGCGACGGCCCCTCTGCCGCGATTTTCCCCTGCTTTTCGACTTGGATGCCTGCTGCTCCGTGGGCGGCTGGGGTGGCGGCGCGTGCAGCGTCTGCTGGTAGTAGTCGTCCAGCAGCATGGTCAGGAGGGCCAGCCCCTCTTCGCTCTCGCTCAGATCGTGGATCAGGGGCTCAAAGCGCTGCATCCGCTCGATTTTCAAGCGGTCGCGGTCGCGCAGGCGCGCTTCGAGCAACGCCGTCACCCGCTGCGCGACGATGGCCTCCACATCCTCGTCACTGGGCAGCGGCCACTCATCCATCTCGATGCTGTACCGCTTGGCAATGCGCTCCAAATCCATCTGCTCGATGACGTCCACCAGCGAGATGGCTACCCCGCTGCCGCCAGCCCGCCCGGTGCGCCCGGCGCGATGGATATACAGCTCGGGGTTGTCGGGCGGCTCGTAGATGATCACGTGCGACAGGTCTGGGAGATCGATGCCGCGCGCCGCCACATCGGTAGCCACGAGGAAACGCAACGCGCCTTTTCGCACCCGGGCCATAATCTTCTCGCGGGCCCGTTGGGAGAGATCGGAGCTCAGCTCATCAGCATCGTAGCCAAAGCGCTGCAGGACAGCAGTCACATAGCGTACCCTGGCCTTGGTGTTGCAGAAGATGAGAACCGAGGGGGGATTCTCCACTTCGATGATGCGCACCAAGCTGCGGTCCTTGTCCATGCGCGGCACGACGTAGAAGACGTGATCGACGTCGGTCACGTGCACGTGGTCGCGACTGAGACTCAAGAACTCGGGCTCCCGGAGAAAGTCGTTCGCCAGCCGCATCACGTGGGAGGGAAAGGTAGCCGAGAACATGCAAGTGTGGATGCGCCGCGAGGGCAGGTGGCGCTGGATGGCCTTCATATCGGGATAGAAACCCATGGACAGCATGCGATCGGCCTCGTCAAAGACGAGCACCTGCAGCTGCTTGAGCGACAGGTTGCGCTTGAGCAGGTGATCCAAGATGCGCCCCGGCGTGCCGACCACCAGATGAGCGCCGCTGCGAAAGGCCTGGATCTGCGGGCCGTACGCTACGCCGCCATAGACCACGGCAGTGCGCATTCCGGCCTCTCCCCCCAGTATCTTGGCCTCCTCGGCAACCTGCCGGGCGAGCTCGCGGGTAGGTGCCAGCACCAGAGCCTGACAGGCCCTGCGCTTGGGCTCGATGCGGTCCAGGATCGGCAACAAGAAGGCCCCGGTCTTGCCACTGCCGGTGCGCGACTGGACCAACAGGTCCCGCTGCTCTAGCAAGTAGGGAATGGCCCTGGCCTGCACTGGCATCAGCGCGGACCAGCCAGCACGGGCAGCTGCCTGGCGCAGTGGCTCCGACAAATCAGCCATTGTCATCGGAGGCAGCGCGCTCTCCGGCTCGACGAGAGTACTATTTTCCTGGGCGTCTCTTTGATTCTCGGGCATACTAGGTCCTTTCGCTTGTACACTGGTTTGAGAGGGGCCTTGTCATCTGCTTGTCAGTGAGGCAGCGCCGACCTTGCAGCACGGAGGACGAACAGGGGTATCAAGACCGCCAGCCAGCGGCTTGCGCCGTCGTCCCCGGCGCCTGGGGTCGATGAGGCATCTCCTCACCCATTATACCACAGCCCGCCTCGGTTGCAAACAACCGTGGAACCCTGCGGGAAGTTGCCCAGCGTTGAGATGCAGCATGTGTCACGCGCCGTGGGCAATTTGACAAAGATGTGCCCTGTATGGTAGAATCCCGGCGTAGGATGAAGTAAGATTCTGGTTTGATCTCAGAACGAGCACCCAGTCTTACAAGTCTGGGTGCTTTTTCTTAGCAAGACAGCCGGCGACACCTTCTTCCTAACACAAGATATTGAAAGGTAGGGAAATGTCTGAAAGAGAAACTGGAACCGTCAAGTGGTTCAACGCATCCAAGGGCTACGGGTTCATCGAGCGGGAGAATGGTCCTGACGTCTTTGTCCATTTCTCCGCGATCCGGGGCGAAGGCTACCGGAACCTGGAAGAAGGGCAGCAAGTCGAGTTCATTGTCGAGCAGGGCCAGAAGGGCCTGCAGGCGAGCGACGTCACTCTAATGGGCTGGTAAGAAGACTATTCGGGAGCGCCGAGCCGCCAAGGCGACCGGCGACCCCAGGCTGTATACAATAGCGCGGGCCATTCTCTGGCCCGCGCTATTTCTTTGCGCCTGCAACCGGTAGCCTATCGCGCACAGGTTTGGCCTGGCTCCGATCTGCCAGGGGGGAGCAGATAGGGAATAGTCATGGGACCCTCGGGCAGCACGCAGATGCTGGCACCGGGCCCATAGCGTTCCACCAGCTGCGCCACCGTATCCTCTATCGAGTCGCACACGCGTAGCATTGCGCCCTCCACGTCGGCCGGCGACAGGCTGCTCTTCACGTATACCTCTGCACGCGCCTGTACCTGAGCCTGAATCTGCACCTGCCACTGATCCTGGAGCACCTCAGGGGAAGCATGGATCTGCTCCAGCAGGGCCTGGGGAGTGGGCGCGCTCTGCAGCAGTTGGCTGTACTCGTCATGGTCCGCCACCCCGCTCCAGCACTCGGCTGCAATGATGATGGCGCCACCCGGCTTTACAACCTGGGCCGCCGCGGACAGTCCCTTGACGGCCTGGTAGAGGTTGAGGTCCAGCGGGTAGCCTGAGTTGCTGGTGATGACAATGTCGAACAGCTCCTCGACCGGCACCATGGCCGTCTTTGCCACAAAGTCTGTGCCGGCTCTGTGCGCCCGCTCCAAATCACCGGCAAAGACCCCCGTGATCTGCTTGTCCCGGTTCAGCGTCACATTGAACAGGAATGTGGGCCAAGTGCGCAGCGCTACCTCGCGCATCTCCTCCCAGATGGGATTCCCCTCTGTCACCCCCCAGGTGGCGCGCGGATGCCCTATCATGCCCGCACTGTGGTTCGCCAGGATCGAAGCCTGAGAGGCTATGCCCGGAAGCACAGCCTTCGGGCCGCCTGAAAAGCCGGCAAAGAGGTGGGGCTCGATGAAACCGGTCAGGATTTTGACGTCGGCCCGGTTGTATGCGGCGTTGATCCACATATCGTGTCCGGCAATCGTGCGACCCAGATACTCGTTACCCTCGCGGTCGAAGGCATTGTGCTGCACGACGCGGTACTTTTCGATGATCTCGGGGCCCAGCATGCCCACCATCTCGGCATCGGTGTTGGGCCGGTGCGAGGCGAGCGCATTGATGAGCACGACCTGGTCAGGCGGGACAGCGGCAATCTCGTCCAGCAACACGGGCAACATGCGCCGCCGCGGCTGCGGCCGGGTCAGGTCGCTAAAGACGATGGCCACTGTGTCCTTGGGGCTGACTAATTCGGAGAGGGGAGGGGTGCCGATCGGGTGGTGCAGTGCCTCGCGCAGCGAGCGCGCCTCGTCGGGCAGGCCAGGCAGATAGCGTGGCTCTATGATGGTCATATTCTCCGCCGGCAGATCTATCCAGAGCCCTTCCCGCCCGTATGCAACCTTGACTCTCACCGCCTGCACTCTCCCTCGCCGCCGGTCCAGGCGGCACTCGCCCCTTCAAGCTCCCAGCTCGCAGCGTGGGATATTATATCGGGAATGATGCAGGGCAGCAAGCCTGCCCCTAGCTGTGCGAATGCCCCATCCATCCAGGTTGCTTACCTACCGTCAATGCGGTATAATCGGCGAGCAGTATGATCCAGCATCGACAGCCACGTGAACAAGAGCGACGCCATCCACTGGTACCAAGACTGACGCAAGTAGGCAAGCAGCCACCCAGCACGTCCGATCTAAGGAGGACCGTGATGAGCATAGGTCGTTTCTACGCAGCAGTGGGGGCCCTGCTATGGCACCCTGCCGACGGCAAGTACCTCGTGCTCAAGCGAACCGCGGACAAGGATTTTGGTGCTGGCGTCTGGGAATGTGTCACCGGACGGGTCGACCAGGGCGAGGGCTTTACCGAAGCCCTGCATAGGGAGGTCCGCGAGGAGCTGGGCGTCGAGGTGCAGATCGACTTTATGATCGACACGATGCACTTTTACCGGGGCGAGGCCAGGCCGGAGAACGAGTTGGTCGGCGTCGTGTACCGCTGCTCCCTGGAGGATCCAGAGGCCATCCAGACGAGCTGGGAGCACTCTGAGCACCGTTGGACCACGGCAGATGAGGCGGGTGAGATCTTTCCTGAGGGATACTGGCTGGTGGACCTGATCCAGCACGCCGAGCGGATCCGGGCGCTGCTCCCGCCCGAGTTGCTGGCAGTCTACCGGGAGGGATTCGAATAGATGCTGCCTGAGAAGCCAATCGCCCTGGGTATCCTCGCTCCTGGCAGCGGGGCTACCTGGATGGAGAGGATTATGGTGCGCTGGCACCATCGGATCTACCTCAGGCACTATTTCAGATTGAGACCAGGCGGAGAGGAGGAATCTCGTGCCTGGCGTCCTATCGTCGCTGCGGCGCGCATGAGCGAGGGAATAACCCAGCTCCAGGCCTGGCTGGGGTTGCAGGTTGAAAAGGGACTGGGGTCAGTTGGGTAACGGCAGGGCCGGAGGCCAAGTCAAAGGATGAGCCAGGCCTTTTGCCGCGGGCTGGATCTGTGGTAGAATGCCGGCTGTCCAAAAATATAGCGAATCGGAGGGAGATCATGACATTGAGAGATTGGGACGACAGAGCCAAGTATAAGGTAATGATCAATCGCGACCAAATGTACTCCATCTGGCCGGCGGACCGGGAGAACCCACTGGGCTGGAAAGAAGTGGGCAAGGTTGGCGAAAAGCAGGCGTGCCTGGACTATATCGAGGAGGTCTGGACAGACCTGAGGTCACTGGCACTGCAGGACAAGATGGAGGAAGCCGCACAGAAGATCGTCCTCGATTCCAAGCTCTAACCTGCGGCTATACCCAACTTCCTGACTGTGTAACACCGGAGCGGTCCGTATGGCGGCGCACCCAACCAGGGGAGAGATACCTTGAGCAGCCCGATGGCGCCAACGAGCCTCAGGCAGAGGCAGATCGCGCTTGAGCGCATCCTGACCGGATCCGCCCAACCGGTAGAAGACCTCGCCGCCCTGGGCAGCCGGCAGGACCTCCACCTGCTCTTCTACGTGCAGTTGTGCACCACGGTCAGGATGGGGCCAGCTGCAGACAACGGGCTCACGCCACACCGCATCCTATCGGTCGCCCAGCAGGCCGCTGAGAGCGGACTCCTCCCCCTCTCCACGCTGCCGTTGCTACGGCAGTGCCTGCACGAGCTGGAATCCAGGCTGGTCCAGGCGGGAGCGTGGCATCCGGACGAGGCGCTGTGGTGGCATCCGCTGCCCCTGCCCGCGCCACTGGAGGGTCTCTGGCAGAAGTGGCGAGAGGCTGCAGACGCCCCCTTTGACCTGCCCCCGGGGGATGGGATTCTACGGGCCCTGATGGGAGCGGGCGCCTTTGCAGGCGCGCCCGCAGCGCCAGGCTACCTGCCCCTGCCGAGATTTCTGGATTCAGCTTTGGCGCGGCAGCTCTACCGCGAGGCGACATCAGCGTACAGCGACGGCGTGCTGGGGCTAAAGCAGGGAGGTGTGGGCTCGTCCGACCGCATCTCGGCGAGCCGCTGGGATTGGATAGGCTTTTTCTCCGGGACAGAGCCGGCCCTGCTCCAGCACGCGCCCACGCTAGCGGCGTTCGTGCAATGGTGCCTGGATCACCTGGGCGACATGCTGGCAGATGCCGTCCCCGGCAAGGAGCCCTTTCCACCCCAGAAGGTCATGCTGGCCCGCTACCCAGGCCCGTCGGGCGGCTATGCCGCACACCTGGACAATCCCGGCGAGCCCAACGACAACGGGCGGACGCTCACCCTGGTGGTCTATTTGAACCCGCCAGAAGAGTCGTGCGCAGGTGGGGAGCTGGCGGTCTGGGCG
>Ga0207796_1000266_pt1 | contig 21921 bp, 17 predicted proteins | sample Pon1CUnioCityCA_6_FD_187274 | JGI IMG/M metagenome (GOLD analysis project Ga0207796, IMG submission 187274) | Marine sediment microbial community from Union City, CA, USA - Pond 1C Sediment 1 (SPAdes) | ecosystem: Environmental > Aquatic > Marine > Intertidal zone > Salt pond sediment ...
ATCTCCTTGATAATGTTGAGGATTTATCCAATGAATTTCTGCCTGGAAATCTAGATGCAGCGGATTGGGTCATTTTCAACTGCATCGATATTGACTCAGAATATCCTGCGTCAATCGCGCTTAAAAGAATACTAGAAGAGCGTCCTGATTTGTTGACGGATAAGAAAGTAATTGTGTTCGGCCTGGATTCCCCGACATATTTAGACGCGACAGATATCTCCAAAGTCACCGCCTACTATGCCCTCTACAGTAAGGTCCCGGCTTTTTTTGATGTCGCAGCGCGTGTTCTAATGAAAGAGCTTGACCCACCAGGGAATTTACCGGTGTCATTAAATGCGGTGGGTTATGACTTGATCCAGGCTACTTCCCCGGATCCAAACCAGATCATTGACCTGGATTTGGTCCTGCCAGCGGTTGAGGAAGTCGAAGAAACACCCGAGATTACCCCCGGGGTGACACAAACGCCTGCTCCTACGCCAGTGCCAAGTTTCAAGATTGGTGATACGCTGTCCATTCAAACCGGACAGATCTATGATCACAATCAGCATATTGTTCCGGATGGCACCATTGTCCGCTTTAATTTCCGTTTATCTGGCGAACCGGGGATTACCCAGCAGTTTGAGACCACTACCACTGCTGGCATCGCTTATTTTACCTATCGCATTGAGGCAGCCGGGGGGCTGGAGATTAGTGCAACCAGTGAGCCGGCAACTCAATCGGAGATCTTGCAGATTAATATCTCCCCTGAGGGGATTACCTCAATCTTTGCTTTTACACCCACGCCGCTTAATTCTCCCACCCCCACCATCACACCGACCCCAACCGTTACTTTGACGCCCACACCCACCAGCACACCTGTTCCGGAGGTCAAGAATGTCTATCCGACTCTTGGGCAGTGGGCATATGGTGTGATCATCATGGCCGTAGGTGGCGTCCTGACTTTCCTGATTGGGTATCTATGGTGGGGCACCTATCATTGGGGGTTGAGATCTTCTTTGACTTCCTTAATTGGCGGTTTATTATTCTATATCTATCTCAACCTGGGTTTGGAGGGGACCAAAATTTGGATTGAACAATCCGGGACAACCTTCGTGCTGGAAATGATCGTTGCCGGTTTGTTGATAGGCTGGATTGTGGCATTGATCTGGTGGATGCGTACAGATGGACGCTATCCAAAGCGCAGACGAAGAAAATAACCCATCATCAATAAATGTTGATGTACGAAAATTTAGAAGTTTCTTAGGAGGGTCAGCAGGAAACTGATCACGACCAGGAAGCTTGCCAGGGCGATCAGGATGGTTTCAGACCGGCGAAGTACATCGGGTGGACGTCTTTCAGCCCGAAAAGGTTTGGTAATGGGGGCGTCCTCAAGGAGCAGGGCGTTGATAAAGGAATCAATGTCCTTAGGGCGATCTTCGGGGTGCAGCTGCATTGCCCAATGAATTGCCCGTTCTGTACGGACGCTTACATCGGGATTGATCTCCCGAATCCTGGGAAGGCTGCCGGGGTTGAGGAAACGGTCGCGCACATCAATGGGGGGTTCATTGGTCAATAAATGGTAAAGAGTCCCGCCAAAGGCATAGATATCGCTGCGCGCATCGGTATGTCCTGAGTCACCGCCGTATTGTTCCAGGGGGGTATAGAGGGCAGTGCCCTGCCCTTGAAGGATTGTGATGGTCACTTCTCCCGGGGCGAGCATTTTGACCAATCCGAAATCGACCAACTTAACCAATCCATTGGGGGTGAGCTTGAGGTTGCTGGGTTTGATATCACGATGAAGGATGGGATGTTCTTGCGAATGAAGGTATTTAAGCGCACTTGCCAGTTGGGTTGCCCAGTCCAGGACATCTTCTTCGGGGAGGAAAACACCCATCTGGCGGGCTTCCATCATTTTTTCTCGAAGGTCTTTTCCCGGCACATAGTCCATGACCAGGAAATCCCGATCTTCGATGGAGAAGAAATCCGATACTTTCGGCAGGTTAGGATGATCCAGCCGTGCCAGGACCGTGGCTTCACGCTGAAATTGACTGCGTGCTTCCTGGAGCATTTCAGCAGGAAGGGCGCGGTCGTATTCCACCTCTTTGACAGCACACAGGCGTCCTTCCAGGCGCAGGTCATTAGCCAGGTAGATACACCCCATACCGCCCTGACCGATAATTTTCTTGACCTGGTACCGATTGCGTAGAACAGTTCCAGTCTCAATGGGGACTGGCATTGTATCGATCCTCAACTAAAAACTTCCTGACCTAAAAAATATAGGTCATTATGAGTTAACAAAATAGTAATGGTCTCATTTTCGGCGTTTGACCATTGTGAGTTCACCCGGAAAGATAACAAAATCAAGTTTGGTTAGATCTGTTTGTTCATCCCGGTTGCTCAACCTAATTTTACCAGAGAGACCGTTGATTGATAACACCCAAAGGCATTCTCCATCCCGAGTTCGGTTCAAGGTAAAATCATCTTATGCCTGCCTTTGTTGAGGTTGCTATCAACCTGCCTCAAATTTCAGAGACCTATCATTACCATCTTCCACCTGAACTAGAAGAATTGGTTCTTCCGGGGTCCCTGGTGATCGTGCCTTTTGGAAAGCAGCGCGTTCAGGGAGTTGTTCTACGTACGATTGATACACCCGATGTTGCAGACACACGGCCGGTGGAAGATGTGCTGGATGAAAAGCCTGCCCTGACATCAGCGCAGATCGCTTTGGCAGGTTGGATGGCGGAAGAGACCCTCTCCCCGTTAGGCGCTTGTATTAATTTGATGCTGCCGCCGGGATTAAGCCAAAGAACGGATACGTTGGTCAGCTTGGTGCCTGATAAAGAGTTTGATTTGAAAGATCTTTCTCAAATAGAGAAACGGATCGTCAACCTACTGGGTCAAAAAGGGGATTTACGCGGCCGTCAGATTGATGCCCATATCCGTCATGTGGAATGGCGCAATTCCTTGAGAAAACTTGCAAGGGCGGGGATCGTCCGGACTCGATCCATCCTGCCAGAGCCGCGTGTGGGTCCAAAAATGATCCGGAAGATCGCTTTAACGATCTCAATAGATGAAATAGCCCTGCTGGACGAGCCCCTCAGCCGGATTGGCAGCGTTCACAAGCGCCGCATGCGGGTCTTAAACTTCTTGGCTGAGGAATCTGAGCTAAAAGAACCGGGGGAAATCTATGACCAAACAGGTGCAAATTACCGTGACTTAAAAGTTCTTGAAGAAGCAAACTTGATTGAAAGTCGGAAGGTTCAGGTATGGCGAGATCCTTTAGAAGATATCACATTTATTCCAAAATCACTGCCCACATTGACCCACGATCAAACCCTTGCCTGGGAAAAAATTGCATCCGGCATCGCTGATCTCAGGGTTGGCAAAGTCCCCCCACCCGTACTGCTGCACGGGGTGACCGGATCGGGGAAAACAGAACTCTATCTCAGGGCGGTCAAAGAAACCCTGGATGCTGGGCAAAGGGTCATTATCCTTGTACCTGAAATCTCACTCACACCGCAAACGGTTCAGCGCTTTCTGGCGCGTTTCCCCGGGCAAGTCGGTGTGGTTCATTCTCAGCTCTCAGAAGGTGAACGTTATGATACCTGGCGTCGGGTGCGTAAAGGTGAACTGCCTGTGCTGGTTGGGCCGCGCAGTGCCCTGTTTATGCCTCAAGAGGATCTCGGTTTGATTGTTGTGGATGAATGTCATCATGAATCTTACGATCAGCAGGAAAGCCAGCCCTACTATCGCGGTGTAAAAACGGCTGTCGCCTATGCTGATTTGTCAGGTGCGATGATCCTTTTGGGATCAGCGACACCGCGTGTGACTCAATATCATCAAGCCGTCCAGGGAGGGTGGACCTATATAGCGTTACCGCGGCGCATCCTGGCGCATCGAGAGACCATTGCTCACCATGCGCGCCGGTTAGGTGTATCTATTCCAATAAAAGCCTGGGAGGGTCAAACAGCAGACCTTGGTTTACCGAAGGTTTCCATAGTTGATATGCGCCAGGAACTCCAAGCTGGCAACCGGAGTATCTTCAGCCGCGAATTGTATGCTGCCATTAAGGCCGTTTTGGATAATAAACAGCAAGCGATTTTGTTTCTCAATCGGCGAGGTTCAGCCACCTATGTCTTCTGCCGTGATTGCGGGTATGTGGTCAGGTGTCCCCGGGATGATAAACCCCTGACCTATCACCGCATGGAGGATGCTTTGCTGTGCCATACTTGCGGTTACCAGCGCCAGGTGCCCAAAACCTGTCCGGAATGCGGCAGCAAGCACATTCGCCAACTTGGGACTGGGACGGAAAAGGTGGAACAGGTGGTTCATGCGTTATTCCCACAGGCGAAAACATTGCGCTGGGATGCCGAAACAACCCGTAAGAAAGGCGCCCATGAACGAATTTTAAACCAGTTCAGCCGCCAGGAAGCAGATATTTTAATTGGCACACAGATGCTGGCAAAAGGCTTGGACCTGCCATTGGTGACCTTGGTGGGGGTCATTTTAGCTGATATCGGTTTGAACCTGCCTGATTTCCGTGCAACGGAAAGGACATTTCAGGTGTTAACACAGGTCGCAGGCAGGGCAGGACGCAGCCCCCTGGGGGGCCAGGTGGTGCTGCAAACCTATATGCCGGAAAATTACGCCATCACTTCCGCTGCCAAACATGATTTTCAAGCTTTTTATCAGCAAGAGATGGCTTACCGGCGGGAATTGGGATACCCACCTTACAGCCGATTGGTGCGATTGGAATACCGCCATTATGAAGCACAACAAGCTGAAGAAGCCGCCAGGAAAATGGCAGCCCATCTGGTTGATTTGATTGACGCATTCAGCCCTCGCACGGATATGATTGGTCCTGTGCCCTGCTTTTTCTCTCGCTTAGCAGGTCAATATCGCTGGCAAATCATCTTACGAGGGCAGGATCCAACCCGGATGTTGCAGGATCAGCGTTTTTCAGATTGGATTGTTGAGGTTGATCCATCCAGCATATTGTAAAATGTGGAATTTAGTGAAATATTGACCAACATTGATTGTTACCTCACGTTATAATAGGATTAGCATTTATTCATTGGGTACCAGGTTCAATTCGTGCAGAATATTAAATATGCCTTTCGATTGATAGGCCGTTGTTTTCAACTAGCCAAAGAAAAAGAGACCCTGCAGAGACCATGGATGTATCAGTCTCTGGGTGGTTTAGGCATATTATTAATATGGTTTATCCCCCTGGCTCTGGTCCTGGGCTTGATTGGATTACGCCCGGTGGGGATGGTCCTGATTGGCTTGATTGCCATTCTCGTTCTGATCAGTTTACTGGTGTGGGGGGAAATGACAGCCCTGAACATGTGCAAGATTTTTGATTTTTTAAGACAAGACGCTAATTCTGGGGATGGCTTTTGGGAAAACCATCGATCTTTCACGGCATATTGGTTAGAAAGCCTGATTTTCACCCTGGCATCACCCGGTGCTCAGATCATCTATCGAGTCCGACAAGCGTTCTCTAATATTGATGCACAAGCACTTGCCTGGTTAGATGCTTTTCCTCTCATCCAGCCCATTATGATAATAGATGATCTCGGTTTACGAGAGAGTGTGAATCGTGTAAAAGAGATTGTCCGGGAAAACCTGTTGAAAATTCGACCAGGCTTTGTCCGTGTTCGCTTGGTTGCCAATCTTGTCCAATGGCTGTTGATAGGATTAGGTATCTTAGTCGGTGTGCTGGTTGGAATCTCCCTGGCACCCCCCACCACATCAGGAAGCTGGCGGCTTGTGCTTGGTGCGGGTGTTGGGCTGTTGGTTGGTGGGATTTTCACACTACTTGGCATGTCCTTCAGTACGTTCACGCGCGCCTGTTATCACATGACGCTGTATCAATGGGTCCGCCAGGCGGAGAAAACCCGCCAGGAAAAGACTGGTGCACAAGCAGCACCACCTAAAATTTTAGAAAATCTATTTGGAAGATAGTCCTCAAGCGAAAAGGAACGACAAAATGCAACCAAGAAGAGAAGCGCTCACCTGGATGGATGTTGAGAAATTGGTCGATCACCTTATGCCGCAATTTGATTTGACCTTTGACGGCATGATCATGATCTCCCGCGGGGGGATTGTGCCCGGCGGATTGCTGGCAGAAGCGATGGATGTTCAGAAATTATTGATTGCTGCTGTGGATTTTCCTTCTGAATTAGAGGAGATGGAACGGCCGCGGTTATTGGCCTGGCCTAAATTTCTAATGTTCCCCGAGGATGAATTGCTGGATGGGGAACGCATTCTGATTGTGGATGATGTGTGGGGTTCTGGAAGGACGATTACCTCGGTCAAAAACAGGGTTTCAGCAGCCGGGGGTTTCCCCTATACCTGCGTTTTTCACTTTAATCCCTACCGTAATTTATTTGGCACCAACCGACCGGATTATTTTGCTGCGATCACCGATGCATTCATTATTTACCCGTGGGAAATGGACCCGGATGCAAAAGAGTCTATCCTACGGGACTTTTAAAAAGAAATACATCAATAGAAAAAGATCGTTGTGCCCTATCATAAGCACAATATGCTTGATGAAGGTCCTATGAGTGAAAGGCGCTGATTTTGGATAGTCCCTTTGCAATTGGTAAATACCGGCCGATCTATCTTTGGGGAGGACCCGGTACGGTCCGCATGAACAAAATCAAATTCATGGATTACCCTGTAAACGAGGCTGTTCATCGTGACATTCATGACCTTCCAGCAGCGAAAGTGGTTGTGGATGAGATGAATACGAACTGGGTCCATCTGATGTATGATTGGGGTTTTCCCCCTGAAATTGAGCAGGAAGATTGGGAAGACTTTCGTCATGCAGCCGAGGTTTATCACCGGGTTGGCAGCCCGATATTTGCTTATATTCAGACATCGAATTGCGTCTATGAGGGCAGTTTCATCTCTAAAGATTGGTATGCCAGGGACCGCAGGGGACGTAAAATTTATTATTATTCCGGCCGTTATATGGTGGACTGGACCCATCCGGAATGGGTTCAGCATTTGAAGGATTTAATTAAGGGGGCTCTTGATCGCGGTGCCGATGGGATCTTTTTTGATAACCTCTGGTATGGAGAAGAGCCGAACAGTTTGATGGGTGCCTGGTTGGGCGGGGCGGGGTGTTATTGCCCACGCTGCCAATCTCTGTACCAGGCTGAAACCGGCCGATCAATCCCGGAAAAAATACTCCCTGGAAATCAGGAGGTGGCTGAGTATTTACGCTGGCGTTCAAACCAGGTCACCGCTACCCTGCAGGACCTTGCCGATACAGTTCACAATCTGAAACCGGATGCGCCGATCAGTGCCAATGACTATGATGTCACCATGCGCAACAGCTATTTGATTTATGGGATTGATGTGGAAGCCCTGGCTAAAATCCAGGATATCATTATGGTTGAGAATTTTGCCCTTCCCCGGTGGGACAGCACGCCTAAACCCCGATTGGCCAATAATGCCCTGACCATTCGTAATACTCGGGAGTTGGTGGGGGATCAGGCGCATTTAAATGTTCTTTCTTATGATGTTGGCATTGGCTTCGACCCGGTCTATCCCCCCCGGCGCCATCAGCAGGGGATTGCAGAAGCGGCAGCTTGCGGCGCCAGCATGACGATCAAAGGGACCGAGTACAACGATGGGAAGCAGATGACGTTGTTGACTGAATCCACTTATCATGCTCAGCATCAGGCGATTGGCGCTTATCACGATTGGCTGGAAGCAAATCAGCGCCTTTATCAAAATCGGAAGAACGCCGCACCGATTGCTCTGGTTTATCCTGGGGAAGTTTTATGGCAGCAATGGATGTCCCTGGCACCCATTTATTATGGTGCAGGTCAGGCTTTGACCGTTTTAGGGATGCCGTGGCGAGTCATCCGGGAGGGGGATGATGGGGATAATATACAGGTAGTGCTGACTTTTACGGACACACAGCGGGATTTTCATCTGACGGATCACGAGCACATGCAAATCCACGTGCCAGAGCTACTGGGTTGGGCTTGGCGCGATCCAAGCATCGTTGCCCGGGGCGGATTCCTGCACAGCTTTGTAGAAAATCTGGGATTATTTTTACTTCGGTCCTATCATAGCAATAAATTCACGCGCAAGGTCATGGATTCATTGAATATGGCCAAGCTGGTCACCCAAACATTGCTCTTCAACCTCCCCAACCCGGAAATGATAAACTGTTTGGCGGATAGCTTACCGGTGGAAATTTTTCCCCGAGTTTCATCACAGGAACCTGTGCTGATTGAATCCTGGCACACCGGGTCACAACGCCAGGTCCACATGGTGAATTACGCGAAAATTCCCCAGGAGATCAGGGTTCATTTTGAGTCTGAGGTGAGTGCAAGAGTGATCTCACCAGATCATCAAGAAACAATGACGCTCTCCGGTGAATCAATTTCTCTTTTGCTGGATATCTACAGCGTTTTGCTTATCGATTGATTTCATACTTGCTGTCAAGACAGAAATGATACTTTAGACCGATCTCATCAAAACAACTGGAGGAAGCAAATGGAAAGAAAAATCCGCTGGTATGACTATATCACCATCAATATCTTTTATTTTGCACTGACCACCCGCTCGCAAACCCTGACCCCCCTGGTGCTGCCGCTCTTGGTGCAGGTTTTTATGGGCGATGCGGTCAAAGGCGCAGCCTATGGCAATATGCGTCTCTGGGCTTTAATGATAGCGGTTTTGGTCCAGGGTTTGGTGGGGATTTTGTCGGATCGCAGTACTTCACGCCTGGGACGCCGTCGACCATTCATCCTGATTGGAGGGATCACCGAAGTTGTGGTTTTTATTAGCATCGGTGTGATCGCGGCGACCCTGGAAGGCGTCACCGGTTACTGGGTTTTGTTTGGCGCATATATCCTTTCGATGCTTTCTTCCAATACCGGGCATGCCGCTGTTCAGGGGCTGATCCCGGATATCGTGCCGGAATCAAAACACGGGGTTTTCTCCGGGGTTAAAGCTTTCTTTGAGCTTCCAGCACCCTTAATTTTTGTTTCTTTTGTCATCACCAATCTGATTGAAGCTGGCAACTTGTGGGGTGCGCTGCTTGTTTTAAGCGGAATTGTGCTCATCTGTACAGCGATCACCATGTTTGCGCCGGAGAAGCCTATCAAAGAACCACCTTATGAGATGAATTGGAAACCGATATTGCGTCTGGTGGCGATGACGGTCGCATTCACAGTTGTGATCCTGGGGTCGGGCGCACTGGTGAACTATGTCAATTCACTGGCAGTCACCTTGCCTGAAACGGGGGCTTTGATCTTGACAATTGCGATGGGTGTCTTGGGGATGATCATTGCTGTTGTCTTAGGCGTGTGGGCCAGTATTCGGCTCAGTATTGGTAAAGAGGAGGGGGGCGGTGATAAAGCCTCCTTCACCTGGTGGGTGATCAATCGGCTGGCATTCCTGGTAGGGTCAACCAACTTGGCAAGCTTTGTTTTGTATTTCCTCCAGGAACGCTTTCCCGACCTTGAAGGTGCCGCAGCTGCCGGCCCAACCGCGACGCTGGTGATGTTTGTGGGTGTGGCGATTCTGCTTTCCAGCATCCCAGCAGGCTTTTTAACCGATAAATTTGGACGAAAACCGGTCTGTGCCTTCAGCGGCGTTCTAGCGACGATCGGTACGATCGTGGTGACCACATCCGTCAGCATGCTCATGTTGTACATCGGCGGATTGTTGGTGGGCATCGCCATTGGCTTTTTCTATTCCGCCAGTTGGGCGCTGGGGACGGGGTTGGTTCCAAAGTCAGAAGCTGGACGCTATCTGGGCATCCAGAACCTGGCTGGTGCTGGCGCAGGTGCCATCGGTGCCTACATCGGCGGCCCCATCGGCGACGGGGTGGGCTTCACTGTCTTGATCAGCATATTTGGATTGCTGTTCCTGATTTCCACCTTGGCTTTGTTCGGGATCAAGGACGAAACGTTGGGGAAAACCGGCGAATCAGCAGCTTGATAATAACATTGTTTAATTGATTGCCTATGACCCCGGATAATTGGCAAACCTTCCGGGGTATTTAATTTTCCTTTGTTAATAATGCTTCTTTCCAAACGAAATGGATCCCCAGCATTATAATTAATCCATTCATTTGATCTCTCTCAAATATTATTTAGGAAGATGATGCAAAGAAATTGGTCTCCCATTCCCTTCACAAAGGTAAAGCCCGTCGATGCTTTCTGGGCACCTCGCATGGAAGCCAACCGCACCCACGGGTTGAATGCCGTTTTCCAGCAGCTAAAGGACACCGGCAGGTTGGACGCCTATAACCTGGATTGGACACCCGATTCCCAGGAGCCTGCCCCGCATGTCTTTTGGGATTCGGATGTTGCCAAGTGGCTGGAAGGTGCCTGCTACAGCCTGATGAATCACCCTGACCCAAGTTTGAGGTCGAGGGTGGAGGATGTTGTGGATCGCATTCTTTTGGCACAGGCTGGAGATGGCTACCTCAACCCCCATTTCACGATTGTTGAACCGGGAAAACGCTGGACAAACCTGCGTGATAAGCACGAACTCTATTGCGCCGGGCATTTGATCGAGGCGGCGGTTGCCCATCACCAGGCAACCGGTGATACCCGTTTCCTGGAAGGGATGCTGCGTTATGTCAATTTAATCGATCAAACCTTTGGATCGGAAGGGGACCAGCGAGGTGGTTACCCGGGTCATGAAGAGATTGAACTGGCACTGATCAAACTCTACCGGCATACCGGGGTGGAACGTTATTTTAATTTGGCACGCTATTTCATTGATGTGCGCGGCGGGTCACCTCATTATTTTGACCTGGAAGCTCGTAAGCGGGGGGAGGATCCTGAAGCCTATTGGGTTGGAACGCACGCTTATACCCAATCGCACCTGCCCGTACGTCAGCAGCGGGAAGTGGTCGGGCATGCCGTCCGGGCGATGTATTTATACGCTGCCATGGCAGATTTAGCTTACGAAACAGGCGAGAAAGCGTTGATAGAGACCCTGCAAGCCCTTTGGGATGATCTGACCTTCCACAAGTTGTACCTGACAGGTGGTATTGGCCCATCCAGGGCGAATGAGGGCTTCACAAAATGGTACGATTTGCCCAACAGGGATGCTTATGCTGAAACTTGTGCAGCGATTGGCCTGGTCTTCTGGTCCCACCGTATGCTCCAGTTGGACCTTAACAGCCGTTATGCCGATGTGATGGAGCGTGCCCTTTACAATGGCATGTTGAGTGGGGTCTCCCTTTCGGGTGATCGTTTCTTTTATGAAAACCCACTGGCGAGTGCTGGAAGCCGTCATCGCCAGAGATTTTTTGCCTGTTCATGCTGTCCACCCAATATCAACCGGGTCTTGCCCACGATTGGAGGTTATGTTTACAGCCAATCTCAGGATCAGATCGCTGTCCACCTCTTCATCCAGAGTCGGGCGGAGATTAACCTTTCAGGAGGGAAGCTCATCCTCAAGCAGGAGACAGATTATCCCTGGGACGGGATTGTCTGCTTGCGTTGTGAGATGGAAAAGCCAATGGCGTTTGTCTTAAAAATCAGGCAGCCTGGTTGGTGCCCCGAAAGTCGGCTCTATCTAAACGAGGTGCACTTTCCAATAGATCCAGCATTAGATCGAGGTTATTTCACGGTCAAGCGCCTATGGCAACCTGGAGATCTTCTGCGTCTGCAGCTTGCCATGCCGGCAACCCAGATCTATGCCCATCCTCAGGTTTGGTCGGATGTGGGGCGATCGGCAATAACCCGCGGTCCATTGGTCTATTGTATAGAGGCTGTGGATCAGATAGTGCCGATATCCTCCCTGCGATTACCCAGGAGTGCGGTCTTTGACAGCAAGTTTGAACCGGATGTATTGGACGGCGTAGTCATGGTTCAAGCAATGGCAAAGGCTGTTGACCTCCAGGCGTGGGGGGAGGCTTTATATCAATATCATCCACCAAAGCTGGTTTCGGTACCCATTCGAGCGATCCCCTATTTTGCCTGGGATAACCGGTCTCCGGGTGAGATGCAGGTTTGGGTGCCGGAAACCCCTTCTTAAGGCGAATAACGTTGGAACGTATTTAGTTACCGGCGAAAATCGGTTAGAAAAGCCTTTTAGGTCAAATGAGAATGATACCGAAGGGTTTCTTTTTGAAGGAAAATGTCATATAATCATCCCCAGTTCAACCAGTAAGGAGTTATGAGTGATTCGCATCGATCTGTAAATAGCATTGTTTTTCGGAGAGCCGTGTCTATGCAGACAATCGTTAACCGAGGGCTTTCCCTGGGTTTTTGTTTTTAATCAGGCAGGTCGATGTGTTTAAAGTTCATAATCTTTCGAAATCTTACGGTCTAAATTCCGTTTTTAAAAAAATTACATTTAGCTTAAATAAGGGGGAACGTGCCGCTTTGGTCGGGCCAAATGGCTGTGGAAAATCCACTCTGATGCGCATCATTGCTGGGCTGGAGACACCGGATTCCGGTCATGTTGCGCGGACACCTTCGGATCTACGGATTGGATTTCTAAGGCAGGGGATCAATTTTGATGAAGGGGAGACCTTGGGCGAATATCTCAACCGGTTTTCCTCAAATCTTGAGCAATCCTTGGGCTCTCTGAAATCCGTTTGTGAAGCGCTGGTAGAAAACCCCCAGGATCATGCTTTGATCGGACGCTATGATGCAACTTTGCGTGCTTTAGAGCGCGCCCAGGAGATGGAAGGAACTCGGGTGGATATTCTGACGGGGTTTCAATTGATTGATATCCCCCAGGAAACGTCCATCAGCAAATTAAGTGGTGGGCAGAAAGTGCGCCTGGCGTTAGCTGGCGTTTTACTAAATGCGCCGGAGGTGCTGCTGTTGGATGAGCCCACCAATCACCTGGATATCACTATGCGTGATTGGTTGCGAGATTGGATCTTATCTTATACAGGCGGGATTTTACTGGTTTCCCATGACCGATCCTTTTTGGATGCGGTGATACATAAGGTGGTCGCTTTTTCACCAATGGGTGAAGGCGTGGTGGAATACCCCGGGAATTATACCGACTACCTGGATGCGCGAGAAGCCGCCTTTGAGGCAGCCATGAATGCCTATGTGGACCAGCAAGACGAGATCAAACGCCTGAAGAAGTCTGCCCGGACAGTTCGTGATACTGCCAAACCGCATAAGGGCGGCAAAGCGGACGGTAAAAATACGGACGGGTTTTCTGTTGGGCACTTCCAAAACCGCGCCCTTGAAACCGTTCGACGAGCAAAAAATATTGAAAAACGCGTCGCCTTTTTAGAGGGTGAAGGCGCGCTGGATAAACCGACGCACGCCTGGGAGATGCGCATGAAATTCTCTGGGATCCCAGAAAGCGGTCAGATTGTCCTGCAGACTGACCGTTTGTCAATCGGTTACAACGGTCAGCCCCTTTTGCCGCCGATCAGTCAAACCGTGACACAGGGGCAGCGTGTGGCATTGGTCGGGCCAAATGGCATTGGAAAAACCACATTCTTCAAAACCCTGTTAGGCGAAACACCAACGATTGGCGGTAGTTTCTACTTTGGGCACAGCATTCTTCCTGGTTACCTTTCCCAGGAGCAGGAAATACTGGATCCATCTCAAACGGTTCTGGCAGTCATTCAAAATCACTCTGATTTACACGATCATACCGAAGCGCGATCTTTCCTCCACCGCTTCCTGTTCAAAGGCGATGAGGTGTTTCAAACTGTTGACACACTTTCTTACGGTCAGCGTTCGCGCTTGATGCTGGCGCTTTTAGTGGTGCACCATGTCAATTTCTTGCTGCTGGATGAACCGCTCAATCACCTGGACCTTGCTTCACAGGAAGCCTTTGAGTCTGCCTTAAGTGCTTTTGAGGGGACGATCCTGGCAATTGCTCATGATCGTTATTTTGTTGATCGGTTTGCCCAGGTGGTTTGGCATTTTTCCCAGGACGGTGTGAAAACGGAGTTGTCTGACGAGTTTGTTGCTGAGATTATGGGAGATTGAATCTGTGGAAAATGATAGGGAAATTGTGGATAACCTTGAGGATTTTGTGGATAGTTGTTATCAAAATTGTGGATAACCTAGCGTTTGTGATTAAAATCAGAGAGCCGGTTCGCCGGGGCCGGCTCTCTCTATTGGAGGGGAGAAATATTGTGCAAGAAACTGTTATGCTATGAGGATAGCAAAAAAATAAACCCGATGCTTGACGCCTGGTGTGTAATTTATCTACGCCAGCACTACGGAATGGTTAAGGTAAGATTTGAAAAATTTGGAATTCATCATTCATTTGTAAAATTACTATTTAACAAGTAATTCATAAAAATTATTAGTTATTGCCAAGTAGGGGAATTTGGCAGCAAAAACCAGTTTATGATAAGATTTGGAAAAGTTGGAATCGGACAGGAGAATAAATCATGACAGACCAGGATTATACTAATGAAGAAAAAATTCGAGCTTTGATTGATCAATTGAATGCCTACATTGAACAATATCACGGCGGTTCTGTTGAGTTAGACCGAATTGAAGGTGAAGTGGTCTATGTCAGGTTGGGCGGGGCTTGTGAAGATTGCCCGCTTTCAACAGCGACCCTTCAGGGTTGGGTAGCTGGAACCTTGCGCCAATTTTTCCCAAATCTAAGCGTAGCGAAAGCCGAATAAACTCCTCAAGGTAGAAATGTGAGATACAAGACCTATCCAGTCGCGCAAGCTTCCATTAATAATTATTAAACCCCGGGTCCTTAAAATTCCTGGGGTTTTTGCTTGAATATGCTAAAGTAGCGTGAGTATGGTAAACACTCAAAAGTGATCTAAGTTAAGTCTTGCTGTTATCCAGGGATCCTTTACCTCGTCCCAGGTATATTTCATTCTGTACCGTTCGGTATAAGGTTTCACTGCGCAATTCACTCAATGTATAGCAGGGGGCATCGAGGTGATCAGCCAAGGACTGCGCCAACCCCTGGTCAAAGGCTTCGTGCTCCATATTGATAACCACCGAACGGATGTCTTCTGCGGCAATTTGCTCAGCGATCTGGTGGGCTTCAACTTGCGGTGAGCCACGGCCGATCGATACGTTGCCTGCCCCGTCGGTGAGGGTGATCAGCATGGGCAGGATATCCGGGTGCAAGGTCTTTTCTCGCTTGAGTACCTGGTAGGCCATGTTTAGACCCGCGCTGAGGGGTGTCTTTCCGCCTACAGGGATATCCGCCAGGGCACGCTGTGCCAGCAGCACCGAATTGGTCGGGGGGAGAACGAGAGTAGCTCGATCTTTTTGGAAGACGATCAAACCCACCCGGTCTCGGCGTTGATAGGCATCGGTCAGTAAAGACAGGATCGCTCCCTTGGTGGCAGCCATGCGTTCAGCTACAGCCATCGACCACGAGGCATCCACCAGGAACAAAATCAGGTTTGAGGCACGGCGTACCCGTACCTTACGCTGGTAATCCTCTCGGCGGATTGCAAACGCCAGGTTCTCTTCCTCTCGCATTTCCTCGCGGGCTTTCTGGAAGGGGGCAGCTGCGCGCAGGGTGGCATCGAAAGCCAGGTCGTCCGCCTGCCCATTAGCCGGTCGAGACTGCACATAGCGCCCACGTTTACGGTCGGTCTGGGTTTGCGAGCGGCGTCCGCCGTGTTTACGCACCATTTGATCTAGGGGCGTATCCAGCCGGCGCGGTTCAAAGGTTTCACCGGGTTTGATCTTTTGACCGCCGTCCCACCAATGCGCGCTGGCATCTTGGAAGATGTCCTGGCGAGTGGGTTCTAGGGACTCGGGTCCAGGGGGTTCGTCGCTAATCTCGAGATGGGCGGTGGTTGACTTTTTTTTTGATTGGGATCCGGTTCGGAAGAGGATTGTTCATCTTCCTGAGGAATGCCTTCAGATGCAGCCCCTTTGAGCTGTTCGATATGTTCCTCAAGTTGCGTGACACCTATTTCGGACTGCCGGAAAGGTCCCGCCTTGACACGATGTGGCAGGGCTAATTCAGCAGCCAGGGCAATATCCCGGGGTGTGATGGCGTTACGTCCCTCAAAGGCGGCGTGCGCTCGGGAAGCCTTGAGGATTACCAGGTCAGCACGATGTCCGTCGACTTGCATTTTTGCCGTCAGGTCAGCGATCACCAGAAGATCGCGGCTGGTGTAGCGCACGTGGTTGACCAATTCCCGCGCTGTTTCAATTTGCTGGGATAAGGTCTGTTCCTGGGTAAGCCACTCCTCTCGAAAGGCTTCGGGGTCTGCTTCAAAAGCCAGGTTGCGTTCCATGATTTGAACACGCTGGCGCGGTTCAAGGATGCCGTGAATATCGACTGAGAGCGCAAAACGATCCAGGAGTTGGGGACGCAGATCGCCTTCTTCCGGGTTCATTGTGCCGACCAGGATGAAACGTGCTGGGTGGGAAAAGGAGATCCCCTCACGTTCAATAATATTCATGCCCATGGCGGCTGAATCCAGCAAGACATCGACCACGTGATCATCCAGCAGGTTGACCTCATCAATATAGAGCAAGCCCCGGTTGGCAGAAGCCAAAACACCCGGCTCAAAATGACGTTCTCCTTTTTGAATGGCTTTTTCAATATCCAGCGTTCCAACCACACGGTCTTCCGTGGCAGAAATCGGAAGGTTAATGAAGGGGGTTTGCCGGGTTTCAACTGGGATCTCTTCTTCATGAGAAAAACGCTCCCGGCACTCCGTACACCAAGTTACGGGTTTTTCGGGGTCACAGCCAAAGCGGCAGCCTTTGACAACCTGCACCGGGGGCAACAGGGCTGCCAGGGCCCGGGCGGCAGTGGATTTTGCTGTGCCGCGCTCACCGCGGATCAAGACACCGCCAATGCGTGTGTCAATAGCGTTAAGGATGAGCGCCCGTCGCATGCGCTTTTGTCCGACAATGGCTGTAAAGGGATAAATAACTCGCATCAATTCATTCTTCCAGGTTCTCTTAATTTGCCCATACAGTTTACCACGTCGAGAACAGAATCACCATAAGTGTAAAAGGTGGGCGGAAGATAGGGCGTACCAAGGTATCAAGTACACATTGACAGTTAATAAAGACAATTTTATCGAAATGTGTTGAGGGTGAGCGCACATCAAGAGTCAATGACTTATCGGATACCCTATCTTGCGCTACAATAGGGACATGCAATGGGACATCTTTGGTCATGACTGGGCGGTGAGGCTGTTGCAAATCCATGCGGCAGGGGAAAAGCTGCGCCACGCCTATTTATTTGTTGGTCCAGAGGGTGTTGGGCGGCGTACTTTAGCCCTGCTCTTTGCCCAGGCGCTTAATTGCACGCAACCCCCAAGCCCGGGAGAGTTTTGCGGTGTTTGCCGGGATTGCAAACAGATTCAGGCCATGCGCTATCCTGATTTAAGCTTACTGGTTCCTGAAGAGGGGCACCAGGATGTCCGGATTGACCAGGTGCGAGACCTTCAACACACCCTGGCGTTGGCACCCTATTCCGCTGCTTTTCGTATTGCTTTGCTGCCGAACTTCCAACACGTGACTATCCAGGCACAAAATGCCCTGTTGAAGACCCTGGAAGAACCCCAGGATAAGGTCATTTTGTTATTAACGGTTGATGCCATCGAAAGCTTGCTCCCTACGATCATCTCAAGATGCGAAGTTATCCGGCTGCGACCGGCTTCTATCAAGGAAACCCAAAGGTATCTTCAAACCACCAAGGATATCGAGGAAGAAAAAGCAGTGCTGATTGCGCACCTTTCTGGTGGTCGTATTGGGATGGCAATTCGCATGGTGGATGACCCTCAAGTGCTTGCCAGCAGGGAAGAAGCCATTGTTAATATTTTTGATTTAGTAACTGCCAGGATTTATGAACGTTTTAAGTACGCAGAGGGTCTCACCAACCCGTATGACCTGGCCCGGGAGAGGGTGGGCGCGGTGCTCCAAATTTGGCTTTCCTTTTGGCGGGATGTATTCATTCGAACATCGGGTTCTACATTGCCCTTGGTCAATATGGATATTGAGGCGCAGGTGGTTCAAATTGCTTCTTCATTGGATGCAAATTTTGTCCGGGGACTGGTTGTGGCTCACGAAAGGGCTATTTGGGAGCTGGAGCGGAATGCCAATGTCAGGCTCTTGTTAGAAACACTTCTGTTGGGGTGGCCAAGGGTGGAACAGACTGAATCCCTATGATGTCAACTTTATATCTGGAAATCTCAGCGTCCTCTTACTCAACCCGGTAAATTTCCAGGTTGGAAAAACGAACGGTCATGGCATCTCCGCTGATGGTACGGGCAAACACCCCTAATCCGCCGCTCAGGTCAGACACAACCCCCTCTTCAAACTGAAAGACATCATTAATAAAAAGCTGAAACTGCCCGTCATTAACCCACAAGCTGATGCGATTTGATGCTGGTGACGCAAGCGCCATTTGGGCGGCTTGCTCCCAATCATGCAGGACGTAACTTTGGCCGTCCTGGACCAATTCCAAGCGAATCTGTCCCCCGCAGGTGATTAAGAGCCTGTGAAAATCATTATTGGATTGATACCAGAAGATAATCCCCACCTGGTCACTGGGTTCACACAAGGTGGGTTGTAGGGTAATTTCCAGGGCAAAACTCTCGGGGATTTCATGTTCACTCAGGCTGAACAGGGAAGTACTCGGCCGTGCAACCGCCAGGGTCAGGTTTTCGACGCCAAAGGCGACATTGCCAGATTGCGCCTGGGTCGTTTCCCAGAGGTTTTCGTCTGAAAAGTCATCCGCTATCACCAGTTCCGTGAGGCCTTCCATTAACCCTTCCCGGGTTGGTTGTGGTGTTGGGCTTGACCTTGGGATGAAGGTTGGTGTGGGTGTAGAAGGAAACCAGTCAATGGTTGGGGTGGGGGTGGTTGTTTGTGTGAATGTGGCCGTCGGTGGGAGGGTCTGGGTAGGCACCAGGAGATCACACCCTGTGATTATCATCATGCTGATCAGCAAAAAGATGGGAATGAAAAACCTGCTGACCGGAAAATTTCCAGCTTTATTTTTTATCATCAAGCCATAATTATATAATTAAAGTCATTTCTCTCCAAATTGGTTGGTAGTGCCTTTATTTTCCAGAGATGTTATAATCTTTGCTTAGAGAAAAGCAAATGATTAGAAAACGTTGTTGCATTTTCATATTTTTGGCCCTTTTCCTGGCAGGAGGGGTCCTCATCTTGGTCCCCCAATCCGTTAATGCGGATTCCCTCTCGCAGGCTTCCTACCAAACCCCCACGCCCAATGCGGAAGGACAGATTATTTACACTGTCCAGGAAGGGGATACCTGCACACGTATTTTCCTTTTAACCAATGTCTCCATTGAGCAGTTGATTGCCCTGAATGATCTTGGGTCAGATTGCAATGTTTTTGAAGGCCAGGAGCTGATCATTGCCACCGTGGCTCCTGCAACAGCAACCTTAGAAGGCCCCCAATTCACACCCACACCCGGTCCGCCTACACCTACTCCTTTTGATGGCAATGGTGAGTTGTGCGTGGTGTTGTTTGAAGATCTGGATGGCAACCAGATGCGGGCGGAGACGGAATTTTACCTGGGAGGTGGGGTGATCAGTGTCAATAACCGGGCTGGCACCTTCTCGGAAACGATGGAAACGGTGGGTGGGGATCCAGCCCTGGTGGAACCAGCCTGTTTTGATGGCATTCCAGAAGGTGTTTATAACTTGAGTATGGGCATCCCAGAAGGCTATATCGCCACGACTAGTTTGAACCTCACCCTGGAGGTTTCCGCCGGGGATACCATCGTGGTCGATTTTGGCGCACAACCCAGTTCAACGATGATCAACCCCCCGGAACCGGTCGAAGGAGAAGGACGCTCACCCATCTTTCTCATTATTGGCATTCTCTTGCTTGCCGGCGGCGGCGCATTCACCTTCTTCTTTATCCGCTCTCGTCGGGAAGCCTGAGACTAAGACGTTCGCTGTTCCTTCCAAACATCCCCTTCATTGTGATAGCCATGCGACTCCCAGAACCCTAGACGGTCCTCTGGCAGGAATTCCAGGCCCCGCAGCCACTTAGCCCCCTTCCATAAATAAACATCCTTCATGGGTTCAGAACCCTGGATAGCACCAATCACAGCGCGAAGCGGGTAGCCGTGTTCCGGCGTCAAAGGTTGATCTTCGTAATGGGTTGCCAATAGGAAATTGTCTTGCAGGGTTACTTGCAGGGGCAGGTTGGTCGTATAGCCGTAATCGGCGTGCTGCATGACAAAACGCGCCTCCGGCTTGGGAGAGAAATACCCCTCTTCAATCAGCATTTTCAACGAGATCCCTTCCCATTCAGTATCCAATTTACTCCAGGTTGTGACACAATGCAGGTCAAGACGGACACGCCTATGGGGCAGTTCTTGAATTTGGTCCCAGGTCCAGGTTATTGGTTGTTCTACAGCACCCCAGATCCTGAAATCCCAGGTGGAGGGATTAAAGGTTGGGATGGACCCTTGGTGAAGGATAGGAAAGCCTGTGGTGGGGTGTTGACCTGGTGGGATGCGAGGATTACCTGCCATGATGGGGGTCAAGGATAGACAAAGCGTTCGCCAGGCGCCAGGACATGAACTTTGGCATTGGTTTCAGCGCGGACATTCTTTGCCCATTCCTCTGCATTTTGCGAGATGAGATCGAAGGTATTGTAATGCATGGGGATAACATGTTCTGGGGAAAGCAATTTCACTGCCCTCAGGGCATCTGCTGGGCCCATGGTGTAATTATCCCCGATGGGAAGGACTGCCAGGGCGATCCCCTCTTCCCCGATCAAGCGCATATCACCAAACAAACCAGTGTCCCCAGCCAGGTAGACTTTCTCACCGGTATTGGTGGTTAAAAGAAAGCCAACCGGGTTCCCACCATCGCTGCCATCCGGTAGACGCGATCCATGCAAGGCCAGGGTCAGCTTCAGGTATCCGAAGGGGTAGGTAAACCCCCCACCAATATGCTGAGCATGGACCTTGATGTCCTTTTGCCGTAGCCAGTTGCAAATCTCTGCGTTCGAGATGACAGTCGCCCCGGTGCGTGTGGCGATTTCCACAGTATCCCCAATGTGATCCCCATGCCCATGGGTCACCAGGATATAATCCGCGTCAACGGCACCTGGGTCCATATCCGTTGCCGGGTTATTCCTCAGGTAAGGATCGATTAAAAGCTTGCAATTACCGGTAACCAATCCCAGGGTGGCATGACCAATATAAGTCAATTCAAATGCCATAAAATGCTCCCTTCAAAGTCTTTGATGATTATTTATTATAGTTTGATTGTAAATGGAAATGGCAATCGGATTATTTAGGCATCCGGACAAAATTATTCTTCAATCTCCCATTGCAGATCAAACCCGCCCTGGGTTTCATCGCCAATGATGTCCAATGTGTATCTTCCCTCGGTTTCAGCACTGAAGGAAAGGCTGTCCTGGATGTTTTCCCTGAACCTTTCTTCCCAAATCAGTGTTTTATTTGGATCGCGGATCTGCAAAGTGAGGGCACCTTTCTCGACAATGATGTCATAGTTTAATGAAAATTGATCACCATTGCTCAGGCGGATTTTCTCCGTTTCCTCACCTTCAAACAGTTGATAGGTAGCGTCAAATGAATTGCCAATATTGGAACCCACCCAGCCGACCTTGCGTGTGCAGGCCGTGAGCATTGTGATTAAGACGATCAAGATCAGCAGGAATGTCTTTTTCATTTTGTCTCCTTTCATAAAAATCTCTTAATTAATCGTTACCGCATCTCTTTGAAATCATCAAGAATTGTGGATTATTGCCTGTAGTTCATTGTGGTTAGTCGCATTGTTTATGCCGAACAAACGATTGCCTTCCAAGGCTCCGACTATGATAGAATACGTTTGTATCTTAATATACTTAATTTAATCGATCAGTTTTCATTTTTTTATTTCGAAAAGAACCTTAACTATTATCAAGGAGTCTGTTGTGAGGTTTCATCCCAGAAAAATATCCGGTTTATCGACGTTTTTGACCCATTATATGGAATCCGAAAACGAAAAAAAC
>Ga0207796_1000267_pt1 | contig 21843 bp, 21 predicted proteins | sample Pon1CUnioCityCA_6_FD_187274 | JGI IMG/M metagenome (GOLD analysis project Ga0207796, IMG submission 187274) | Marine sediment microbial community from Union City, CA, USA - Pond 1C Sediment 1 (SPAdes) | ecosystem: Environmental > Aquatic > Marine > Intertidal zone > Salt pond sediment ...
GGCCCCGACCTGAAACCTGAATCCTTGCTTGACAGTTCACGGTGGGAGAGTAGAATCACCGTCTACATGCGGTAAGGCCACACGGGACTCAGCGTCATGGCAACCCATCTTAATCCATCTGTCAGCACCGTATCACACAAGGAGGACACCGATGAGCGAAACATATGACATCACCATTATTGGGGCAGGGCCAGGTGGCTACGTAGCTGCCATTCGCGCCGCTCAGTTAGGACTGAACGTCGCCCTGGTCGAGAAGGAGCACCTGGGCGGTGTCTGCCTCAACTGGGGTTGCATACCAACCAAGGCTCTACTGCGCAACGCTGAGGTCGTCTCGTTGCTCGACCAAGGTCGAGAGTTTGGATTCTCTGTCTCCGACGTGGAGCTGGACTTCACAGCCGCGGTCGACCGCAGCCGTAAGATCTCGGAGCGATTGGTCAAAGGCGTCGGCCTCCTGATGCGCAAGAACAACGTCGAGGTGATTGAAGGTCGCGGCGCCCTCAAGTCTGCAAACGTCGTTGAGGTCGCTATGAACGATGGTGGCACACGCACCATTGAGACCGAGAACGTGATTGTCGCCACCGGAGCCCACGCACGAAGCATACCCGGCATCACCCCCGATGGGGAACGCGTCATGACCTATCGCAGCGCCATCGTACTGCGAGATCTGCCAGACTCAACCGTGATTGTCGGTGCAGGGCCAATCGGTATGGAATTCGCCCAAGTCTGGAGCTCCTACGGCACGGAGGTCACCGTCGTAGAGATGCTACCGCACGCGGTGCCACTGGAGGACGAAGAGATCAGCAAGATCGTCGAGCGCGCGTTCAGGAGGAACCGGCGGGTGCAGATCATGACGTCCACCCGAGTCCAGGACATCGCCGTGTCCGCCGACGGCGTGCGCGTCACGGTGGCAACTAACGACGACGAGGAAGAGATCCTGGAAGCCGAGCGGGCACTGATCGCGATCGGCGTGCAACCGAACAGCGATGGCATTGGCCTGGAGGACGTCGGCGTGCAGACCGAGCGAGGCAACATCGTGGTGGACGATCACATGCGCACCAACGTCGATGGGATCTACGCCATCGGCGATGTCACCGGGAAGATGGCGTTGGCCCACGTCGCCTCCGCTCAGGGCATCATCGCTGTGGAGACCATCGCTGACGTGGAGACAAGACCGCTTGATTACGATGCAGTACCTCGATGTACATATTGTCACCCCCAGGTGGCGAGTTTCGGAATCTCCGAGGCAGAGGCCGTCGAGCAGGGCCACGAGGTCAAGGTAGGAAAATTCCCATTCCGCCCCAATGGCAAGGCGTTAGCATTGGGCGAGCGAGATGGTTTCGTCAAGATCGTCGCCGAAGCGACAACCGGCGAGATCTTGGGCGCACACCTGGTCGGTCCTGAGGTCACGGAGCTGCTGCCCGAACTGGTACTGGCACGCACGTGGGAGTTGACGCCAGAGGAAATCGCCCGCGCAGTCCACGCCCATCCCACCTTGAGCGAGGCGTTGATGGAGGCCGCCCATGGCGTGTTCGGTAAACCAATCCATAAATGAACCATAAGACCAGAATGGGCGCCCGTTGCCTCGATGCCGCTTTCACAGTATAATCTGTAGCAGTATGGATGTTGAGATCAGCTGGTACGGACAGACCTGCTTTCGGCTTGACGGGCGAGAATCGATCGCGGTTGTGACGGATCCCTGCTCTCCGGAACTGGGTATCGCGCTCCCCCGTTTGCAGGCCGATATTGTGACGGTGAGCCACCACGACGCGTCTTGTCACTACCTAGACGTCGTGCAGGGCCCCTTCAAGCTCCTCGATGGGCCTGGCGAATATGAGATAAGCGGTGTCTTCATCACCGGCGTCTCTACCTACGCCGACGACCAGCGGGGCAGCGTACGCGGACTGAACACGGTCTTCGCCTTCGAGTTCGACGGTACAACGATCTGCCATTTAGGACAGCTGGGCCACGTCCCAACCCAGTCCCAGGTGAAGAACTTGGGTTCCGTGGACATCCTATTGGTGCCGGTCGGCGGGGGTGGAAGCCTCACCTCAACTCAGGCCTCGGAGGTGATCGGGCTCTTCGAGCCCGATATCGTCATTCCGATGCGATATTCGGTCCCAGGTCTGCGGGAGGATCTCGACAGCGTCGACAGTTTCCTCAAGGAAATGGGCGTTGATGAGATCGACAAACATGGGAAGCTGCAGGTCAGCGAGACCAGTGTATCGGATGAGACCGACATCCTCGTTCTGGAGACTAGCGTAACGTAGTCGATGAGCTGGAGGTAAGAATGACCACTAAGAGCTACGTTCTCATTGCCATCAGCCTCCTGGTGACCCTTGTTGGCTGTCAGGGTGGCACTCAGACAATGGATATTGAGGCGCTCGTGAACTCGGGACGGGCCTACCTTGAGGCTGGGAACTATGCTGAGGCTATCACAGCCTTGGAGACTGCAGCCGAGCAGGCATCGGACAACAGCGACGCCCACTTCCTGCTGGGACAGGCTTACAATCAGAACGGGGAGCTCTCGAAGGCGGCTGATGAGTTCCGCACCGTCTTGGAGCTTGATCCAGAGAACGCGGCTGCTCATCATAACCTGGGCGTCACGTATTATCAGCTCCAGGACCTTGAAGCAGCACTTGAGCAGTTTGAGCAGGCCTTGAGTATTGAGCCGGATGACCCCGATAGTCACTACCAGCTGGGTGCCACCTACCTGACACTGGCGCTCTCGGGGAGCGAGCCCTCACCTCTGGCCAATCCAGAGCTGCTTGACCAAGCAACGGAGGAATTCGAGACCGCCCTGGAGCTGCGAGAGAACATGCCCGAGGCCCTGATCGGTTTGGGAAATGTGCATCTCCAGCAGGGGGATTACAGCGCCGCCATTGAGGTGTTGCAGCAAGCCATCGAATCCGTGCCGAAATCGCGCGAGGCACACTACGCGTTGGCGGGCGCCTTCGCGCAGAGCGGTGACATTGATAAGGCTTGCGAGAGCTACGAGCAGTTTCTGTCCCTTGATCCGCCAGCGAACTGGAAGAATCAAGCTGAACAGGCCATGGCGTCGTTGGGATGCGAGTAGAGAGACCAGTCAACCGGGCCGGCGACGCGTAGTCGACCATGAGTTGTCCGTCGTCAGCGCAATCGAAGATGGTACTACAGGCAGCCAAAGAACGCCATCCCGCGCTTTGGTCGGGCGTGCTGATGGGCTACTCAGGTGTTCGGTCAGGCGTACGGACCTTGGCGCGGCACGCGTGAAGCATTAGGGCTTATATGGTTAAACTCTTGATGACTTGGAACATTCGAGCCGGACTCGAGGACGAGTATTTCGAGTTCGTGATGCAGGAATTCGCGCCGGGGATGTTAGAGCTGGGCATTCAACCAACAGATGCGTGGTATACGGCCTACGGCAACCGCCCTCAGATTCTCACCGGCGGTGTCGCGGAGGATCTGGGCAGCCTGCGCAAGGCGCTGGCAACTCAGAAATGGCGCGAATTGAAGCTGGAGCTCTTGACCTACGTGACCGACTACAATCAGAAGACAGTTCGTGCCAGCGGGGGATTCCAGCTATAGATCGCAGCCGCACATACCGGGGGCCGCTTGCTTCGACAGTGCCAGAGATCGCCAAGCATCCGGCAGCCTCTCGATTGATCTCCTGGCTCTATACGACACGATGTAGCTGCCGGTCAGAGACTCGATTCGTCCCTCGAAGCTTTTGAAGCGCAGGTCAGGTAGACCGTCTCCGAAGAACACCTGCAAACCTACTGTAGACTCAAACCTAGCCTAGTCACTGTCGCTGGAGGCGACATCACTGGCCGTATCGCTGCTATCCTCAGACGTACCTGCGGGTTTCTTGACGTTTCCCGGCACTGCGGTCGATGACTTCGCTCGATTGTCGGTCACGTAGAAGCCTGACCCTTTGAAGATGATGCCCACCGGCTGAATCAAGCGGTGCACGCTACCGCCGCACTCGGGGCATACGTCTACGGGCTCATCCTCCATATGCTGCCTCCGCTCGAAGCGCACGCCGCAGTTTTCGCATTCATACTCGTATAGTGGCATACCAATTACCTCCCCTGAACTCGCCAACGCTAGATTATAGTCCAGACTGGTCGATCTCGCAAGAAGATCGGGCGTTCACCAGGAGATCGTTACCAGGCCGTTGGGCGTATACTGGGAGAAGCCGATCTTCCGACCGCTTGTGGGCCTAGATGCCTGACCATTCCTCCTTGGCCATCTCCCATTCCTCGGGGGTGTTGAGGTTACGGAAGGACTCTAGTTGAGGGTCAAGAGGGGCGACCTCAGCCAGTGTGATGGCGCGCACCCGCACCCGTGGGAAGAAAGACACAACGCGCCGCTTCCCGGCGCGGATGGCTGCCTCGATGGGCTGCAAACAGGAGCGGCGGTAAGCGCCATGAAGTGGCTCGAGATAGCCGTTGTGCCGCAGAATCGCGACATCGTAGCCCTCGGCCCAAGCGGCGAATGCACGCAGGACCTTGGGCTTGAGAAACGGCATATCGCAGCCTACTGCCAGCGTCAGGTCGTTGGAGGCAGCAGCGAGCCCAGCATGTAGGCCCCCCAACACGCCTACATCTTGGAAACGATCCTCCACGACGGCAACACCAAGCCCGACGTAGGACCCCACCTCGCCGGTGACAATCAGGATCTCGCTGCACACCTCCATCAGCCTATCAACGACGATTCGGACCAAGGGACGACCACCGAGCTCCAGGAAGGCCTTATTGCGCCCCATACGTCGGCTTTCCCCGCCCGCCAACACCAGCCCAGTCACATCATTCGGATGAGGTTTTTCGCCCATTCTCGAGAACAACCATGCATGGAGGTGATTCCCCCTCACCGCGCCTGGCCAAGGTTACAGGTCAGCCCCGCCTGGGGACAGCTTCACAGCCGACACCACCTTCTCCGGCCTTGGAAAGGCCTTCATCTTCAAGTGTTCGCCAGATTCCAGCAAGCGTATCACCGATGGAGTTGGTCATCGCGGAAGAGCTGCTTCTCCACCTCTCTCAAGCGATCGACGCCCTTGACTTCGTACGGCATCAACGGCACCTTGACCAGATCAACTGTGTCGCCGTATTCCTTCTCCAGCATCTCAATGTACGGCTGCTGCATCTCCTGGCGTTGTCGTAGAAAATCGCACCCCGCCTCAACGATCACGTGGTTGATGATCAGGTGTTGAACCTCGATGCCATGCTCCTTCAGATTCTTCTTAACCCGACGGGTTTGATAGACACCAAGAGCCTCCGGTATGGTGACCAGAATGAACGCCACCTTCTCCGGGTCGCTAAAGAACCGGGTCACTTCCTGAGCCAACGCCTTCCAGCTCTCGATCAGGTCGGTGAAGGGCGTCCTCGACAAGTTGAAGGTGTCTCGCACCTCCATGTAGACCTTTGGCGCCGTGCGCAAGTGCTCAATGAAGCGGCGTGGCAGGTCAAGCAAGCGGAGTGTATCACCGGCCGGGGCCGTGTCCCAGACGATCAGGTCGTATCGCTGCTCCCGGATCCGCTCCAGGATATAATCAAGCATAAACTCCTCCTGGATGCCGGGCGCCATGGCTACGTAGTCCACAAGCTCATCGTAGGGCATGTCGACCAAGGCGGAAGCGGCCTCATACACCTCCGGCCCGAACTTCCTCTTCCAGCGACGCATCACCTCGTCGGGGTCGATCTCCAACGCGAAGAGGCCATCGACGCCGGGCACCGGACGTTCATGCGGCCCGATCTCCGCTTCGAAGATATCGGAGAGCGAAGGGGTATAGTCGCTGGTGATGATCAGCGTGCGCCGCCCTTTCAAGGCATAATGGAGGGCCGTGGCAGCTGAGGAGGTCGTCTTCCCCACACCTCCCTTGCCGCCAAACATAAAGACCCGCTTGTCTATTTGATCCAACGTCAATAGCGTCATGTTTTCACCCAAACCAAACGGCTTGATTTCTCACAACCATACATCTCAAGCTCAAAGCGGGTCTGCGACCCACGTCCTGAGTGCGCAATCACCGGCTAGAGACCCGGCTGAGGCGGTCGCTGCTTCTCTCGCTTCCCGTCGCTGCATTGTATTGTCACATAGAACGTCCCGATCTGCAAGAACCAGACCGGGACGTGAAATCAGGCATCTCTTGGTCGTGGTACTATCCTATCTAGCCTCCCCACGGCATATGAGCGTAGTGCTCAAACGCCGAATCGTGAAGCTGTTTGAAGAACCGCTCGTGACCGCGCTCCCACTGAGCCAGCATTTCAAGAGCTTCTCGGGCCTCACCCTCAGCACGCTCGGCCGCTGACTGATAGAACTCGACGAAGTCGCGCTCGATCAAGTAGGCCATACGCAGCACCGAAAGATCCGGTACCATCGACTCCATCACCGTCTGGTCGAGCATCTCGGATGCAGCTCGCTGGGAGAAGAATCCCTCCTCCTCCAGGTCCTCGCCGACAGCCATAGGAGCCTCATCCTCATCCAGGGCCGCAAGCAGCCCTTCGATAAACGTGATATGCTTCTGCTCTTCGCGCGCCAGCCGCTGGAAGGCGCCCACGACTGCCGCATGCTGCAAGCGCTCAGCATTCTGCTCGAAGAAACGCTTCCCCTCGTGCTCTCGCTGCAGCGCATACTCATAGATCTTACGGATGTCCATACTCTCTCCTTCCCGCTATCCTTCCTCGTGACCATCCACCGCCTCGACCTTGACGGCGCAGACCTTGTACTCCGGGATCTTTGCTACCGGATCAAGGGCCGGATTGGTGAGAAAGTTGACGGCAGAATCGGGGTAGTGGAATGTGGCGAAGATCAAACCCGCCGGCACGCGATCGGTCACCTGGGCCTTGGCGACAATCTCGCCACGACGCGAAGCGACCCTCATCATCTCGCCATCGCCAATCCCGCGATCCTCAGCGTCGGCCGGGCTGATCTGCACCTCGGCCTCAGGATACATAGCCTTCAAGCCGCGTGCGCGACGCGTCATCTCACCGCCGTGCCAGTGGTAGAGGACGCGACCGTTAGTCAACATCAGCGGATACTCCTCGTCAGGCAACTCATCTGGCGGCGCATGTTCCACCGGCTCGAAGTGGCCGACACCGCGGCTGAACCTACCCACGTGCAGGATCGGCGTCCCCGCGTGGTCGGTGGTGGGGACAGGCCACTGCAACTGCTCGCCGTTGTTCAGTCTCTCGTAGGTGATGCCGCCGTAGATCGGTGTCAAAGCATTCACCTCCGCCATCACATCAGCTGCCGCTCCGTAGTCCCACGCTGCATAGCGCGCTTCCTGCCGGGGATTGACCACGCCCAGATCAAGCAGACGGTGCGCCAACTGCGTCACAATCCAGATGTCGTCCCGCGACTCTCCAACAGGCTCGATCGCCTTCCGCACCCGCTGCACGCGCCGCTCCGAGTTGGTGAAGGTACCGTCCTTCTCAGCGAAGCTACAGGCCGGCAAGACCACATCGGCCAAGTGTCCCGTCTCCGTCAAGAAGAGATCCTGAAGCACCAGGAACTCGGTCCCCTCCAGAGCTTGGCGCACGTGGTTCAGATCAGGGTCGCTGGTCATCGGATTCTCGCCGATGACGTAGAGACAGCGTACCTGCCCTGCGTCGGCAGCATCCAGCATCTCCGTGACGGTCAACCCCACCTCTTTCGCCAGAGGCACGCCCCAAGCTTGCTCGAACTTGTCCTGGATGGCTGGGTCGGTCACGGCCTGATAGCCAGGGTAGACGTTGGGCAAGCTGCCCAGGTCACAGGCGCCCTGGACGTTGTTCTGGCCCCGCAGCGGGTTGACGCCGCCGCCTGGCACGCCCATGTTTCCCAACACCATCTGCAGGTTGGCGCAGCTCATCACGTTGCCGACGCCAACGGTGTGCTGGGTGATCCCCATGGCGTAGAGAAGCGCGCCCGGACGATTCTCGGCCATCATGCGGGCGGCCTTCTCAATGTCCTGGACGGGCACTCCCGTGATCTCGCTGGTCCGCTCCGGCGTGTATGCCGAAACGGTCTCCTTAAGTGCCTCGAACCCCTCAGTCCGTTCGGCGATGAAGGCCTCGTCATACCAGCCTTCACGGATGATGATGTGCATCAGCCCGTTCAGCAGGGCGATGTCCGTGCCCGGCTCATGCTGCAGGTACAGATCGGCATAATCAGCGATATCGATGCGTCGGGGATCCGCCACAATCAGCTTGGCACCCCGCTGCCGCTTCGCGGCTCGGATCCTGACCCCAATGACGGGATGCTGCTCCGTCGTGTTGCTGCCGATAATGAAAATACAGTTGCTCTCCTCGGTGATGTCCCGAATTGAGTTCGTCATCGCGCCACTGCCAAAGCTTGTCACCAGACCGGCGACGGTAGCGCTGTGTCAGAGGCGAGCGCAGTGATCGATGGAGTTCGTCATCATCAACTGCCGCGTGAACTTGCTAAAGAGGTAGTTCTCCTCGTTGGTACACTTGGCGGAGGCGAACATGGCGAAGGCGTCATCTCCGCTCTCCAGCTTGGCGTCCGCAAACTTCTGGGCGGTCAGATTGAGGGCTGTGTCCCAATCCGTCTCGATGAAGGAGTCGGGCGTCAGCATCACCTCGTCCTCATCGGTGGCTGCGTCGTCCCCCGCACCATCGTAGATCGTCCATGCGCCGCTCTCCAGCTGCTCTTCGACGCCCTCCAGCCACCTAGCGCGCACGAGAGGACGCTCAAGTCGATCTGGATGGTGGATGAAGTCATACCCATAACGGCCCTTGACACAGAGCGACAGGCCGTTGACTGGCGCATCCTCGGCAGCGGTCACCCGGACAATCTCGCCGTCAGAGACATTTAGATCAAAGTTACAGCCCACGCCGCAGTAGACGCACGTGGTGCGGACCTTGTCCACCTGGCTAGCCCACACCTTGCCGAAGCTCATCTTGTCGAAGAGCGCCCCCGTGGGACAATACGCCACACAGTGCCCACAGCTTTCACATCTCGCGTCGATCATCAGCTGATCAGCACCGGCGACCAGCTTGGTGTCGAAGCCCCGGTTGGCAAAGCTCCACACGTCACGATTCTGGATCTCCTCGCACGCTCGGACACAGCGACCACATAGGATACACTTGTTCCGGTCCACGAGGATGAAGGGGTTAGGATCGGGATCAATCTCATAGCGCTGGACCTTGCCCTTGGAGGTGGGCTCCTCCACGCCATACTCCGCCGCCAGGCGCTGCAGCTCGCAGGTGCCCTCCACCTGGCACGCACAGGCCAGACAGCGCGCAGCCTCTGCCAGAGCGGCCTCCTCGTTGAAGCCGCACTCGACCTGCTCAAAGGTGCAAAGACGCTGGGACATCTCGAGTTCGATCTGTTCCTGACGTTCCTTCTTTTCCACACCCTCAAAGAAGGATTCCGGCGTCTCGTCGCCTCGCGACACGCCCCAACGCTCCGGTAGACCAACGACCTCCTCGCCACGAAGGTACTGATCAATGCTGGCAGCTGCACGGCGTCCGGCTGCGACGGCCCGCACAGCGATGTCCGCGCCGGTCACGTCGTCCCCGCCTGCGAAGACCCAGGGCAGAGAGGTCTGAAGAGTCTGCTCGTCAACCTCAATGGTATTCCAGCGCGTAGGTTCCAGGTCGCAGGTCCCGACGCAGGACAGGTTGGCCACCTGCCCAATGGCCATCACCACCGTGTCGGATTCGATGCTGAACTCGGAATCCTCGATGGGGACAGGGCGGCGCCTGCCGCTATCGTCGGGCGGTCCGAGTTCCATGCGGATGCTGGTCACCTTGACGTGCCCATTAGCTCGCTCGAAGTCGACGGGTGAAGCCAGGAAGTGGAATTCAACCCCCTCCTCTGCAGCAGCTTCGACCTCCACATCGAGCGCGGGCATCTGCTCACGTGAGCGCCGGTAGAGAATGATGACCTCATCGGCACCAAGGCGAACCGCCGTACGTGCTGCATCAATGGCGGTGTTCCCACCTCCGACAACGATCACACGATCGCCCATTTCGACGTCTTCGCCGCAGGCGACAGAGCCGAGGAATTCTACACCCCCCTGAACCCGGTCGATCTCCTCCCCGGGGATACCTACCATCCGCGACTGCTGGGCGCCGATGGCCAGGAAGACAGCGTCGTACTGTTCCTCCAGCTGCTCCATGGTGATGTCGCAGCCTAGGCGTGTATTGCACTGTATATCGATCCCAAGGTCGGTGATCGCCCGTATCTCTGCATCCAAGTCCTCATGCGGGAGGCGGTAGGATGGGATTCCATAGCGAAGCATGCCGCCCGGTTTTTCGTGAGCCTCGTAGATGGTCACCTGGTGACCTTGCTGACGGAGGTAATAGGCAGCCGAGAGTCCGGCTGGGCCAGCTCCCACGATGGCTACTTCGTAGCCCGTGTCCGGCGCCACTTCTGGCAGGTAATGCTCCTCGCTCCGCAGGTCTTGCTCGGCAGCGAAACGTTTCAGTGCACAGATCGACGTCGCCTCATCGAACTCGCCGCGCCGACACTGATCCTCACACGGCGCGGGACAGACCGTCCCAAGTGCAAGTGGAAGCGGAATGGTCTCCTTGATGATCCGGATCGCCCTCTCGTAGTCCTTCTCCGCGATGGAACCGATGAATCCCGGAATATCGCAACCGGCTGGGCAGGTGACCTCGCAGGGACCATAGCAATCACCACAGTGCTCCGAGATCAGCATCTCTAGGGTGAACTTCCGCGTGTTGCGCACGATGTCGCTGTCGGTGTCCACCACCATGTCCTGAACCACGGGCGTCGTGCAGGCTGTCTGCAGGCCCTTCATGCCCTCCACCTCGACCACGCACATCCGACAGGCACCTACGTTCGTCAGGTCCGGGTGATGACAGAGAGTCGGAATCTCTATGCCGGCCGAACGTGCAGCCTCCAGGATGGTACTCCCCTCAGGGGCCGTGATGGCTCGGTCGTTTATCGTCAACGTTACACTCATCTATTTCACTCCTGCTACTCCGCTGTGACCGCGTCGAACTGACAGACTTCGTAGCACGTGCCACAATGAATACACAGATCTTGGTCGATCTGATGGGGTTCCCGCCGCTCACCGGTGATAGCGTCAACCGGACACTCACGAGCACACAATCCGCAGCCGGTACAGGCTTCGGCGTCGATGCCGTAGGTCAGCAGGTTCAAGCACGTCTTGGCAGGACACGTCTTGTCTATGATGTGAGCCCGATACTCATCCTCAAAATGCATCAAGGTGGACAGCACCGGATCTGGAGCAAGTTGTCCTAATGCGCATAGCGCGCCATGCTTCATACCCTGGGCGATGCGCTGGATCTCGTCCAGGTCCTCGATCTCGCCCTCACCGTCCGTGATGCGCTCCAAGATCTCCAGCATGCGCGTGCTACCAACGCGGCAGGGAGGGCACTTGCCACAGCTCTCGTCACAGACGAACTGTGTGAAGTAGCGGGCAAACTCGACCATACATGTGTTCTGATCGGCGACGATCATGCCCCCGGAGCCCATCACCGAACCGGCCTCGGTCAGCGAGTCGAAATCCACCGGCGTGTCAAGGTGCTCCGCCGGTAGACAGCCTCCGAGCGGCCCCCCGGTCTGAACGGCCTTGAACGTCTCCCCTCCCTGGATGCCCCCACCGACATCATACACGATCTCTCTGAGGGTGATACCCATGGGAACCTCGATCAGACCTGTGTGGTTGACCATGCCGGTCAGCGCGAAAACCGCGGTCCCAGGACTGTTCTCTGTCCCGACGCCTCTAAACCAGTCGGCCCCCATGCGGATGATGCGGGGGACGTAGGCGTAGCTCTTCACGTTATTGATGTTGCTCGGTTGACCCCACAGACCGGACACCGCAGGATAAGGTGGACGAGGCCACGGCTGCCCACGCTCACCCTGGATCGAGGCCATCAGCGCGGTCTCCTCACCGCAGACGAAAGCCCCAGCCCCCTCCTTGACAAGGATATCAAACTCAAAACCCGTTCCCAAGATGTCGTCGCCCAGCAAGCCCAGGTCTCGAGCGTCTTCGAGGGCGATATTCAGGCGGCGGATGGCCAAGGGATACTCAGCCCGACAGTAGATGAAACCTTGTTGGGCACCGATAGCGTAAGCGGCGATGATCATCCCCTCAATGACAGAATGGGGATCGCCCTCCAGGACAGAGCGATCCATGAAAGCTCCCGGATCCCCCTCGTCAGCGTTGCAGATGATATACTTGGGCCAGCTCTCAGACTGCCTCGCGAACTTCCACTTCAAGCCGGTCGGGAAACCAGCGCCGCCACGCCCGCGAAGTTTCGAATCGAGCACTTCTTGAATGACATCCTCGGGCGCCATCCCGAGGAAGACCATCTTCAGTGCCTGATAGCCATCAAGTGCCAGATAGTCATCGATCGACTCCGGATTGATCAGACCACAGTTGCTCAGCACGATACGGAGCTGCTTCTCGTGGAACGAGGTCTTCTCTCCACTCTCCGGGTCCACAAAGCTGAGAGATTGAAGCATATGCCCGTTTCTTCGCCGAGTTGTGGGCTCGACTTGCCCCACAATCTCGCTCTTTTCCAGGGGGGCACCCTCCAAGTAGGAGGCGAAGATCTCAGGCACGTTCTTCGCCGTCGCGTTGCCGAAGTTTAGACGTGGCTGCCCTTTAGCTTGGAGCTCAACCATTGGTTCGTAGGAACACATCCCCACACAACCAACTTGTGAAACCACAGCATCCAGGGCGCGCTTCTCGATTTCTTCCTCGATCGCGGCCAGCGTATCCTTTGCGCCAGCGGCTAGACCGCAGGTCGCCATGCCGACGGTGACGTAGAGATCGGCTTGCTGTTTCTCCTGCCACCGCGCCTCTGCTTGCGCCGTCCGGGCATCGAGATGGGCTGTATCACGTGATGCCATTCGATACTCCTCTCCTAACCATGCTTAGGCCCTCCCCTCCGCCTCCACCGAGGCCGCCAGCTTCTTCTTTACTCGGCGCACCAACTTGTTCGGTTCCATCCGCCCCATGACCTCCCCGTCCATGACTGCCACGGGGGCCAAGGCGCACGAACCGAGGCAGTAGACCAGCTCCATCGTCAGCTGTCCGTCCTCCGTTGTATCGCCGGGATTGATGTGAAACTCATCCTTGATAGCCTTGACCAGCCTGGGCGTACCCTTGACGTGACACGCGGTTCCATCGCACAGATAGAGCTCGTGTTCGCCTCTGGGCTCCAGATAGAACTGTGAGTAGAACGTTGCCACCCCGTAAACTCTGCTCAAAGCCGTATTCAATCGGTCGGCAATCAGCTGTAGGGCTTCGTCGGGGAGCCAACCATACGTCGCCTGAGTCTTCTGAAGGATGGGAATCAGTTTCCCCGGCTGTTCTTGGTATCGATCGAAAATCGAGTCCATCAAGGAAAGGTCGACCTTGCCGTTATGTGTCATCGATGCGCTGCTCCTATCTTCTGATGTCGCCTTATCGCTGCTTCCTGAAGAACCGCGTCCAGAAGGGCGGGGAGCTGAGCCTCGACCTCCGCGCTCAATCCCTCGCCCCACCCGATGTCTCTCGGTTGTACGCCGATTATCACGATCGAGGGAAGGGGTCGATCCAAAGCACGCGCTAGCGCCAACACCTCCGCCAGCCCGGCGTGATGCAACGAGAGTCCATCCCGCGATTCACTCAACTCCACCTGCATCGGGTTGAAGCGGACAAACTCCCCAGCAGCCCTCCCTCCCGTGCTCTCGTCCATGTCGGCCGCATCCACGACCACAACATCGTCCCACTCTTCGAGCACTCGAAGGAGATCGAGTCCCCCTGTCCCTCCATCTAGCGTCACAACGCCCTCCGGCAGCCCTCGGGCTTCCAACTCCTCGATGACCCGCGGGCCAATGCCGTCGTCCTTTCGCAACGGGTTGCCCAGACCTAGGATGAGAACGGTAGACTGCGAGGCCGCGGCCTTGCCATTCACGTCTCGACCAAGTACCCCGTCTGCGCGTTCGCTCACACGAACTCCACGGTCAGGAAGTGCGCTGAACAAGAGATGCAGGGGTCGTAAGCCCGTACCAACATCTCCAGCGTCAGACGAACCTCATCCTGTGGTTTGTCGATGATCCGAGGCAAGAGCTCCTGCATGTCATGGTTCAAGTTGGCCATGTTCTGATTGGTGGGAATAATACAGTTTGCGTCCTCGCAGAAACCCTCTTCATCATAAGCGTAATGGTGGAACAGGATGCCACGCGGCACGTCGCACGAAGCGACGCCCTCACCGGCCTTGACATCGGCGACCGCCGGATCCTCCGGCTCGATGCCTCGTTCCAGAAGCTCATCGATGATCTCGATGCCGTCCTCGACACAGTGAACCATCTCCACCACCTGGGCCGCCGTGTTCAGGAAGGGATTGGTGACGATCGGTTCCAGGCCGAACTTGGCCGCGGCGTCCTTTGCCCGGGGATGAAGTTGATCGAAGTTGTTGTTGAAGCGAGCCAGCGCGCCCACCATGTAGGACTCACGATTGTGGTGCGTCCACTTGGCCGAGGAGAAGGGAACCATCTCCTCGTTGGTGACCGACTTGTACTCCTCGACAGGGTACTCGAAGCCATCGGTGGTCTTGATGGTCCCGCCGACGAAGGCGTACTCGTCATCCTTCGTCAGGGAGACGTACTCGGTCTCCCGCTCGAACTGCGGCCAATCCAACGAGGCGAACAGCTCGACGGAGGCATCCATGTCCTCCCGCGCGGCCACCAAGCGCTGGCGCATGGCGCGCAGCTCCTCCTCGGTCGGCGTGTGGCTGAAGCCACCAACCACCAGCGCGCAAGGATGCGTGTGGCGGCCGCCGATCATAGCACACAGGTCACCGGAGAGTTTCTTTATCCGCAGCGCGCGCTCTACGACGGCGCGATTGACGTCGATCAACGGAATCACCGAGCCAGCGCCGAAGAAATCGGGCGCCACCAAGTAATACGTGTGGAGGACGTGGCTGTCGATGGTCTCTCCATGGAAGTTAAGCTTACGAAGCAGCTGCGCCTGTTCTGTCAGCTCCACACCCATCGCTTTCTCAGTAGCCATGGCGCTGGTGGTAGAATGACCCACAGCGCAGATACCACAGATGCGCGACGTGATGTGGTTCAGCTCGGTATAGGGTCGTCCGCGCACGAATGCCTCAAAGAAACGAGGGGCCTCGACAACCTCGAAGCGGCACTCCTTGATATCGCCGTTCTGAGCATCCACGACGATGTTGCCGTGTCCCTCGACACGTGTCACGTGATGAACGTTAACATTCAGAGTACTCATATTACCTCTCCTATTCAGCCACTTGCCCTTCCAGGTAGTACGCGTTGTACATGGTCTTGCGGGACATGATCTCCTTCACCGTCAAGCCAGCCTCGTCCAACACGTCCTCCATTGCATTATCGTTGGGCTCGGGGATATACCCACGACAGCCCTCGCAGCCGTCGCCGTAGGTGGGGCAGATGGCATCGCACCCAGCACGCGTGACCGGCCCCAGACAGGGCTTGCCCTCGAGCAGCAGACAGACGTTTTCCTTCAGCTTGCACTCGACGCAGACCGGGTAATCGGGAATCCCAGGCCGCTTGCCCAGCAAGACGTTCTTGACGACCTTGACGAACTCCTCGCGGTCGATAGGGCAGCCTGGGATGAAGGCGTCGATGTCGATGACGGCGCTGATGGGACGAGCGGGGTAGGTTTCATACCACTCCGCCTTGTCCCCGTACACGTACTCACGCACCTCGTCTAACGACGGCTGGATATTCTTGAGCGCGTTGACGCAGCCCGTGTGTGCACAAGCCCCCAAGGCTACCACGAGGTCGGCCTGATCGCGAATCTTCAACAGGCGCTCCTCATCCGACTCACGGGTGCAGGAGCCCTCGATGAAGGCGATCTGATAGTCCTGCCCCTTCTCGGTCATCGCCTCGCGGAATTGGACGATCTCGACAGCATCCAGCAGATCCAGATGCGTCTGAAGAGAGTCGACGACGGTCAGCTGACACCCCTCACAGCTTGCAAAATCGAAGAAAGCTATCTTAGGCTTTCCGTTTGTGTCACTCATTACAGTGCCTCCTCAAAGCCCTTGATGTCGGCGTAGTTGAAGACCGGCCCATCCTGACAACAATACACGCTGTTGATCTGGCAGTGGCCGCACTTGCCCACGCCGCACTTCATCCGGCGTTCTAACGACAGGTAGATGTTCGACTCGGGAATACCCTTGTCCAGTATCTCCATCAGGACGAAGCGGTACATGATGGGTGGACCGCACGTGACGGCGATGGTGTTCGTCGCATCGACGTCTATGTGCGGGAAAAGCGTGGTAATGACGCCAATGTTGCACTCCAGGCGCCTCTCGGGCTGCCACTCATCCCCCTCATCTTCACAATCCACCGAGAGGAGGCATTCAACGTCATCCCGATTGACCCACTCGTCGAGCTCATCGCGGAAGAGCAGTTCGCTGCGGCGCTTAGCGCCAGCGAGAACGATCACGCGTCCGAAGTCTTCGCGCTCATCCAGCACCTGGTTAATCAAAGAACGGAGCGGCACCAGCCCCAGCCCGCCTCCAGCGAAAAGCACATCCTTACCGCGCATATCGTCAATAGGGAACCCATGGCCGAACGGTCCGCGGATGCCAACTTTTTCTCCTGCCTTCATCCGATGAAGCGCCCCGGTGACATTGCCAACCTTGCGCACACACAGCTTGAAATCACCGTTGCAGCGGCTGGGGGACGAGGTGATGGAAATAGGGGCCTCGCCTACGCCCAGAATCGAAAGCATCACGAACTGTCCCGGGTCGTGGCCTAATTCTTGGCCGTCGGGTAGTTCGATATGGAACAGCTTTTCCGTGTCCGTCACCTGCTCCACGCTTGCCAGACGAGCCATCTCTGGTCTATAAATGGATATCGCCATGATCCGTTACCTCCTACCGCAGTGATGCGTGAATCGTGTTGAATCCCTTGAGAATGCTGATGCTCGCCGGGCAGGTGCGGATACAGCGTCCGCATCCGACGCAGCCCAGAGCACCAAATCTCTCATAGAGATACTTGCCTTTTCGCATGAACCGATGCCGCTGCCGAGCGCCGCGTCCCTCACGGAAGTTCTCACCACCGGCCACCCGAGCGAACTCGTCCAACTGGCAGGAATCCCAATGGCGGATCCGTTCACCTTCCGTCAGCGCCAGGTTCACCTCGTCCACGACATTGAAGCAGTAACAGGTGGGACAGACGTTGGTGCACGATCCACAGGCGAAACAGCGCTCCTCCAGCTCGTCCCAGTGCTCGTGATCGTAGGCATCGCCAAGCAAAGAAGGGAGCTCGTCGGCGTCAAAATTGAGCCGATCGGCGAAGTGCTTCAGCTTGGAGGCCTGCAGCTCGTCTTTCTGACTCGCATGATCATCCGCCGCGTCGCGCGCGTCACCATACTTGACCAGAAGCTGCTCACCGGCCTCCGTGCCGATATCCACGGCATACACCTCGCCCATATCGGTCAGGTGCAGGTCAGATCCGTCCTCCGCTGTCAGGGTTCCCATGCTCCTGCAGAACGATTCATCGTCGCAGGGCTCTAGGCATTCCAGACTAACAATGAGCGTCTGGTCCCTTCGGGAGAGATAGTGAGCGTCGGGATAGTCCTCCGTGAAGGCCTTGTCCAACAGGTTGAGGGCGTGCAGGTCGCAGGTGTGCATCCCCAGAAGAACCGTTGGCTCCACCTCAATGACGGTCTCGACCTCCGGATTCTCGCCCATCGCGAACGTGGCCAGCCGTTCACGCTGAGGCTGGAACACCTTCTTCGGCGGGAGGATGGTCGTGTCGTAATCGAGCCGCAGGTCCGCCACGTCGGTCAGGGGATCGAAGACAAACTTGGTACCCTTCGCCTGTGGCCCGACAACTCTGTAGTCGGCCATCAGTGCTTCGACCAAGGGGGCCACGGCGTCCTTGTCCAGAATCTTCAGACTCATATCAGTCTCCTCGCGATAGTACGTTCGTCATAACTTCCTCTGTCCCTATTTGCCGGAAGCTCTCAAGCCTCCGACTGCATCACGGGGCCACCTGCCCCAAACGAAAATCCGATGATTCCTCCACTAGCATCGACGACATGCTTCTTGGCCCGACTACCCGATGACCACGCTACTCCTGCGATTCCAGAGCCTCATCAATGGCAGCAAGCAGCCTCTCGGGCTTGACCGGTTTGTCGATGAAGGCCTCGACGGGCATGAAGTCATCGTCGGGAGTAACCTCGTAACCCAACTCCAACACCTTCTTGACGCCCGAAAGCATCACGACCGGGGTGTCCTTCAGGTCGTGGTCCTTCTTAATCCGCCTGGAGATCTCAAAACCATCGGGACCCGGAGGACCGGCGAACATCACATCCAGCAGGATCAGATCTGGCTGCTTCTCCTTGGCCAGATCAAATCCCTTTTCAGCTCGGTACGCAGAGAAGACCTCATAGCCTACGCTCTCCAGCAGCGTCGTCACTGACTCCACGAGCTGGACGTCATCATCGACGACCACGATCTTTCCCTTCTTCTCAGGCATTGTCTGACCTCCTTGTTTGATTAGGTAATGTGAAGCTGAATCTCACCCATTCTCCTTCTTCCGAATCAGCCCATATCTCGCCGCCATGCTCTTCAACGATCTCGCGACAGATGTAGAGGCCCAAACCGGTCCCCTTCTCCTTCGAGTGCTCCGGGCTGTCCAAGCGACTGAACTTCTTGAAAAGCTGGGGCATCTTGCCTGCCGGAATGCCTTGCCCCTCGTTAAAGACGCTCAGCGTTACTTCATCCTCATCCGTACTGACGCCCAGCTCAATCGTGCCGCTCTCTTCGCCGTACTTAATAGCGTTTGAGAGCAAGTTGTCATAGACGATCCGCAGCAGATGGCCATCGGCGTATACCACCAGATCCTCCGGAACCTTGTTCACGACGTGCATTCCCTTCTCTTTGAGGCTTTGCTCGAGGCCCTCGAGAACGGGTTCTATCACCTGGCGGCAAACGGTAACGTCCTGCGCATGGGCCTCAAGCTCTCCCTTCTCCAAGCGGGAAAGGTCCAGGTAGTTCTTGACCATGTCCTCGAAATACTCCAGGCTTTGAGCCACAGAGGCCAGACTATCCTCTTGAGCCTCGGTGAGATCGCCCAGGTAACCGTCCTTCACCGTGTGGAGGCTCATCATAGCAGACGACAGGGGATTCTTCAGCTCGTGGGAGACGAACCCCAGCATCTCCATGTAGTTCCGGTTGGTCGTCCGCAGCTCGTCGTTGAGTTCCTTCAGCCTTCTCTGATTCTGCTCGATCTCCCGCCGCTGTGTCTCCAGTCGTTGGGCCATGGTATTGAAGGAGGAGGCCAGGTCGCCAATCTCATCGTTTCTGTCCACATCAACACGATAGGCCAGCTCGCCTCTGGAAAGGAGCTGGGTTGCATGGGAGAGCTCGCCCACCGGCTTGACGATCCCCCTAGTCAGGTAGTAGAAGGTTAAGAACGCCACTAGCATGCCGGCCAGGACAACTGACAGAAACAGGGCCACCGCGCGCCGGCGGATATCGAGGTATTTCTGCTCCAGCTCACCGACGTAGAGCATGCCGATGATCTCCCCGTTAGGATTCCGGATAGGATCATACTGTGAGAGGTACCATGTGTCCACCACGTAGGCCCGCCCGGTCCAAGGCTCTCCCCGCTCAAGAACCTGTTCAGCAACCTCTCGCGAGACGCGAGTCCCCACCGCTCGACGTCCCTGGTTATCCAGCACATTGGTCGAGATCCTCAGATCTTCCATGAAGATCGTGGCCGTGCCCACTGGCTTCCCCTTGTAGGTCTCATTCTCAAAGACGGCATCCCGGATGCGGTCAACTTCCTCCACCGCGCCGTTGAGCAGCATCCCCATCTGAAGGATCCCGACCATCCGGCCGTCTCGCATCACCGGCACCGCCGCGCCCGCGAACATCCCGCGCGGCTCCTGCCCGACAGCGAGCGCGCGCTCCACCATGCCCTCTCCCGCCGTGCCCAGGCGCTCCTGGGCGAAGATAATGTTGCCGGAGCTGGGCTGCTCTTCTGCTATCACCTGCTGAACGATGGGATCGCTCGCCAGGTTGTCCCCTGCGCTGTAAGGATATCGCGTCCTAATGATGACTGTTCCATCGGGAGCCAATACGTTGAGAACATCCATCGCCTGCTCCTGGCGAATGCGCTCGAACTCCTCCTGTGTCGCCCTCAACCGCTGCTGATCCCCCTGATGCTCCAGAATTTCCTCTACAGACTGGGTCCGTGCCAGCACCTCGAGCGCCGCCTGAATCCGCGCCACTCTGCTGTCGTGGATCTCCCATGCCGCCCTGGTGTAGATGCTTACACGGTTCTTGGCTTCTCTGATCGTGTTGGAGTTGACATACCAGACACTGAGGCTACCGATACTGACCGCCAACACCACGAAGATGATGATGATGCCGAGATTGAACTTCGTCTGTAGCTTCATGGATCCGTGATGCGCCCCAAGGGTGCCACGACTAGACTATGAACCTGTGGTAGCCGTCATCCGATCCCTTGATGCAGCCAGCTTGGTCGGAACTTACCTGTGGGAGTATAGCACCCCACGATGGAGAGATCAACGGAGGGTCATCCCAACACAATCGTGAGGTTCGTACCACGCCGAGCCGGAACCTGGGGCTGGGCTGAAGCCACCCAGCCCGCTGGAGCCTCTGCTCATTAGACGGGCCTCAGTTCCTCCTCCAGAATCCCGCTCTCCACCAAGAGATCCAACGTCTCCTGCGCTTCGGCCTCGTCGATCTGGCTGATGGCGAAGCCCGCATGCACGATCACGAAGTCGCCCACACCAGCTTCGGGTACGTAGGCCAGAGAGACTTCTCGGGTCACACCACCGAAGTCGACCTTCCCCATCCGCATCAGATCGCTATCCTGTGTCTCGATAATCCGTCCCGGGATTGCCAGACACATACTAGGCGACCTCCTCTCGTAGCCAGGCCAGCCAAGCCTCCAGGCCCTCGCCGGTCTTGCAGGAGAGGGGAAGGAAGGTCAAGCCAGGATTGAGGGCCTCAACGCCCCTACGGAAGTAGTCGACATCAAACTCGAAAGCGTCCAAGACATCAATCTTGTTGAGTAGAACCACACTCACTCCACGGTACATCACCGGATACTTATAGGGCTTGTCATCGCCCTCCGGCACACTGGCGATGAGCACATTCCGGTGTACCCCAAGGTCAAAGCTAGCTGGACAGACCAGGTTGCCCACGTTTTCCACGATCAACAGATCTAGCTCCTCCAGAGGGAGCTGGGGGAGAGCTTCCTGGAGCATCACGGCGTCCAAGTGGCAGGCGCCACCGGTATTGATCTGCACAGCCGGAATGCCCGATGCTGCGATTCGGTCGGCATCCAGAGTGGTGGCGATGTCGCCATCCACCGCTCCGATGCTGAGATCATCGCGCAGCGCTCCCACGGTCCGGGTGATCAAGCTGGTCTTGCCCGCCCCAGGAGAAGCCATCAAGTTGATGGCGAAGACACCAGCCGCGTCCAACTGCTCTCGGTTGCTTGCTGCTAATCGATCATTGGCACTTAGGATGTTCTCAACGACAGACAAACGTTTTGACACTAGGGTGCTTACCTCTTTCTATCTCTTGCGCTGTCTCCAAGAGGCTCTTGAAGATGTATTCCCTTACCACCTCAAGGAATGCCCGGTCAGAATGCATGGCAATAGCCGCAATGGCCGCTATGAGGTGAGAATTCTGCTATGTCTCGATAGAGCCACAGTCAGGGGCTCTCATCGAAGACGGCGACCTATGCCTTATGTACTTCAGATATACTTGCGATATTTTACCATGTCTACTACGGATCGTCCAATGAGAATGGGGGGAGCAGCAGTTCTCAATATGGCGACATGGTATACTGTTGGTGGTGGAACCGTGAGAGGAAATGGATTGAGACAGAGGAGGA
>Ga0207796_1000268_pt1 | contig 21823 bp, 14 predicted proteins | sample Pon1CUnioCityCA_6_FD_187274 | JGI IMG/M metagenome (GOLD analysis project Ga0207796, IMG submission 187274) | Marine sediment microbial community from Union City, CA, USA - Pond 1C Sediment 1 (SPAdes) | ecosystem: Environmental > Aquatic > Marine > Intertidal zone > Salt pond sediment ...
GCAGCCAACACCCATGTAGCCGCAGGCGCTGATGCCTTGGCGGGCACGGCCCAGATGGTTGTAGGAGCGATCGGTGTCGCCGAAGAGAATGATATCCTTTGGTTTGGCACCCAGGCTTCCCAGACCGAATTGGCACCGGCTAATGTGGTTGCCAACCAGGTCTACCGCTGGGACGTTGTACTCAAGGAAATCGTCACAAGTATCGCCGACGGAACCTATGGTGGAACGGCTTTTGTGATCGACCTGGCCAATGGCGGCGAGGTGATGGAATTCAATCCTGAATTTGATCTGCCTGAGGATGTGAAGGCTCTTGCAGACGAGACCATCGAAGGGATCATTGACGGTACCATCACCATCGAGTTTGAGTAAATACTGGTGCACCAGGTTGACCAGTCTTATTGACTGGTCAACCTCTCCCTTCACCCTTCCCTCTCTTCACGACGGGGGAGGGGAGAAAAAGGGTGGATTTGTGATCAGTTTTGAAAGACAGGCAGGTGCTGTTTTTCAAAGGTGTTCATAAAAACAAAAAAAAGAGGATCAAAAATGGAAGCAACCAATATCCTTCCCTCGGGTCATACCCGGATAGATCATTTAGAAATGCTGGGCATCACCAAACGATTTCCTGGCGTGCTGGCCAATTGCGAGGTGGATTTTTCTGTCAAATCCGGTGAGGTGCATGCTTTGCTGGGCGAGAACGGAGCCGGAAAAACGACCTTGATGAAGGTCCTTTACGGGATGTACCATGCCGATGAAGGCCGCATCCTGCTCAATGGAGAAGCAGTCAACATCCAATCCCCAACAGATGCCATCAACAATGGGATCGGGATGATCCACCAGCACTTTATGCTCGTGGAATCCCTGACTGTAGCGGAGAATGTTGCCCTGGGGTTGAAATCCTCCCGGGAGCCATTGACAGACCTGGAGATGGTCTCGGATCGAATCCTCGAACTGGCCAAGATCTACGGTTTGGAAATCGATCCCAATGCCTATATCTGGCAGCTTTCGGTTGGGCAGCAGCAGCGCGTGGAGATCATTAAAGCTCTCTACCGCGGGGCGGCCTTGTTGATCCTGGATGAACCCACGGCGGTATTGACACCCCAGGAAGTGGATGAGTTCTTTGTGATCATCAGGGAAATGGCCAAAGATGGCCATGGATTGATCTTCATTTCCCATAAACTGCATGAGGTGATCGATATCAGCGATCGCGTTTCCGTGCTTCGGGATGGGCGGAAGGTCGGCACCTTTCAGACCGCGGACGCGACCAAAGCAGACCTCGCCCGCTGGATGGTGGGTCGTGAGGTTGACTTCCGACCCGAGATCGAAACTGTTGAATGTGGAGAACCCAGACTGGTTGTCAGGAACGTGTCCTGCCAAAGCGATCGAGACACTCCCGGGCTGCGGGATGTCACTCTTGAAGTCCTCGAAGGAGAGATCCTGGGGATTGCTGGCGTTTCAGGGAACGGGCAGCGCGAATTGGCAGAAGTGATCACCGGTTTACGGGAACCCACCAACGGATCCATTGAGCTGGATGGCGAGGATATCTCTCATCTGCCGCCCGATGCCCGGACAGATCGCTTGCTTTCTTATATCCCAGAGGAACGCATGAAGGACGGCATGATCAAGGACTTCACCGTTGCCGAAAACTTGATCCTCAGAGAACACCATAAACATCCTTTCTCGAATCAGGGATTGTTGAATTTGAAGGCGATCGAAGAGCATAGCGAAAAGCTGATCAATAATTTCCAGATCAAAACCCCTTCCCAGGATACGCTGGCAAAAAGCCTTTCGGGGGGGAATATCCAGAAAGTGGTTGTGGCCAGAGAGCTAGCCAGGGAACCCCGGGTGATCGTCGCTGCCCAGCCTACCCGAGGTTTGGATGTGGGCGCAACGGAATACGTCCGGGAGCGCTTGCTGGAAGAGAGAAAGTCAGGTACAGCGATATTGTTGATTTCAGAAGATCTGGATGAAATTTTCGCCCTGGCTGATAGGATCGCGGTGATATATGAAGGCCAAATCATGGGTATCCTGGAGCGGGATGAAGCCACTCCCGAAAAACTGGGCCTGTTGATGGCAGGCGTCAAAGAAGGAGCGGAATAAGATGGGAAGTTTTATTGGTTATCGCTGTTCGATCTGCGGAAAAAGTTACCAGCCGGATGAGGTGACTTACACCTGCCCGGATGATGACGGTATTCTGGATGTGATCCTTGATTATCAGGATCTTAAAAAGAAGAACACAGCTGATTTGATCTTGAAGGAAGAAGCGTCCCTGTGGCGATATTTTCCCCTGATCCCGGTTTCCAATTTGAGCGGTGAGGGGACAACGCTGCGTTCCGCAGGCTGGACGCCTACCTTTTCTCCTCCCCAGCTGAAAGCTGAATTAGGGATCAAGCAGTTATGGGTCAAGGATGAAAGCGGCAATCCAACGGCATCTTTCAAAGATCGGGCCAGCGCGATTCTGGTTGCCCGGGCCAAGGAAATCGGGGCAGAAGTGATTGTCACTGCCTCTACCGGCAATGCCGGCGCTGCCCTGGCCGGCATGGCTGCCGCTGTGGGCCAGAAATCAGTGATCTTTGCGCCAAAAACCGCTCCGCCAGCCAAGATCGCTCAGCTGTTGATCTATGGTGCCCAGGTGATCCTGGTTGATGACAATTATGACGCTGCCTATCAGCTTTCCCTGGAAGCAACAGCTGAATATGGCTGGTACAACCGCAACACGGGGTACAATCCATTCACAGCCGAGGGGAAAAAAACCGCTGCCTACGAGATTTGGGAGCAAGTCTTGCTGCCTAATGACCTTGACCGCCCGCTGTGTGTCTTTGTCTCGGTAGGGGATGGGAATATCATCTCGGGAATCCATAAAGGCTTCTGGGATCTCCAGGAGATCGGGCAAATCAAGCACATGCCGCGGATTTTTGGGGTCCAATCGACCGGCTCAGCGGCAATTTATAATGCATACGCCGCTGGCACAGAGGTGATCCTCCCTGTGACTGCCACGACCCTGGCTGATAGTATTTCTGTCAACCTGCCCAGTGATGGGTTGAGAGCCTTACGGGCAGCTACCCATACTGATGGTGGATATGTAGCAGTAGAAGATGAGCAGATCCTGCAGGCGATCTCCGATCTGGGAGCGGTGGGGATCTTTGCTGAACCGGCTGGATCAACCGCCTATGCTGGTCTCAAACAGGCCCTGGAGGATGGTTTAGTTGCGACTGATGATCCAATTCTGGTGCTGAACACTGGGAGTGGATTGAAGGATGTCAAGGCGGCAAAACAATCGGCGGGAGATGCACCAGTGATTCCGCCCAACCTGGAGAGTGTCAAAGCACTCCTTGCGAGCTAATCCTGGATCGATCCAGGAAAGGTGGGTAACCCATGAACACAAAACCAACCTATACGATCATCGCTCCGATCTACAACGAGATTGAGAATATCCCCACGTTATACCAGCGTGTTTCGGAAGTGATGGACAGCACCGGTGAACCGTGGGAATTCGTGCTGGTTGATGATGGTTCTTCAGATGGTTCCACCCAGGCTATCCTCGATCTCCAGGCCAAGGATGAAAAGATCATCCCGGTCATATTTGCCCGTAACTTTGGCCACCAAATTGCTGTCACTGCTGGTTTGGATTACAGCAGGGGACAGGCAGTGACCATCATTGACGCTGATCTCCAGGATCCCCCAGAAGTCATCCTCGATTTGATTGCCAAGTGGAAAGAAGGCTACGAAGTCGTCTATGCTGTCAGGTCGAAACGAGAAGGTGAATCCTGGTTCAAGCTATTTACTGCCAAAGCTTTCTACCGCTTCATCCAGCGCATAACTGATGTGAAAATCCCGATGGATACGGGAGACTTCCGCTTGTTAGATCGCAAAGTCGTCCGGGTGATGAATAGTATGCGCGAAAAACACCGCTTCTTGCGCGGCATGTCTGTCTGGGTAGGTTTCAAGCAGATTGGGGTGGAGTATGATCGGGCAGAGCGTTATGCGGGAGAAACCAAGTACCCGCTCAAGAAAATGCTTAAGTTGGCTAGTGACGCGATCACTGGGTTTTCCTATCTGCCGCTGCGGCTTGCTACTTATCTGGGGCTGCTCGCGGCCGGAGCGGGTGTGGTAGCGCTCTTGGCTGTGATCATTCTCAGGTTGACAGGTTCTCTCCTGTTGCAGGGCCAGGCTGGGATCTTGATCGCTGTCCTATTTTTGGGGGGAGTCCAGCTGCTCTCCCTGGGATTGTTGGGAGAATACATTGGGCGTCTGTATGATGAAGCCCGGGGCAGACCCTTGTATATTGTGAGGGAAAACCCTCCCGCCATCAAGTAAATTATAGTAAAATAGCTAAGTTGTCTGACAACTTAGCAGCCTCTTGCAGGTTTTGAAAATACGTAGAATAAAGGAAAGAAAAAATGATTGACCTCTCCATGGATACAAAACAATTAGAACGAACTGTGCAGCGGGCCCGCGAGCGCAATATTGTCATCCCGACCTTCGCACAGATGAAGAATCCTGAACTGATCCCAGACTCAGTGAAGGAAGAGTTGAAAAAGATTGGGTTGTGGGATATTACCTCCCGCAATCTATTCCGGATTACCTGGAAAAATGAACCAGTTCCTTCAGGGGGAGGATTTGGTGGTGTGAATTATGTTGAGCTTCCGCCGAGTCTAACGGGTGTTCCTGCCCGGATCATCGCCTTAGTCGGGAAGTGGTTCCCGACTGGCGCCCACAAAGTAGGGGCGACGTTTGGCTGTCTGGTACCACCCCTGGTCACAGGACAGTTTGATCCCACATACCACCAGGCCGTGTGGCCCTCCACCGGGAATTACTGCCGCGGTGGGGCCTATGACGCTTCCCTGCTGGCCTGCGAATCCATTGCGATCCTGCCGGAGGGGATGAGCCGGGAGCGGTTTGAATGGTTGGAGAAGGTGGCGGGCGAAGTGATTGCCACCCCGGGCTCGGAAAGCAATGTCAAGGAGATCTATGATAAAGTGTGGGAACTGCGAGCGGAACGGGACAATGTCTTCGTCTTCAACCAGTTTGATGAGTTTGGCAATTACCTTTGGCATTATGAGGTCACCGGACATGCCATGGAAGAGGTGCTCCAGGAAGTGATGGGGCCTCATGATGAATACCGGGGATTGACGCTGACAACCGGTTCAGCAGGCACCTTGGGCTGTGGAGATTACATGAAACAGCTCTTCCCCGGCAGTGTCAATGTCGCTGGAGAGGCGCTGCAGTGCCCGACCCTGCTTGAGAATGGGTTCGGATCCCACCGGATTGAGGGCATTGGAGATAAACATGTTCCCTGGATCCACAATATGAAGAACACGGATATGATCATGGCTATCGATGACAACACCGTTGTCAACCTGGCCCGATTATTCAACGAACCAGCCGGGCGGAAATACCTGGTCAAGACCGGTGTGCCGGAAGAGCTGGTCAATCAGCTGGACCTGTTGGGATTCTCGAGCATCGCTAACACTGTGATGGCGATCAAGATGGCAAAATACTACGAGATGGACCACAGCGACGTGATCTTGACGGTATGGACCGATTCCATGGAGCTCTATGAGAGCCGCTTGCAGGAAATGCACGAGGAAATTGGGGAATACACCGAGATGGATGCTGCCCAAACCCATGCGATGTACATCTGCGGTTTGACCCCGAATTATCTGCAGGATCTCACTTATCAAGATCAACGCCGGGTGCATAATCTAAAGTACTTCACCTGGGTTGAACAGCAGGGTAAAACCTTTGAACAGATCCAGGCCCAGTGGTATGAGAAAGATTACTGGACCAATTTCCAACAGCAGATTCCTGAGATCGACGAACTGATCACGGAATTCAACGCCAAAGTGGGTTTGATCTAGCTTATTTTTGCAGTACGAACTGAAAAGCGGTTTCCATGCTGGAGGCCGCTTTTTTTTGTGATTGCCCTGTTGCTCAACACCTTCCCTACTGGCAATAACATAAAAATCTCAACCTCTTGAAATGCGGCTGGAAGCCTTAGATAATGGAATAAATGGGGGTATATATGAACAATTCTTATCTAGCGCCGGAGGCATTGATCCTGGTTGCGATCATCCCTTCGCCAGAGGATCTGCAAGTTGCCCGGGTTTTAGGTTGGTACCGGATCCCGTTCCAGACAGCTCCGCGGATATTAAATGTGGATTTCCTGGCTTTTTACCAGCCAGCCTCCTTTCGAGATCGAAAATGGCAGGTGGAATACTATGCGCCAGTTCTTGGTCATGAACTTTCCACCCGGCTGGAGCTCCTACGTGAGGAAACAGATCATCCCCGGGCGGATGAGGAATATTTTAAGATCCAGCTGGGATCTGTTTGCCACTTGGATCAACCCATTCTGGCAGGGAATTGGAAGCGCTTTACATTTTTATATACCACTGGAGAGTATTTCCAACGAGCCAGGAAGTTGACCGATCTGACGGTTAAACCTGCGGAAAGAAGGCGCTTGTGGAAAGCCCTGCGGGAGAGAGATCAAGAAAAAGTCGTTTACCGGGCAGGGGAGGAAGACTGCCAGGATTTGCCCTTAGAAGCCTTGTCAGCTCTGCTGGGCATCACCCATAACTCCTGAATGGGACCCTGTCTGCTATCAAACTTAAGGGGGTGGGCTGGGGTATAATTCACATGCAGTTTTTTTCCTGGTTACTGGTTTAGCAAAGGATATCTGTATGGCAAAAATCCTCATTGTAAATGGTTTTGTGGTCAGTCCTGAACAGACTCAGAAAGTGGATCTGCTGATCGAGAATGAAAAGATCGCTCAGGTAGGTAAGGGGCTGGAGGTTCCCCAGGCAGAGGTCATCGATGCTGCCGGGAAATACATCCTGCCGGGAGGAATCGATCCCCATGTCCACCTGGACCTGGCCATGTTTGATACGGTATCTTCTGATGATCACTACACCGGTCACAAAGCAGCCGCTTGTGGGGGCACCACTACCGTGATGGATTTTGTCGAGGACAAAGATCCTGATTTGCTGAAGAATATCGCTGATCTGCGTGCGAAAGCGGACCCCAAAGCGGCCATTGATTACAGTTTTCACATCAACATCACCCATTTTGATGACAAGGTCGCGGACCAAATCCCAGCTATCCTGGAAAGCGGAGTGACCACCTTGAAAGTGTTTACCGCTTATAACAACCGCTTGCGTTTGCAGGATGGAGAGATATTCCAGTTAATGAAAATTGCAGCTAAGCATGGTTTCTTGACCATGCTGCATGCTGAAAATGGAGATGTGATTGAAGTCCTGGTAGCGGAAGCGCTGGCAGCAGGGCACACTGAACCCATCTGGCATGCCCGCACCCGGCCTGCTTGGGGTGCGGTGGAAGCGGTCCTGCGCGGTGCCGCTTTGGCCGCCCAGGCAAATGCGCCGCTGTATATAGTTCACCTTAACACGGCTGGGGGTATTGATCAACTGGCATATGCCCGGGCCCAGCATGCTCCTGTGATGGGGGAAACCTGTCCCCAATACCTGTTTTTCACAGAGGAACACCTCAAACGTCCTGATGGCGCAAAGTGGATCTGCTCCCCGCCCATGCGCAAAGCAGCTGACAACCAGCGCATCTGGGAGGGACTGGAAAACAACACCATCCAGACGGTAGGAACGGACCACTGCCCTTTTTTCTACGATGGCACGAATTGCATCACTTATGAAGGGCAGGAGGTTAAGATCCCAGGCAAGGAGCTGGGCGCTGATGATTTCACAAAGATCCCTAACGGGCTGCCCGGGGTTGCTGACCGGATGCCAATCCTGTGGACGGAGGGGGTCAGCAAGGGTCGGATCACACCCAATCAATTTGTTGCCTATACCAGCACCAATCCGGCCCGGATCTTTGGTTTGTACCCCCAAAAAGGCTGTTTGGATCCTGGGTCTGATGCCGACCTGGTGATCTGGGATCCGGATAAAATAGTGGACTACGGGGTTGAAATCGCCCACCAGCGAACGGATTATAATCTTTATCAGGGATGGCAGCTGGAAGGGTACCCAGAAAAAGTCTTCTTGCGGGGGAAGTGTATTGTGGACCAGGGCCAATGGTTGGGCAAACGCGGACAGGGTCAGTTCTTAAGGCGAAAACCTTTTGCGGAAGTGATCTGATCCTTTACCGGGGAAATCCATAAGAGAGTCTTTAAGAACCCAAAAACAGGCAGGATAAGGATATGGTTTTCCTGAAACCGTATCCTTTATTTATTGGGAGGGGGAAAATGACCGATGAAACGCTTTTCTTTGGACGCTGCTATCATCTTTATTGCGCTGGAAATCCAAAAGAAGCTATCTTCCGTCTGGAGGCGGATTATCAGGCCTTTTTGGATTTATTTCGCATGTATGTCAACCCAATTGTCAACCTGTATGGCTATTGTCTGCTTCCCACCCATTTTCATCTGCTGCTGCGAATAAAAGAAAAAAAAGAGATCGAATATGTTTATGGGGATAACAGCATGCTATGGGTGCAGTTTTCCAACCTGTTCAGGGCTTATCTGAGATATGTCAATGGGAAATATCAGCGTTCCGGGTCTTTGATCCACCGTCAGATCACCCGGGAAGTTCCCAGGGACAAAGCACTCCTCAGTGCATTGGTGGTCTACATGCATCAAAATCCCCAGATATTTGGGATCGTATCCGATTTCCGGATTTGGCCCTTCTCATCCTGCTACGCCTATATGCGGCAGGATCGGAGATCGATGATCGCTAAAGAGACCCTGCTGGATCCGGTCTTCCAGAAGCGGATCGTGGAAGCACAAGTGCTCTCTCAGCGTCAGGTGAGTGACTGGGAAGGAGATTTTAATCAAATCCAATAGAATTGAGTTATGGAGAGGATGGAGGATCCAATTTTCAAGTTTATTCTCCGCCTAAAATAAATGGATCCTGCGTCAGGAAGTGTCTGTAACTTTCAACTGCCAGATTGAAATCGTCCCTCCTGGCAGAGCCGGATCCTTCGGTTCCCTCTGGATAAACTTGACCTGCGTCGATGTCTTGATTCTTGTGGCCAATCAGTTGATCCAGGTGATGGACAGGATCAGCTGGAAACAGAAGGCCCCTTCAGGGGTGGCTAAGTAATCGATGCACCTGGCTTGAACGAAGTGGAAGGGGCACCTTGAGGTGCGGCAAGTGAAAGAGGCTGATAGCCCCAGGTCCAGCCACCCGGTGTGCGGGTGGTCTTGACTTGCATATTGCTTATTGCCAAATCACTTCCACCTTTTGCTAAGAATCAAAAATCAAGAAAGCCATAAAACAATTGGAGAAGAGATAGTTTCTAGGAAATTCGGCGATTTTCTGGGAACTTATGTTAAAGCGCTCAATAACAGATATCGGAGGACGGTCAGCCTTTTTGAAGGAAGGTGCCAAAGAAAAGAAATCCACCCTGAAAACCAATTTATTAACACCTTAGTCTATATTCATCAAAATCCACAAAAACATGGTTATGTGTCTCATTTCCAAAGCTGGCCTTATTCTTTCTATACTTGTTACAAATTAGGGGATCCGGGGGATATTTTATCGCCAGCCATTTATGTTAAACCCTTAACACACGATAGTATAATGGCTGTGCATAAAGAATTTGTTGTTGATGTCATGGATCATGATGACGTGTGATAATATTCCATCTTGAAATGGTGGTAAGGATGTGGGATCCTCAAAATCAATCTCTTTCCATAATTGTGAATTTCAGCCCCCAGCATCCTTCCGTGATCAAGGCAATAACCTATGAAAAACTTAACAGTTAATGATTTTACCTTTGAGTGGGGCTCACGAACTTATGTGATGGGGATCTTGAATATCACCCCGGACAGCTTTTCCGGGGATGGTTTGGCGGAACAGGGGTTGGATGCTATCCTGGCTCAGGCCAGTGATTTCGTGGATGCCGGTGTGGATATCCTTGATGTGGGTGGTGAGAGCACTCGGCCTGGGGCTGGGGTGGTTTCCCCCCAGGAAGAGATGAATCGTGTCCTGCCGGTGATCAAGGCGCTGGCAGTAGAATTCAAGACCTTGATCTCCATTGATACCTATAAGTCAGCAGTGGCTGAAGCAGCTATCCAGGCCGGAGCATCGATCTTGAATGATGTCTGGGGGTTGATGGTGGACCCCGAGTTAGGAAACGTAGCTCAAGAGTCAGGTGCGCCGCTGATCCTGATGCACAACCGCAGCAATCCCACCAATGCCGATATCAAAGAAAAGCTAGGGGGGCGGTATGTCGGCGTGGAATATGACAATTTAATAATAGATGTCAAATCTGAGTTGTTGAACAGTGTCTCCCTGGCGAATCAGGCGGGGATTCCAGATCAGCAGATCATTCTCGACCCGGGGATCGGCTTTGGCAAAACTGTTGAGCAGAACATCGAGTTGATCAGCCGACTGAATGAGATCCGGGAACTTGGCTATCCAGTGCTCTTGGGTCCCTCCCGAAAATCCTTCATCGGCTACACGCTGGATTTACCTCCAGATGACCGTGTGGAAGGCACCGCAGCCGCAATATCAGTAGGGATTACCCGGGGTGCGGATATCATTCGTGTCCATGATGTTCGGGAAATGGTCAGAATAGCACGGATGACAGATGCCATTGTAAGATAATGACAAATCGTGATCAGAAAAAGGACGGAATCCCATCTTGGGATTCCGTCCTTTTTTTCTATTCTTATGACAAGTTAATACTGATAAGGTAAATTGATAGATAAGCATATCAACGGAGTATCCATGGTTGAAAATCATCCCCCCTCTCTAAAAGATTCCAGCGGTCCTATCGCTTTCCAGACCGAAATCAAGCAGTTGTTGAACATCCTGATCCACTCGCTGTACACGCAGAAAGAAATCTTTCTTCGGGAACTGCTATCTAACGCTTCTGATGCGCTGACCCAGATGCGTTTCATCCAGCAGACCGACCGTGAAATATTGGATCCTTCACTGGAGCTGGAGGTCACACTGGAAGTGGATCCCGAACAGGGAATTCTTACCATCAGTGATACTGGGGTCGGTATGACCAGTGAGGAAATCCGAACCAACCTGGGGACGATCGCCCAATCCGGCGCAAAAGCCTTCTTAGAAGCAGCAAAAGAGGATCAATCCAATCTGGTGGATGTGATCGGCCGTTTTGGAGTGGGTTTTTATTCTGTCTTCATGGTTGCTGACTGGGTGAAAGTCATCTCCCGCAGTTTTCAGCCCGAGGAAAACGCCGCCTCCTGGATCGCAACTGGAGCGGATACCTTTGAGATGGGGGCTGCTGAGAAAACCAGCAGGGGAACGACTATCGAAGTGAAATTAAAAGAAGATGCGCTGGAATTTGTTAATGAAGGCCGCCTCCGAGAGGTGATTAGGACCCATTCTGATTACCTGCCTTATCCTATTTATTTGGGTGACAGCAAAGAGCAGGTCAATCAGCAGACTGCGATCTGGCGTGAGAACCCCCGTTCGCTCGAAGATGATCAGTATGATGATTTCTATCGCCAGCTGACACTGGATCTGGAGCCTCCCCTCGAAAAGATCCATTTCGTAGCCGACGCCCCATTGATGATTTACGCTTTATTGTTCCTGCCTGCTAAACCCGATCGGGGAGTGTTCGCGCTCCGGGAGCAAGATGGCTTAAAACTTTATTCCCGGAAAATACTCATTGAAGAATATGCCAAGGATTTGCTGCCGCCTTATTTCCGGTTTGTCCAGGGTGTGGTTGATGCTGAAGACCTGCCGCTCAATGTGTCCCGAGAAACTGTCCAGGCATCAGCACTCGTCAAACGGGTCAATAAGATCCTGACCAACCAGATCATCCAGAAACTGAAAGAATTGGCAGTCAAAGAACCCGATACCTACCTTGTGTTCTGGCAGGAATTTGGACAATTCATCAAAGAGGGAATTGCTGCCAACGATGAATATAAGGAGGAATTATCTTCACTGCTGCGATTCCGATCCACCACTAGCCCTGATCAATGGTCTTCGCTGGACGATTATTTGGAACATACCAAGCCCGGGCAGGAGAAGATCTATTATATCCTGGGGGACGATGAGAATTCAGTCTTCCGCAGTCCCCACCTGGATTATTTCCAGACCCATTGTCTTGAAGTGCTGACCCTGACCGACCCGGTGGATTCTTTCATGCTCTTGGGTCTGCGGGAGTACAAAGAATTTCCGCTGCAAAATGTGGCAGACTCCGACCTGGTGCTGCCGGACACAGAGGGAGAAGAGGCGGCAGAGGCTGAGGATGATCAGCATCCCCTGGATGATGAGATGATCGATCAGGTGCTGGGCCGCTTTCAGAAAATCCTTGGAGAACGCGTTGCAGATGTTCGGGTGACCGATCGGCTGACCAATTCAGTTGCCAGGCTGGTGGATGCTAAAGGGTCTCTTGACCAGGAATTGCAGCGTGTTTACAGGATGATGGATAGAGAGTACAAGATTCCTAAAAAGATCCTCGAGATCAATCCCTCTCACCCTATCCTCAAAGGGTTAAGCGAGATGAGTGAAGATGACCCCTTAGCGGCACTGGTGATCGAGCAGATCTTTGATAGCACCCTGTTGATTGAAGGTGTGCATCCTGACCCTGCTTCGATGATCCCCAGGATTCAACAGCTGATGGAATCTGCCCTGGAAGGGAAAAACTGATCAGGAGGCTTTTGGGGGCTGGGGGACTTGGATAGCCACGCTTTGCGAGGGTCCGATTCTTACCTCGCAAATAACCGGAAAAATGCGACCGATTGCTCGCTGCGCTCGTGATCGGTAAACACATTCTGTTATTGCGGGGAGCCAGGCCGGAGGGAAGGCGGCGCGGCAATCTCGATCCGCAATACTGGAGCGCAGTGATGGGGTGACCAATCACCAGGTCAGATGGCTTTTTGTTTTCTTCTCAGTATCATAACCAGGTAAACCCCCGCTCCCAGCAAGCCAGCTGCACCTCCTCCAAGCCAGATCGCTTTGGGATTGAAGGCGTCATTTAAAAATCCGCCCAGCAGCGGCCCTACCATGGAACCCGCACCCCAGGTCAGGGCAAGCAAACTCATATACCTGCCGCGCATATCTTCAGGGGCTCGATTGGCAGTGAAGGTGCTGGCAGTGGGGATGACCATCAATTCCCCGATGGTGACGATCACCATGCTGGTCCAGAAACCCCAGAAACCACTTCCGAGGGCAATGCTGCCGACTCCAATACCGTAAAGCAGCGTACCCAGGGACATCACGGCCAGGGGGTCAAAGCGGGAGGTTCTCCGGGTTACAAACAACTGCAGAAAAACCACCATCAAGGCATTGGTTGTGGGGATCAAACCAAAAATATTTTCTGGTAGACCGAAATTGTCTTTGGTGTATGCGCCAAGCAGGATCCAGAGGATCGATCCAGAAATTTGACGCAGTGTAAAACCGAGGATGAAACTGATGAACAAGCGATCCAGAAAGATTTCTCGATAAGCTCGGATGTTCTCCATTAATTTTTCACCTGCCTGGTGCGCTTTTTCAGGCAGGGTTTCCAAAGCATAGATCGCGATCAGTAAACCAAAGAACAGGGCTGCGCCAGCGGCGATAGAGAAGGATATGTTGTAGGATTTGGCTGCCAGTATACCGCCCAGGGCTGGTCCAACAGCAATGCCCAGGTTCTTACTTAACCGCACCAAAGCATAAGCATCCGACCGCTGCCCAGTGGGAACCAGATCTGCGACCATGGCATCAGAACCTACCCGGTACAGGGGTTGGAAGATGCCGCGAAAGATCATGATCAATGCGAATTGCCAATAGGTTTGGGCGGGGAGCATCAACACAAGACCCCCTCCACTGATTACCAGGCTGATCACCATTGACCATTTCCTTCCTAAGCGGTCAGTGATCGATCCCGCAACCAAGGAGGTGGCCAGCCTTGTCACTGCATTGATCGTGATCAGACTGGTAACGACCGATAAAGGGAGAGCAAGCTCATCGCCAATAAAAACAACCAGGAAGGGCCAGACCATACTCATGCCGGTTGTGTGCACCAGCATCCCCCAGAACAGCAGCCAGAATTGGCGAGGATAGGTTTTTAAGAACTCTTTCATCCTGGTCAAGAAGGTGATCTCTACGGGAAATTTTCGATCAGGTTTGTCCATCAAGAAATTTTGCTATCTGCCAGAGTAAGTTATAATGTTCCCATTGTAATCCAGAAACAGTCCCTGAGCAGGATCTCCCTTTGTAATGATCCTGGCCTGGGTTTTCGATTTATAATAAAGCCTTGATACCAAACAGATAACCGATAAGGAATGGAAGATATATGACCCACATTCTTGTCACGAATGATGATGGCGTGACTGCTCCCGGATTGCTGGCGCTGGTGCAAGCGCTGCGTGATTTGGGGGAGGTCAGTGTCCTGGCACCCGATCGGAATTGGTCTGCTTCCGGTCATGTGAAAACATTGCACCGACCTCTGCGGGTCAAAGAGATCAAGCTCCAGGATGGCAGTCCTGCCCTGGCCAGCGACGGCGCACCCTCTGATTGTGTTGCGCTGGCCATGTTGGGATTGATTACCGATGTGGACCTGGTGGTCTCCGGGATCAACCCGAACTCCAATGTTGGCCATGATGTCACCTATTCTGGCACCGTGACAGCAGCTATGGAAGCCGTGATTTGGGGCTTACCGGGATTGGCTGTTTCCCTGGAAAGTCAGGAAAATCACCTCGGAGAAGTGGATTATGGTCCAGCTGCAGAGATTGCCAGGAAGGTTGCGGGTTTGACCCTCAGCAGTCAGTTGCCGGCTGAAGTTGTCCTCAATCTCAATGTCCCTGGTCTGCCGCTCCCAGAGATCAAAGGGCTGCAGGTCACCCGCCAGGGACTGCGTGTTTATCATGACGAGCTGCTTATCCGGCATGATCCCAGAGGCGTCCCTTATTACTGGATCGGAGGGGATCCACCAACAGGTATTCCTGATCAGGGGACAGATTTTGGAGCTCTGAAAGCCGGATATGCCTCGCTGACACCGCTCAACCTGGACCTGACCGCGGCCGATTCGTTGGATATGTTTCAGAGTCTATTCGGGTAATAATCAATTGGAGTGCTGTTGGTAATGGCTGATCAACCCCAAAACCGACCTGAAAATCGCAAGGCAAACACCAGGCTGAAATTATTCTGGGTGGTATTCTCTTTGGGTTTGACGCTGGCCTGGCTGATCGCTACTCCCCCCGGCCTGCTCGGAAAATCCGATGCAGCTGCTTATGCGGTTTGCCACCGGATCAGTTCCCATTCATTCTATTTTGGGGAACGGCCTCTGTCGCTGTGCGCTCGCTGCACCGGCCAGTACCTGGGTTTCTTGTGGGGATTTGGGCTGCAGGCGATACTGGGAAAAAAGAGGTCAGGGTTTCCTTCCCGCTGGGCTGTGGTGGGGCTGGGTCTTCTGGTCCTTTTCTATGCCCTGGACGGGCTGAATTCTCTCTTTACCCTTTATCCCACCCTGGAGACCTGGGCGCTGTATACCCCTCAAAATACCCTCAGGCTGTTTAGCGGGCTGGGCATGGGCCTGGCGATCAGCGCCCTGTATTATCCTTTGATGGGCCAGACCATCTGGAGCGACTTATCACCCCGCAGATCCTTGGAAAGGAAAGAGGAGTGGCTGCTGTTTTTCAGCGGGGGGTTGGGGATTGGACTATTAGTCTTATCTGACAATCCGTTGCTTCTTTATCCCCTGATCCTGTTCAGCACCGGGGGATTAATGACCCTGTTAACCTTGCTCTACACGGTGATCTGGATCCTGCTCTCACGCCGGGAAAATTCATTCAGGGGCTGGGGTGACCTGGGCTGGTGGATGCTGGCCGGTTTTGGGACAGCGTTATTTCAGATCGCGATGATCGATGCTGTGCGTTTTTGGATCACAGGGACCTGGTCAGGTTTTTTGGAATATTAGTTCCTGGAAAAATCTTCCCCGGGAAGCTGCATGGTGGTGATTGGATTTGCTAATCAATCGGCGAAGAAGTGAATGGCCTGATCAGGGTTGAAACACACCATCCGTTTTTCTCCTATCTCCGGTAAGGCAATTTCAGGTTCAGTGGTTGTCAGCTCGATCCTGGTTTGGTTCACGACCAGTTCAATTTGCAGGGAAGAACCGCTGAATCTGCTATTCTGTACGATACCTTCCAGGCAGGTATCTTCCGATCCCGGTTGATCGCTGAAGTGAAGTTTATCAGGTCGGATCAAGACCGAGCCGGGTCCCTGCCAATCTTTGTTGGTTTGCCATTCTCCCAGACTGGTTTTGATCAGCGCTCCAGCCGAGTTCTTGGTTGCTTCCCCTTTCAGGAAATTGTCCATTCCCAGGAATTTTGCCACGTAGGGGGAGGAAGGATGGAAGTAGATTTCCTGGGGTGTCCCGATCTGAGCTGCTTTCCCACCTCCCAGAATGACTACCCGGTCTGAGACTTGAAAGGCTTCTTCCTGGTCATGTGTGACATAGAGGGCTGTCTGGCAAGCTTCTTTGAGGATAGTTCGCAGATCACCTGCTAACCTTTCCCTGATCGTCCGGTCCAGTGCTCCCAGGGGTTCATCCAGCATGACAAGTTTGGGTTCTGGGGCCAGGCTGCGGGCCAAGGCGACCCGCTGCTGTTCACCTCCAGAAAGTGTATCAACATCACGGTTCCCAAACCCTTCCAAACCGACCAACCTCAATATTTCCCGTACCCGGGTTTCAGAGATCCGGGGACTTTCCCCGGCCATCTTCAATCCAAAAGCAACATTGTCATGGACATTTTTGTGCGGAAATAGGACATACTCCTGGAACATTAAACCAAAGGATCTTTGATGAGGCGGAATCCCTTGCAGGGATTGGCTGTCCCAGAAGCAATCTCCACCATCAGGTTCGATGAGGCCAGCAATGATCTCCAGTAAAGTGGTCTTCCCACTTCCGCTGGGACCCAAAAGGGCCAGGATTTCTCCTGGATTTTGCTGAAAGGTAACCCCGTTCAGCACAGGCTGGCCATCAAAGTTCTTCTGAATATCCCTGATTTCTAAACCGGCCATAGACATCCAAGGGTACAATTGGTGCAAGTCAACCGCAGCAATCTCGAGTATAACATAATCAAAAAATCCAGTGAGGGAAGGCTATGAAAGTATATTTTGCCTGTTCGATCAGCGGAGGAAGAAAGGATGAAAAAGCCTACCAGCACCTGGTAAAGGTCCTGGAAGGGATGGGAGTTGAAGTGCCCACTGCTCATATTGCTGAAACAGGGATTGAGATCATTGATGGTCAGGAAGACCCGCGTGATATATACCAGCGGGACGTTGACTGGATAGAAGAAAGCGATGGCCTGGTTGCTGAAGTCAGTACACCCTCCCATGGGGTGGGTTATGAGATCGGTTATGCTCTTTTCCTGGGAAAACCAGTCTTATGCCTTTATCATCATCAAGCGACTGTTTCCAAAATGATCACAGGGAATCCTCATCCCTTACTATCTGTGAAAGCGTATCAGGATCTAAGGGAAGCGGAAGCGATGCTTACCAGCTACTTGCGTGCCCGCGAAGAGGATTTGGGTTTGTGAAGCCTGATGATTTTATTGGATCAGGAACAAACTTGAACCAAATTTCGTCATATATGCGAGGCCGGGTTGTCATTCTGGCAGACCCGAAGATTAAACTTCCGCTTTGTTTCTCATGGTATCAAGGAGTGCTCCAATGATTAGATCAACCGCAAAATTCTGGAAACTGGTTTGGATTTTCCTCGCTGTGATGATTGTATTTGGCAATGCCGCAGGATGTCGTTTTCTGGGGTTTGGTGGGGATGGCTCAGCTACTCCCCAGCCTATCCCTATCGATCAGGATGATTCTGGTGTTGGTGTTGAGACAGAAGGACCTCTCGCCACTGGGGAAGGGAATGGCCAACCGGGATTTGTGATCCGCCTCAGTGATGGTCAAGCGGTTCCGACAGTCATTGATCAGCTTATCCCCATCAGAGGAGAGTCGTTAACAACGCAGGAGATCCAGGCGATCGTCGATCGTCTGACTCCCTGGGTTGAGGATCAGGGTCTGGCAGTGGATTTCCGACTCCCGGATGAGATCCTCCCCCCACCGCTGACCGGTGATACCATTTCAGAAACCTTTCCAACCTCCACAGAATTGGCCGGCCCACAGCCGGTCTATGGGGAGGAACTGGCAGTGCTCCGTTATGCGCCTGAAGGGGAAGTGGCAATTGCGCCATTCATCAGCGTCACATTCAATCAACCGATGGTGGCCCTCAATACTCTCGAAGGGCTTGAAGCTGAAGAAGTGCCTGTTCAGATCACCCCCGTGATTCCTGGAACCTGGCGTTGGTTAGGGACGCGGACCTTGAATTTCAATTATGATTCAACTTTAATTGACCGCCTGCCAATGGCCACCGAATATCTGGTCACCATCCCCGCTGGGGTGGAATCAGCTTCCGGGGATGTCTTGCAGGAGACTGTGCAATTTCGATTTACAACTCCGCCTCCAATCCTCCAGGATAATTATCCCTCAGGCAGCCCCCAGCCATTGGACCCGCTGTTCTTTGTTTCCTTCGACCAGCGGATCAACCCTGATGCTGTCCTGGAGCATATCCGGGTCAGCGCTGGCAGCCGTGGTGTGGAAATCGCTCTGGCCAGTCAAGAGGAGATCGAGGCTGACGAAATGGTCAGCCGCAGGGTTGAAAACGCCCAGGAAGGACGTTACCTGGTGTTCAAAGCCCTGGAAAAACTGACACCGGATACAGCTGTATCGGTTGTGATTCAGGCTGGAACGCCTTCCGCGGAAGGTCCATTAGTAACAGAAGGGGACCAGAGCTACAGTTTCAGTACCTATGCGCCTTTAGAGGTTGAGGACCACGGCTGTTCCTGGGGGGATGACGAGTGCCGCCCCCTGACTCCGCTCTACATCCGCTTCAACAATCCAATTGATCTGGATGCATATGACGCCAGTATGCTGACCATCGAGCCAGAGCTGCCCAATGCTTCGGTCACAATCTATGGAAATACCATCAACATCCGCGGCAACACCCAGGGCAGAACTACTTACTGGGTCACTGTGGATGAATCGATCAAAGACCAATTCGGACAGACCTTAGGTTCGGACGAGCGGCTCAAATTTCGGATCGGACCGGCCGAGCCTGTCCTGTTCGGTCCCGACGACACATTCGTGAGTATGGATCCAGCCCATTCCGACCCGGCGCTGTCGGTCTTCACGATCAATCACAACAAACTCAAAGTGCAGATCTACCAGGTTGAACCCGCGGATTGGTCCGACTTTCAGGCTTATTTACGGGATTATCAGCGCACGGACCTGCAGTTAACCCCTCCCGGAAAAAAGGTTTTTGATGACACAGTCAATATCGAATCACCAGCGGACAAGCTGACCGAGACCTATATTCCTCTCGGAGATTATCTAAATGGGGACAGCGGTCAATTTATCGTGATCGCTAAACCTCCCAAAGGGCTCTTTGAACAGGAAAGGTACTGGGAGCATATCAATGTTTGGGTCCAGGTAACCCAGATCGGATTGGATGCCTTTGTGGATCATTCCGAAATGGTGGTTTGGGCGACAGATTTGCAAACGGGTATCCCTCTCTCAGATGTCAGTATTCGATCCGGGGATGGGCCTGTGATCGCCGCCACTGATTCCGATGGCTTGGCCAGATTCGATCTGCCTTCTTCTGGTATTCCCTACCTGGTAGGGGAAAGCGGTCAGAGCCAGGCGTTCCTGCCGCCTTCTACGTACTACTGGGATGAAAGCAGCTGGACGCCGCGTTCTTTGCAGGATGAGCTGCGCTGGTATGTTTGGGATGATCGGCAGATGTATAAACCTGGAGAGGAAGTCTACCTGAAAGGCTGGATGCGGCGGATTGGCAGTGATGAATCAGGCGATGTCACCCTGGTCGGGAACCAGGTCAGTCAGGTTTCCTATCAGGTGATCGGATCCCAGGGCAATGAGCTTGCTTCTGGTCAGGTTGACCTCAACGCCCTGGGCGGATTTGATTTTCACTTCACCCTCCCCGAGAATGCTAATCTGGGCTATACCCAGATCAACCTTAATCCAATTGGCACCTTGTCAGGGATTGCTTATAACAATCACTATCACAGGATACAGGTCCAGGAATTCCGGCGTCCGGAGTTTGAAGTCAATGCCCGCAATGAGACCACCGGTCCCTATTTCGTAGGTGGATACGCTGTGGTGGCTGTTGAGGCCAAGTACTACGCTGGCGGACCGCTGCCGAACGCGGAAACCAGCTGGTACGTCACTTCCACTCCCACCAATTATCAACCCCCCAACTGGCCGGATTTCAGTTTTGGGTACTGGACACCCTGGTGGTTCTATGACTATTTCTATCCGGGCAATCAGGAATCCACGGCTGCCAATTTCAGCGGCCGGACGGATGCATCTGGCAACCATTACCTGCGCCTGGATTTTGAGTCCATGGAAGAGCCACGGGCGCAAAGTGTGCTTGCTGAAGGCACTGTGTTTGATGTCAACAGGCAGGCCTGGACCGGTACCACCAGTCTGACAGTCCATCCTGCCGACTACTATGTGGGTATGCGTTCTGAGCGGTATTTTGTGCAGCAAGGAGAGCCCCTGGAGATCGACCTGATTGTCACCGATCTGGATGGGGCGCCGGTCTCCGACCGGCTCATAAAGGTGACCGCAGCCCTGCTGGAATGGAAATATCAGGATGGCCGCTGGCAGGAGGTTGAGGTAAATCCCCAGGAGTGTAATGTTGGCTCCACAGATGAACCTGTCAGCTGCGATTTTGAAACTCCCCGCGGGGGACGCTATCAGATCACGGCTGTTGTGACCGACAGCGAAGGACGCCAGAACCAGAGCCGGTTCACCCGCTGGGTGAGCGGTGGACAGCGGCCTCCCTCCCGGGATGTGGAGCAGGAGCAGGTCACCTTGATCCCAGACCAGGAAACCTATCAACCCGGAGATATGGCGGAAATCCTGGTCGAGGCACCTTTTGCCAATGGCGAGGGCTTGCTGACCATCAGCCGCAATGGGATCATCACAACAGAAAGCTTCCAGTTTGATGGCACCAGTCACACATTGCAGGTGCCGATCGAAGATATGCATATCCCCAATCTGCACATTCAGGTTGATGTAGTCGGCGCTGCTCCCAGAACGGATGACCGGGGAGAACCGCTGGAGGATGCACCGCCCCGCCCAGCCTTCGCGACTGGAAACCTGGTGCTTTCGATTCCACCTCTTTCGCGTGAGCTTGATTTGGACGTTGTGCCCCGGGAAGAGGCCCTGGAACCGGGTGCGAGCACCTGGCTGGATGTCACGGTCAGGGATGCATCTGGAGAACCGCTCGCCGGTGCTGAACTTGCTGTTGTGGTCGTTGATGAAGCCATCCTGGGATTGACGAATTACCAGCTGGTGGACCCATTGTCTATCTTTTATGCTTCCCGGCCAGCGGATACCCGCAGCTACTACACCCGGGCCAGCATCCTGCTGACGAATCCTGACGCACTTTTGGACCAGGCTGAAGATGCGACCAGAAATGCAACCCAGGTGGTTGTAGAAAAGGAAGGCGAAATGGTTGAGGAAGCCCTGGAAGCGCCAGCTGCAGCTGAGGCGGATTTTGCGATGGAAGCTGGAGGAATGGCGGCAGATGAAGCTGCTCCTGGTGGAGAAGCAATCCAGATCCGGATCGACTTCAACCCCCTGGCAACCTTCGCGCCCGAGGTGAAGACTGACGCAGCGGGCCAAGCTGCCATCAAGGTCAACCTTCCTGATAACCTCACTCGCTATCGGGTGATGGTGGTTGCTGTCGATGATCAGGGCAGCGGATTTGGCGCTGGCGAGGCCAGCATCACCGCCAGGCTGCCATTGATGGTGCGGCCCTCAGCCCCCCGCTTCTTGAATTTTGGCGATCTGTTTGAGCTGCCAGTTGTGCTTCA